>Ga0070731_10004482_pt1 | contig 11992 bp, 13 predicted proteins | sample Coa_R1_2_FD_66448 | JGI IMG/M metagenome (GOLD analysis project Ga0070731, IMG submission 66448) | Surface soil microbial communities from Centralia Pennsylvania, which are recovering from an underground coalmine fire - Coalmine... | ecosystem: Environmental > Terrestrial > Soil > Unclassified ... | reverse complement strand
GAGGAGGAGCTGCTTGATCCCGGTGATCGACGCCGGCGGCGGGCCGACGCCGACGGTCAGCATCGGCACCTCCGAGTCCGCGGCCGCCAGCGAGCCGTGGCTGCCGCCACCGGTATGGTGGCGGCCCGCAAGGTCGACGAACTCCCAGCCGTCGGCTGCCGAAATCAACACGTCGCCCGCGTTCGGATTTCGCAATGCGGCCTCCATGCGCGCGACGCCGTCGGGATGCTCTGCGAGCAGCGCATTGTCCTCCTCACCCGCGCGCCGGGCGACAACGCGCCCGTCCTCGAGGAACGCCGCGACGCCGACCGACGGCTCGTGGTCGAGCGCAGCCGCGAGCGCTCGGGAACCGAGGCGTCGCCCGCGGCGCCGAGTCGATGCCGTGGCGGCTTTGAGGGCCTGGCCGCCTCCGTCGCCATAGATCATCGCGGCCCGATTCGACGCGGTGACGCGCGCACCTGGGACGTCGAGGCGGGCGACCTGCTCGACGTGCGTTTGACCGTGGTCCGAGCAGAGCACGACGGCGTAGCGATCGAGGAACTCGTCCGGGCCGCCGGCAGCCGCGAACAGCGCTGCGATCGACGCGTCGGCACGCGCCAGCGCCTCGTGCGCCGTGTCGGGCCCGACCGCATGCGACGCGTAGTCGTAGTCCGGGAGGTAGAAGACGAGCAGATCGAAGCCGTCGCGCGTCACGAGCCAGCGACCGACCGCCGCCGCGTACGCGTCGATCGATCCGAGCGCGCGGTTCAGCACCGCGATCGGCGCGCCGGTCGGGTCGGATTCGTAGAGGCTGTAGAAGAAGAAGCGTTTCGGCCCGTTGACCGCCGGCGCTCCCGGGATCGTCGGCAGGTGCCTCGTGCGACCCCGGTACGTGGTGATGTTGATCGCCGCCGTCGTCAGGCCGTCGTCCTCGAGCGCCTCGTAGATCGTCTCGGCGCGCTTCGAGAGATGGCGCTCGTTGAGGTTGACGATTGTGTCGCGGAGGCCGCGCGCGAGCCCCGCGGCACGCAGCGCCGCAAACGACGACCCGTACTCGACCAGTCGCTGCTCGTTCGCGTTCCACCACACGAGGTGTGGGATGCCGTGCACATCGGGGTGCGCGCCGGTCGCGATCGACGCCAAACACACGGGTGTGACCGAGGGAAAGGTCGAGAGCGCGCGCCGGTAGCTCCCATGCTCGAGCAGAAAGCGGATCGCAGGCGTGTCGCTCGCCTCGAGCATCGACGGCGTCAGGCCGTCGATGATCACGAGCACAACCGGCTTTGCGTGCCTGGTCATTTCCCCGCGGACGCGAACACCGACGACATGCCGAAACCGCGTCTAGTCACGAGCCAGCGTGCGCAGGCCCGCGTAGCGCTCGGGCAGTCGTGAGCGTAGACGCAGGCCCAGTGCGGGCAGTGCGACCGCCTCGACGTAGCCGAGCGCCGGCACGAAGGCGAGGCCCGCCACGACCGCGGCGCCGAGCGCCACGAAGACGGCCAGCCCGCCCCGCGTGCCGCCGCGACGAACGGCGCCGGCCACGACCGGAGCAGCGCCGAGCGCCCCGGCGACGCCGCCGACCCCGCCGCCGACGGCCTCCGGCCAGCTCAACGCGAGGTACCCCACGGCCGCGCCGAGCGCCGCGGCCGGAAACGCGGCGACGAGCCAGCGCGGGAACGCAGCCGCCGCGCCGAGTCCGAACGCAACCCCGACGCCGGCGAACGCGCCGATCCAGTACCAGGCGCCCATAGCGAACGAGTGTACCGGCCGGGTTTTCGCTGCCCGCGATCCGGGCAGGCTGGATCCGGACCGCCCGAAACCCATGGCAGACGCCCGTCCTTTGCTCGTCTTCTTCACGTCGCCTCACTCCGGACCGTCGAGGCGAATGGAGAGCCTCCTCGCGCAGATCGCCCGCAAGGAGCGCCACCGCCTGCGCGTGCTCCAGGTGGATGTCGAGGCGCGGCCCGACCTGGCCGAGAGGCTCGCGGTCGCGACGGCGCCGACCCTCGTGCTCGTGCGGGAGCGGCGGCCGGTCGCCCGGCTCGAGGGCCGCGCGAGCGCACCCCGGATCGAGGCGCTGCTCGAACGGCACCTGGCGGCCTGACCCGTTTCCTGCAGGCGATGGGCGGCGGCCCGAACCTGATCACTGCGCGCAACGGGATCCAGCTCAGCCGCGGCGCGACCGGTCAGGCGCAGAACAACTCGATCAACAACAACGAGAGCACGAAAACGTGATCGTCAGGAACGACGGCATCACGAACTTCAGTCCTACACGGGCTACCAGGTCGGCGTGGCCGACCAGGGAGCCCGACCAACCTGCCCTACCGGCAACGGGGAGCGTTACTCGCCGGCCTCGAGCCGGGCGATCAGGTCGAGCGCAAACGCCGCCGCCATCGCGCCGTCGACGGCGCGATGGTCGAACGTGACCGAGAGATTTCCGACTGGCCGGACGACGATCGCGCCGTCGACGACGACCGCACGCGGGCCGATCCGGTGCACGCCGAGGATGGCGACCTCGGGCGCGTTGATCAGCGGCGTCACGAAGAGACCGCCGAGCTTGCCGGCGCTCGTCACCGAGAACGTCGAGCCGCGCAGCTCCTCCGGCGCGAGCTTCCCTGCTCGAGCCCGCGCGGCCAAATCCTCGACGTCCGCGCGCAGCTCCTCGATCGCCCGCACGTCGCAGCCGCGGACGACGGGGACGACGAGACCGTCGTCTGTCTGCACGGCGACGCCGAGGTCGTATCGTTCGAGGTAGACGATCTCGTCTCCCTCGAGCCGCGCGTTCAGGTCCGGGTGCGCGCGGAGCGTCAATGCGGCGGCGCGCAGCACCACGGGGAGCAGCCGGCCGAGGTCGACCCGCGAGAAGTCGCACTCCTCGACGTACGTGACCGCCGGGATCTCCCGGTGGGCGCGCATGAGGTGCTCGGCGGCCTGGCGACGGACGCCGCGGAGCCGCTCGCGGCGCTCGCCGGCGGAGGTGGTCGCGGCGCGCACGTCGGCCTCGGTGATCCGCCCGCCCGGGCCCGACCCCGCCAAGGCCCCGAGCTCCACGCCGAGCTCGCCGGCCAGCCGCCGGACGAGCGGCGTTGCCTGCACTCTCTGCTCCGGCCTCTCATCGGCAGCGGCTGCCTCGTCGCCGATGACGACGAGCGTCGTCCCGACCGGCACGATGTCGCCTTCGGCGACGAGGATCCGCGTCACGCGTCCGGCCGCTGGCGACGGGATCTCGACCGTCGTCTTGTCGGTCTGCAGCTCGACGAGTGGCTGGTCCTCTGCGATCTCCTCGCCCTCGCGGACGAGCCAGCGCGCGACCTCGCCTTCGGTGAGCCCTTCGCCGAGATCCGGCAGCTTGAACTCGTACATCACCGATACTCGACGAGGCGCGTGACCGCCGCGAGGATGCGCTCGACCGAGGGGATGTACGCGTCCTCGAGCTGCCAGTGCGGGAACGGAACGTCGTAGCCTGTGACGCGGATCACCGGCGCGCGCAGGTCGAGGATCGCCCTCTCTGCGATCAAGGCGGCGAGCTCGGCGCCGAACCCGGCTGTGCGCGGCGCCTCGTGCACGATCGCGACCCGGCCGGTCTTCGCGACCGAGGCGAGGATCGTCGCCTCGTCGAGCGGACGCAGCGAGCGGATGTCGACGACCTCGCACGAGACCTGAGCTGCCTCCGCGGCGCGCTCGCAGACACCGACCATCGCGCCGTAGGCGAGCAATGTCACCTCGTCGCCGGCCCGCGCGATCCGCGCCTGCCCGAGCGGGACGACGTGCTCGCCTTCCGGCACCTCGCCGCGCGGATCCCGGTAGGCGACCTTCGGCTCGAAGACGACGACCGGATCCTGGTCGCGGATCGCTGCCGCGAGCAGGCCCTTGGCGTCGGCAGGAGTCGCCGGGACGGCCACCTTGATCCCCGGCGTGTGCACGTAGTACGCCTCCGGCGAGTCCTCGTGCAGCTCGGGCGCGCGGACGCCGCCGCCGTACGGCATCCGGATCGTGACCGGGAAGTCCATCTGCCCGCGCGTGCGCCAGCGGTAGCGCCCGACGTGCGTGATCAGCTGGTCGAGGCACGGGTACGAGAACGCGTCGTACTGCATCTCGCACACCGGGCGCCAGCCGGCCATGCAGAGGCCGACGGCCGCGCCGAGGAGGCCCGCCTCCGCAAGCGGCGTGTCGACGCAGCGGTCGGCGCCGAAGCGTTCCTGGAGGCCGGCGGTCGCGCGGAAGACGCCGCCCGAGCGCCCCACGTCCTCGCCGAGGACGAGCACCGAGCTGTCGCGCGCGAGCTCCGTCCGGAGCGCGTCGTTCACCGCCTCGACGAGCGAGAGCTCAGCCATCGCGCAGGTTGGGAGGCGGGTCCGCGTATGCATGCCGGAAGACGAGCTCCGGATCGGGGGCCGGCTCGGCTTCGGCCGCGGCGATCGCAGCGCGCATCGCCTCTTCCGCCGCGCCCCGCGTCTGCTCCACCGCCTCGTCGCCGAGCACGCCGAGCCGGCGAAGGTAGCGCTCGAAGCGACCGACACACTCGCGCTCGCGCTCCTGCTCCATGCGCTCGAGGTCGATGTAGAGTCGCGGGTCGTCTGCGGTCGCATGCGGCGCAGCGCGATAGTGCACCGCCTCGATGAACGTCGGCCCGCCGCCGCCACGCGCGCGTTCGACGGCCTCGCGCGCCGCTGCGTGCACCGCGAGCACGTCGAGCCCGTCCACGCGCACGCCCGGGATCCCGTAGCCGGCCGCCTTGTCGACCAGCTGCTCGGCGTGCGTCTGCGCGGTGATCGGCGTCGAGATCGCCCACTGGTTGTTGTTGCAGACGAGCACGAGCGGCACCTGCATCACCGCGACGAGGTTCACACCTTCGTGGAACGCGCCCTCGGAGGTCGCGCCGTCGCCGAAGAAGACCATCGCCACCGCGTCCTCGCCCTTCAGCTTCTTGCCCCACGCGAGCCCAGCGGCGTGCGGGACGTGCGTTGCGATCGGAACGCAGATCGAAGCGAGGTTCCAGTCGGCCGGATTCCACCAGCCGGACGGATGGCCGCGCCACCACTGCAGCACGGTCGCAGGCGGCAGGCCGCGCACGAGCCCGATCGCGGACTCGCGGTAGCTCGGGAACATCCAGTCCGCGTCACGCAGCGCGTAGCTCGCGCCGACCTGGATCGCCTCGTGGTTCCAGAAGAGCGCGTAGGTGCCGATTCGTCCTTGCCGGTGATAGACGGCCGCGCGCTCGTCGAACACCCGGAACAACACCATGCGGCGGTAGAGCTCGAGCAGATCCCGTTTGTCGAGCCCTTCCGGGACGCTGTCGCCGTCGAGCGCGGGCAGCACCTGGGCCATGGCGAAAGTATCTAGACGAGGACGGCCAGCGCGTCGCGCTCGGCCTCGAACACGGCCTCGATGACATCGCCCAGGTCCTCGCCGTCCGCCTGGAGCGGCAGCGGGCGGTCGCAGGCGACCTCGATGCGGTCGAGGTCGTGCCCAGCCAGCACGCCGGGCGCCCCGGCAGCCGTGCCTCGAAACGCGCGCCAGACGAGATCCGGCGCCTGTCGCGGCGTGAGCTCGCGCGGCGCGACGAAGTCGAGGCCGCCGGCGAAGCGTGCGGCGGCGGTGATCACGACCGGCAGCGGTCCCGCGTACGTGTAGGGACGACCGTTCGCCACGACGACGAGCGCCGCCCGACCGTATCCGGCGACCTCGAGCTGTTGCGGGATACGCAGGCGCCGCTCGGCAAGCAGGCGTACCAGCGTGAGCACGAACGCAAGGTTGCTGGGCCGTTTGCCGTCCGGGCCCCGGCCGCGGCTGTCGACGCGCCGGATCAGCTCCGCGTCGAGACCGATGCCGGCCGAGAAGCAGAAGAGCCGGTCGTTGACGCGGCCGAGCGAGATCACGCGCTTCCGGTCCGCCACGAGCGCGTCGGCGACGCGTTCCGCGGCGGCGACCGGATCGCGAGGCAACCCGAGCGCGCGCGGCACGACGCTCGTACCCCCGCCGGGAAGGAATCCGAACGGCACTTTTCCGGCAGCGCCGTTCACGGCCTCGTTGTAGGTGCCGTCGCCCGAGAAGACGAGGATCGCGTCGACGTCGTCTGCGGCCTCACGCGCGAGCTCGACGGCATGACCCGGCCCCTTCGTCTGCAGCGTGACGAGCTCGACTCGTCGCCGCAGCTCGGCCTCGACTTCTGCGACCCGTTCCGGCGTGACCGCGGTCGAGTACGGATTGACGATCAATGCCGCCCGCCTCACGGGCAGAAACTATCCGCCGGGCGTCGCGTAACCGCGCATGCCGTCGAGGAGCACGCCGAAGAAACGGTCCGCGAGTGCGTCCGTGTCTGCGCCGAGACGGAGCCACGTGTATGCCCAGTTGGCGGCGGAGAGGAAGAGCAGCGTCGCCGCGGCGACGTCGAGGTCGGTGCGCAGCTCGCCGCCTTCGACTCCCTCGCGAAAGAGCCCGCGGATCCGCTCTTCGTACCGGCGCCGCTCGGCGGCGAACCGCTCACGGCGCTGGCCGGTGAGCGAGCGCCACTCGCGCGTGAAGACGGTCGCGGCATCGAGCTGGTCGGCGACGACACGCAGGTGGGCGCGCAGCGCGAGCCGGATCTTCTCGGTCGCCGGCCCGTCGTCCGGGACGCCGTCGAGCGCGGCGTGGAATGCCTCGGCGCCGGCCCGGGCGACCTCCCACAGGAGGTCTTCCTTCGCCTCGATGTGGTGGTAGAGCGATGCCTTCTGGATCCCGACCGCCTCCGCGACGTCGGCGAGCGAGGTGCCGTCGTAACCCCGCTCGGCGAAGAGGCGGGCGGCGACTCGCGTCAGCTCGTCGCGCCTGGACATCCATCCGCTAGCCTACCGATCGGTAGGTTGATGAACGACGAGGCCGAATTCCTCGAGTACGTCCAGGCCGGCGGCCTCGTCGAGACCGGCGACTGGATGCCGGACGAGTACCGCGCACGCCTCGTCAAGTTCATCGAGATGCACGGCAACTCGGAGCTGATGGGCGTGCTGCCCGAGCGTGAGTGGATCCTGCGTGCGCCGACGCTGCAGCGGAAGCTCGCCCTGACGGCGAAGGTGCAGGACGAGGTCGGCCATGCGCAGCTCATCTTCGGCGTCGTCGAGGACCTCGGCAAGCCTCGGGCGCAGTGCCTCGCCGACCTCGTCACCGGCAAGGCCAAATTCCACAACGTCTTCCACTACCCGACGCACACCTGGGGCGACGTCGGCGTGATCGCGTGGCTCGTCGACGCGGCCGCGATCGTCTCGCAGAAGGCGCTCCTCAAGTGCTCGTACGCACCCTACGCGCGGATCATGAAGAAGATCTGCTGGGAGGAGTCGTTCCACATCCTGCACGGCCGCGACGTCGTGCTGGCGCTTGTCACCGGCACCGACGCGCAGCACGAGCTCGTGCAGGAGGCGCTCGACCGCTGGTGGGGGCCGCTGATGCAGTTCCACGGTCACCCGATCCCCGCCGGCGAGGACCCGATGGTGGTCTGGCGGATCAAGTCGCAGGGGAACGAGGAGGCGCGGCAGCAGTTCCTCGACGGCTACGTGCCGCAGGTGTGGGAGCTCGGGCTGACGCTGCCCGACCCGGAGCTGCGGCGCCGCGACGACGGGGTCTGGGAGTACACCGAGCCGGACTGGGACGAGCTGCGCGCCGTCGTCACGGGCGGCGGGCCGTGTACGCAGGACCGGCTCGACCTCAGACGGCGCTTCCTCGAGCAGGAGGCGTGGGTGCGAGAGGCGGTGCTGGCGTGATCTTCGAGGTCTTCCGCCAAGAGAAGAAAGGGCAGCCGTTCGCGCATGCTGGCTCGATCGAGGCGCCGGACGGCGCGTTCGCGGACGCGTGGGCGCGCGAGCAGTACGGCCGGCGCGGCGAATCGGAGGCGCTCTGGCTCGTGCCGCGCGTCGCCGTGCGCGAGGTCCACGACTTCCCGGACGAGTTCGACCTCAAGTACCGGCGCGTCGACGGCTACTCGCTCAAGGTGCGGCTGAAGGAGGCGCGTGAACGAGCGGGCACAAATCCTTCTCGAGCTCGCTGACGACGAGCTCGTGATCGGCTGGCGCGACTCGGAGTGGACCGGGATCGCACCGACGCTCGAGGAGGACGTCGCGTTCTCGTCGATCGCCCAGAACGAGATCGGCCACGCGCGCGCCGCGTACGAGCTCGCCGCTCGTGAGCTCGGGACGACGCCGGACGAGCTCGCATTCGACCGCCGCCCGGCCGAGTACCGCTGCGCGCCTCTCGTGGAGCTGCGGCTGCTCGACTGGGCGCACGCGATCGCGCGCCGCTACCTCTACGAGCAGCTCGACCGCGCTCGCATCGAGGAGATGAAGCGCTCGGACGACGCGGAGCTCGCGAGCCTCGCCGCGAAGATCGACCGCGAGGAGGCCTACCATCGCATCCACGCCGAGCTCTGGGCGAACCGGTTGCGCGACGACCCCCGCTTCAGCCAGGCGCTCGATGATTTGCGGCCGTACGCCGAAGCCACCGAGCGCGTCGCGCGCACGCAGGAGTTTGCCGAGCTCTGGGACGAGATGACGAGCGTGCGGCGGAGCATGCCCGGAGCGCAATGGTGACGGCCGCCCAGGTCTGGGCGGCGCTCGACGAGGTGCCCGACCCGGAGATCCCGGTCATCTCGCTCGTGGAACTCGGCGTCATCCGCGACGTCGGCGTCGACGGCGAGCGCGTGCACATCGGGCTGACACCGACGTTCCTCGGCTGCCCGGCGCTCGACGCGATGCGGCGAGCACTCGAGTCGGCGATCGAGGCGCTTGGCGCGACCCCTGACGTCGAAGTGGTGACCGGCGATGCCTGGTCGACGGACCGGATCAGCGCCGCCGGCCGCGAGAAGCTCCGCGCGGCCGGCTTCGCCCCGCCGCTCGCAGCCGCGCCCACGCTCGTGCAGCTCCGGTCGAACGCATTCCGGTGCCCGTACTGCGGCTCGACCGTGACGCGCCTCGACAACATCTTCGGCCCAACCCCGTGTCGCTCCCTCCGCTATTGCGAGAGCTGCCGGCAGCCGTTCGAGCAGTTCAAGACGCTCTAGACGCCGAGCGGCGCGAAGACCTCCGCGACGAGCTCGTCGAGGGCACCGGGGAGCCGCCCGTCGAGATCCGCGACGTCGCGGATCGCACTCAGATACGCGCACCACTCCTCGTGCCGTTCCGGATGGGCCGGGCCGCGCTCGTCGACGAGCCGCTCGAGCTCCTCGAGCGTCAACCGCACCGGCATGCGAGGGAGGCTGCGCGGAGGCTCGACGACCTCGACGCCCAGGGCCGGCGCGACCTCGGCCGCACCCGTCACGACCCGCTCGTCCGCCTCTCGGAACAGCAGACCCGCGCGCTCGACGTCGCGCATTCCCGGCAGGAAGAGGAACGCCAGCGTGATCACCCCGCCGCCGATCCCCGCCGCTACGAGGGTCAGGCGCACGCCGAACAGCGCCGCCGCGGGCACGGTCAGCGCGTACGAGAGCGGCCAGAGGCCGTAGGCGACGGAGCGGAAGCTCGCGACCCGCCCGCGCATCTCGGGCGGCACGAGCCGGTGCCTCGTCGTTCCCCAGACGATCAGCCCCGCGGTGTCGAACGCGTTGAAGACGAGGCTTGCGAGCATCAGCTGCCACGGCAGCACCGCAAGCCCGTAGCCGGCGACGGCGAGCGTCGCGATCGTCCACGTGACGTACTGGAAGGTGATGTGGCGGCGCGGCGTCCCTCGCTGGCCGACGACGAGCGCGGCCGTCACGGCGCCGGCGCCGCCCACGGCGAAGACCGCGCCGAGGAGCTCCGGGCTCCCGTGCATCGTGTTCTTGACCACGAACGGGACGAGCACGTCCGCAGGGCCGGTGAAGAGCAGGTAGGCGAGGCTTGCCGACAGCAGCGTGCCCCAGAGCCAGACCTGCGAGCGGACAAAGCGGTAGCCCTCCTTGAGCTCGCGCAGCCCGGCTGCGACGTCGTAGCCCGGCGTGGCCACACGCGGACGAGGTGACATGCGAAGCACGGCCGCCGCCGAGACGGCGAACGTCATCGCGTCGAGGAGAAACGCGCCACCGGCGCTCGCGGCACCGACGACGACGCCGCCGAGCGCAGGCCCTGCGAGCCGCAACGCGGTCGGCCGCACGAACTGGTCGAGCGCGTTCGCCTCCGCCAGCAGCTCGGGTGGCACGATGTCGGGGACGGTCGCGTCGAACGAGGGCAGGAAGAACGCGCTGCCGACGCCGTAGATCGCGCCGAGCACGATCAGGTGCCAGAGCGCCAGCGCGTGCATGACGGCGAGCGTGCCGATCGCACCGATCGCGAGCCCGCGCAGCGTGTCGGAGGCGATCATGATGCGACGCCGCTCGAAGCGGTCGCTGACGACGCCGCCGAAGAGCACGAGCAGGGCCTGCGGCAACGACATCGCAATACTGACCACGGCGAGCGCCGCCGGCGCGCCCGAGAGCGTGTACACCTGCCAGGCGAGCGCGACGAGGAAGATCCCGTCGCCGATCAGCGAGATGCTCGCACCGGTCCAGAGGAGTCGGAAGTCGCGAAGCTCGAGCGGCGCCAGCAGCCTGACGCGACGCGCCAGCGCGCCGAGCATGCTAGGCCGCGACGTGCTTGCGGCGGGCGAGCAGCTGCTCGACCTGCGCGCCCAACGCCGGCTTGGCGAAGTAGTACCCCTGCGCGCAGTCGCAGCCGAGGCGCAGAAGCTCGTCGAGCTGCCCGGAGCGCTCGACTCTCTCGGCCACCGGCACGAGGCTGAGCACCTTGGCCATGTCGATGATCGCGGCGGCGAGCGCGAGCTGCTCCGCGCCCTCGTCGATGTGGTCGATGAACGACTTGTCGACCTTGAGGATGTCGATCGGAAGCTGCCGGATGTAGCCGAGCGAGGAGTAGCCGGCGCCGAAGTCGTCGATCGCGACGCGGACGCCGATCTCGCGGAGCTCGGCGAGGCGCAGCACGGAGAGCTCGACGTCCTGCATCATCGCGCTCTCGGTCACCTCGATGATGAGCGTCTCCGGGTCGAGGCCCGTCTCCGCCAGCACGCGCTTGACGTCGTCGACGATGCCGGGCCACTGGAGCTGGCGCGCCGACAGGTTGACCGACATGGAGAGCGGCTTCGGTTGCGCGTAGCGATCCTGCAACCGTCGCGCCTCCCTGCAGGCGGTCTCGAGTACCCAGGTCCCGAGCGGCATGATCAGCCCGGTCTCCTCGGCAAGCGGGATGAAGTCGAGCGGCGGCACCAGGCCGCGCGCCGGATGCTGCCAGCGGACGAGCGCCTCGTGGCCGGCGACCTCACCGGTGCCGAGCGTGATCAGCGGCTGGTAGTGGAGGACGAACTCGTCTTGCTCGAGCGCGCGCCGAAGGTCGCTCTTCAGCTCGAGCCGCTCCAGCATCGTCTTGTGCATCGTCGGCTGGTAGACCTCGCAGCGGCTCTTGCCCTGCGCCTTCGCCATGTACATCGCGACGTCGGCGTTGCGCATCAGGTCGGCGGTCGCCTGCGGGCCGCGCCGACCGTCGCCGAAGGCGATCCCGAGGCTCGCGCGCACGACCATCTGGTTGCTGTCGAGGAAGAACGGCGGCTCGAGCGCGATCCTGATTCGCTCCGCGACCTCCGCGGGCCCGCTGTCGCCGTCAGTGTCCTCGAGCAGGATTGCGAACTCGTCGCCGCCGAGCCGCGCCGCGGTGTCGCACGAGCGGGCACACGACCGCAGCCGATCTCCGACCTCGCGCAGCAGCTCGTCACCGGCGGCGTGGCCGAACGTGTCGTTGACGATCTTGAAGTCGTCGAGGTCCATGAAGATGACCGCGACACCGGCGCGCGTGCGCTCGGCGTGGTCGAGTGCGTGCACGATGCGATCGGTGAAGAGGGCGCGGTTCGCGAGCCCGGTGATCGAGTCGTAGAACGCGTGCCGCTCGAGCTGGCGCTCGAATGCCTTGCGCTCGCTCACGTCGCGTGTGTTCAGCACGATCCCCGACACGCTCGGGTCGTCGAGCAGGCAGGTCGGTACCGCCTCCACTTCGAGCCACGACCCGTCGGCCTTGCTGATCGTGCA
>Ga0070731_10004481_pt1 | contig 11994 bp, 10 predicted proteins | sample Coa_R1_2_FD_66448 | JGI IMG/M metagenome (GOLD analysis project Ga0070731, IMG submission 66448) | Surface soil microbial communities from Centralia Pennsylvania, which are recovering from an underground coalmine fire - Coalmine... | ecosystem: Environmental > Terrestrial > Soil > Unclassified ... | reverse complement strand
CATAGAGTTGCCAATTCTGGTCAGTTTACGCCCAGATTCGTGCGCTCTGCTAAGATTTTGTCGAGCCGGAAATGGTTGACTACAATCGACTTGCGAGAGTCCCCCATCGTGCCATAGCGCCCAATCCCTGCAAGAGAGTAATCTAGAGACGTTCTATCTGGTGGGATGTCATGCCCGCCGGTCCTTCCGGCCGTACTGGTGCTAGAATTCCGGTAAAGTGGCCTAGTGGCGTCCCCCGCAGTTTGATTCCTGGGAGGAATGGTTATGAGCACGGGATGGAAATTCAATCAGATAGCCGGGGTTATTGTCCTGTGCGCCGGTGTTTTGTGCCTTCGGGTGAATAGCGTTGCCGATACCGCAACCGCACACGGGCAAAGGAAAACGAAAAAGCCGCCGCAACTACCTGACCTCCCGTCAGGACCGACTGGGCGGCCAGTGCCAGCGATCCCGCTGGATTCGATGGCTCCGGTTGCGCCCCAGGTGAGTTACCAGAATTCTCAATTAACGATCGTTGCGCCCAACTCGACCTTGGGAGATATATTGCGAGCAGTCAAGAAGCAGACAGGGGCTGAGATTGATATTCCGTCCGCCCCAGAGCGCGTTGTAACTCATCTCGGGCCGGGACCTGCACGGGAAGTCCTCGCCGAGCTGTTGAATGGGTCGCGGTTCAATTATGTGCTCCTTGGATCTTCCGCGGACAACGCGGCGCTGGCCCGCGTGGTGTTGGTGGTGAAAACCGGACCGGATTCGGTGAGTCCTCCCAGCGGCCCTTCGGTGGCGGAGCAACAGCAGCTTGGAATCGTGCCGCCCGGACAGCCGATATCGTCGGCGCAAGAACCGGCTCCAGAAGCGAATGAAGCGGACGCGGCAGAAGAGAATGCTGACGAAAATGCAGATCAGGCGGCAGCAGAAGCGGAACAACAGCAGCCACCCAATCCTGATCAACCGGGCGTGAAGACTCCGCAGGAGATGCTCCAGGAAATGCAGCAGCGCCAATTGATGTTGCAACAGCAGCAACCGCCGGGACAGCCGCCGGTTCCGGGCAATGGCGTACAGCAACGGCCACCGCAAGACCAATAGCAAGGTAAATAGACTGTGAGTGAAATGAGTCTAGGGGCCGCGCTGAAGATGCGCGGCCCCCTTTGCTTTTCGACTCTTGGCATTTTCCGGGCGTCAATTCGGCTACGAATTAAGGCCGCTTGACGTTGATGCTGTCCGTTCCTTGGGTGGAACGAGGCGCGCGGGGCGATTCCTTTTCGGTCGGACTATTCCCCATCGCTTTCTCCAGAAGATTCCAATCGCGGGCGATTTCGGTTTCGGAGATGTGTTGCGACGCTCGGCGCTGCAGATCCGACTGCAGACGGGCCTCAAGTAGCTGACGGACCAACTGTGGAGGCGCGTTGCCGTTCAAGATATTGTCCGCGGCCACGCCCATCTCTATTTGACTGTCTCCAACTTGTAGTTGAAGAACTGGTCGGCCGTGGTCATCGACGCCGCTCTTGGCTTCGGATTGCAGCTTCTTCCATACCTTATCGGCGTTGTGACCCGGCTCTTCCGGATAGGCGCCCGCTAGAAAATGCTTTAGCTCCTGCTGAAAGGCCCGGCGGTCTTCGCGACCGAGAGGCTTCTCGGGGTTGCTGCCCACGACGAAAACCATGGCGTTATGCTCAGGCTCGAAGTGGCCCGCGCCAGATCCCACATAAACCGCAGCGACGCATCCCGCAAAGATTGGAGTAAACACAGCGCTGGGTACGATGTATTTCTTCGACTTGAAAAATGACTCGACCACTCCATGCACCGGCGTACTGCGGGGCATGCTGCCGGGAACTTGCGAGATGATGAGCCGAGAAAATTTGATATCAGCATGGCGGTCACTGTAGCGGGTCAGTAGCTTCGCCATCTGTTTCGGAGTAGTGATGCCAACATCGGCGACCAGGCTGCGATGCAGAGACTTTGGGTAATAAAAGTTCAGAACGCCCTTGGCAAAATCGGCACAATTATTGGAGACGAGGTGGAAATGAGACTCGTTGGGCAATGAATTGTATTTACGGATGAGAGCGTCGTCCTGCTTAGAGGTCGTCTCAATTTCGAAGCCGTAGATGGTGCGGTCATAGGATGATCCGACGAGCTGGTACCAATTTCCGCGGGGCGTTTCCCCGTTCTCGGCGTCGGGCGCAATGTCTTCTAGATACTTCCGGCGGTAGCGATCACGGAGAAACAAAGCCATCTTCGCGTCGGCAAACAGTGGAACATCTTCGGAGCGCTCGACCGCATACAGATAGGGAATGAGAGGAATGGCGACCCAGTCGTATCCGCCCACGCCATCGTAACGACTGATGACGATTCCGGTCTCGCCAGGGGCGCAGCGGCGCAAACGCACGGGAGTGTCCGCGCACACACCCGCCAGATACACGGCGGCGTGTCCAGTCGCGGTGAAGAATCCCATCCCGCCATAGGGCTCTTCTAGAAGCAGAGTAGCCGAGGAAGCGTTCGCCAACCTGGTGCAGACGCAGCTCAGGATAATGACCGCTAATCCTCTGAAAACGCGCCGCATCGGCTGAATGTGGCGTGAAAGCATAGTCCTCCCGGACAACGACAACTACGTGCTTAATAAGAACCCTTTAGCGAGAGAATAGTTGTCGCCAATCGACCCGGCCAGTTACTGAAGAACAATGAATTGAAGGGTGAAATATAGGTAGAAAATCTGCGCTCAAGGATAGACAAGCTACAACCGACAAAACGCTATTTGGCTGACGCGAGCAACTGTGCTTTCGCCCAGCGAGCGCTCTCGCTGACGGCTTCGTCCTCGTCCGCGGCGAGTTGATCGAGCAGCGGAAGAAACTCTCGACTTCGGCTATTGCCCATCGCGATCGCGGCATTGCGGCGCAGACCGGATCGTTTAGTGCGGCGAATCGGAGATCCGCGGAACACATTGCGAAACTCTTCCGCCGACATCTCCGCGAGCCAGGCGAGAGCGGGATTCACGAGACCGGGGCGGGGATCGAGTTCTGGCGCTGTCGACGCCGGAGCTTTGCGGTTCCACGGGCATACGTCCTGACAAATGTCACAGCCGAAGACGTGGCGGCCTATGCCGGCGCGAAGATCCTCGGGGATCGATCCACGCTTTTCAATCGTGAGATAGGAGATGCATTTGTTGGAATCGAGCACATAAGGCGCAAGGATCGCATCCGTGGGGCACGCATCGATGCAGCGCGTGCAGCTGCCGCAGCGATCTGGAGCGTGCAGGTCGGGAGCAAGTTCGATAGACGTCAGGATGACGCCCAGGAAAAGCCACGAGCCTTTTTTCTGATTGATGATGCAGGTGTTTTTTCCGATCCAGCCAACCCCCGCATATTTGGCGTAGATCCGTTCGACGAGCGGTCCGGTATCGACATAGCTGCGAGTGATGACAGTCGGTTCGGAATCGTCGCACACGGTCACACGCAGAGCAGCTTCCACTTGCTTCACACGGCGAAGGACCGCATCGTGGTAATCTTCCCGGCTCCACGCGTAGCGTGAGATCCATCCCCGATTGGCATCGTGAACCTGCGTGGAGTAAGGATTCTCCGTGTTGTAGTTGATCGCACAGACGATAACGCTTCGCGCCCAGGGCGCCACGCGTGCGAGAGACGACCGCTTCAGCCCTCCCTGGTCGTCGCGCGCTTCCAGATATTTCATCTCACCGGCATAGCCAGCGGCGATCCACTCCGGAAATGCTTCATGTTCGGGGGCATCGGTGGCAGGCGCAATGCCAACCAGATCGAAGCCGCAAGCCAGCGCTGCGCGCTTCACGATCTCTTTGACGTCATTGATCGGACTGGCCAACAATCGACCTCTTCCCTTTTCACTCATCGCGGGTGACGGCTCCATTCCCAAAGTGGAATCGATCATCACATTGTCTGGAAATTTCTGTTGCCTTCTCTCTATCAGGGTATAAGACTTCTCGATACAGAGTCACTCACGTTCCTTGGGCGTTCTCCGAACCCTTTGAACCAAGGAGTTGTGCAGTCTATCCCCCATCCGCCCCGCGCAAGCGGGGCCTTTTTTGTGCAGCCTCCCTGGTGGGCGGCGATTGGCGCGCGCCTTTCTCGGCTGACAGTTTCTCCATTGCTGCGCTATGCTCTCGCCATGCGTTCAAAAACTTTCGGCCTTCTTGTTTGCCTGGTGTTGTTGGCTTCCTCTTTACTCGTAGCGCAGCAGCCCACAACTGCTCCAGTCGTGAATGAGGCAAACAATCCTGCATCGCCTAAAAATGTCCTGCTAGTGTCGTCTTACCCAGATCGCGCTCCTCTTGCGATTTCGCTCGCCGACCTGAAGGCGCTCCCGCACATTACAGTTACGATTCACAATTCGCATACAAACGCCGATGAGACGTACTCCGGCGTACGCGTCGCTGATCTTTTTGGAAAACTGGGAGCACCATTAGGCAATGCACTGCGGTGAGGCGCTCGGAAGATATGTTGTTGCAACCGGCTCGGATGGCTATCGCGCGGTTCTCGCCTTCGCGGAGGTGGATCCTAGCTTTCATCCCGGAGAAGTTCTTGTCGCCGACACCATGAACGACATGCCGCTCGATGAGCACTCCGGCCCCTTCAAACTGGTGGTCACCGAAGACAAACGGCCGGCGCGCTCCGTGCGCAACCTCGTCAGTATTGAACTGAAGTCGTTACCGTGAGCCGGCCCGACTTGACGCCGCAGCGCCTGAAGGCGTGATTTCTGTTTAGGCATTGACGGTATGCCTGAAGGCATACCCTGATACAAGGTATGAACAACACGAAGTGTAAACATCTGAGCTCGAAGTCAGGGTCTACACGCCGAGCTTTTTCACTTCTTCGTTGTAATACTTGCGGTAGAGGATGTCCCACTCCTGCGAGCCCTCGAGAATCGTACGTTTCTGGCTCTCGATTTTCTGGCGAGCAGAGACGTCGATCCGGGCTTCCTGGTTGAGTAACTCTTCAAGAATCTTGCGGATTTCCTGCCGGATGGCGTTGGGGTCTTCGATGAACTCGACCTCGTCCATCTGCTTGAGAACGTCGAACGCGGCGCGAGCCACCACATTTACTTTATCGCGGCTGAGTCTCACAGCACCGCCTTATACTTGCTCACCAGTTGGGTCTTCACCTTGCGAAACATCTCCTGGTAGTTAGCGCCCGTTTTGTTCATCTCGTCGGAGTAGGCTTCGAGGATGACCCGCACTTCGTCGTTAATGCGGTCCTCCAGCGAGAGTTCGTCGACCAAAGCGGCGTTCACGCGCTCATTCACCGCGGGAATCGCCGAGGTCTCAATGAACTTGCCAGCAATCAATTTCTTGGTGACTTCGCGGGCCAAATAGCCCACATATTCTTTGGAAAAAAGCATGAGTGGATTGGGTGTCCTGCGTGCAACTTAATCTCAATATGAATCAAAAAGTGTAACACAGTAGAGGGCAGAGCGGCGCACCTCGGTCTCTAAGTTGACGGCAGACTTTACCGAACACACATCCCGCCGTACAATCTAAAGACGCCAACCCGGTCCAATCGATGAATCTCGACGAACTGAAGTACCGCGCATATTTTGTCGCCCGTAAGCTCAAGATAGCGCGGGCGCTGCGCCGAATACCCGGTTTGGAGCCCCACCTAAACCGTGCGACCGATGTTTTATTACCCCAAGCAAAGGTGTGGGTTCGAGTTCAGTCAGGCATAGCGCAAGGAATGTGGATGCGGCTGAATCTCAAGAAGGAGGCCCGAATATGGCGCGGAGAGCACGAGCCAATAGTGCAACGGGCTCTTCTCGCAGCGGTCGCTCCCGGGACCGTCATTTACGACATTGGAGCTCACGTTGGGAGTATCGCACTTGGCGCGGCGCGACTCGCGGGACGGAATGGACGCGTAGTGGCTTTCGAAGCCGATCCACAGAATGTGAAGACTCTAAGCGAGAATCGTGATCGCAACGATCTGACCGCGTCCCTCCAAATCGTTTCTTCCGCGGTGTGGTCTTGTTCGACTCCCGCGATTTCTTTTCGTCGTGGTGGCAGCAGTAGCGCGCATGGTGGCGTGGAGAAGGACGATCAAGCCTCTGCTCTTGGCAACGGTGAGTTGATTAATACTCCCGCCGTTGCTTTAGATGATTTCGTCGCAAACGGTGGACCGGTGCCTCAGCTCGTTAAGATCGACGTAGAAGGAGGTGAGTACGAAATTCTTCGCGGCGGCCAACACCTTTTCTCTACGCAACAACCACTCATCGTAGCTGAAGTTCACCACAAGCGCGCTGCAGATCAGATCGCGCCTTGGTTGATGAAATGTCGCTACACCGCTCGTTGGATCTCCCCACGCGAACTCTTTCCGTGCTGCGTTTTCGCTTGGCCAGAAACATACCATGGCCAAGACTGGATGTGGACTAGCGGATTCGAATGCTCGAATCCGCTAGTTCGCTGATGATCCTCCCGCACTTTGGCGGCACGAGATGGGACAGTTGGAGGTTTCGACGACTAGTGACCGACCGCACGAATCCGATTGTTACTCGAATCCGAGATATAAATGTTAGCGGCGGCATCTACAGCGACGCCGGTAGGGCCATTTAGTTCGGCGCTTGTGGCGGCTCCCCCATCGCCGGAGTACCCTGCAGTGCCGTTACCCGCTACCGTAGAGATAACACCTGCCGTCACCTTGCGGATGCGACTGTTGGCTTGGTCTACGATGTAGAGGTTGCCACTGGTGTCTACTGCAACCTGGAAGATGCGATTCAATTCGGCGCTAGTGGCGGCTCCACCGTCCCCCGAAAAACCGGCAGTGCCGTTTCCCGCCACCGTGGAGATGATGCCAGCGGCTGTCACCTCGCGAACACGATTGTTGAGATAATCTCCCAAATAGATGTTGCCAGCACCATCAACTATCACGCCGGTGGGAGAGTTAAGCTCGGCGCTAGTGGCGGCTCCACCGTCCCCCGAAAAACCGGCAGTGCCGTTTCCCGCCACCGTGGAGATGATGCCAGCGGCTGTCACTTTGCGGATGCGATTATTGTTGGTGTCGGAAATGTAAAGATTACGTGCCGAATCTATTGCCAAGCCGTTAGTCAGATCTATCTCGGCGCTAGTGGCCGTACCGCCATCTCCCGAGAAGCCTGCGGTACCGTTTCCGGCCACAGTCGAGATGATACCTGTCAATGCTGCCACCTTGCGGACCCGATAGTTGTTGCAATCCATGATGTATACATTACCGAGGGCATCGACCGCGACGCCGTCAGGAAAATTTAGCTCCGCGCTCGTAGCTGCTCCTCCATCCCCTGAAAACCCCTTGGTGCCGCTCCCCGCCACCGTGGAGATAATGCCTGTCACAGCTGACACTTTGCGGACAACCTCGTTGGCTTCGTCGGCGAAATATATATTGCCAAAGCTGTCTACCGTCACGGCGAGCGGATTATGTATCTTGGCGCTTGTAGCCGACCCACCGTCGCCGCTGTATCCCGCCGTGCCGATCCCAGCCACGGTGTTAATGAGGCCCGATCCGGGTAAGACAATGTGCGCACTACTTGAACCGACAGAGCGAACGTTGTTAGAAGCCGGGTCCGCTGTATAGGTGTTACCGTAATTGTCAACTGCAATATTTTCGGGATTTTCTAGCTCAGCACTCGTGGCAGTTCCACCGTCGCCGGTGAAGCCGCTCGTACCGTTGCCCGCTATTGTCGAAATGTTGCCTGTGGCTGCATTAACTTCGCGAACACGTTGATTACCGGTATCTGCGATGTATAGGTTGCCAGCGACGTCCACTGCCAGGCCGAAGGGACTCAACAACTCTGCGCTCGTGGCGACTCCTCCATCACCAGAAAAGCCAGCCGTGCCATTCCCCGCCACCGTCGTTATGATGTTTGTGGAGGCGGTTACCTTGCGAATGCGACTGAAACCTGTATCAGCAATATAGAGGTTACCAAGCGTGTCCACCGCCACTCCCTCTGGAACGTCAAATACGGCATGGATGGCGAGGCACCCATCACCAACCGGATCAGTGTGCGTGCTACAGATCCCGCTACCTCCGGCCACGGTGTTTATCTTTCCTGTGGATGCATTAACTTCACGTATAACTTCATCATTTGTGTCCGTAATGTAGATGTTATTGGAAAGGTCTACCGCTAGATAGGCTGGTGCATTTAGTTCTGCGCTGGTAGCTGCTCCCCCGTCTCCCGTGTATCCTGCCGTTCCGTTTCCGGCAACAGTGGAAATGATGCCTGCAGAGTTCACCTTGCGGATAACGTTATTGTTTGTGTCCGCAATATAGATGCCGCCCAAAGCGTCCACGGCGATACCTCTCGGGCCGTTTATCTCCGCGCTAGTTGCCACTCCCCCATCGCCGGAATATCCCGCCGTATTGTTTCCTGCTACTGTGGAGATGATGCCTGTCGAGAAGACTACTTTGCGGATAACATTATTCTGCGTATCCGCGATGTACAAGTTTCCAGCGCTATCAACAATGACGCTTTGGGGCCCGTCGAGTTTCGCACTAGTAGCCGGCCCTCCGTTACCTGAGTAGCCAGAGACTCCACTTCCTGCAATGCTGTTAATGATGCCTGGCCCAGGAAGTACGATTTGCCCGCTTACAAGATCGGGGAATATCAGTAAGAAACACCAGAATAGCAAAGCGATCGAAACAGCGGTTTTACTACTCTTGGGTGTTTCGTGTTGAACTTGCGCGTGCATCATCATGTTGGCCTCACAGTATGGCGGAGTCAAACTAGTCAGGCGATCCTTGTATATTGACAAGAGATACGTTCTAACAACTACTGCGTTCTTGTTACGAATTGCGAAATTAATTTGACTTTAAGGTGTGTGGGCTGGTGGGCAGGCCCCTTGGAGGTCTCCCTTTCGGCATTCTGATTTCATATCTTGTTACGAATGGCGAACAGCTCTCTCCTCTGGTCGCTTTGACAACCACTCGCAACCGACGAATGCCCGTTCAAGACGCCAGATAGGGCTGGCTTAGCGCGGCAACACAAAATAGAATGCAAGGCTTTGCAATCAGTCGGCATGTCAGGAAGGCAGGAGACGGTATGAAATGGCGGCGGCTATTGATCACAGGAGCGATGCTGCTGGCGCACGGCACAGCCTGGAGCCAACAGGCCTCCGGGAAGCGCAAGATCATCATCGATCAGGACGCGGCCGGCCCGGGGGGAACCGACCAGCAGTCCATCCTTTTGCTGGTTCAGTCTCCGCAAACCGAAGTCGTCGGCGTGACCGTGGTGACCGGCGACGCGTGGCTCAAGGAAGAAGTCGCCCATACGCTACGCATGTTGGAAATCATTGGACGCGCCGACATTCCGGTCGTGCCTGGTGCTGAGTATCCACTGGTTCGGCGCAAGGAGGAGACCGAACTATGGGAGCAACAGTACGGAGTCGTTCCCTGGGTGGGAGCGTGGACTCCGCGGCGATATCATGCGGCGGATCAACTGGGCGAAATGCCTGAGGGTAAGCCCACAACAAAGCCCGCTGACGAAGATGCCGCACATTTTCTGTTGCGCATGGTACACAAATATCCGCACGAGATCACGATTTACGCGGGCGGGCCTATGACCAACCTCGCGCTCGCTATCTCGATTGACCCTGAGTTTGCCGGACTAGCCAAGGAGTTGGTGTTCATGGGCGGAAGCCTGAATCCGAAGACGGACGATCCGGAGTTTGTGGACACGCCGCGGCATGAATTCAATCTTTGGTTTGATCCCGAGGCGGCACACATCGTGCTGAGGGCGCCGTGGAAGAAAATTGTCTGCACGACCGTTGACATCTCCGTGAAGACACGGCTGACTCAAGAATTGATCGACCGCGTGAAAAAGGGTAATACGCCCGCAGCCCGCTATGTCGGCTCGTATTCGCGACTGTTCGGAAAATACAATTATTTATGGGATGAACTTGCTGCGCTGGCCTGGCTCGATCCTAGTTTGATCACCGCAAGGGACGTACGCTATCTCGACATCGACCTCAACCGCAGCGCCGGTTATGGCAACACGCTGAGCTGGACGGAGAGCGATAAACCGAAGACTGCTGGACCGCCAGTCGAAGTGCAAGTCGATCTGGATACCGTGCGCTTCTACAAGATGTTCGTTGACTTGCTGACAGCGCCGACGCCAAAGCCGTGAGTTGCTATTGCAATTGATCCTAATGCAATTGTTCGAGCGCCTGCTTCGCCTGCGGATGATCGGGATGCTGCTTAAGTAGATCAAGCAACACACCGCGAGCCTTATCCCGCGCGCCTTCCAGAGCATAAACGCGAGCTAGATTCAAATAGGCTTGATCGAACGCTGGGGCCACGCGGATGCATTGCTCAAAGCTCGCCACGGCTTGATCACGCCGCTCAGTTACCAAGTAAAGCACTCCAAGATTGTTCAGCGCCTCAGGATAAACCGGACGAGCCTTCAACGCGCGCTGTAAATACTCATACGCCCTCGAGGTGTCGTCGGTCTGCGCAAATACCATCCCCAAACTGTAGTTCGCCTCGGGATCCTGCGGAGCGACCTGCAGCGCAAGCTCTAGCGTCTTGCGCGCCTCATCCCAACGCTTTTGCGAACGATAAGCGTTGCCCAGGTTGTCGAGCGACAACAGATGATGCGGATTCAGCCGTAGCGCTTGTAGGAAGCACGGAATAGAATCGTCCACGCGCCCTTCCCGGGTGGCGATGACGCCCAGGTTGTTCCAGGCGTCCGGCAATGTGTCGGGATAGTTGGCAGAAAGTTTCACAGTGCGCTCGAATATCCCGCGCGCTTCCGCGTTCTTGTTCTGATTCAGATAGACGCTTCCGATGCCGTACAAAGCTTCGGCGCTCGACGGATCGTCACGCAACGCCTGCTGAAATGATGCTTCCGCTTGATCAAGATATCCACGCTGAAAAAACAGAGAGCCGTACGAGAGATAGTTGCGGCCGAATTCCAGCACATATTTCGAACTTGAGAACGGTAAAGATCGCTCCAGTCGCTCGGTATCAGTTTCTGGAATATGCAGGAAGTCATGGTCCACATGCTCGGGCACGACGGCGCCTTGATATACCTTGACGATGTTGCCTTTGGGATCGATGAGGAAAGAGGTCGGCAAACTGAGGTCGCGGTGGCGGTCGAATAGCTGGCGATAAAGAATGTTGTAGATTGCCGCGACGTCCTGCGATGCGCGCAGAATAGGGAATGTGAATCGTTGACCCAGATTGTGAACGCTGTTATCGGCGGGATCGTCAACATTCACGCTGATCAGCCGCAAGCCTTTCGCAGCCCATACCGCGTGGGATTCTTGCAGTCCACTCAGATCTTTCCGCGAGTCCGGAGACATCATGGTCCAGAAGGTCAGCAGCGTGGGAGCACCTCGAAGCTCGGACAGCGAGTGGAGATGTCCAGACAGGTCGGGCAGAGAAAGTTCTGGAGCCGCAATCGGCGCAAGGAGCCAGGTTTCAACCTGAACTGGAAGCACTTCAACTTGTCTCACATTATCAGGTACCGCGTTGCTCGGAGACGCAGCATATCTCTTTGCAGTCGCCTGAAAAGGTTTAAAGCGTGGCGAGTCGGAACCTTCTTCGACAGAGATCAGGTGATTCATGGGAAGATCGTGCAACTCCTGCACAAGGCCGCTCGGCCAGCGAATCGACGCTCGTACTGGACCTCTGGCATCACCCAGCCCGAAGTAAATATCTTTGCTGTGCTGGGAGAGAAAGCCCGATCCAGCCTGAAGCAGGCGCGTCTGGCGGCCAGAACTGGTTTCAATCATGACCGAAGCACCGATGGCATCGCGATTACTCTTTGTGCCCCGAAGACGAAATGCAATCGACGGCGGCAGATCCGCCACCACATTCTTCAGTATTCGTAGTTGCGGAGCGTTTCGATTCTTCAGGAATATTTCGAGTCGTCCATCATTATCGAAATCGGCGAGTGCAAACGCCCTGCCGTCCTCCATAAAGTCAAGACCGACCACGGCTGAGACATCGGAGAAAGTTCCATCTCGATTATTTGCATAGAAGACATTTCGCTCGTAGCCGCTCCATGTGCCGTCAG
>Ga0070731_10004480_pt1 | contig 11995 bp, 7 predicted proteins | sample Coa_R1_2_FD_66448 | JGI IMG/M metagenome (GOLD analysis project Ga0070731, IMG submission 66448) | Surface soil microbial communities from Centralia Pennsylvania, which are recovering from an underground coalmine fire - Coalmine... | ecosystem: Environmental > Terrestrial > Soil > Unclassified ... | reverse complement strand
GTGGGACCCGACCGTGGTCCGCTGGCGCTCGATGGCTTCCGTCGCGCGCGTGATGGCCGTCGAAAACCCGATGCAATATTCGGTGTTGCGGACATCGTTGTCCATGGTCTTTGGGATGGCGATGACGCGCATGCCGGCCTGGTCGAGCTTCGCCGCGTAGCTCAACGTATCGTCGCCGCCGATGGCGATGAGGTAGTCGAGATTCAGGGCTTCCAGATTCGCCAGCACGCGCTTGGTCAGATCATACGTGCCGGCCTTGGACGGAAAATCTTCCGGCCGCAGAGACGCCGGCAGCTTTTTCATCTGCGACGGATTGGTCCGCGAACTGTGCAGGTAAGTCCCGCCGGTGCGATCGATGGTGCGGGTGTTGTCGCGATTGAGCGGCAGAATATAGCGCAGGCGGCTGGCGGGATCTTCCAGGTTAACGTGAGTGAGCCCTTCCCAGCCGCGACGGATTCCAGTAATTTCGCAGCCGATTTCGCTGCCGCGATAGACCACGCTTTTGATAACGGAATTCAATCCGGGGACGTCGCCGCCGCCGGTGAGAATGCCGACACGTTTGGCTGCCATCGTCCGAGCTTAGACCCACCAGGCGGCCGCGGGCGCCTGTTTGATCACCAGTCCATCCAGGAATGTAATGGCTTTGGTTAAACCTTCTTCGGGCGAGAGAATGCTGTCTTCATGCTCGATGGAAAGCACGTAATCGTAGCCGAACATCCGCAGTGTTGAGATGAATTCGCTCCACCATTCGGCGCCGTGGCCGTAGCCGACCGTGCGGAAAATCCACGCGCGATTGCGCTCGTCGGTATATTTCTTGGTGTCGAGTACGCCAGTGAGCGGCAGATTGCGCCCGTAGATTTGGGTGTCCTTGGCGTGAACGTGGAAAATCGAATTGCCCAGCACGCGAATGGCGGCGATGGGATCGATTCCCTGCCAGAACATATGGCTGGGATCGTAGTTGCAGCCGATCGATTTGCCGGCGACGGCGCGCAGGCGCAGCAGCGTTTCCGGGCTGTAGGCAACGAAGCCGGGATGCATTTCGATGGCAATTTTTACGCCGTGATTCTCGGCGAACTTGGCTTGGCGGATCCAATACGGCTCAACTTTCTTCTCCCACTGCCAGGCCAGCACATCCAGATATTCCGGCGGCCAGGGGCATGTCACCCAGTTCGGAAATTTGGCTTTGTCGCTATCGCCGGGACAGCCGGAGAAATCGATGACGATAGGAACATCCAGTTTCTCGGCGAGGCGAATAGTATCGCGGCTGATCTCCTGATTCTTTTTCGCGATGGCGGAATTGGGATGCAGCGGATTGCCGTGGCAGCTCAGGGCGCTGATGGTGAATCCGTTGTCGGCAAGTTTCTGTTTGAACTCTTTGCGCTCGGCCGCATTGTTGAGCATGGAAAGCTTGCAGTGCGGGTCGCCGGGATAATTGCCGGTGCCCAATTCGACGGTGCCGATGTTCAGGCCCTTCAATTTTTTCAGAACATCGTCCAGGGATAGCTGCGCCAACAAGGCAGTGAATACGCCGACTCTCACAGTGATTTCTCCTTTGAAGATGTAATCGTACAGAATATCATGGCTGAGGGGCTCAACATGAAAACTCATCGGCGATCGTTTCTGACAGCGGCTGGCGGCCTTCTCAGCGCTGGTTTTTGGGCGGACGATACGCTGGACGCCGCCGTGCAAAATACCAATCGGAGCTCACAGCCTTCGGCGCTCAAGATCACTGATCTTCGCGTGGCTGTGGTCGGCGGCGCGCCCATGACGTGCCCGCTGATCCGCATCGACACTAACCAGGGAATTTACGGATTGGGCGAAGTGCGCGATGCTGCGAGCAAGACCTACGCGCTGATGTTGAAGAGCCGCATTCTGGGCGAGAACCCGTGCAACATCGACAAAATCTTTCGCAAGATCAAGCAGTTCGGATCTCATGGACGGCAGGCGGGCGGGGTTTGCGCGATCGAAATGGCGCTGTGGGATTTGGCGGGCAAAGCCTACGGCGTGCCGGTGTATCAAATGCTGGGCGGCAAGTTTCGTGACAAGATTCGCTGCTACGCCGATACCACCGAATCGGATGATCCCAAAATTTTTGGCGAACGGTTAAAGGCCCGCCGCGATCAGGGTTTCACGTGGCTCAAGATGGATCTGGGCATCGACCTGCTCAAGGACAAGCCGGGAACGATTTCGCATCCGCTGGGCGCTTCGGTCGAGGCGGAAGCGGGGAACACGCAGCACATGTTCACCGGCGCCGAACTCACGCCCAAGGGCATCGCCATCATGGCGGATTTCGTCGGCCAGGTCCGCGACATCATCGGCATGGATGTGCCGCTTTCAGCGGATCACTTCGGACATATTGGCGTGAATTCCTGCATTCGCCTGGGCAAAGCGCTGGAGAAATACAACATGGCGTGGCTGGAGGACATGATCCCCTGGCAATATACCGACCTGTTGAAAAAGATTACTGACGCCGTCGACATTCCGACGCTGACGGGCGAGGATATTTATCTCAAGGACGGGTTTATCGAGCTGGCGCGCACTCATGCCGTAGATATTTTGCACCCCGATCTGGCGACCTCAGGCGGGATTCTCGAGACCAAGAAAATCGGCGACGCGATTCAGGAGCATGGCGTGGCCATGGCGATGCATTTTGCGGGATCGCCCGTGGCCTGCATGGCGAGCGTGCACTGCGCGGCGGCGACGGAGAATTTTCTGGTACTGGAAAACCATTCCGTTGACGTGCCCTGGTGGAGCGATCTCGTGGAAGGCGTGGAGAAGCCGATCGTGAACCACGGATTCGTCACCGTGCCCAGCGGACCGGGCCTGGGCATCACCCTCAATGAAGACGCGGTGAAACGCCATTTGCTCGAACCGGGTTATTTCGAGCCTACGCCGGAGTGGGACAAAGAACGGTCGCACGATAGGCTGTGGAGCTGAAGTGGGGCAGGTCTCCGACCTGCCCGTTCGGAAAGCAGGTCGGGGACCTGCTCCACTTTTCTTAGCTTTTCCGCAGTTCGCGCTGGATATCCTCGATAGCTTCCGGACGGCGGTCGCAGGAGAGATCTTTCTCCAGCCTGCGCAGCGCGGCTCCGAGCACGTCCCGATGGTGCAGCTTACATCCGAAATCATCGGACTCGCTGAGGCGCAGCCATAGCTCGTGCAGGCGGTCGACATCTTCCGGCCAGAGACGCGGCGGGTGCGGTCCCAAATTAACGAATACCGAAGGCCGGCCCGGGCTGATCACTTCGAGTGAAAAAGGATGACGCGGCTCCGGCAGCCGTTCCCACGCCTGGCCGATGCGGCGGGCCAGCTCTTCGGAATCCATGCGCGCCGAAACGCCGCTGACTAAGCGCGAGGCTTGCAGCTTGTTGGCGGTTTGCACCATGGCATCGAAGGGATCGACGCCTGGCACTACCAGCAGTTCCACCGTCTTGCCGGCTTTTTCCGCCATGGTGACCACGCGGGAGAATAGCTCACGCTCATAATCGGCGAACAACTGCACGTCGCTCAGTTCGTATTCGCCGGCGCCGGTGGTTACCGGCCGCACGGTCATCACCACGATGTCGTGACGGCGCAGATTGGTTTTCTCGAGCACACTATCCAGGTGTGCCATGTGGTTGTAATCCCGCACAGCGACCAGGACACACCCCGGGCGCGAATGCAGAGTGGATGCGCCGATTTCGGCCTGCATGTCCAGGTTGAATTCTTCCAGGCCTTTTTTCTTTTCGCTGCTCTTACGCCGGTTGATGTGTTCGGACACGGTGAAGAGCACGAAAAAGACGATGGTGAACGCGATTCCGTAAATAGTGGCGATGCGCTTGGTAAACAGATTGGCCACGGCCACCAGGCCCAGCACCAGCGTAGTTACGGCCAGGCCTACTGGCCATTCCCGTCCAAAGAGGTGCGGATTGAACGGCACCTTGTATTCCTGGTCGTGGCGGTGATAGCGCAGCACCAGCACGCCGAGCGATTTCAGAAAGAAGCTCCACACCACGCCGAAAGCGTAGGCTTCGCCGAGCAGATAAACGTCGCCGCGGCTGGCGATGATGGTTGCGATCTGCAGCAGAGCAATCAGATTGATGATGCGATAAGTGGTGCCAAAGCGCTTCTGAGGCTTGCGGAACCAATCGATCAGCACGCCGTCTTCGGCCACGCGGTTCATCACGCCGTTGGCCCCAATCATGGACGTGTTGACCGCGCCGGAAAGAATCAGGAAGCCGACAATCACCACGAAAATGTGGAAGCCCATGCGCAGCACGTACGGGCCGGCCAAGTGCATGGCGAGGCCGCCCAGAAGGTTATCCACGTAGCGGTTGCGCAGGCCGTCGGGAATGATGATGCCGGCGAACAGCGTGATGAACCCGGTGCAGACCACGGCATACCAGCACACCAGGTTGCCGGTGAGCTTTAGATTTTTCAGCTTGGGATAAGCGATTTCGCGGTAAACCTGCGCCAGGGTTTCGAACCCCGACATGGAAAGCAGGGAATGGCCAAAAGCAATAATAATGGCGATGGCGGGAATCGTTGGCCAGATGGTTCCCTTGAACCAGCCCAGGCCGTCTTCGCTGAAATGCAGGTTTGCCGCAACCGGCGCCGGCGGCAAATGCACGTCGGGGCGCAGCAAGATCGTGATGGGGCACCAGATCAGGAACGCGACCACCATTACGGTCGTGATCTGCATGATGCGCAGCGCCTTGCCGCTCGATTCGTGGATGCCTTTGATGTTGCTCCACCAGAAATAAATGGTGACGGCAATGCCGAAGAAGGCGGCGAATCCGTTGGGCGAAATTCGAAAATCGTTATGCTGCAGCTCGCTGATCTCGTTGAGCAGGCGGCCCAGATACTGGCCGGCGGTAACGACGCTGATCGGACCGGTCAGAATGTAATCGAAAATCAGCGATGAAACGGAGAGGCGCGCGACGAAAGGGCCCATCGAATCGCGCACCACGACGTATACGCCGCCGCGCACGAACATGCTGCTCGATTCCATGTACACCGAGCGCACCGCGAAGCTGAAGAACATGACGCCCAGGATGAACCAGGGCGCACTCTTGCCAATGGCGTGCTCGGCGATACCGCCGGCATAAAACGCCGAAGACGCCAGATCGCTGAGCACGATGGCGGCCGCGCGCCAGAAGGAAATAAAGGCGAGGGCAACGGTGGTGGCGACGATAATCTTGGCCGGCGCCTGCCGGTCGTGGGAAGGTGAGACGCCGTCCATTCAGGCTTTATTCTAGTATGCCGCGCCTGTTGCGAACGCAGTGTGTATTTCTCTGCGTACTCTGCGCCTCTGCGAGAAATGCCTGTCTTAGCCTTAGGAACCGAACGGACTGCGTTTGAGCGCGTAGGCTAAAGCTTCGGCAGGCACACTGAATTCGGACAATGCCTGATTTCCCATATAGCCGATATCTTTCACTCCAACCGGGCTGGTGTAATACGCATCGACCACCATGTTGCGCATCCAGGCGAAGAAATGAATACCGGGAGCGAGTTCGGGCGTCATGTTGCGGCGGTAGGCGATCAGATCCAGCAGAGCGGTTTGCTCGGCGGGCTTGGCTTCGAGAAACGCTGCGTTGTAGCGGCGATTCGTTTCGGTATCCAGCCAGAAAATGCCGCCCGTGTAGATCTCGCCCATCTCTTTGTTCTGGCTCGAGAGGTAATCGATAAACTCAGTTGCGCCGGCGTCGAGCGAGCCGGGCATGATGAGGTCAGCCAGGCGGCGCAGGGTTTGGTATTCACGCGCCGTAAAATATTTGGGCGCGTACTCGCCTTTGGTTTTCTGCAGGGCGACAGCTTCATGCGCATGCTGGGCGGCTTCGAGCGAGACCGATGCCGCGGCACCGAGGCCAAGTTGGCGCAGCGCATCACGCCGCGAGAGATCGCCGGTGGAATCAGACATTGCCTTTTTTCATCTCCTCGCTGAGATATTCGGCCGTGCGCCAGGCCAGCGCCACGATGCTGAGCGTGACGTTCTTATCTGGATTGCCCAGGAACGGCGCGGCGTCGGCCACGAACAGGTTTTTGACTTCGTGCGCCTGGCAGTAGCGGTTGAGCACGGACGTTTTCGGATCGTCTCCCATGCAGACAGCGCCGGCTTCGTGAATGATTTCCCCGCCGAGTGAAACCGCCTTGGCGGAGCGGTCCGGCATGGGCTTGGCTGCCGCCTTGCCGCCCATGGCCTCAATGATGTTGGTGAAAGTCTGGTGCATGTGCCGCACCATGTTAATTTCGTGCTCGCTCCAACGGAAATGGAAGCGCAGGACCGGAATGCCCCACTGGTCGACTTGCTGCGGATCGATCTCGCAATAGGAATACTCGTTGGGGATCATCTCGCCGCGCCCGGCGAAGCCTACATAGCTGCCGTAGTTTTCGCGAATATTATCTTTGAGTGCATTGCCGTAGCCTTCATGGCGCTCGCAGTCGCCGCGAAAGCTTCCAAGGCCGGGCATGCCGAAACCGCCGCCGACTTCGATGTGATAGCCGCGGGGGAAATCCTTGTTCTTCTTTTCCAGCTCCCACCAGGGCACGTAGACATGCATGCCGCCAATGCCGTCTGAATTATGGCGCGGCACATTCATCAGTGCCGGCACCTGGCCGCCCAGGCTGTAGCCGACGGTATCGGTGAGATTGCGCCCCACCATGCCGGAGCTATTAGCCAGTCCGTTGGAAAAGCGCCCCGATTTGGAATTCAGTAGGAGGCGCGCCGATTCGCAGGCGCTGGCCGCGACCACCACACTGCGGCAGCGTATGCGCTTCTCGGTGCGGGTGGCTTTTTCGACGTAAGAAACTTCCGTGACTTTGCTGGAGCTGTCGGCGATCAGTTCGCGCGCCATGGCGCCGGTGATCACATTCAAGCGGCCGGTCTTCATGGCCGGAAAGATCATGGCCTGGCTGGAGGAAAATGCCGAGGCCGTCTTGCAGCCGCGTCCGCACTGGCCGCAGTAATGGCAGGCCGCGCGGCCGTGTACGGATTTGGTCAGCATCGCCATACGCGAAGGAATGCAGGGAATGTTCAGCTTGCCGCAGGCTTTCTGGATCAGCGTTTCATGAACGCGCGGCGGCAGCGGAGGCAGGAATTTTCCGTCGGGCGCCGTGCGCAGCCCTTCGCGGGTGCCGGTGACGCCGATAAACTCTTCGGCTTTGTCGTAATAGGGCGACATCTCGTCGTAGCTGATCGGCCAGTCGTTGCCCAGGCCGTCGAAGGAGCGGGCTTTGAAATCGTAGTCTGAAAAACGCAGGCTGATGCGGCCGTAGTGGTTGGTGCGCCCGCCCATGATGCGCGAGCGAAACCACTTGAATTCGCTGCCGGGGGCGACGGTGTAAGGTTCGCCGGGAACTTCCCAAAATCCGTTAGGAGCCAGGAAATAGCCAAAAGGATAGGGCGACTTGCCGAAGTAGACTTCGCCATGTTCGCCGGCCGTGCGGTGGATGACGTCGCCCGGCCACATATGTTCTTTAAAGTCTTTGTTGGGATTCAGCATGGGCCCGGCTTCGAGCAGGGTGACGTTGATGCCCATGTCGGTGAGCACCTTGACGACCGTGCCGCCGCCCGCGCCCGAGCCGATCACCACGACATCGTGCACCTGCGGGCTGCGCTGAATCTGCATCATGATTTTCCGAATATAGCACGCTCGCTCTGGCGGCCCGCCGCAGGCACGACCTAGGCATTTGCGGCGCTTCCGCCGATTAGTCTGTTGGTGAAACCTTTCGCCTACAGATGCGTCTTAGCGGTGCTCCTCGCCTCACCGGGCTTCCCCGACGATCCGGGAGCTGCCCCAAAGAACAAACCGAAGTCTGCCAAATCCGAGCCTGGCGGACCGGATCTTGGGTCGATGACCATCGAGGAATTGATGGCGGTGAAAGTCCAAGGCGCCTCGCTGCACCCGCAGGCGCTCGTAGACGCGCCGGCGAACGTGACGATTATTTCGGCTGCCGACATCCGCAGGTATGGGTATCGCACGCTAGCCGAAGCGCTGGCTTCGGTGCGCGGCTTTTACGTGAGCAACAACCGGACGTATACAACGGTCGGTGTTCGCGGCTTCAATTTACCGTGGGATTACGGCAGCCGCATTCTGGTATTGGTGAACGGTCACAACATGGCCGACAATGTTTTCGATTCGATGCTCTGGTTCGGCGTCGACTTTCCCATCGACATGAAACTGATGGAGCGGATCGAAATCATCCGCGGTCCCTCCTCGGCTCTGTACGGCAGCAGCGGGCTATTCGCCACCATCAACATCATCACCAAATCGCCGGATCAAGCCGGCCCGGCCAGCCTAACCGCGAGCGTCGGAAGTTTCGGCGAAAAAAGAACCCAGGCCATGGGCGCGACGACGATCGGCCAAAATGCCAAGTTGCTGCTCTCGGCCTCGGTGTTCAACGACGGCGGAGAGGAATCCCTTTACTTTCCGGGCTTGGATACCCCTGCAAATAACCACGGCAATGCGGTGCGCGTGGACGGCCAAAAGGGCTATCACTTCTTCGGAAACCTGGTCTGGCATAACTGGAGTGTCACCGCGGTGATGTCGGATCGCAACAAAATCCAGCCCATTTCCTGGGGACCTACGGTGTTTAACGATCGCGGGACCCACGTCACCGAAGATTCCAACTACGTAGAGGCGGCTTATACGCGTGAGATTAGGGGCGGAACGCTGCAATGGCGGACATACTATAACCAGACGCATCTGAACGGGCGCTTCGACTATCCGCTCGAGGCGAACGGCGTTGCCGATGCCACTGTCGAAGACAATCGGACGCGATCGTGGGGCGACTGGGTCGGGACCGCGCTCACGTACCGCTTCGACGTCGCCCACGTCGGCACGCTCACGGCTGGTTTGGAAGGCAAGGTCGATCTGCAGGCCTTGCAAACCTCCGAGGACGTGATGCCAACCGCCATCCAGTACGTGGATATCAATCGGCGTGACCGGACGTTCGGGGTCTTCTTGCAGGACGAAAGGCAGCTCTCAACGCACTGGAAGCTCGATCTGGGCGTTCGCCTGGACCGCTCCCATTACCGTCCCGGCTTTATTTCCCCGCGCGCGGCGCTCATCTACCAGCCCTCAACTGTCTGGAATACGAAGTTTCTTTACGGACGCGCGTTTCGCAATCCCAGCGCTTTCGACTTGTTCTATGACGACGGTTTGAACGCCGCGGCTAATCCAGCGGCGCGGCCCGAAAAAGTCGATACCTTGGAAGTTGAAGTGGAACGACGGGTCGGCGCGCGGATAAATCTGATTGCGTCCGCCTACGGTTACCGCCTGCGCGATTTTCTGGAAGGTGTTTACGATAGCCGTGGCCTCATCCAGACCCAGAATACCGGCAAGATTCATGCCACCGGCTTCGAGATGGAGATTAGCGGCCGGCCCTGGACGTGGCTGGACGCAACGGCGAGCTACGCGATTCAACGATCCACCGACGATATCGCCAGGACGGACTTGCAGAATTCGCCGGATCACCTGGCCAAGGTGCGGTTCGCAATCCCTCTGGGCCGCAAGTTCGATGCCAGCAGCGGCATGCAATATTACAGCTCGCGGTTGACCCTGGCCGGCGCCAGAGTCAGTTCGGTCTACCTGGCCGATTTCACCATTACTTCCAAACGGCTGTTCCCCAATTTCGATGTCCAGGCCGGGATTCGCAATTCTTTCAACCGGAACTACTCCGACCCCATCGCTCTCGATCCTCGCGTGGACAGCATGCGCCAGCCGGGACGTTCGGTTTACCTCGAGATGACCACGCATGGCGCGCGGTGAAGCAGCTTGGAGCTTACGGTCCTGATAGGGAACGGAAGCCGTGGCGGTCCTTCTGGAAAGTCGCAAGAATGCCGATTAGAAGCTCGTATGGGGCGTAAGGCACTGGTGTGCGTCGAGGCTGTGCTTCTGTTAGGCATGGCAGCGCCGATGGTGTTCGGTCAGAAGCCGGTCTCTCGCGATCTTACGGACGCCAGCCTGGAAGACCTGATGAACCTGGAGGTTACCTCGGTATCGAAGAAGGAGCAGAAGCTTTCGAAAACCGGGGCGGCGGTCTTTGTGATCACCCAGGAAGATATCAGGCGATCAGGCGCGACCAACATCCCCGACCTGTTGCGGATGGTGCCGGGCGCCGACGTAGCCCAAATAGACGCCAATAAGTGGGCTATCAGCCTGCGCGGCTTCAACGACCGCTATGCCGACAAAGTACTGGTATTGATCGATGGCCGTAGCGTGTACACGCCCAGCTTCTCCGGCGTTTACTGGGACCAGCAGGACGTTCCGCTGGAGAACATCGAGCGCATCGAAGTGATTCGCGGCCCTGGGGGCACCGTTTGGGGCGCCAATGCCATGAACGGCGTCATCAACATCATTACGAAGAGCGCTAAAGCCACGCAGGGGGGACTGCTCAGCGCCGCGACCGGTTCGCAGGATGTGGCGCGGGGCCTGGCGCAATATAGCGGCCAGATCGGAACGAGCGGGGCGTACCGGGTATTCGGCGAAGGTTTCAAGATTGGTACTTCCGAGGCACCCAACGGCCAGGAAGCCGCGGACGGCTGGCACGCGGCACACGGGGGATTCCGGGCGGATTGGGATCTTTCGCCGCGGGACACCTTCATGGTCCAGGGCGATATGTACAGGACCGGCGAAAACCAGACCATCACTTCTCTGATCGCCAACGCCCTGCCCGCGCCGCACACGTTTGACGAGCAATTCAACACCAGCGGCGTAGACGTGGTAGGCCGCTGGAACCGTACTCTGGCGAGCGGAGCGAGCCTGTCCCTGCAGATGTATTACGACCGCAGCGACCGCCGGGAGCAGGGAGGCGGCGACACCCTCAATACCGTGGATTTCGATTTTCAGCATCACCTGGCTATCGGATCGCGGCATGACGTGGTATGGGGAGCGGGCTACCGCCTGGTGCAGGACTCGATCACGGCTGGATACGCCACCACCTTTGTGCCGCTCAACCAAACGACCAGCCTTTTCAGTACGTTCGTGCAGGACGAAATCCGGCTGACGAAATCGGTGTGGCTCACGGTGGGGTCGAAGTTCGAGCACAACGCGTACACCGGGTTCGAATATGAGCCCAGCGCGCGGCTGGTTTGGACCCCCAACGACCGGCAAGCGATCTGGCTTTCGGCTTCGCGCGCCATCCGCCAGCCGGACCGGGCCGACTTCGGCCTGCGGTCCGACGTAGCCACATTCCCCTTGCCCGGCGGCGCCTTTGGGATCGTCGAGTTGTTGGGAAATCCGAATACCAAAGCAGAGCAGTTGCGCGACTATGAAGCCGGATACCGGGCGCAGCTCAGCAAGCGCGTGTCCCTGGATATTGCCAGCTACGTAAGCTTCTACCGCCGCTTGCTGACCGACGAGCCCGGCACGCCCTTCTTTTCCACGGGTCCGACGCCGCTGCTCATTTCTCCTCTGTACTTTGACAATCGGGCCCACGCCCTCTCGTATGGCGTCGAATTTTTCGCCAACTGGAACATCACGCCGCGCTGGAGAATCAGCCCAGGCTATGGCTTCATTCACATGGAGGTAAGTCCGGACTCTGATAGCGGCGATACCACTGTGGCGCTGACTCCCGGCAATACGCCCGCTCAACAATTTCAAATTCGCTCTTTCTTGAATCTGACGCGCCGCCTGGATTGGGATACCTCGCTGTTTCGAACGGGTTCGCTCGATGGCGCCTCGCCGACCCCCGGCTACGCCCGCCTGGATACCCGGCTGGGATGGCGGGTCGGGGAGCGGGTCGACCTGAGCATAAGTGGCCAAAATCTTCTTCATGGCACGCACCCTGAGTTCCACGACCAGAACGGGCTGAATCACATTCTGCTGGAGCGGCGCTTTGTCGCCAAGATCACATGGCGCTTCTGATGGACAGGGAAGTCCGCGGGATCTGTTGGCTAGCGGTTGCCCTGGCAATCGGCGGTGTTTCCGGTGCCGGAGCGCTGGGGCAGACCGTGGATGAGTATCAGGTGAAGGCGGCTTTCCTTTACAACTTCGCCAAATTTGTGGAATGGCCG
>Ga0070731_10004479_pt1 | contig 11998 bp, 8 predicted proteins | sample Coa_R1_2_FD_66448 | JGI IMG/M metagenome (GOLD analysis project Ga0070731, IMG submission 66448) | Surface soil microbial communities from Centralia Pennsylvania, which are recovering from an underground coalmine fire - Coalmine... | ecosystem: Environmental > Terrestrial > Soil > Unclassified ... | reverse complement strand
ACAATTTCGACATCGTGCCCATACACATCTGCCTGGATCTGCCGCCACAGTGGCGATCGCGCTCCGCCACCGCCCAGCCGGATTTGCTTCACCGGCACCTGCATCTCTTCGAAGATAGTGAACGTGTCGCGCAAGCTGAACGCCACGCCTTCGAGGATGGCGCGGATCACGTGAGCCCGCGTATGCGAGGCCGTCAGCCCAACCAACGCCGCTCGCGCTTTTCCATCGAGGTGCGGTGTCCGCTCACCCATCAGGTACGGTGTCCACAAAAGACCGTCGCATCCTGGCGGCGCTTTGGCAGCATCGTCCGTCAAATGCTCGTAGGGATCGCGGCCGTCCCGCGTGCCCGCACCAAATTGATCGCGGAACCAGCGCAAGGACAACCCTGCAGCCTGCGTCACGCCCATCACGTGCCATCTGCCGGGAATGGCGTGGCAGAACGTATGCAACCGTCCCTTGGGATCAAGCGCTGGACGATCGGTCGCCGCAAACACAACTCCGGAGGTTCCGATCGTTGCGCTCACCGCGCCCGGGATCACGATTCCCATGCCAGTCGCGCCCGCTGCCTGATCACCCGCTCCCGCGACAACAGGAGTTCCAGTCTTGAGTCCTGTCGCAGCCGCACCTTCCGCGGAGATCCGTCCGCACACGTCCGGCGATTCGTAGAGTTTTGGCAGAAGTCGTTCGTCGATTTCCGTCGCCTTTAACATCTCCGACGACCAGCGCCGGTTTGCGACGTCGAGCATCAACGTGCCTGATGCATCCGCCATGTCGATCGCGCGCTCACCAGTAAGACGAAATCGCACGTAATCCTTGGGAAGCATCACCGAACGGACACGCCGCCAGTTCTCCGGCTCGTGCTCGCGGACCCACAGGAACTTGGTCAGCGTGAAATTCGGGAGCGCGGGATTACACGTGAGTTCGATCACTCGGGAAGTGCCCAATTTTTCGTTGATTTCGCGGCACTGCGGCTCGGTACGAACATCGCACCAGATCAGCGCAGGACGTACGACTTCATCGTTCTCGTCCAGCATGACTGCGCCATGCATCTGCCCCGAGAAGCCAACACACGCGATGTCCTCTGCCCGGAGCCCGGATTGAGACAGAGCGCTGCGCACCGCGATACCACAGGCCCGCCACCAATCTTCGGGGTGCTGCTCGGCCCATCCGATATGCGGCGAGGCGAACGGCTCATGCTCTTCGGTGGCGGAACTCACCACGTGGCCCGCGTCGTCGATGAGCAGCGCGCGCGTTCCGCCCGTGCCTACGTCAATCCCAAGTACGTAAATGTCCGCCTCCGTTGTGTTCGAAGAGAAAGAGGAATTCTTCTGCGGATCTCTCAGTGGCCCAAACCAGTGATTCGAGTTCGCGATGCGGGTATCAGGACTTCCGCCTGCTGGTCGACTCGCGAACAATCAGCTCCGGCTCGATAGCGATCTCGGTCGGATAGTCCTCTCCGCCCTCTATGCGTTCCAGCAGGGTTTGCGCAGCGATGGTTCCCATGCGCGTGAGTGGCTGCCGTACCGTCGTCAGGCTGGGCGTGTTGAAGGCGGCTCCCTGGATGTCGTCGAAACCGACTACAGAGACGTCGTGTGGCACGCGAACGCCAGCTTCCTGGAAAGCGCGAATTGCGCCCAGTGCCGAGATGTCGTTGTAGGCAAAGAGTGCGGTGAAAGGAACTTTGCGCTCGAGCAATTGCTTCGCGAAGGGATAGCCAACTTGCGGAGTTGGGTCGTCCATGTCGATCTGCACCGTCAGCTCCGGCCGGACCTGAACGTTCAAAGTGCGTGCCACCTCGCAGATCGCGTTCCAGCGAACCTCTGAATCAGAGCTGAAGGGCTGACCCTTCATAAATGCTATGTCCTCGTGTCCAAGATCCAGCAAGTGCTGTAAGGCGGCGGTCGCCGCATGCTGATGATCGAGAGTGATATTCGTCACTCCCGGAAAAGGTTTATGGCCCGCGACTGCAACCGTAGGCAACGGAGGCGCCTCGCGCAGTTGCATGTCTATCGTGATGAATCCCTCCACACCGCGTTCTAGCAGGATTTGCGCATACCGGTTCAGCAGGTCGGGATCGTGACGGTGAACCACCGTCAGAAAAAAGTAGTTCTTCTGTCGCAGATACTGTTCGATGCCGCTGATCACAAGCGATCCGTACGCGTCGCCGATTTCCTCGACGATTACGCCGACCGTGTACGTCCGCTTGCGGCGAAGCGACTGCGCAAAGAAGTTTGGCCGATAATTCAGTTCCTTCGCCGCCGCAAGGATTCGTTCTTTCGTACGCTGCGGGATCGACCTCGACGACGGCGCATCATTCAATACCGCGGAGACCGTTCCCGGTGTCAGCCCGACATGATTGGCGACCGCTTTCAGCGTCACGACATTCGATTTCTTCAGTCGCGGCTTACGAGTTTTCGTCATGTTTCGGGCGTCCCTCTCTGGCGCACGATTCCGAGAGCCTAACGCGACCGGATCCAGATTTCAGTGACTTCGCATGATTTGACTCCGCGGGCTTCGCGGATGCAACTTTACGATCCCGGCGCCTTGGCGGGCGGTGCCGGTTGGGCAAACTTCGACGCGTCAATCGGAACATTCGCATCCGCGCGATCGATCTGGATCGTGAAACGCCCCGATGGCCGCGCAATCGTCCATCGGAATGGAACCTTCACGCCGCCAGAATCGCGATAGTCCGCATAGTCGATCTCGGTTGGAAGAAGTCCGAGGGCTGTATCCGCGTATCGAACCATCCGAACCAGGTAGCCCGACTGCCGGTCAAAATAGAGGTTCACGGGCGGTTTTCCATCACGCAACGCATGCACCAGCACCGCCTCTTGCCCGCCGATCTTCTCCGACGGTCCGACCTTGAAGCTGCTGAAGATTTCTTTCAGGTGCGCTGGGAAATGCAAGTCTGCATCCATGCGCGCAGCTTCAGTTTCTGTGGGCCCCATGGGGCGCGGCGGTTTCCCCGGATTCCCCAACCAGCCTTTGCTCCCGTCGTAGGCCGTGATGCTGTCCCCATTCGGCAGGTGGAGGTACGACACGCGCTTGTCGGGCGCCTGGATGAAGATATCGATCGGCATCTGGCGCTCGCCCATGCTGGCGGTTCCCTTCTCCACCCGGCTCGATATCTTCTTAATAGCATCGGCTCCGCCTACGGCGGCGAGATACTTCTCGAGAATCGGATCGGCCGATTGCGCGGAGTCCGTCTCTTCGTCGTGCTCTTCGGCATGTGCATGTTCCATGGCGGCCGCCGGTTCCGCACTTGCGACCGCCGGAATCGCCGAGGGATGCGGGCTGCCGCGATGGCAACTGTTGCATGTCACTTCGCGATGACCCTCGAAATTATCCTTATTGATGGCCATCACCATCGTGATCATCTTTCGGGCCGCGAGTTTCGGCTTCTTGTCGTCTTTGTCAAAGGCCCCTTCCACGTGGCAGAACTCGCACTCCACGCCGAGCGAGCCCGAAATGAATTGCATCGTGGGAATTACCTGCTCCGCGGGAACGCCCTTCAGTACCTGAATGTTCTTGAACTGCTGTTCCGCGGTCTTTGCGGTGGGTGCGCTCGTGTTCTGCGCGAAGGAGGCAGAGCATAGTACGGCCCAGACAATCCATCCAATCACGAGTGCCGTGGGTAATGCGAAGATTACGTATGATTTGGTCCGATTTGCCATGAGTCTTTCCCGACGTGGAGTCGACGCGGAAGTGTATCAAACTCGCGCCACTACTGCGTTTTCTGCGCCGCGGGGCTTGGAGAAGGCAACGCCGTCTTATCCTTGATTCCTTGTCCTTCGATGATCGTATAAATGAAGTCCGCGGCGACGTCGTGAAACAGTTCGCTTTCGCCACTTGGCCAACGCACCCGCACTTCTTCCATGGTGGCGTTCGAACCAAGCCCAAAATGCTGCCGTAGATCGTTCTGCGATATATAGCCCGACCCGCCCTTTACTTCGCTGAATTGCGTGACCCCGCCTGCCTTTACGGTGACTCGCGCCCCAATTGCCAGGCGGTTGCTCTTTGTTCCCAGCAGTTTAAAGAGAACGCGGTGATTGCCGTTCTGGCAATGATTCAGCAGCAACGAGGGCGGAGCGCCGACGTTCAGCGTCACGATATCGACGCAACCGTCGTTGTTCAAATCGCCAAATGCCGCACCTCGCCGCGATTGAAGCGGGATATCCGCGAACCCCACTGCCGCGCCCATTTCGTCAAACGATCCATCGTGTTTGTTCCGGAACAGCAGCATGGGCTGTCGAAAGTGTGCGGCGTTCGGAATCGTGTCCACTTGCGGATACACGTGCCCATTCGCGACGAAGATGTCCAGCCATCCCGAATTGTCCATGTCGAAGAAGCCAGTCCCCCAGCCCACGTACGGATGGCTGGGCTGCGCGATCTTCGAGTTCCAGCTGACATCGGCGAAGTCGGATCCATTGTTGTGGTAGAGCGTGTCCGACTGGTCCACGAACTCGGTCACAAAGATGTCGAGCCTGCCCTTGTGATCGTAGTCGCCCATATCCACACCCATCGATCCCAGTTCCTGCCCGTCTCCGCTCAAATCGGCGCCCATCATGAGGCCTACTTCTTCAAACGTTCCATCATGCTTGTTCCGGTAGAGATAATTCGGGCCGGCATCGTCTGCGACATACAGATCTGGCCAGCCGTCGTTGTCGTAGTCGCCCCATACCGCGCCCATCCCGTAGTAGCGTTTCGGGTCATCCACATGCGCCTTTTTGGATACATCTTCGAAGGTGCCGTCGCCGCGATTATGAAAAAGAAAGTCCGTCTCTCCCTGCATGCCCCAAGGCCCGCACTGCACCTGTACGCCGCGAAACTGGCAGAACTTCTGATCGCTGCCTAACTCAGGAAGCTTATCCATTTCCACGTGGACGTAGCGTGAAACAAAAAGATCCACGTGCCCGTCGCGATCGTAATCAGCCCATGCCGCGCCTAGGCTGAGACCGCCCACAGCCACACCGGCCTTGTCGGTAACGTCTTCGAACTTGCAGTTCCCCAGGTTGTGGTAAAGAGCATTGCCTCCGTAGCCGGTCACGTAGATGTCGGGGAGACCATCATTGTCGTAATCGGCAACCGCGACGCCCATGCCCCAGCCAACGCGGTTCAGTCCGGCCTGCTTGGTGATGTCGGTGAATTTCAGATCCGCATCCTGGTGATAGAGCGTGATCATCGGGTCGCCACCGCGCTGGCGATAGCGATCCACGTTTGATCCGTTCACCGCGATGATGTCGAGTTTGCCATCGTTGTCGCAGTCAATCAGCCCGATGCCGCCACTGACCGACTCGATGATGTAACGCTTCTCCGGCGAAGAAATGTGCGAAACGTTCAAGCCAGCCTGCTGTGCGATGTCTTCAAAGTGTGGAAGAGAGCTTGACGAAGGATCGGCCTGCGCCGCGTTTGGTGCCTTCGCCGGGACGGACCCCTGCGCGAGAGCCAAAACCAGCGACAAAAGACTGACCGGGAAAAGACTGCGCATGGGGATCGTGAGTCCCGAAATTATAGCCGACCTGTGGCCCTCGGAGGCGCCGCGGCTCTTCCGGGGATAGTATTTATATATAGTAGAAAAACGATTTTTCTGTGAAATAATGAGTCGGGCCGTGGTCCTTGACCGGCCGAAAGTCCACTTCATAATCGTTTCTCAGGAGACGTCCATGACGCAGCGGAGCCGCTACTTCGCAATTCTTTTCCTGATTTTTTCCTTTGCCCCTTTTGCCTGGAGTGGTGACTCCATTCCGAAAGCGGCCTGGAAACGTGCCATCGGCGCGCCTCTCCCCAACGCGGGCACGCGGAAGCCGAACCTTACGGATCTCATCGACGATGGCTATTGGCAAGGCGCACCGGTCGGCGGTTTCGGCGCTGGAACCTTTTCGCGTACATATCGAGGCGACTTTTCCCGATGGCATCTCAAAAGTGGCGTGCACAAGTATGAGACCGTCGACGTCAATCAGTTCGCGATGTATCAAAAAACCGAAGGCTCCTCCCAGGGAATCGCCCGAGTGCTCTCCGCGACTCACCCACAGAATCGGTCGCTGAGCTCCTGGAAATGGGACTATCCCGTTGGCGCGGGCGATTACTACGCCCTTTACCCAAAATCCTGGTATGACTACAGCTGGGATCAATTCCCCGCGCACGTTGTGCTCGAGCAGTTCTCCCCAATTTTGCCCAACAACTACCGCGAGAGCAGCTATCCTGTCGCTGTCTATCGCTGGCACGCGGAGAATCCCACCGATCACGCCATCACGGTATCCGTGATGCTCTCATGGGCGAACATGCTGGGATGGTTCAACTCCTTCTCGCGCGATTTGAGCAGCCGCCGGAGTCATGGGAATCGGAATCGCTTTACCAGCGAAGAGCAAGGCGCCGCCGGCACTATGAAGGGCCTGGTCTTCGACCGCAATCGCTTCGGTCCCGTCGAAAATGAGTGGGATGGCCAGTTCGTGATTGCTGCCCTCGAGTCTCCCGGCGTCGAAGTCTCGCATTTCACAACGTTCAACCCCGCAGACGACGGCAAACGCGTCTGGGAATCTTTCGCACGGGACGGAACTCTCGCCGGCAACGGCGAAGACTGGGTCAGCAGCGGCGAGAATCTCGCTGGAGCGATCGCCGTTCGCTTCACGCTCAAACCGGGTGAAAAAAGAACCGTGCCGATGGTGATCGCGTGGGACCTGCCAATCGTCGAGTTCGGCTCTGGCCGCAAATGGTATCGCCGTTATACGGACTTCTACGGCACGACCGGAACCAAGGCATGGGACATCGCTCGCGACGGCCTGCTGAAATCTACGGAGTGGAGCGACGCGATTGATGCCTGGCAGGCACCGTACGTCAATGACGACAGCAAGCCGCTTTGGTATCGCGGCGAACTATTTAACGAACTCTACATTCTTGCCGACGGCGGCACGCTCTGGGGACGCCCCGTGGGCTCCGACTCGAAGACTCCCCCGAGTTTCGCCTTCATGGAGTGTTTCGACTATCCATACTACGCCACTCTCGACGTCCGCTTCTACGGCTCCATGCCGCTGGTGAAGTTCTGGCCGGAGATCGACAAGCAAGTGCTCCGAGAGTTCGCAAAAACGGTACCCGAAGACAGCCCCGATAAATACATCTGGCAATGGAAAACGGAGCAGACCAACGCGCTCGCTTTGCGAACTCGCAAAGCCAAGGGATCCGTGCCGCACGATCTTGGCGTGCCCGAAGAGGATCCGATTTTTCAGTCCAACCAGTTCAGCTGGCAGAACACCACCGACTGGAAGGACCTCAACACCAAGTTCGTGCTGATGATCTGGCGCGATTACGTCTTCAGCGGCAAAAAGGACACAGCATTTCTCCGCGACACCTGGCCTGCTGTGCAGGAGTCGCTCGATTACCTGCGCAAATACGATCACGACGGCGACGGGATTCCGGAAAACGACGGCTTCCCCGATCAGACCTACGACGTTTGGGTGGTGCGCGGCGCAAGCGCTTACTGTGGCGGACTGTGGTTAGCCGCCGTACGGGCCGCGGAGGAAATTGCACGAACCCTCGGCGACAACGCGACCGCCGACAAATATAAAGAACTCTTTGCTCGCAGTCAGGCCGCCTACATCAAGAAACTCTGGAATGGTTCCTACTTCAGTTACGACACCAAGAGCGAAGATCACGACAACATACAGGCCGACCAGCTCGCCGGACAGTGGTACGCGTCGATGACCGGACTTGGCGACCTTGTTCCGCGCGAGATGCAACGCAGCGCGCTCACCAAGATCTACGACAATAACGTGATGAAGTTTGCCAAGGGCGAAATGGGCGCGGTGAACGGCATCGCCGCCGACGGCACTATCATTCGTACCAACGAGCAGGTGCAGGAAGTCTGGATCGGTACAACCTTCAGCGTCGCTGCTCTCATGCTCGGCGACGAGATGAAAGACCAGGCCTATCACACCGCATGGGGCGTATATCACGTCGTGTACGAAACCAAGGGATATTGGTTCCGCACTCCCGAGGCTTATGACGAGACCGGAAACTATCGTGCCTCGATGTATATGCGTCCGGCCGCGATCTGGGCGATGGAGATGACCGGCCCGCCGCAGTAGGGAAGCTGCAGCGTTGGCAATCCGGATTACGACGTTGGGGATGTCGAACCGGCTCGCGTAGAAATGTTGCGGGAGGCTCGTCGACTGATACTTGAGCCTCTCGTGAGAATCCCTGCGCACGCTCGTGTGCTTTATCTGCGTGCCTTGTTCTCAGCCACGCGCGCTTTCACCATCTTTTTGATCAGGGCCACCGGCAGCGGCTTGTCGAGCGGGAAATGCACGGTTCCTTTCGACGTAGAAAAGCCTTGCAGTTGGTCAGCGAACTTCTCAATTACGGCGTTGGTAGGAAACAGGCTGCAGTGGTTGGAGAAAGCAGCGAACCATACCAGCATGCGTTCGTCTTTAAATGCGGGAATCTGGTAGCTGATCACTTCGGTTGCAGAGCGTGGCACCGCGGACCGAATCGTGGCACGAAGCTTCATGAACGCCACGCGAGCCGGTTTCGGAACGCTCGCCACGTACTCGGCGACCGTTTTCGTCTTTGGCGTTTTTTTGCGCTTCGCAAGGGCGCGCTTCCCCGAGGAGATGTGGGTCGCTGGCTTCGCCTTTTTCACGCGCTCGATGGTACTGCAACGAAAATTCGCAGTCTATTCTGTGTTTTGCGCTGGTGGGAAGCTGCTCGTCACGCGCCCGCCCGGCTCACCGGCTCGCATCTTGCCAACCTAGCTGTGTACCTCGAGCGCGATCACGATGGGATGGTTCTCGAACGTCATCACGATTTCGATCGTCCCAGCGTCCGCCAGCGAGTGAAACGTATAATCCCCTCCACTGATCACAGTGGGAACCGAGAGCATGCACTTGTCATTGAGGCCGGTCAGCTTGTTCTTGAAATTGCCCGCCACCATGTTGCAGATCTCGCCCGTGGCATCCCACAACTGCGGATCGGCCTGTTGGGGTTCCACGCCCAGCATCTTCGAAGTCATGACAGTAGCGGTTGCGAAGCCGCAGCGCAGTGTGAGCACACCGCAAAGCCGACCGGCGAGGCCTACCATGGAAGTGATTTCGCAGGCCGGGAGCGAAGACATCTCGGTTACTGGCTCAAGCCTCGTCCCCAGCATGATCTCGAACACTTCCGTCGCCGCCAGTTGCAGAAGAGGAAGCCAGCTTTCGCGGCCCTGCGCCGCAACCGAAACTTCGCTCGCAGAGTTCATGATCATTGCTCCAGGACCGGAATGACGTGTTCCTTGACTTGATCGGGGGTGAATGGCTTGCGGATATAGCCCCTGGCTCCCAGCGAGAGTGCCTCCACCACATGCGATTCGCTGCCTTCGGTCGTGATCATCACCACCGGAGCGCGCTTCGCTGCGTCCATGGCCTGCAACTGCCGAACGAACTCCAGCCCGTCCATCACCGGCATGTTGATATCACACAGAATGAGATCGACAGAATCTTCTCCCAGAATGGCCAGAGCTTCCGCTCCATTACCGGCTTCCCGGACCTCGGCGAGGTCGATTCCGGCCTGGCGAAGCGAGCGTTCGACGATCTTCCGCATCACCGAAGAATCGTCGACGATCAGCGCGCGTATTTTCTCCATGATGACCTGGGCTGAACGGCTTATGAGTGATGGCAAAACTCATGGTGAATCATGCCGCAAACGCCGCAGCCAAGGGAGAGATCGGCATTTTCGGCGCGGACTTTACGAAACGACGACTCCCTCGCCCGACGCAAAAAAAACGCGTGCCCAAAGGCACGCGGCTTGGTGAACCTTGCGTCAGCTGGACTCTTAAACTTTGGATTCGCGGTTCTTGAGCACCTCGATCGCTTTGCGCAGTTGCTCATCCGGCTGCGGCGCCTTGGCCTTGTTCTCCTCGGCGGGCGTGTTCGTGTCCTGGTCCTCGTCTGGAGTTACGGCGTCGTCGTCGCTGTCTGCCACCAAAACGTTCGGCGTAACCGCCGTGTCCTGAATAGCCTTCCCACTCGGAGAGTAGTATTTCGCAATCGAGAGAATCAGGGCTGACCCATCGGGCAGATCGATCAGTTTCTGCACCGAACCGTCGCCGAAGGTCTTATCGCCGACAACGTCGCCGCGCGCATTCTCGAGAATCGCAGCCGCCACGACCTCCGCCGCTCCGGCGGTACCCCGGTTTACAAGAACGACAACTGGCAGATTCGTGATCGCTTTCGACGCTTCCGCCGCAAACGCTTCCCGCGGGTACTTCTGACCCTGCAGGTAGGTGATAGTCCCGTGATTCAGGAACAGGTTGGCGGTGGCGATGCCTTCCGACTCTTCGCCTTCGCCGTTGTTGCGCAAATCAAGGATGAGTTTCTTCGCACCCTGCTTTTGCAGAGCTTTGATCTGGTTGGCGATCTCCTGCGACTTGCCCTTGGTGAAGGTGTCCGCTTTGATGTAGCCGACGCCGTCGTCCACCATCTTATCGGTTACCGGCGGGACCGAAACGATGTCTCGCGTGATGACGATCTTCTGCGGTTCCGCGCGGCGCGCACGGACGACAGAAACCGTAACAGTCGATCCCGGCTGGCCCGAGAGCAGGGCGCGGATTTCCGCCAGCGACATCTCGCGCGTACTGTGTCCTTCGATCGCTTCAAAGATGTCCGATCCTTCAATGCCGACCTTGTCCGCCGGTCCGCCCGGGATCACCGAGATCACGGCGGCGTAGCCGAAACGCTTCGAAACCGCGGCGCCAATATCGGCCTTCGCGTCGGTCTTCTTCGACTTGTAATCCTGATATTCCTTCGGGCTCAGATAGCTCGAATTCGGATCGAGCGCCTCCAGCAGACCATGCAGAGCGCCGTCCGTTACCTTGGGGATGTTGGGTTCCTCGACGTACTCGCTGTTCACGCGCGAGAGCACTTCGCTGTAGACCTGCAACTGGCGGTAAGCGCCGTCGTTGGACGAGGCGCGTACGCCACCCAGTCCACCCACGACCATGAACAGCAGAACGGCAAAAGACGTGACGAGGATCGCAGCTTTGGTTTTCATTGACATCGTTTTCTGATCATCCAGACAGGAAGGGCCGGTCACTTCCAGAGAGATGCTTGCATTATATCTCTATTGATGTTCGATCCAACCCCCGGGCTGCCACAAATCGAACAGTGGTAATGATTTGGACCAACTTCACGGGTTTTGATCAACGTGCTGGTTGCGAAAAGCGCACCTGGGCGATTCGAAACAACTGGCGTCTGTTCGTTTACTGCTCGTAACCTATTAATAAGGCTTGGCTTCTCCCGTAAATCCCGGCCTGGATTTGGTGGCTTCGAACTCGTGCAGACAATGCCTAGCCATTAGGACTCTTGAAACTAACCGTGATGGATGTCTGGAAGTTGATCGGTTTCCCGTCCGGGGTATAAGGCTTAAAGCGCCACTGCCGAACGGCATCCACCGCCGCGCGTCCAAGTTGAATGTAACCCTTCATCAACTTTACGTCCTGCACCGAACCGTCCTTCGCAACCCAAACCTGCAAAATGACATTACCTTCCAGATGTTGCGGCAGGGCTGCAGCCGGATAGACGGCTTCGACGTCGTGAATCAGCAAGCCGCGTGAGACTTCTTCCGGAATCGCTGTTGGCTCGAGGTTGCTGCCCGGAGCGAGCGAGGGCGCGCTCTTCAGGCTGTCGGGGATGATTACGCCGGTGCGGCCTTCAACGGTCGATGGCGGAGCGTCACCCGTGAGCAGCGGGACACTCGGTCGCTGCTGCGCTACAGGGACGATGGCAGGCTTGGCAGGAGTTGCCGCCGGAGGGGCTGCTTCAGTCTGCGGCGGTTGCGGTGCCGCCAGCGAACCTGCTGGATCGGCTCCCACTGGTGAATCAGCGGTCGCTCCGCTGGGCTGCCGTTGCGCCTGAGCTTGATCTGAGCCCGGAGGCGGAGTGTCCGAAGGTGGCTGCTGGGCACCGGTCTTCGGAACAGGCTTGGTTTCGATGATCTGGATCTTGCTTGGATCGACGTCGGTCGTTGC
>Ga0070731_10004478_pt1 | contig 11998 bp, 11 predicted proteins | sample Coa_R1_2_FD_66448 | JGI IMG/M metagenome (GOLD analysis project Ga0070731, IMG submission 66448) | Surface soil microbial communities from Centralia Pennsylvania, which are recovering from an underground coalmine fire - Coalmine... | ecosystem: Environmental > Terrestrial > Soil > Unclassified ... | reverse complement strand
ATGAAGAGCACAAGACAAAGCTGTCACAGATCACCAGGTTTATTGCTGAGCAGGGCTCGGTGCCGGGAATCCAGCTTGCCCATGCGGGAAGAAAAGCCAGTCATGCCAGCCCCTGGAAGGGCGGAAAACAAATCAAAAAGGACATGGGTGGCTGGCCAGCAGTTGCGCCCAGCGCTATCGCCTTTTCTGAAGGCGAGGATCATCCATTGGAGCTCGACAAAAATGGCATAAAAAAGATCATCGATGATTTTACTGCGGCCGCAAAGCGTGCCCTGGAAAGCGGCTATCGCGTTCTTGAGATTCACGCAGCCCACGGGTACCTGCTACACGAATTTTTTTCTCCCCTGAGTAACCGGAGAAATGATGAATACGGCGGGTCACTTCAAAACAGAACGCGGATCCTGATGGAAATTATCGACTCCATCAAAAATGAATGGAGGCCAGGTTATCCGTTATTTGTGCGAATTTCGGCAACGGATTGGGTGGAGGGCGGTTGGGACATTGATGAGGCGGTTGAACTCGCACGTCAGCTGAAGGCAAGAGGAGTTGACCTGGTGGATTGTTCCAGCGGAGGTAATTCGCCGCAACAGAAAATTCCCGTTTCGCCAGGCTATCAGGTTCCTTTTTCCGGCCGCATCAGGAATGAAACGGGCATATTGACCGGCGCGGTCGGACTGATTTCAACTGCAGCGCAGGCAGAAGAAATTCTGGCTAGCGGGCAGGCGGACATCATCATTATGGCGCGCGAGTTTCTGCGCGATCCTTATTTCCCGCTGCACGCGGCCTTGGAGCTCCATGAAGACCTGCACTGGCCCCTGCAGTACGAACGGGGAAAACCACGTCACTAAAGGCAATCCCTTCAACAACCCGGACCGATGTGGTACCGGCTTATTCTACATAAAATAATTTTAAAATTCTAAAATAACGATCATGATACCAACGAAGGCTTATGCGGCCTACAGCAAATCCACACCGCTGGCGCCATTTTCCTTTGAGAGAAGGACGCCAGGCCCAAAGGATGTTCAGATTGAAATCCTCTATTGCGGAGTATGCCATAGCGACATTCACCAGGCCAGGGACGAATGGAACGAGTCGATGTATCCCATGGTTCCGGGGCATGAGATTGTGGGCAGAGTCGTCGCTGTTGGAAGTACCGTGCATCGCTTCAAACCAGGAGATCTTGCGGGAGTCGGCGTCATGGTGGATTCCTGCCGGGTATGTAAGAACTGCGCCAGCGATCTTGAACAATACTGCGTTGAAGGCATGACCGGGACTTATAATAACTACGGGCGTGATGGAAAGACGATCACCCAGGGCGGATATTCAACACAAATTGTGACCGACGAACATTTTGTTTTGCAAATTTCTCCAAAACTGGACCTGAAAGCGACTGCCCCCTTGCTTTGCGCCGGAATCACAACCTATTCACCGCTGCGTTATACCCAGGTCGCCAAAGGATCCAAGGTGGGTGTCATGGGGCTGGGAGGCCTGGGGCATATGGGTCTCAAATTCGCTGCTGCTTTTGGTGCGGAGGTGACCATGATCAGCACCTCGGCTGCAAAAGAAGCCGACGCCAGGCGTCTGGGTGCGCACAATTTTCTTTTATCGACTGACGAGGAACAGATGAAGGATTATGACGGGTATTTTGATGTGATATTGAATACCGTGTCTGCAAAACACAGTTACAAACGATTTCTCGATCTGCTCACGCTCAATGGAAGAATGATCGTTGTGGGTCTGCCGGCAGAAGATCCCAAGCTCAAACTTTTCGCCCTGCTGAAAAATCGCCGCAGCATTCTGGGTTCGATGATCGGTGGTGTCAGGGAGACGCAGGAAATGCTCGATTTTTGTGCGGAAAATAATATTGTTTCAGATGTCGAGGTGATTCCGATTCAGCAAATCAACGAAGCCTATGAACGGATGATCAAGGGTGATGTTCACTACCGCTTTGTGATCGATATGGAGTCACTGCGGAAATAATTTCCCGCTGGCTTGTAGTTGAAATGATCGAGGTACGATGCGATATTTTGCGCGATACCGGATGAAAATCCGGAGGCCTTATTGCCATGCACGACGCAAAAAGCGCAACCAGTTTCCATGCATGACATTATTGATGTCTTCTTCTTTGTAGCCTCTTTGACTGAGAAGCTGTGGGATTTTTTGCAGGTCCGCAATTGTTTCCAGATCCGCTGGAGATTGCTCCTTTCCAAATGCGCCGTCAAGATCAGATCCAATCCCGATATGATGCGCATTACCTGCCAATTGGCAGATATGATCCATATGATCAAGGAGTCGGTCAAGATTGGCTCCGGATGCCAGCGGCGTCGACTTTCCGCGGATCCAGCCGGGCACGATCATCCAGGCATCGCACGCGGCACCGATGACAGCGCCACGTTGTATAAGCGCTTTAATTTGTTCGTCACTGTATTGACGATTGTGGTTAACGAGTGCCCTGCAGTTATTATGGCTTGCCCAGACCGGGCCGGAAAAATGGTCGAGTGCCTGCCAGAATGCTTCGTCACAGAGATGCGTGGCATCCAGGATAAAGCCCAAGCCCTCCATTTTTTTTAAAAGCTCCAGCCCATTCGGACCCATTTCACCCGATGAATCAGTACCATTTGCATACCGCCCGGGACCATAATGCGCCGGGCCAATTGCCCGCAGCCCGTATCGCCACGCCCTCTCCAAAAACCCGGTGTCGACCATGGAGTCCGCGCCCTCCAAACTCAGGATGTAGCCAATTGCCTTTTTCGTTCCGTGGTTACTGCCTGTCCACGTGGAAAGATGGTCCTCCAGCCCGGGCAAATCGGCGATCTGTCTCATTTCGCCTTCCTGCTCCATCAGCTTATACCAGGCCAGTTGCCCCTGTGTTTGAGCCCAGGCCTGCTCCGGCGAATTCCAGCCGGGTAGCTTATTGTCAGGCGCCACGTAACGGGCAATCTGGGTCGCTACGACCAGCCCGATATTTCCTTTTCTCAGCTCGGGTAAGCATACCGTTCCCTGCCCACGGTCGGGCTTATCGGTCTTTCCCTGCTCACGCCCGCGTATATCAGTAATGGGTAACCGGAGATCCCTGTTCCATTCCAATGCGTTCATGCTGAGATCCAGGTGGGCGTCGATCGTAAACATGGTCATTCATTTGGTTTCAAATCGTGATTTTCCGATCCCTTGCCGTGTTTCTCCACTCGCCCTCCACTTGGCCATCCCTGACTACAAATGCGCGTTCGTACAGCGCGACGGTAGGACAAATATGCACGGGCATGCCATATAAAATATCGCCAACTTTGAATTCATGATTCCCGGCAGTCTCGAGAACGAGGTGCTCTTCACTCTGGCTGATTGCGCGCAGGCCAGGCGCATTGAGAAAATAGACCCGGCGCGTAATTTCATTTTCCGCCGCCACCGCTTTATGACCCAGGTCAAGGCAGATTGTCGTTGGCCCGGGAATTGAAATTATTCTCGACAGGACCAGCGCCGCCGGCAAAAAGTCCTGCTCGGGGCAAAGGTCACAGTAACCCTTATCCCAGTAGATGAACGTGCCGGGACTGCACTCACAATTTCCCCGCCGGCAATGAACGGAAAATGACGGAGATCCTCCCGCGACAATCAGCGGCACGGCCTGTCCGGCCTTGACGATCGCATCGCGGGTATTCTCCACCAGGGCAAAGCAGGCATCACATTCCTGCTTGCGTAAACTGAAGTCGCGATGTCGCACGTGGCCGTCATAGGCGTGGAGGCCCACGGGATTTATTCCCGGAATGGTCTCTGCCACCCGATAAAGCAGGGCTGCAGGCAGGCCTGCTTCTATTCCGGTCCTGCCTTGGCCGACATTGAGGTCTACAAAGACGGGCACGTTGAGCCCCGAGGCGTCAAAATATCGTCCCATAGCGTGTGCTGCATCTTCGTTATCGATCAGGCAGGAATATGTTGTGGAGGAATATTTTCTGATAATCTCCGCAAAGCGCCTGATTTTGGGTCCTATGGGCTGATAGGCAAGGAGCACGTCCTTTGCACCGGCGAGACCCAGCAACTCGCATTCTGCAATGGTTGCACACTTGAACTTGGTGACGCCCGCAGCGATGAGAAGCGCCGTGGCGTCGGGCGATTTGTTGGTCTTGATATGAGGGCGGAGGCGGGACACATCGCCGGTCATTTCAATCGCCGTGCTGATATTTTTCATAACACGGTCGGGATAGACCAACAGGGCGGGTGAGTCAACGTCGTCGGGTTGCAGAAGTGAATACCAGTTTTCTCCTGACATAAAAAAATCTTGACAACTAATGTAATTCAACGATCATTTCGATTTCAACGGCGATATTGCCAGGGAGCGAGCCCATGCCAACAGCACTTCTTGCGCCCATGCCCATTTCCTGGCCGAAGATTTCAGCAAAGAGTTCACTGCAGCCGTTGATGACGAATGGATGTTTTTCAAATTCCGGAATTGCATTGACCATGCCAAGGGTCTTGATCACTCTTTTGATCTTGTCGAGCGAGCCCAGATGCAGCTTCAGGGTGGACAGGATGGCCAACCCGACCTGGCGCGCAGCCAGTTTCGCCTGCAATTCGTCGAGGTCACGCCCCACTTTCCCGGTGATGGACTTACCATCGCCCAGCCAGGGTCCATGACCAGAAACGTAACAATGTTTGCCGTCAAATACTACCGGTTTGTATGCTCCTCCGCGCGGGGGCGCCGGAGGCAGTGCCAGGCCCAATTCAGCGATTTTTTCTTCGATTGTCATCGTTGTTATATAAAAACGTGTAAAAGCATCACGCCTGCCAATCCTGCCACGGAAATGATGGTTTCCATCAGCGACCAGGAAAGAAAGGTTTGCTTAACTGTAATATTAAAATATTCCTTGAAAATCCAAAAGCCGGCGTCGTTGACATGGGAAAACATCAGGCTTCCCGCGCCGACGGCCAGCACCATCAGGTTGGGATTGGTATGGGTCTGGGCGACCATCGGTGCGACGATACTAGCAGTCGTTAAACCCGCAACCGTGGCCGAACCCACACAAATCCGGATGACCGCCGAGATCGTCCATCCAAGGATTAGCGGATTAACAGAGAGTCCTTCGAGGCTGTCAGCCACCTGTTTGCTCACGCCACTGTCGATAAATATCTGCTTGAGCGCACCCGCACCGGCGATCACCAGCAGAATCATGGCAATGTCCTTTACGGCGTCACTGTAGTGGTTCATCAGGTCGGTCATGGTGCGGCCCTTTTTCAGACCAAGGGTATAGGTAGCTACTCCGAGCGATATCAGCATCACGACAACCGGGTTGGCCAAAAATGAGATGACCGTTCGTGTGTATTCACTTCGTATGTTGATAAACGTTAGTATTGTGCCGATAATCAGGAGCAACACAGGAAGGAGAGAGGTGAAAAAACTGCTCGCAAAACCTGGCATTTTTTCTTCCGGGATGTGCTTGGGCAAAAAGGTTTGCAGCGGCGTCGAGCGAATATGTTTGACACTTTCGGTAAACAATGGCCCTGCGATCAGTACAGCAGGAATGGCGATCACCAGGCCATACATCAGGGTGACCCCCATGTTGGCTCCAAACTGGCTGACCAGGCTCACCGGCGCAGGATGCGGCGGCAGAAATCCGTGAGTAACCGACAAAGCGGCCACCATCGGCAGACCCACCCAGACAGCGGGCAGCTTATATTGGTAAACCACCGAAAAAACCAGCGGGATAAGCAACACGAAACTGACATCAAAAAACAGCGGGAGACCCACGACAAACCCGGTGACCATGAGCGCCCAGCGGATATTTTTCTCACCAAACCACTCGCGGAGCGTCGACGTGATCCGCTGGGCGGCCCCGCTTTCGGCAACCAGCTTACCCAGCATGGCGCCTACGCAAATGATGATCGCCAGCGATCCGAGCATGTCGCCCACACCCTGCTGAACGGAATGTGCTATTTTGTCGAGGGGAATTCCAAGTAGCCAGCCGGCAAGCAGCGACACGACCAGGAAAGCAAGAAAGGAATTGATTTTCCCCCAGGTGATCATGACCACCAGGAGGATAATGCAAAACAAAACGATCAGGATGGTCATATGCAGAGCAGGAGAGGACTATTTACACGTCCAATATAAGGATAAAATGAATAAACAACTTTCTTCAGGAAGTGCTGATCATCTCGGCGGACTGTTCTTCGACCTCAAGCGCGCTGGCCCTGATCCGGATGATTCGCCGGCCAAACGAAAGAATGGAGAAACTGATGATCGCGCAGCAGGCCATGACACCGGTCATGGGAACCGCCGTATGATTGCTGAGCATACTGACGATGGCTGTAGAAAGCGAGCCAAAGCCCATTTGGACAGCTCCCAGTAGGGCAGACGCGCTTCCGGCAACCTTTGAGAATGGAGCCAGCGAAAGCGCCGATGTATTGGGAAATGTAAAACCCTGGCAGGAGAGAAAAATGAAGATCAGAAAAATTGAACTGAAAAGGCCCAGCGTTCCGCTAACCGCACCTAAAAAAAGCGAAATACCGGTTAGGCTTTGGCAAAAAAGCGCGACGCGCACAATCTGCTCGCTGGTATATTTTCTAAGAAAGAGGCTGTTGAGCTGGCTCGCGCCGATCAATCCCAGGGCAATCAACGCGAAGATCCATCCGTACTGGCGTTCGCTCACCTTATACAGTTCCATAAAAACATAGGGCGAGCCCGAGATATACGCATAGAGACCTGCCGCAGCAATCGACCCGGTTAATGCATACGTATAAAATTGCGGTTCCCTGGCGACCATCATGAATTTGGAAATGATCGGCTTCGGCCACAGGGAAAAACCGGGGTCAGGCGGCCTGCTCTCCGGGAGGATAAAATAAATCGCTGCGAGGATCGTCAGGTTGATCGCAATTAAAATAATAAAGATGAATTGCCAGCTCAGGGCAGCCGCTACATATCCCCCCAGGGTTGGCGCAATGATCGGCGAAACGGCCACCACCAGCATCAGCGTCGAAAAGATCTTTGCATTCTCGCTCACATGAAATATGTCACGGACCATGGCTCTTGCTGCAACCATTCCCACGCAACCCCCGAGTGCCTGCAGGAGCCGCAGGGCAATCAATGAATCGACCGATCTAGACAGGGCGCATCCAACTGATGCGGCCAGATAAAGGGCGAGGCCTGCATAGAGCGGCTTCTTCCTGCCATATCTATCCAGCAGCGGCCCATAAAGGAGCTGGCCAAAACAAATGCCGATAAAAAAACTGGAAAGCGACAGCGCCACCCTGGCAACCGTGGTGTGCAGGTCGGCTGCAATCGATGGGAAGGCCGGCAAATACATATCGATCGAGAAAGGGCCGATCGCCGAAAGCAGGCCAAGAATAAGAATCAGGTAAAAACGTTTTGTTACAGCAGCGGTAGTCATTCTCCTGCAAAACTAAGGGGCGGCGCCCGTATTCCCATTCAGGCCGGGCTAACAAAAAAACCGATGACGATGGAAGCTATTGTTAACCTGCTTCAAGGCGAATTAGGTAATCTGTGTCATCCCACAACCATCATTGCCGGTCGGAAATAATCATGCTGCAGGAAATACTAGTGAAATTGTACTTGGGTAAAGAACGCAAAACCCAAACAAGGGCAAAAGACTAATGATGAATGGAAGGAATAGGTGTTTATTTTTTCGAAATTTTAATTATTAAATGATGTGTGAATTCTCAACAATACCTCGCGTCAATGAATGCAAGTTGCTCCAGGCTAAGCGAATTTCTTGATAGCATCAGGGGTGCTAGGCGTAAAGAAGTTAATCAAATTCCCGTCTGGGTCACGAAATAGTAACGAACGATTTCCCCAAGGCATTGTTGTCGGCTTCTGAACAATCTCGCTGGTTAAGTCTTTAATCCTCTCATAATCATCATCCACATTCTTAACAAGGAATTCTATGATTACGCTTTTGTTCGCGGCAGGTTGAGCAACGCCTTCTCCAAAAAGAGCTAAGGTCCGGGTGCTTCCAATTGCCAGCGTGGAAGAGCTCGTAGCTATTTCAGCAAAGTCGTCTGTTAACCACTTGGCTGTTACACCGGTTGCTCTTTCAAAAAAATGAACTAACTGCTTAATTTCCGCGGTGATAATTCTTAGTGATACCAAACTCATGTTTTCCATTTTCTTTTGTTTTAATTATTAGCGAATCAATTCATGTAACAAAAGTAAAATGGCGTCATGACAAGGGTATGTCAGGGGTTTTGAATTTTTTTTCTTTACTATCTAAATATTCTTTGAGTGTGAGCTTGTGCGGCTTAAACCCCAAATCAAGTGGTTCAATTTTTAAAATTCTGCTTAAACGGAACATTCTATAATCCTTTCTTAATCTGCAAAACGCAATAAGGGTCCAACTCTCTTGCAAATTATAATAGAGGGCAAATGGCTCTATGTTTCGTTCTGTTTTTTCGCCTTTATGTTCTGACTGATAAGTAATTTTCAAAACTTTAAAGTCTGTAAGCGCCTTTTCAATTAAGGTCAAAGAGGCGCTCGAGCTTGTGTTGGGAATGGCTGGACTAACAGCAATTCTTTTGGAAAGCAAATCGGTTTTCTCTTTGGTTGAATACAACAGGACTGCTTTTATTTTATTGATTGCTTCCGCATATTCTTTACTAAGTGAGCTGTCCCTGTTTTTTAATACTAATTGTTCGGTAGTTATTAAAGCATTCGCCTCATTTTCGGTGAACATTACCGGTGGAATTCTATATCCTTCCATCAGCGAATATCCTTTCCCGTCTTCTGCCAATATGGGAACACCTGCCCGTTCCAAAGTTTTTACATCTCGGTAGATTGTCCTTACACTGACACCAAATTTCTCAGCAAGCCTTGTTGAGGTCAGGATTCGCTTCGTTTGTAATTGAGTTAGAATTGCCATTAACCTGGAAATTCTTTTTGTATCGTTATCTCTCATTTTTGCAGTAAACCTTTATTTTCTGGAGGTGAATCCACTGTGAATTGGATAAAACCAGATTGACAGGGAATAAAAACAAAATGCAGGATGGCATAAGCATGCGCATGGGGGCAAGATTACCTCTCATGGTTTGTGCGATATGGACGAATTCGCCAGGCGAAAAAACCCCGTTCGACTGGTGAAGGGAAAGCCAGGATTCCCAAAAAACACCAGTAATCAGGGCCAAAAGGAATAATGCCGGGAACTCCGCAAGATGTATTTTCATGAACCTTTTTTTAGCGAGACGATTAACTTCGTGTCATATTTTAACTTTAGACACAAACCTCGTTGCCCTAGCTGGAGAACTTACTTCAATAATGCTCTTAAGCTTAGAATAGAAGCTGGCGGAGAAGACTTCTTTGGTCTGTCTGAACCCATTCCTCCGCGACCCTGCCTTGTTCGTCAAATCGGAAGATATTCGTAAGCTCAAAGGTTATATATTGTCCGTTCGGTGGTAAAGGGCCTTCTGGTGATTGCGTAAATTCTCTGACAAATTTACCCCTAATCCATGTCTGGCAAGCAACATAATCTCCTTCAGCTACAATGATGCCCCGCTTAATCGAGCGCTCATCAAAGGCCGCACGAACTGATTTGAAATAGTTCCTTAGGCCAGCATAGTCTGCCTCAAAACCACCGGCGCCATGGAAGCGAAAATTAACCGTGTCGAAGAATGAGTCAACCTCTTCTTCGCCCGAAATCCAAAGTTCTCCCGCCTTTATTAGGCGCGCTATGAGTGTAGCTCGCTTTTCACTTATTTCCATACAGTGTTATTTTTTGTGGTCCCAAATTTAATTTTTTGTCTGTTGTTTCTTGTAGAAATGTTGGGGCTATGCTGCCGCCAATGCGCAAATTTATTCTGTGTGTAATCGGTAAATAACGATGCTCAATTTTTGGAAAATAAGAGCGCCCGGATTTTGGTAAATATGCATGCCCAACCCTGTCCGCGGCCATGCCCCGGGAGAGAAAAATTTCAACTTCGCCGGACCTTATATTCCGGCAAAAATGAATGCATACTTAACCAAACTGATGATGTACCACGAAATCCATCGAATGAAAAGAGTGGGGCACATTCTTTCTCAAATCAGCGGAGCCGCTTTAATTTACTGTCGGACGGTCCGTCGCTGTCTTTCTTCAAGTGAACCGGAGGTCGATCAGTTTATGGAACAGCAGTCCGAGCGCGGGAATAAACTCCTTGCTTATGAACCTTTTGTCAAATCAAGACTGGAACGCTTAAGCTTCTACATCTTCATAAATTTGGCATAGCATATACTGCTACCATAGGTCACCCGAATGATGTATTCCCCCGATGCCAAATTCTGCGTGTTCATTGTCACAAGATTATTCCCTAAACTGCCCTGCTGATTTTCCTGGGAAAGAAGAACGCCTTGTAGATTATACAAATAGGCATGTATTATACCATTCGCGGTGAGCGGCACATTCACACTTACCTGTGCGTGCGCGGGATCGGGATAAGCCTGCAAGTGGCAGCTTGTGGCGGTTGCTTTGACATGAACAGTATCACAGTATTCTTTAGCACAGCTTCCTGGTGCCATCATTTTCAAACAAACATTATAATAGCCCGTGTCATTGAAAAGATAGACGGGATTCGTTTGATCGAGGACAATCGCGCTGTCCACAGTATTTGATAATTTAGTGATGGCCCAAATTTCTTGTTGCAGCGGGAAGTTCGCTATGGCATAGAAATGTATGTTATTGGGAGCACTTTCAGTAGAAGCATAATGGCTGAAGGAAAGAGAGAAACTGTCGCAATCGGATCGCCCGGTCACATCAAGCTCTTTGCAAGTGGTAGAAGCGCAAGTGCTGTCGCGATAAGCTGTGAGGCAGGCCGTATAATTTCCAGCCTGCGCATACTGATGCTGCGCAGCCTCGTTGGTACTACCAGTAAGGTCGCCGAAGGTCCATGTGTATTTGACCGTGCTATTGGGATAAGTCGGCTTGAAATAATACGATAGGCTATTGCCAGTTGATTGCAAAGTAGTGAACAAAGAAAGACTGCTGTTGCAAACAGGCACTTGCGTTGAAACTACGACCGAATCGCATTGATAGCTCACGCATGTGGGACTTGATTGAACACGCAGGCATACAAAATATTTGCCCGCCTGAGGAAATGTGTGTGTTGTGTTCCAGGAAGAATCAACGATTGTGCTTCCGTCACCGAAGTACCATCTTACAGAAAGACCTGCGGTATTGGTTGCCGTGGTGGTGCTCGTAAAATCAATCGTGTTCGCCTTCGATGAATCGACTTTCCAGGAATAGTTTGCTTTGGTATTGCAAACAGGCACTTGCGTTGAAACCACGACGGAATCGCATTGATAGCTCACGCATGTGGGGCTAGATTGAACACGCAGGCATACTTCATATTTTCCTGCCTGAGAAAATGTGTGTGCTGTGTTCCAGGAAGAATCAACAGTTGTGCTTCCGTCGCCGAAGAACCATCTTACGGAAAGACCTGCGGTGGTTGTTGCCGTGGTGGTGTTCGTAAAATCAATCGTGTTCGCCTTCAACGAATCGACTTTCCAGGAATAGTTCGCCTTGGTATTGCAAACAGGCACTTGCGTTGAAACCACGACCGAATCGCATTGATAGCTTACGCATGTGGGACCAGATTGAACGCGCAGGCATACTTCATATTTTCCTGCCTGGGGAAATGTGTGTGTTGTATTCCAGGAAGAATCAACGATCGTGCTTCCGTCACCGAAAAACCATCTTATAGAAAGACCTGCGGTATTGGTTGCCGTGGTGGTGTTCGTAAAATCAATCGTGTTCGCCTTCGATGAATCGACTTTCCAGGAATAGTTTGCTTTGGTATTGCAAACAGGCGCTTGCGTTGAAACTACGACCGAATCGCATTGATAGGTCAAGCATGTGGAACTTGATTGAACACGCAGGCATACTTCATATTTTCCTGCCTGAGAAAATGTGTGTGTTGTGTTCCAGGAAGAATCAACAGTTGTGCTTCCGTCACCGAAGAACCATATTATAGAAAGACCTGCGGTGGTAGTTGCCGTGGTGGTGTTCGTAAAATCAATCGTGTTCGCCTTCAA
>Ga0070731_10004477_pt1 | contig 12002 bp, 10 predicted proteins | sample Coa_R1_2_FD_66448 | JGI IMG/M metagenome (GOLD analysis project Ga0070731, IMG submission 66448) | Surface soil microbial communities from Centralia Pennsylvania, which are recovering from an underground coalmine fire - Coalmine... | ecosystem: Environmental > Terrestrial > Soil > Unclassified ... | reverse complement strand
CAACATCATGACGCTCGGGGGCCTGGCGCTGGCTGTCGGCGTACTGGTCGACGAGGCCACCGTGGAGATCGAGAACATCCACAGCCGCATGCTGCCCGGCGTTTCCCGCGCGCGCGCCATCGTGGAAGCATGCAGCCGCACGGCCATGGCGCGGCTGCTCTCGATGCTCTGCATCCTGGCCGTCTTCGTGCCGTCGTTCTTCATGATCGGAGTAGGCCGCCAGCTATTCGTGCCGCTGTCGCTGGCGGTGGCCTTCTCCATGATCGCGTCGTATCTGCTATCGAGCAGCCTGGTCCCTGTGTTCTCGGCGTGGCTGATGCGCGAAGCCCATCGCGGCGAAGAACGCGAAGGCCTGTTCGGAAAGCTGCGGTCGCTTTACGAGGGTTATCTCGGCGGCGTGCTGCGCTTCCGCTGGCCGCTGGCAATCGTCTATCTGGTGTCCGCGGCCGCGCTCCTGTTCCTGTTGCCGCCGCGCATCGGCACGGAGCTGTTTCCGGACGTTGACGCGCCGCTCCTGCGCATCCGGCTGCGGGCCCCCGCGGGCACCCGTATCGAAGAGACCGAGCGCATGGTCATGCGGGCGCTCGCCGTCATCCAGCGCGAAGCCGGCCCCGGCGCCGTCCGCATCACCAGCGACTTCGTGGGCACCATCCCCTCCAGCTATCCAGTGGACCTGATCCACCTGTTCACCAGCGGCCCGCAGGATGCCATCGTCCAGGTGGCCCTGAACGCCGGCGCGGCGCGCGGCGAGGGGCTTCGCGAACGGCTGCGCGCGAGTCTCGCTCACGAGTTGCGCGACACGCGCGTCTCCTTCGAAGCGGCCGACATCGTCAGCCAGGTGATGAGCTTCGGGTCGCCCACCCCCGTGGAGGTCGCCGTGCAGGGTATCAGCCTGGCCAACGACTACACCCACGCCCGGAAAATACAGGCGCAGCTCGCCAAGCTGAAATTCCTGCGCGACCTGCAAATCGCGCAGGAGAGCGACTATCCCACGCTGGACATCGGCATCGACCGGCAGCGCACCGGACAGTTCGGCCTGACGATGGCGGACGTGGCGCGCTCCGTGGTGCCCGCCACATCTTCGTCGCGGTTCACCGATCCCAACTACTGGCGCGATCCGAATACCGGCAATGCTTTCCAGATCCAGGTGGAGCTCCCGCCGAACCAGCTACAGAGCCTGGAGCAGGTGGGTGACATTCCGGTGATGAATCCGGGCGGCGTGCAGCCCTTGCTGGATGATATCGCCAGCCTCAAGACCGGCACCATGCCCGGTGAGATCGACCGGTACAACGGCCAGCACGTGGTCAGCCTGACCGCCAACATTCACGGCATTACGCTGGGCGACGCGGCCGCACAGCTCAGCCAGGCGGTCTCGGCGGCGGGCGAGCCGCCCCGAGGCGTCTCCGTCAGAATGCGCGGCGAGATTCCTCCGCTCGAGCAAACCATCTCCGGCCTGCGCATCGGCCTGCTGCTCGCCGTGGTGGTGATCTTTCTGCTGCTGTCGGCGAACTTCCAGTCGGTGCGCCTGGCGCTGGCTATCGTGCTGACGGTGCCCGCGGTGCTCTGCGGGGTCCTGCTGATGCTGCTGGCCACCGGCACCACGCTCAACATCCAGTCATTCATGGGCGCCATCATGGCGATTGGTATCGCGGTGGCCAACTCGATTCTACTCGTCACGTTCGCCGAGCAAGCGCGCCACGCAGGCCGTCCCGCTTTGGATGCCACCCGTGAAGGCGCCACCGGACGTCTGCGCGCCATCCTGATGACCGCCGCGGCGATGATCTTCGGCATGCTGCCCATGGCGATCGGCTTCGGCGAAGGCGGCGCACAAGCCGCTCCGCTCGGCCGCGCGGTGATCGGTGGACTGATCGTTTCCACATTCGCGACGCTCACCATTCTGCCTTCCATTTACGCTATCCTGCAGAATCGCGCGTCCGGTGCTTCTCCATCGTTGAATCCCATGGATCCAGGGAGCCGGTATTATGACGCGACTTAGCCTGATTCTTCTCTTGCTGCCCGTGGCTTTCGGCCAGTCGGGCAATCTTGCCACGGTAGTCTCCAAGCCTGTCTCGCGCACCGTCGACCTTCCCGCCGAGATTCAGCCCTATCTCACCGTTGCGCTGCACGCCAAGGTGGCCGGCTACGTCGAGCGCGTGCTGGTGGACCGCGGCAGCGTCGTCAAGCAGGGGGATCTGCTGGCCGAGCTGACGGCGCCCGAGTTGAAAGCCCAGATCGCCGAAGCCGAGTCCAAGGTGCAGGCCACCGAATCGGATCGTGCGCAAGCCGAGGCCCAGCTTGCCGCGGTGCGCAGCACGAGCGATCGCCTGCGCCAGGCCGCCGAAACGCCGGGCGCGGTAGCCGGCAACGAAGTGATCCAGGCGCAGAAACAGATGGAGGCAGCCCAGGCCCTGGTGCAGGCGCGCGCGCAAGCCACCCGTGCCGCCCAAGCCGCGGTTCGCACGCTAAACGATATGGAAGCCTACCTGCGCATCATCGCGCCTTTCGACGGCGTGGTCACGGACCGTTTCGTACACCCCGGCGCATTGGTCGGCCCGGGCGCCGATCCGGTGCTGCTGGTGATGCAGCAGATCTCCCGTCTGCGCGTGGTGGTGCCCGTACCCGAAGAAGATGTGGGCGGAACGGTGCGCGGGGCGGCCGTCGTTTTTCACGTGCCTGCTTACCCGGAACGCGCGTATAGCGGCGCCGTAGCGCGCATCGCCCACGCGCTCGACCCCAAGACTCGCACCATGCCGGTCGAGCTGGATGTGCTCAATCGCGACGGCGCCCTGGCGCCGGGCATGTATCCCAGCGTGAAGTGGCCCGTGCGGCGCGAGCATCCCGCGCTGTTCGTGCCCAAAACCAGCGTGGTCACGACCACCGAGCGCACCTTCGTGATCCGCAGCCATGACGGCCGCGCCGAGTGGGTCGACGTGAAGCCGGGGACCACGGACGGAGACTTAATCGAAGTCAGCGGCGGGCTGCGTGCCGGCGATAAAGTCGTGCGCCGCGGCACGGACGAGCTGCGCGAAGGTGCCGCGATCGGCGGTGGCAAGTGATCACGCGGCGTGCGCTCCTGCAGAGCGCGGCTGGCGCTGCGCTGGCGTCCACTCGCCGTCCGGTTCTGGCGTACGTGGCCAGCTACAGTTCGCCGCAAGGTCCCGAGGGCAGCCATGGTAACGGGCAGGGCATCTACCTGTTTGAGATGAACCCGCAAACCGGGGCGCTCACCCAGCGCGCCGTCTTTCCGAATGGCTCGAACCCGTCGTGGCTGGCGCTCGACGCGCGGCAGGCGCATCTCTATTCCGCCAACGAAACGGCCGATGGCACGGTGAGCGCATATTCGGTAGACCGGGCCACCGGCCATCTCACGCTGCTGAACACGGTCAGCTCGGAAGGCGCCGGTCCGACGCATTTAAGCCTGCACCCGTCCGGCAAGTTCGTGCTGGTGGCCAACTACGCCGGTGGGACCGTCGCAGTTCTTCCCATCATCTCGGGCGGAGGGCTGGGCCCGGCCAGCGATGTGCAACACGACCAGGGAGAGGTGGGCCCGGCGCATGCCGCTAGTGCGCCGCCGGGCAGTTTCGCCATCAGCGGGCACGACCGCGTGCACGCCCACATGATCCAGCCCGACCCATCCGGCCGCTTCGTGCTGGCCGCCGATCTGGCACTGGACCGTATCCTGATCTGGAAGTTCGATGCCGTGCGCGGCGCGCTGGCGCCCAATGATCCGCCCTGGGTGGCGCTGCCGCCCGGCGATGGCCCGCGCCATTTCACTTTCCATCCCGACGGCCGCTGGCTGTATTCGCTGCAAGAGGAAGCTTCCACCCTGGTCACCTTCGACTATGACGCCACGCGCGGCACACTCGCGCCACGGCAGACCATTTCCACCCTGCCGCGGGGCTTCGCCGGCACCAGCTTCACTTCCGAAGTGGTGATATCCCCTGACGCGCGGTTCGTTTACGCCGCGAATCGCCTGCACGACACGATTGCCTGGTTTACCATCGGCGCATCCGGGGCTCTGACGCTGGCCGGCGAGCAGTGGACCCGCGGCGACTATCCGCGCAGCTTCACCATCGATCCGTCGGGAAGCTTTCTTTATTCCTGCAATCAGCGCGGCGACGCCATCGCCAGCTTTGGCATCGATCGCCGGACAGGCGTCCTCACCTTTACCGGCCAATACACGCCGGTGGGCACTCCGGCGATGGTCCTCTTTCTGAAGTAAGCGCGGCGCCGTTATGGCAACACGACCATCCGGCGCCCGCGCTGATCCCTGGGCCAGGCTTGCTCGATATCCGCCAGTGCGATCGGCTCGCAGTCGATTCGCAAAGCGCCGGAGGCCACGTTGGCCAGAAGCCGCCGGATGGCATCCTGCCACGTTTCGAGCGACGCGGGCGCGTTTCCGGTCCCCGCTCCCAGGATCTCCAAACGCGAGCTGCGCAATACCGCGGCCGGCAGCGAGATGACCGGACCGGCGCTTTCACCCACTTGCACCAGCCGTGTCCGTGTGGCAGCCGGCTTGAGATCCTGGCGTGCCACGGCGGCCAGCAGCGCTTCCGTGGGCGCTCCCCAAAGATAGTCGATAATCACATCGAACCCGTGCTCGCGGCCCTCGCGCGCGAATGCCGCGGTGAGATCGGAGACGGGTTGATTCAGGCCGATGACGGCGTCGGCGCCGAGATCGGGCAAGGTGCGCAGCACCTCTTGGTTGCGTCCCGCGGCGGCCACTCTTCGAGCGCCCAGAAGCCTGGCCGTCTGGATGGCTAGTTTGCCCGTGACACCGGTTGCGCCGAGGATCAGCACGTTCTCGCCCGGCGCCAGTTGCGCGCGCCATTGCAGCGCTCCCCAGGCGGAAAGTCCGGGGTTGAAGAGGGCAGCCGCCGTGATGTCGTCGACCGAGGCCGGCAGGGGAAAGCAGCGCGCGGTCCCCACCACGGTCCGCTCGGCCATCGAGCCATAGGGCGGCCTGGGACCGGCGAAGTAGACGCGCGTGCCATCGGCCAGACAGCCAACTCCGTCCGTGCCGCAGATCACCGGAAACTCGCGGAACGCGGCGTAGTGAGAACCGTTGGCCATCTGCGCGTCCACCGGCTTTAGCGCGGCGGCGCGGACTTCTATGAGCGACTCCCCTGGCGCCGCGACGGGTTCCGGAAACGGCCGCCGGCGGGGCGTCTGATTGAGAGCGTGCAATACAGCAGCATTCATATATCCGCCAGCTTACCGGGCGTCTCGACTTGCCCGCTAACGGGATTGTGGCAAATAATATCGGAAAAGGGCTAATCTGGCTAGGTGATGCCTGCGGTCCCGAAAAACGCGCGGGAGCTGCGCCGCCTGGCGGAGAGCGACGTCCCGGTGCTGGCATTCGCCTTCAGCCGGCGCAAGGTGGAGGATTGGGCGCCGCCCCACCGTCACGCGCGCGGACAACTCGTCGCCCTGACCGCGGGTCTGCTGGTGGTCGAAGCCGAAAACGCGCGCTGGATGTTCCCCTCCCAGCGTTGTGCCTGGATTCCGCCCGACTGCCTGCACGCAGCCCGGTCCGTGGGAGGCGCGTCCGGCGCGATGCTCTACCTGTCGCCGGAAGTGTGCCGCGGGCTTCCCAAGCAACCTTGCCTGTTCGGCTCCTCCGAGTTGCTGTTTGCCATCGTCCGCCGCAGTCTGACGTGGGATCCCCGCCTCCCGCTGCGCGCCGCCGGGAAGCGGCTGATCGAGGTGCTGCGGGATGAGATCCGCAAGCCCGGACAGCCGCTGCATCTGCCGATGCCACGGGACCCCCGGCTGGCCAAAGTGGCGCATGCGTTAATGGAGAACGTCGCCGACCAAAGAACGCTGGACGAGTGGGGGCGCGTTGCCGGCATGTCCCGCCGTAATCTGATGCGTGCCTTCTCCGGGCAAGTGGGCATCACGTTCGGGCGCTGGCGGCAGCAAGCCCGGTTGTTCGCGGGGCTCGAGATGCTGGCCGCGGGTAAGTCGGTCACGGAGACTGCCATGGGGGTCGGCTACGACAGTGTGAGCGCCTTCATCGAGGTGTTCCGCACCATGCTGGGAAGCACTCCGCGGGTATTTCTGCGAAACAGCCGGGACGCCCGCCCCCTATAATGGAAGTCGTGCGATTCCTTCCCGGGCTGTTGCTCTTTTCCGCGCTCAGTTTCGGCGACGTGCGCAACTGCTCGTGCGACCTCGCTTCGCCCGAGAGCATGGCCAAGCACGAATGCAGCCTGTGCCGCGAAGCCGAGAAGCAGCCGTCCGACGTGCTGGTCTTTTTCCTGAAGGACATCAATCCCAACAAGCCGCATCGCTGGCTGGCGCTACCCCGTTCGCATACACACGCCCTGGCCGATCTGACCGCCGCGCAGCGCCTCGCGTTCTGGACCGGGGCCATCCAAAAAGCGACGGAACTGTGGGGCGGCCAGTGGGGATTAGCCATCAACAGCGATGCGCGGCGCTCCCAGTGTCACATGCACGTGCACATCGGCAAGCTGTCCGAGGACGCCGAAGACCCCGATTTCAAACTGGTCGACGGCCCCGCCGATATTCCGTTGCCCCCCGGGGGCACCGGCATTCTGGTGCATCCCGCGGGCGGGAAGCTGCATGTCCACCTGGGCGACGAGGCTCCCGAAACGCTGCTCCTGAGGTAAAGCCATGCTGCTCGAAATTGCCAAGCTCCCGACGGCGGAGAATTCCGTCATCCATCTGCACGCGGCGGACAATATCGCCGTGGCGCGGGTGCCGCTTTTCGCGGACAGCCAGATCAAGGTGGACGGCCAGACCGTCACCGTGCGCGAGCCGATCCCCGCAGGCCATAAGATCGCGCTGGCGCGTATTCCGGCCGGCGACGTGGTGCGGCGCTACGGCCAGGTAATCGGCCGCGCGCGGCAGACCATCGAACCCGGCCATCACGTGCATACGCACAACCTGGCCTTCGAAGAGCTGCACTTCGATTACGAGTTTCCGGCGGCCGATGCCGGGCTGCCCGCCCGTCTGCCGGCCCCGACGTTCCTGGGCTATCCGCGCGAGGATGGCTCTGTGGGCACGCGCAACTACATCGCGGTAGTGGCGGCCAGCAACTGCGCCGCGCACACCGCCGAGATGATCGCGCGCAGCTTTGACGGCGAGTCGCTGCCTGCCAACATCGATGGCGTGGTGGCGTTCCCGCATGGCGAGGGCTGCGGCCACACCATCGGCCCGGATACCGAGCAGCTCCGGCGCACCTTGGCGGGCGTGCTGGCGCATCCCAACGTCTCCGCGGCCGTGATTCTGGGACTGGGTTGCGAAGTCAACCAGATCGAGCATTATCTCGGCCCAAATGCGCCGCGCACCAGCCGCCTGGTGGGTATGACGCTGCAATCGAGCGGCGGGACGCGCGGCGCAGTGACGGCGGCCCGCGCCGAAATTACCCGGCTGATGGAACAGTGCGCCGCCGAACAGCGCGTGGAAGTGCCCGCTTCGCGCATCGTGCTGGGGCTCAACTGCGGCGGCTCGGATTCGTTCTCCGGGATTACGGCCAACCCGGCGCTGGGGGTATGCTCCGATATGCTGGCCGCCATCGGAGCCTCCGCCGTGCTGGCCGAAACCACCGAGATCTTCGGCGCCGAACACCTGCTGGTCCGGCGCGCACGCAACCGGCCGGTAGCCGAAAAGCTGCTGGGTTTTGTCAACGGCTACAAGCAGTACCTGACGCGCTTCGCGGGCAGCTTCGACGACAATCCGTCTCCAGGAAACAAAGAAGGCGGCCTGACCAACATCCTGGAGAAATCGCTGGGCGCGGTAGCTAAAGCCGGCACTTCACCGCTGAACGATGCCGTGGATTATGCCGAGCCCGTGCGCACGCCCGGCTTCGTCTTCATGAACACCCCCGGCTATGATCCGGTTTCCCTCACGGGCCTGGCGGCGGGCGGGTGCAACCTGATCGCGTTCACCACGGGCCGCGGCAGCGCCATCGGCTTTCCCTCGGTACCGGTACTCAAGATCGCGAGCAACAGTAACACCTACCGCCGCATGCAGGACAACATGGACATCAATGCCGGCGCCATCGCCGACGGCGACCGGACCGTCGCGGAGGTGGGCCGCGAAATCTATGAGATGCTGCTGCGGGTCGCTTCGGGCGAGCGAACCCGCGCCGAGCGCCTCGGCCACCACGAGTTCGTCCCCTGGCGGATCGGCCCCGTACTGTAGCATACCCAATAGTACTTCACGCACGCGTACGGTCCACCAAAGTGGATGTTTTAGAACGGATTGGCGTGCTAGAATCGTCAGGTCTTCGCTGGCTGGGGAGCGAAGCACCACTACCAAGAGGGGGTACGACATTCGGATGAAAACTAAACTTTTTAGTGCGCCGATCCTTGCGATCACGGCGCTATCGTTTACGGGCCTGGCACTGGCCCAAGAGGACGTCGACACGACGCCCGGCAGACCGCGGTACGTGACGTTGCCGCCCAAGCCGAGCACGGACCTGGTCACACCGGCCTCTTCATTGCCGACCTGGACCGGCAGTTTCACCTACGGCGGAAATACTTACAATTACACGATGGTGGGCACCGCGCCGTCGACCGGCACATCCACCAGCATTCCGGTTGTGATTATTCCGGTCAAGGTTGTGATCACGAGCAGAACGGGCACCAAGACGACATTTGACCCGACCAGCATAGTCAGTAGCACTACCTCGTCGCCGATATTCGACAACACCACGACATACACGCAGGGTGGCGTGGATGTGGGGACGACCCAATATATCGACGCCTTCCAGCGTGCCAACTTCTGGGGCACCGTCTCCACACAACCGAACTACCATTTGTTGCTCGGCCCAGTCAGCCAGGTGGCCGAAGTCACGTTCAGCCCGACTTCACGGCAGGGCACGCTGGGGAAGCCTTTCGGGTTCGTCGTTGGTGAAGTCGGCATCAATTGGTTCGACGTCCAGGTGCGGAGCCAGATCACCAAGCTGGGGATCACGCCCGGCACGCTTCCGATTTTCCTGACCCGTGACGTGTACTTGACCTCGGGCGGATGCTGCGTCGGTGGATACCACAGCGCCACCGGCGCGCAGTCCTACGCGTACGCCACGTATATCGATCACGTCGGTGCGTTCGCGCAGGATGTGTCGGCTCTTTCGCATGAGGTTGGGGAATGGGCCGACGATCCGCTGGTGACGAATAGCGGCAACCCGGTGCCGTGCAGCTCCAACCCGATTCTGGAAGTGGGCGATCCGCTGGAGGGCAACGCCAATTACGGCGGTTATCCCTACGTGCTCCACGGGTTCACGTACAACCTGCAGGATCTGGTCACGCTGCCCTATTTCGGCGCGCCGGCCAGCACTTCCGTCAACGGCTGGTTCACGTTCCAGGGCGAGACGCTGTCGGTCTGCCAGAACGGCGGCTAATTCACGCTCTGCTCACTCCATCCATGCGAGAATCTTAGCGTGGATGGAGTGATCGTGGTCGATAAGGAAGAAGGTTGGACCTCGCACGACGTGGTCGGCAAGATGCGCCGCCTGGCCAACACCAGGAGGATCGGCCACCTGGGCACGCTGGACCCGATCGCCACGGGCGTCCTGCCGCTGGTGATCGGCCGCGCTACCCGCCTGGCGCAATTCTATATACGTAGCGACAAGATCTACGAAGCGGTCATCCGGTTTGGGTTCGCCACCGATACGTATGACCGCAGCGGGGCGCCGGCATCGCCGGCTAGCGAAATTTGTGTGACGGCGGAGCAAGTGGAATCCGCGCTAGAAAACTTCCGCGGTGAGATCCTGCAGACGCCGCCGCCGGTTTCCGCCAAGAAGGTGGACGGGCAGCGGGCGTACGCACTGGCCCGCCGGCGAGTGACGGTGGATCTGCCGCCGTCGCCCGTGCACATCTACGATTTACAACTCCTGGGGGCCGCCGGCCGGGAGGCACGCGTGCGCGCGCACTGCTCTGGAGGAACCTACATGCGTTCGATCGCGCACGACATGGGCGTGGCGCTGGGATGCGGCGCGCACCTGCGCGATCTGCGGCGCGTCTCCTCCGCCGAGTTCAGCCTGGCGCAGGCTCACACCATCCAGCAACTGGAGCAACTCGCCGGCGAAGGCAGGCTGGAGGACGTGCTGATTTCATCCGCTCACCTGCTGCCGGATTTCCCGACCGTTTACGTGGAGACGTCCAGCGCCGGACGGATCCGGCAGGGCCGCAACTTCCCGGTTTCACCGTTTCGCGTGCAGCAAGGCTCGCGCTACGTAAAAGCTGTTACAGGCGAGGGCGAACTGATTGCGATCGGCGAGGCGGTGCTGCCGAACCTGTACCATCCGGCGGTGGTGCTGTAAACCGCGATTATTTCGGCACGGCCACGGGCACCAGGTCGCGGCTGGCGATTACCCGGTCGATCATGCCGTATTCCACGCCCTGCTCGGGACTCATGATGTAGTCGCGATCCACGTCGCGCGCAATGCGGTCCACCGGCTGGCCGGTGGCATCCGCCAGCAGCGTATTCAGCGTCTCGCGCATGCGCAGGATTTCCTTGGCGTAGATATCGATGTCGGCGGCCTGTCCCGCAAGCCCCTGCATGGACGGCTGATGGATCATGATGCGCGAATTCGGCAGGCTGAAGCGTTTGCCTTTGGTGCCGGCGGCGAGCAGGACGGCGGCCATCGAAGCGGCCTGGCCGACGCAGAAAGTCACGATATCGGGCCGCACAAAACTCATGGTGTCCAGAATCGCCAGTCCCGAAGTGATCGACCCACCGGGCGAATTGATATAAATCGAGATGTCTCTTTCGGGATCTTCGGCTTCCAGAAACAGCAACTGCGCGATGATCAGGTTGGATACGGCATCATCAATCGGCGTTCCCAGAAAGATGATGTTCTCCTTCAGCAGGCGCGAGTAAATGTCGTATGCACGTTCACCCCTGGAGGTTTGTTCCACCACCATGGGGACAAGAACAGAGTGGCCCATCGAATTCGTCTCCTCAGCTTTTATTCAGAAAAGTTCGTCCTACTTTTTGACAGCGGCGCGTTTCGGCCGGCGCTGTTTCTCGATCAGCCGCCGCTTTTGTTCGAGAGCCTTCGCCAGATCCGCAATCGTGTTGCGCCCCAAATAATCCATGATACGCGAACGCACCGCTTTCCACGAATCGTGCAGCGGGCAGGGCATGTCGTCGGAACATTCGGACAGGCCGGCGGCGCACTTCTGATACTCCGTCAGGCCGTCCAAGGCTTCCACAATATCCACCAGGCGGATTTCGTCGGGCGGTACACGGAGGGAAAATCCCCCAGTGGGACCTTTACTGGATCGCAGCAATCCCTTTCGCGCCAGTTGTTGCAGAATCTTGGCAAGGAAATGCGACGGGATCTCTTCCTCTGCCGCGATGTTTTTAACCATCGCATATTTGCCGTCGGGGACCTGGGCCAAGTGCACGAAAGCACGAATCGCGTATTCGGCGGAGCGCGAATAGATCATGTTTGATACCCGAACCTCCATTCTACCCCGTTGGAGATAAAGATCACGCAGGATCAATTTGGCCGGGCTGTCGCATCGGCGAATATTGCGGAGGAATCAGGAGTGTTAATGCGTCCGGCACCAGAGACAACGTAGCCGGAAGACGACCGGCATTTTCGCCATCCACCTGAATGTAGATGCGCCGGTCTTGGGGATCGGACACGCGCACAACTTTGGCGTCCAGAAAAGAGACGCCGCGCATTCGGGAGAGCTGCCGGGTAACCATGCCGGCCACATATTTAATGTAGGGCAGGGGACTTCGGCCGCGAAACAGAACGGCTTCGAAATGATCGTCCACCAGGCTGGCGCTACGCGCAATTTCGAAATCGCCGCCGTAATTCCGCACGCGGCTCACGAGCGCGAACGAGGAATCCGGCTGCTTGATGCCATCGATCTCCACGTGGAATTCCGGGTAGCGGCGCACGATCTCACCGAAGCCCCCGATCCAGTACGCGCTCTTTCCGAACAGCCGCTTAAGGCTGTCGTTTAAATGGTAAACAATGTGCGCGTCGAAACCCACGCCCGCCATGGAAAGAAAGT
>Ga0070731_10004476_pt1 | contig 12003 bp, 11 predicted proteins | sample Coa_R1_2_FD_66448 | JGI IMG/M metagenome (GOLD analysis project Ga0070731, IMG submission 66448) | Surface soil microbial communities from Centralia Pennsylvania, which are recovering from an underground coalmine fire - Coalmine... | ecosystem: Environmental > Terrestrial > Soil > Unclassified ... | reverse complement strand
CGGAAACGGCGGCCGTGATCCGGGCGGTGATCTTCGATCTCTGGGACACGCTCGTCGACTGGCAGGCGAACGAGGCGTCGAGCCATCGTCGGGAGCTGGCCAAGCGCGCCGGCGTTTCGGTCGAGGAGGTCGAGCGTCGCATGCACGAGCACTACCTCGCGTCGCAGACCGGGCCGCTCGCCGACGTGTACCGCCTGGTCGGCGTACCGGAGCACGAGGTCGACGCGCACATCGGTGCGCGGATCGAGCTGACGCGCCGCATGCTGCGCCCACGCACCGGCGTGATCGAGACGCTCGCCGAGCTGCGCCGGCGGCGGCTTCGCGTCGGGCTCATCTCGATGTGCTCCGAGGACGTGCCGGCGGCGTGGCCCGAGACCGAGCTTGCGGGGTTGTTCGACGCGGAGACGTTCTCGTCGCGGTGCGGGCTTGCGAAGCCGCACGCGGAGATCTACCTGCATACGACCGAGGCGCTCGGCGTCGAGCCGGCGGAATGCCTCTTCGTCGGCGACGGCGCGAACGACGAGCTCGCGGGGGCGGCCCGCGTTGGGATGACGCCGGTGCTCGTCGCACCGCCCGGACGAAACCCACCGTGGCCCGAGGTGCGCGCGTGGCGCGGGTTGCGCGTCGAGGCGATCCCCGACGTGCTCGCGCTCTGCTGACCTCAAAGCCGGCGCCTGTGGATTGTTCGTCACACTTCTGTGGGAGCGGCTGCGACCAAGTTTGGGATCGAAACAACGCCGCCGTGCAGGACTTTCTCCGCGGTGGCCGCGCCGCATCGCCGGTGGCTGCCGCCGGACACGGCCGTCGGAGACATGACGGTGTGGGCCGGGTGCTAGAGCTGCGCGAGCAGCTCGGCGAGCGCCTCGGGCGACGCAACGAGCAGGTCGGCCTGCTCCGCCAGACGGAGCGGTCCCTCGAGGGAACCGACGGCGACTCGGACCGCGATCTCAAGGGAGTCGAGCGCAGCGAACGCGTCGAGGTCGGTCGTGTCGTCACCGGCGTAGAGTGCGCGGTGCAGCCGGCGTTGTTCGAGCAGGCGCCGAACCGCTGTGCCCTTCGATGCCTCGACCGGCGGCAGCACCTCGAGCACCATGCGGCCCCAGCGCGTACGGAAGCCCTCCTCGAGCGCCGTCGCCGCGACCGGCTCGAGCGCGGCCCGCGCGGCCTCCGGGTCGTCGGCTGTCCGGTAGTGGAACGCGACCGAGAGCGGTTTCCGCTCGACCGTCCACTCGACGCCGTCCGCGAAAGCATGGATGCGCGGCGCCCAACGGGCCGCGTCGGGATCGAGCTCGAGGCCGTGCTCGCCGACGTACTCGAGCTCGGGCACGCCGACGATCTCGCGCGCGACGGTCGCCGGCCGGCCCGAGACGCAGGCGACGAGCCCGTACCGCACCGCGAGCCGGCGTAGCTCGGCGCGCGTCGGCTCGGGCACGCGCGACGCCGTCGGATCGTCGACGATCGGCGCAAGCGTCCCGTCGACGTCGAACACGAGCGCGGCGCGGCCCGGGTCGGCGGCGAGACGGGCGAGCGCGTCCATCGCAATACCCTAGGCCGAAGTGGCGAGACGTGGCCGGATCCGCCACACTCCAGCTGTGAGCGCGCCGGAAGACGTCTGGATCCCGCTTGTCGACGAGCCGATCGGAACGATCGTGAACCGCATCCAGGAGGAGGATCCAGCGATCGCCGCGCTCGTCGACTCGCCGCGCCGCATCCTCGCCTTCCGGACGTTCGCCTATCTCCGGGTCGGTCTCCTGCTCGGAGAGCTGCTCGTCGACAACGAGGTGCCGCAACCCGAAGACGCTGTCGAGACGTGGATCGAGGGCCTGCTGCGCGACCCGAAGCACCGCGACGCCGTCCACGCCGAAGTCCGCGCTGTGGCCGAGGAAATCGCCGCCGACCCGGCGCTCGACGCCGGCGAGTCGGTCGGCCCCGACGCCGCCGCACGCGAGCGTTTTCGCGAATTCGCCCGCAAGCACGCTGGTTAACCGCACCCCGCGGCACAATGAGTCGACGTGTCGACGAAGCTCCTGCTCGCGCCCGCACTCGCATTGGCGGGCGCGGCGATCGGCTTGGTTGCAGCCGGCAGCGCTGAGTCCACCGCCGGCCCTTCGGCCTCGGCGCAAGCTTGGGCGATCCGCATCACCCTGCCGGGCGCTGCGGGCGTGGCCACATCGACGGTGGCCGCCCCACCCGCGGGCCACGCGCTCGCCAACAGCTTCTCGTATCCGGCGAACGGCTCCGTGCTCACGACCGGCGCGATCACGGCGTCGGGCTCGACGACGACCGGCAGCAACGCGACCGCGACCGCGGAAGCCGACATCTCGTCGATCTCCATCTTCGGTGGCGAGATCACAGCATCGGCAGTGACCGCGCGCGCGAGCTCGACGACGAACGGAGCGGTCCCGAGCGGCGCGTTCACCGACAGCGGGGTCGTCGGCCTGAACGCGCTCGGGCAGACCGCCTCCGCCGGCGAGCTCACGCTGGGCGACTGGGGCTACGCCTCGATCGCCGAGCAGGGGATCGACACGAGCGCCCCCGCCGGCTCGCAGGGATGGAACGGCTTCGTCACCGAGCTCCACATCCACCTGGACGCAGCCCACGGCGGACTACCGGCGGGCAGCGACATCCAGATCGGCTTCGCCGGCGCGAAGGTGCAGACGGCCGTGACCACCCCGCCGCCCAGCGCAACGACGACAACGCGCCGGCAGACGACGCTACCGGTCGCGGCGACGGGACACCACACGACGACGACGACGACGACGACACCGACGACGACGACGACGACGACGACACCAACGACGACCACGGCCCCCGCCCCGACCCCGACGACCACCGTCGCGACCACCCGTCCGACCGTTACGACCACGACCACCCCGATCGCCACGACGACGACTGCCGCCAAGCCGAAGCCGACACCACCGAAGCCGACGACGGTCCCGATCGCGCAACCCGAGCTGACGGCCGGCCCGTACGTCTTCCCTGTCTACGGCGAGTCGTCGTACACGGACACCTTCGGCAAGCCGGTCGCCGGCACCACGTGGAACCACGGCGCCGACATCTCAGGCCAGCTCGGCCAGCCGGTGCTCGCAGCTGCGGACGGCATCGTCTTTTCGGTCGGCTGGAACGAGGACGGCGGCAACCGCCTCTGGCTCCAGGACGCACAAGGGAACGACTTCTACTACGCACACTTGTCGGCGTTCGCCGTGCAGGTGACGAACGGCGTGCGGGTCAAGGCCGGCGACGTGATCGGCTTCATGGGCGCGACGGGCTCGGGCGCGGGAGCCGGCGTGCACCTGCAGTTCGAGATCCACCCGGCGTCGCTCCTCCACCTCGGCTACGACGGCGTGGTCGACCCCACGTCGTACCTCGACGCGTGGAGACGGATCGCGGTCCTCGACGTCCCGATCGCGGCCGGCTGGGCTCCCGCCGCACCCGGCGCGACCGCCGGACCGGAGCCGGGAGCCTTCCTACTCGGCAGCTCCGACATCTCGAACGCGGACGGCCTCGACCCCGGCTCGCTCGAACGCGCGCTCGTGGTGCCGCCCGCGGCGGCACCACAACACCACTAGAGGCTACGCGCCTCCGTCTCCCTGCTCGCCGGTCAGGAGCTCGCGGACAAAGCGGCGCGTCTCCGCGCCCGTGACCGGGTTGTAGAGAATTGCGAGCGCGATGCCGGCGATGAGCAGCGTCGTGTTTCTGCCCGAATGCTCCTTCTTTCCCTGGAGCCTGTCGCTCGCCTTGCGCAGGTCCTCGATCGCCTGGCGCAGCTTGTCGCGAACGTCGTCGTCGGTCGCGACCCGCGCGGCCAGCGTCACGGGGGCGGTGTCGCCGCCGCTGAGCTCTGCGTACAGCTTCTTGGCCGTCTTGAACGCGTGCATGACGTCGGCACGCAGCTTGTCGTCTGACATCGCCCGCTCGACGTAAGGCTTGATGCTGTCTGCTGCGTCGTAGACCTTGTTCTTCGTCTTGGGCATCTCGAAACGATCCTTTCCCGGGCCGGATAGGGTCAAACTGATCCTACTGATCGCCGTGCTGGTGGTGCTCGCGGGCTGCGGCCGAGGCGGCGGTGCCGCCTGGCAGACGCTCTCCCGGGATGGCTTCGGCTTCCAGGCGCCCGCCGGTTGGGTCGTGACGGAGACGAGCAGCGAGATCGCCGCCTCGAGCGGGCGCATCAAACGTGTCCAGGTACAGAGGTTCCGCCTCGTGAAGGCGTACCGGCCGCCGCTCTTCGCCGCGGCGGCGCGCGAGCTCGACCGGGTGACCGCCGAGGTCGCGCGTGAGCTGCACGGTCACGTCGCGGCCGCCGCCACCATCCCCGTTGCGAAGATTGACGCGCGCTCCTACCGCATCGCGTACGGCAAGCTCGTCGAGGAGATCACCTTCGTCCTCGCGGACCGCGAAGAGTACGAGCTCCTCTGCCGCAGGGCGGCCTCCGCAGCGGACGACGTCTGCAGCCGCTTCGTGCGGAGCTTCGTCCTCACCGGTTGAACCGCCTAGACGCTCCGGCCCTTCGCCGCCTGCCGGTCGACCGCCGCCGGCCCTCGGCGCGCGTGGGCCCGGCGGCCCCCGTCGAACGCCGCCGCGAAGACCTCGTCGATCGTGTCGACGGGGATCACTGTGAGCGCCTCCCGGGTCTCCGGCGGCAGGTCGACGAGGTCGGGCTCGTTCTCGCGCGGGATGATCACGCGCCGCAGACCCGCGCGCTGGGCGGCGAGCAGCTTCTCTCGCAGGCCGCCGATCGGCAAGACCTGGCCCGTCAGGGTGATCTCGCCCGTCATGCCGACGTCGTCGGCAACCGGTTCGTCGCGCACGAGCGACGCGATCGCCGTTGCGATCGTCACGCCCGCCGACGGGCCGTCCTTCGGCACGGCTCCGGCCGGCACGTGGATGTGCACGTCGTGCTCGCCGAACCAGTTGTCGTCGACGCCGAGCCGGCCGGCATGGGCGCGAACCCACGAGAGCGCCGCCTGCGCCGATTCCTGCATCACCTCGCCGAGCTGGCCGGTGATGTGCAGACGGCCGCGGCCGGGATACGCCGTCGCCTCGATGAAGAGTACGTCGCCGCCCACGGGCGTGTACGCGAGCCCGGTCGCGACGCCCGGCTCCGACACCCGCTTGCGCACCTCGCCGGAGTAGCGGCGCGGGCCGAGCCACTCGCGGAGCCGCTGCTCGTCGACGCGGATCCGCGCCATCTCGCCCTTCGCCACAAGTGTCGCCGCCTTGCGGCAGACATCGGCGATCCGGCGGTCCAGGTTGCGAACGCCTGCCTCGCGCGTGTACTCGCGGATGATGATGCGCAGGATCGAGGACGGGATCGAGAGCTGCGAGCGCTTGAGCCCGTGCGCCGCGAGCTGCTTCGGCACCAGGTAGCGCTTCGCGATCGCGAGCTTCTCCTCCTCGGTGTAGCCCGAGAGCATGATCACGTCCATCCGGTCGAGCAGCGGCGGCGGGATGGTGTCGACCGTGTTCGCGGTGCAGATGAAGAGCACCTTCGAGAGGTCGAACGGCAGGTCGAGGTAGTGGTCGCGGAAGGTCTTGTTCTGCTCAGGGTCGAGCACCTCGAGCATCGCGCTCGTCGGGTCGCCGCGCCAGTCGGAGCCCATCTTGTCGATCTCGTCGATCAGGAGCACGGGGTTCACCGCCTCGGCGTCGCGGAGCGAGCGGATGATCGTGCCGGGCATCGCGCCGATGTACGTGCGCCGGTGGCCGCGGATCTCGGCCTCGTCGTGCACACCGCCGACCGACATGCGAACGAACTTCCGTTCGAGCGCGCGCGCGATCGACTGGCCGAGCGACGTCTTGCCCACGCCGGGCGGCCCGACGAAGCAGAGGATCTGGCCCGACACCTCCCGCTTCAGCTTCGCGACGGCCAGGTGCTCGACGATCCGGTCCTTCACCTTCTCGAGGTCGTAGTGATCCTCGTCGAGCACCTCCCGCGCGTGCTCGAGGTCGAGGTTGTCCTCGGTGTGCGCGCTCCAGGGCAGGGTCAGGATCCACTCGAGGTAGGTACGGATCACGCCGTACTCCGCCGCCGCGGGCGGCAACCGCTCGAGCCGCGCCAGCTCCCGCTCCGCCGCCTTCTGCGCCTCCTCCGGCAGGTTCGCCTGGGTGAGCCGCTCGCGCAGCTCGTTCACCTCGGCCTGCTCGGGATCGCCCTCGCCGAGCTCCTGCTGGATCGCCTTCAGCTGCTGGCGCAAGAAGTACTCGCGCTGGCCCTTCTCCATCTCCGACTGGACCTGCGACTGGATCTTCGACGAGAGCTCGAACACCTCGAGCTCGCGGTTCAGGATCGCCGAGACCTTGCGCAGGCGCTGCTCGACGTCGACGGTCTCGAGCAGGTCCTGCCGCTCCTCGGTCTTGATCGTGCGCAGCGTCGAGGCCACGAGATGGGCGAGCGCGCTCGGCTCGTCGACGTTCGCGGCCGCGATCTGAAGCTCCTCGGGCAGGTACGGCGCGAGTCCGATGATGCGCGCGAAGAGCCCCTGCACGTTGCGCGTCAGCGCCTCGACCTCCGGCGTCACCTCACCTTCGTCGGGGAGCACCTCGAACTTGCCGATCAGGTACGGGTCGTCCTCGACACGCTCTTCGAGCCGGATGCGCTGCAGGCCCTGCACGAGGATGCGCAGCGTGCCGTCGGGGATCCTGATCATCTTGTGCACCATCGCCAGCGTCCCCACCTCGTAGATGTCGTCCCAGCCGGGGACGTCGACCGACGGGTCCTTCGCGGTCACGAGCGCGAGCACGCGCTCACCTGCGACGACGTCGTCGATCAGCCGCACCGAGCGTTCCTGGCCGATCGCGAGCGGCGTCGTCGACTGGGGGAAGACGACCGTGTCCTTGAGCGGCAGAACCGGCAGCACCGCCGGCAGGTCGAGCTCCTCCCCGCTCACGTCGGGAAACTCGAAGGCGAGATCGCTCACGCGCGGTGCACCTCGATCGAGACGCGACCGCGCTGCTTCGGCGTGTCGGTGAGCGGCAACGAGATGCGCAGGATCCCGCGCTCGAGCGCCGCCTTCGCGCGCTCGGTATCGACGCCTTCCGGCAGCCGCACCTGGCGGAGGAACGGCCCGTACTCGATCTCCATCTGCTGGTAGACGCGGCCGTCCGCTTTCGGGCGCGTGCGCTCGCCGGAGATGACGAGCGCCTGCGCGTCGACGACGATCAGCAGACTTTCCGTGTCGACGCCGGGCAGCTCGACGACGACCGTCAGCTCGTGCAGGTCCTCGCTCTGATAGCTGTCGACGTTCGGCCGGAAGCCGCGTCGCTGGCCGAGAAAGCGCGGCACTTGCCAGAGATCGGCGAAGAGCTCTTCGATCTCCTCGTGCAGCCGGTCGATGTCCCGTCTCGGCATGGTCTGAGAAGTATTCCCGTATCTAGGCTGTCCGCGTGGCCCGCTGGACACGATTCGTTCTCCGCCACCGCCGGGTCGTGTTGCTCTCCTGGCTCGTGGTGCTGCTTGCCGGCGGCTACGCGGACACGAAGCTCTCGCCGCTCCTCTCCAACAGCTTCGCCGTTCCCGGCACCGATTCCGAGCGGGTGCGGACGCTGCTCGAGCAGCATTTCGGCGACCGCCCGGACGGGGCTTTCACGGTCGTCTTCCAGGTGCGGAGCTCGCGCGACCCGGCGCTCGTGGCCCGGCTGCAGCGCGACGTCGCCGGCGCCTCGGGGGTGGTACCCACCGGCAAGCCGACGCAGCTCATCGTCGCGGGACGGCACGTCGTCTACGGCGACATCGTCTCGACGCTGACGATTGCGAAGGCGAAGGGCTACAGCGACGACGTCGTGCGCGCGCTCGGACGGCCCGCGGGGGTCGAGCACACCTACCTCACCGGCGCCGGACCGATCCAGCACGACCTCGACCCGATCTTCAACCAGGACCTGCGGCACGGCGAGCTCGAGATCGCGATCCCGATCGCGCTGCTCGTCCTGATCGCCGTGTTCGGGCTCTCCACAGCGGTCGCGATTCCGCTGATCTTCGCAGCCTGCACGATCATGGGCACGCTCGGGATGATGTACGGCGTCGCGCACCTTGCGACGACGCCGACGTACACGACGAACCTGATCCAGCTGATCGGGCTGGGGCTAGCCGTCGACTACTCGCTGCTCGTTGTCTACCGGTTCCGCGAGGAGCTCGCACGCGGACTCGAACGCGACAACGCGGTCGTTCGGACGATGCAGACGGCCGGCCGCGCGGTGGTCTTCTCGGGCGCGTCGGTCGCGCTCGGCCTACTGCTCCTCGTGGCGATGCCGCTGCCGTTCATGCGGCTGATGGGGATCGCCGGCTTTCTGATCCCGGTCGTCTCGGTCCTCGGCGCCGTGACGTTGCAGCCCGCCCTGCTCTCGTACTTCGGCCGCCGCGGCACGGCGCGCCGGCGCATTCTCCCGGGCGAGCCGATCGACCCGGAGCGCGGCTACTGGGCACGGCTCTCGCGGGCGATCATGCGCCGACCCGTCGTCTTCCTGGCCGGCGGAGCCGCGCTCCTGATCGCAGCTGCGGTGCCGACGCTGTACCTGAAGTTGACGCCGGGCTCGACGTACGGCATCCCGCGGACGCCGCAGTCGATCCGCGGCTTCGACGTCCTGCAGCGCGCGGTGGGGCCTGGAGCGGTCGCGCCCGCGCAGGTGCTCGTCGAGGCGAACGACGTGCTCACGCCTGGGGTGCAACACGCGGTCGCGCGCCTCGTCGCCGAGGCGCGACGCGATCCGGAGGTGGCGACTGTCTACACGGCACCCGGCGGCCGCTGGGTCGATCCGACGCACCGCTACCAGCAGATCTACGTCGTCGGCCGGCACGACTACGGCTTCCCGCAGGAGCAGGCGCTCGTTCACCGCCTGCGCAAGCTGCTGATCCCGGACGCGCGGTTTCCGACCGGCACAGACGTGCTCGTCGGCGGCGGCCCCGGCCAGGGCGTCGACTTCCTCGCGCGCGCCTACGCCTACTTCCCGCCGCTGATCGGAGCCGTGCTCGTGCTCACGTACTTCCTGCTCGCGCGCGCGTTCCGCTCGCTCCTCCTGCCGCTCAAGGCGGTGCTACTGAACCTGCTCTCGGTCGGCGCGGCCTACGGGATGCTCGTCGTCTTCTTCAAGTGGGGGGTCGGACACAGCCTGTTCGGGCTGTACCAGTTCGGCCAGGTCGAGGGCTGGATCCCGATCTTCCTGTTCGCGATGCTGTTCGGACTCTCGATGGACTACGAGGTCTTCCTCGTCACACGCATGCGCGAGGCATGGGACGAGGGCTACGACAACGCGACCGCCGTCGCGCACGGGCTGGAACGCACCGGGCGGATCATCACCGCGGCCGCGATCGTCATGTGCGCGGCGTTCTCGGGGTTCATCGCCGGTCGCATCGTCGGCCTGCAGGAGTTCGGCCTCGGCCTCGCCGTCGCGATCTTCGTCGACGCAACGATCGTGCGCTCGCTGCTCGTGCCGAGCATGATGGCAATCCTCGGACGCTGGAACTGGTGGCTGCCCGCCGGCCTCGCACGCGTCGTGCGCGTGCCGCCGTCGCCGCTGAGCGATCCCGCCGCGGCGCTCGCGCCTGCCCGGCGCTAACCGAGCCCGAACACGCCTCTCACGGAAATCCAAGCAGCGCGGGCGACGCTTTCGAGCATGCGCTCCATCGCCCTCATCGTCGGAACACTCGCCACCCTCATCCTCGTCCTCCCGCACTGACGCTCTAGCATCCCGCCGGGATGAAGGGGCTGATCTGTGCCGGTGGAAGCGCGACGCGGCTCGAAGAGCTGACACGCGTCACCAACAAGCACCTGTTGCCGGTGGGCCGCTGGCCGATGGTCTACTACCCGCTGCAGCTCCTCCAGCGGCTCGGCGTGCGCGACGTGCTGCTCGTGACCGGCAAGCAGCACGCCGGCGACTTCATCGACCTGCTCGGCGACGGTCGCGTCGAGGCGCGCAGCGGCGGCGAGTTGCTGTTCGACCTCGATCTGACGTACAAGGTTCAGGTCAAGCCGGGCGGGATCGCGCAGGTCGTCGGCATGGCGCGCGACTTCGCGCACGACGACCGGCTCGTCGTCTGTCTCGGCGACAACCTGTTCGAGCACGCGCAGCTCGACGCGATCTCGGGCTGGCAGCGAGGCGCGCTCGTCTTCGTCAAGCGCGTGCCCGACCCCGAGAACTTCGGCGTCGTCGCGTACGACGGCGAAGGACGCGTCGTCGACATCGTCGAGAAGGCGGGCGTCGTCGACTCACGGTTCCCGGCCCCGCCTTCGAGCGACGCAGTCGTCGGCCTCTACTGCTACCCGCCCGAGGTGTTCGAGATCATCGACTCGCTGCAGCCGTCCAGCCGGGGCGAGCTCGAGATCACCGACGTCAACCGCGAGTTCGCGCGGCGCGGCGAACTCGAGGTGCGGCGGGTCGAGGGCTGGTGGCGCGACGGCGGCAAGCACTGGGACGACCTCGCCGAGGTCGGCCGGCTGATCGAGGAGACCGGCGTCAACAAATGATCGTCGCTCGTCTCCGGCTCGGGGCCGCGGGGGAAACCCGGTTTCCCCGGACCTCCGGCCTGCAGTCACCCATCGAACCGGGGGAACCTCCCGGTTCCCCCGAAGACCCACTCCACGCGATCGTCGGCCGGAGAGCCGGCCGATGATCGAGCGCTTCCCCCTCCGCAAGCACGACGACGAGCGCGGCTGGTTCGCCGAGCTCGCCCGGGCGAGTGCCTTGCCGAAGCCGTTCGTGCAGGCGAACCTCGCGCGCTCCCGCGCCGGCGTGATCCGCGGCTTGCACTACCACGAGCGTGGACAGGACGACCTGTTCGTCTGCCTCGAGGGCATGGTGCGCGTCGTCGTTCTCGACCGCGAGACCGGCGAGACCGACACCGAGGACATCGGCGACGGAAACCCGATGGCGCTCTACGTCCCCGGTCATCTCGCGCACGGCTACGAGGCGCTCACCGACTGTCTCTTCTGCTACCTCGTCACCGCCGAGTACGACGCGGACGATCCCGACGAGCGGGGCGTACCGTGGAACGATCCGCGCGTCGTCCACCTCTGGAGCACTCGATCGCCTCTTCTCTCGCCACGGGACACGGCCGCGGCGTCCTGATCACCGGCGCGGGCGGCCAGCTCGGGACTGCGCTCGCCGCCGAGTTCCCGGAGGCCCTCGCGCTCACGCGCGCCGACTGGGACGTGACGTTGCCCCCGCCCCCGAACCTTGGAACACGTTGTTCCTTGGCGCTTCACGCCGCCGCCTGGACCGACGTCGACGGGGCCGAGGACGACCCGCAGGACGCGGCGGCGGTGAACGTCGGGGGCACCCGGCACGTGGCCGAGCTCGGCGTTCCGCTCGTCTACTTCTCGACCGACTACGTGTTCGACGGGCGCAAGCGCGAGCCGTACGTCGAGTCGGACGCCCCGAACCCACTCGGCGCGTACGGGAGGACGAAGCTGCACGGCGAGGCCGCCGCAGGCGAGCAGGCGTGGGTCGTCCGCTCCTCGTGGCTCTTCGGCCCGACCGGCCGCAACTTCGTTCGCACGATGCTCGCGCTCGGCGCCGAGCGCGACGAGGTCGCCGTCGTCGACGACCAGCGCGGCTCTCCCACCTTCGTCGGCCACCTCGCCGCAGCGACGCGCGAGCTCCTCGAGCTGCCCTACGGCGTCTTCCACCTCGCCGCCGGCGGCGACTGCACCTGGGCCGACTTCGCGGAGACGATCTTCGCCGAGGCCGGCCTCGAGTGCCGGGTGCGCAGGATCTCCACCGCCGACTACGGCGCCCGGGCCCCGCGGCCCGCCTATTCCGTGCTCCAGTCCGAGAGAGGTGCGCCCCAATTACCTCACTGGCGGGAAGGGCTGCGAGCCTGCCTCGCAAGGATCGGCTTGGAACCCAAGCGGTAGGCTCGGCGAAGGGTTTACGCGAGCGCCAGGAAGCTTTAGGCTTCCCCCCGATGGCGACGACGGAGTTGCGTCTTCATGGTCAGGTGATCGCGCCGCAGGATCCCGAGTACGACGAGGCGCGAAAGCTCTACAACGCCATGTTCGACAAACGGCC
>Ga0070731_10004475_pt1 | contig 12006 bp, 7 predicted proteins | sample Coa_R1_2_FD_66448 | JGI IMG/M metagenome (GOLD analysis project Ga0070731, IMG submission 66448) | Surface soil microbial communities from Centralia Pennsylvania, which are recovering from an underground coalmine fire - Coalmine... | ecosystem: Environmental > Terrestrial > Soil > Unclassified ... | reverse complement strand
TTCCCGCAGAGAATATCCGGATCAGCAGCGCTTTTGACGGATCGGGTGTTGATTTTTTCGAAGCCGCAAAAAAGTTGGGGTTGGAAGGGATCATCGCAAAGAAAACAGGGAGTATTTATTGTGCCGGCTGCCGCTCCGATGACTGGTTAAAAATAAAATCAAACAAGAGGCAGGAAATGGTGATCGGTGGATATACAAAAAATGACGAGAGCGGCAAATTATTTTCTTCCCTGCTTCTCGGTGTATTTGACCAGAACGAATTGGTATATACGGGTAAAGTGGGAACGGGTTTTAACGACAAGACCCAAATGGAGATGATGAAAAAATTTAAATCGCTGGTAAGCAAAAAATGTCCATTCAGCGAAACGCCGGATGTGAATAAGCCTTCGCGATTCAGACCCAATCCGCCGCATGCGTCGGTAACCTGGCTAAAGCCGATACTGGTATGCGAGGTTTCTTTCGCTGAGTTAACCTCCGATGGCATCATGCGTCACCCGTCTTTTGAGGGTATGCGCGAAGATAAAAAGGCCACAACAGTAGTCATGGAAAAACCGGTTGCGACGGACAAGGAACTAAAAATAAAAAAAGAAAAGCCGGCGATCGGCCTGAGACCCGCCGGCACAAAAGGAGATAAAACATTGCTCAATCCATCGGAAGAAATGCAGGTAAAAAAAATAAATGGTCATCAACTGAAATTTACGAACCTGAGTAAGATATATTGGCCAAAAGAAAAAGTGACCAAGCGCGATATGCTGAATTATTACTACCAGGTGGCACCTTTCATTCTCCCGTATTTGAAAGACCGCCCCCAGTCGATGAACCGTCATCCGAATGGAATTGAAGGAGAGAGCTTTTATTATAAAGATGTGACCGGAAAAGCGCCTCCATGGATCGAGACTTTTTTATACCATAGTCCGGCGGATGGTCGTGACCGCAATTACCTGGTGGTAAAAGATGAAGCAAGTATACTTTATATGGCTTCGCTGGGTTGCATAGAAATGAACCCCTGGCATAGCCGTGTTCAAAGGGAAGAATATCCGGACTGGTGCGTCATTGATCTGGATCCATGGAAAAACAGTTTTGATAAAGTGATCGAAGCGGCACAGGTGACCAAAGCGGTTCTGGAAAGCCTGGATATTTCCAGCTATCCAAAGACAAGCGGATCAACAGGCATGCATATTTATATTCCCCTTGGCGCAAAATACACTTACGAGCAATCCAAAGAATTTGCCCGGGTCATTGCCAGAATGGTGCACGAAAAGATTCCAAAATTCACCAGCATCGAACGTACAGTCACTGAACGCAAAGGGAAAATGTATATTGATTTTTTACAGAACCGGCCGCAAGCCACGATTTCAGCGCCCTATTCACTCAGACCCAAACCCGGCGCGACGGTGTCGATGCCCTTGCACTGGCACGAAGTGAAAAAAGGATTGTCGATGAAAGACTTTTCGATCTTTAATGCCATGGAAAGAATTTCCAGTGAGGGCGATCTGTTTAAACCGGTCTTGGGAAAAGGGATCGATCTGAAAAAAATAATAAAAAAATTTGAAGAGTTGTAGCTCATCTTCCGTTCTGATTTCAGGATCCATGCAGCCACCGGGATCGCGTCAAACCTTTCGGCAGAAAATAATTCATCATTGAAAATAAATGACCACATGAATAAGTTCTCTCCATCACCTGCAGGCGGATTGTTTTACTATAACAGTCATGATCATACGTAAATGTAAATTTATTGGGAACTTTTTTACTTACTGCCTGCGAAAACTATTCTACAGAATTCTTTAACAGGAATTTTTTTCCCCTTTTTCACCATAGATTGTTTAAAAAAGCCGCGATTTTTTGTTAAAATTTCTAACCGGAAAGAACTGGCCGGGAAATTGTTTTTCCAAATAAAAGAATCTTATTATTAATTAAATCGTGAGTTATGAAAAAGATCCACATGTGCACGGGAAAGCTGGTGATGACAATGTTCGGATTGAGTGCCGTATTGATTACCATTTCCTGCAGCAAAAACAACAGCAATCCAAATACCGGCGGAGGAACGACTAAAGCCGGCACTTCTTTCATTTCAGTAACCAACGCTTCACCAACATCGTCAATGTATGGAGTGTATTCTGACACGACCAATATTTATCCGGCCGGCACCATTGCGTATGGTAGTTCTACCGGTATCGCCAATGGCAATCCGTACGAAACGATCACGGACACTACCCATTCCATTTATATCTCGAGCAATGGTGTCAGAACGAATATTGACAGCAGTTTCGCGTTCCGTGACAGTGGATATTACTCCCTGTTTGTCTATGATACAGGCCGTGTAAAAACGCTGGCGTTACAGGATAATTTTTCCGTGGCTCCGCCAAGCGGAGATGCTGACGTTCGCTTTTTGAATTTTTCACCAAATTCTCCTTTGTTAACAATAGAGCTGATCGGCACAGATACAGCGGGCGCGGACACCATTTCGTTTAGCAATAACATGTATGTGGGCACAACGACCACCAGTGCAGATTCTTTGGCTATGTTCAAAGCGGTAACCGCCGGTACCTACAAGGTGCTCTTCAACTCAGGGGTCTCTAATCTGTTCACCAGGGATTCGGTGACTTTTGCAGCAGGGCGATTTTATACCCTATATGCGAAAGGCTATGTCAATGGTGTCGACGGGACTGATAGTTTGGGTCTGGGTGTAATGCAGAATTACTAACAATTTTTTAGATCCTGTATATGTCCAAAGGTTTCAAGTTTCCCCGTCGTCCGGCGACGGGGTTTTTACATATGAACCCCGCACGTAACTGCGATTGGATCTCCGGTTTAAAAAATGATCACCGTGACCCTTTCCGGTAACATAAAAAGCGTTATATAACGACAATGGATAGGTAAAAAAATCAGGCAGTTAATTTCAGTAGTTTATCTGCATTGCGATGCGCTATTTTTTCAACCTGATCAACAGGGAGTGGAATATTATCTAAAAATTCTTTTCCCTGTTCGTTCATACCAAAAGGATAATCTACAGAGAACATGATGTTATCGATTCCGAAAGTGTCAATGGCTGTCACCAGTGGGGGGTTGGTAAAGATGCCGCTGGTCGTTATCATTACCTGTTCACGCAAAGTGTCAATAACAGAACGCCGGTTGACGCCTACTTTTTCAGGAATAAAGGCCCGATCACATCTGACCATCATCATGGGCAACATTTCTCCCATATGACCAATGATTAATTTTAATTTGGGATAACGATCAAAAGTCCCTGAAATAATCAAACGCAATACATGTATCGCCGTTTCCGAATGCCATCCCCAGCCGGCGATGGATAAGAGCATGCCGGCCAGCCTGGGCAGTTTGCTGTAATAAGCATCTGCAACAGTTTTCGGAGGCAGACCGGGGTGTAGGTAGATGGGCACATCCAGCAGTTCGGCCCGTTGCAAAACTGGCGCAAACTCGGGGTCGTCTAAAAATTTATCGCGGGTAAGTCCGTTAATTAAGGCTCCTTTAAAACCATAGGTTTTGACCGTTCTTTCCAATTCGTCGGCTGCAGCCGGAGCATTAGTCATGGGCAGGTGCGCAAATGCGGAAAACCGATCCGGATAACCAGTTATTTTCTCTGCTATTGCGTCATTATATTGCTTAGCAAAGGCTGGTGCGTCTTTAGAATCCAAAAGATCGGCGCCGGCACCTGCGACAGATAATATTTGTACCGTAATGCCATTTTCATTCATCGATCGTATCCGTTCATCGGAGATATCGGCGAGTCTTGGCACCAATTGATTCATCATGAAAGAATAATCAATGGAATAATTGGCCATCAATTCTTTGGGTATCCGGCTGGTCAGTTCCGGGAAGGTGAGATGTTCTTCGAGTGCTACCGTGCGCATGTTTTATACAATTGTAAAACAAAAAATTCAATAATTGTGCCACGAGGGGCAAATCCATCTTGCAGCCTCAACCATTGACTTTTCTGCTGAAAAGAAAATATAAGGGATCTCGGCACGCAGGGTGATTGACGGCGGTAAACCATCCGGATGCCGCATGCCCGTAGGATTAAAACAGGATAAGCAACACGCGCTGAAAAAATATTAAATCATTTCTCCTGCATTATAATAAATAATAAACTGAAACAAGCGGACTGCTATTTTCGGTTACATGAATGCGTTAGTTTGCGAAAGTCCAAAAATACACGGCTTGATTCGCATAACCTTACCAAATTAGTATTGTTGATTAGCCAGGCCGCAATAGAAAGACCGGAACAGGCATTTTCGGTTACCCAGGAGAACGTGCCGGCATCGGCAGTAATTGCATTCTTTCTTGGGTATTGATCCTGCAACGAATGATGTCAATGCTTACCCGTGGGAATAATCAATAGGGGAGTCGCAGCATGATGCAATACTTTTTCTGTAACACTGCCCATCACAATATTTTCCAACCATCTCCGGCTGTGAGAACCCAGTACGATAATATCAGCAGCAAGTTCCTTTGATGTTTCCAGGATACATTCTGCAAAACTTCCTTCTTTTACGAGTGTTTGAATATTTTCATCACCCAAATGACTTTTCGACTGATCAAGAAAAAGCTGGGATGCCTTCTTTAAATTTTCAACAACGTCGAGCTGAAGCGGGCCTATATCCACATAACCGGTAAACCCCATGATGGGATTATATTTTGTCAAAGAATAATAATCAGGATCCGCAATTACATGCAATAAAATCACTTCCGCATCCATTGATTTTGCAAACAAAAATCCTTTTTCCGCAACTTGTTCAGCAGTCGGGTCATAATCAATGGCAATCAGGACTTTTTTAATACTCTTTGTTGGTTTCATTTTTTTAAGTTGAACTTTGAGATAGGAATTTAATAAATTTATTACCTTTTACATGATAAACTCCAAAGGTATTCTGTTTGATGGTATATCCGCTGGGGCGTTAGTTAGAATATTCCTCATAACGTGATAACTATTTTTAAATCCAAAATTCTATGCTGGTCCAATCTTATTTTTAACATTATAACCCAATATCTCCTGACTTGTTTGCTAGATAAAACAATTATGAGATAAATAATTTAAGATACCGACTCCCATGGCCAAAGATTAAGTTTAATAAAATGACTGAAACAAATAATCAGGATATAATAAATGATATTAAGGCCATTCACAAAAAACTGACCGAATATTCTGAAAAAGCGCAGGGAGAGTCATTTTTAAGTTATTATGAAAACTCTCCGCTCTTTTTACATTGCAGCAGCGATGGCAAAATGAGAGATTATGAAGCGTTCAAACATATTTGTGCTGGCTATTATCATACACTGATTGAACAAAAGATTTCGACAACCTTTGAAAAATATAATGTCTTTGACAAGAACCTCGTTATATTAAGCTGGACGGGTAATATATTTGCCCGTTTCAAAAACGGAAATACCATGCATATGAAGAATTATTCAATCACCAGTGTGTTCAGAAAAAGCAAAGGCAAATGGAATATAATTTATTCTCACGAATCTGCATTACCTCCAGAAATAATTAAAAGGGGACCTTAAGAAAATACATACAATATTTTATTTCCCTTTATGGCGTGCACAAGGCAGTTTTTGTAAAAAAACTTTCAGAGAAAATATTACTCATTCCCTTTAAATGAATAAAAAAACCGGCCGTGCAACGTTTTTGGTGTCACCGGAGTCAACCAGTAAAATTCTTATGCTCAAGTTCATTCTCCTGCTTTCGGTCATCATGATTTTGTTCGCCTGCAAGAAAAACAATACCAACAACAGCAACAGTAGCACATTGTCGGGTGTATACGATGAGGTGATCCCTTATGACCAAACCACGCGGCTTGATTTTGTCAACGGCAATACCGTGATCATTTCGGGAGAAAAGTTAATCAATCAGCCTTCCCTGCGATTGGGAACAAACCAGTATCAAATCAATACCAACGGACAGCTGGTGTTTTATTCTGACTCAGCCAATATAAAGGACACCACGGCGCTCTGGTTTATGAAAGAGAGCGTTGACACCTTAAGATTAAGTACCTGTCCGTTTGATTTTTCCTGCATGATCCAGACTTTTACCTATGCATTTAAAAAACAATAATACCGCAACCATGCATTGATGCATGCATTTCCCGAAAATGTTTTTTTCCCTTACACCATTTTGACGGGATGGCGTGATGAGCATTTTTTATTAAAATAATCGAAGAAAAAACGATCGGCCGCTCATAAAGGGGCGCATTGAACTGCGTCAGCACGCATGAGACTATACCTGTTGCCATAAATAAAGAACAGGCAGATTTTTATAAAAGAAATGCTGTAACTTTCTACAATATAAATTCTTTACTATAAAAATGGACTGCTATGAAAAATACAATTGGTTGTGTTTTGCTTTTATCGGGCTTTTTTGCGATTTCTCCTTCTGCTCTTTCACAACAACCAGGCGCCTACCAGCTACCCGACTCTTATCATTTTGATTATGAGGTTGTCCAGCAAGTGACCGGTGACAATAACGGTTCGGGTGGCCCCAAAACCATAGAATACTATTATTCCGGGAGTGGTGATTATATGGCAATGAAAGCCGCTGACAAGAATAATAATTTAATGATTTTTACCAAAGATGGTACCAGCGTGATTATCGATGATCAAAAGAAGACGATCATGATTTTCAATATACATGCTATGATGGGTGATATGGGAAAGGTCGCCGCTCAGTATAATAAAAATAATCCGTCAGCTTCCTCTTCCAGACACGACAGCACCAACGCCCAGGTTGCGAAAACAGGTAAGACAAAAGATATCTCCGGCTATACTGCTGAGGAATACAGCTTCACGAATAATAAGGGTGAAAAAGCGAGCATATGGTATGTCCGGGTAGAGTTTAATGCAGGATTGTTTTATTTGTTCGGATCGGGTGGATCAGCTTCGCCCAGACCCGGAATGAATAAAACCATGCCAAACCCCGCATATCCGCAGCTGAGTGATCCGCACATGCTCGTTGCTGAAACGGAAAATAATACCCACCCGGGAGTCAGGATGACGACGCAGAGCATTGCGAAAAAAACAATGACCATCACCACAAAAAGTTACGCGGTTACCAACCTGAGCAATATGGGACGGTAAATATTAAGACCCATCGCCTGATAAGGAAAAAGATAAAACCTTTGCCCATTGAGATTCTTCAGCCGTACTGTTAAACGCGGCTATATTTATTATGATAGATTATTTCAGAAAATAGGCTTACTCACTTAGCCATTCAGTTACTAATATCCGGAGAAACGAGGACCGACCGGGTAATGATTAAAGACAGGAATATCGATTGCTGACAATATTGTTTAAAAATTCGAGTTGCCGCCAACCAGCCAGCATATTATTTCCTCTTCGCTCAAATCACATTTCAATATACCTGTTTGAATATTTTTTTAGGTGATCGGTGTATCCAACCAATCATTGACCTGGAGTTCCGGAGTTTGAGAAAGATCAAATGAGAACATCGGAAAAATTAGTTGCCATTTGCTCAAATTCAGGAAATCCAGATTTGTGAAACAACCTGCTGCTCAAAGCGCCAGATCATCATTACAGCGATCATGAATCAATCACATTCCCGCGTCGAATGATTCTTTTTATCTATGCATCATTGTTAGTAATCGATAAAAATTTGTAGATGCTTCTAAAGCATCATCTCCCGGGCGAACAGAAATGTTCATTTCTGCGGATCACTAAAAAAAAATGAGATTTTCCTTTTGTAGGGTATTGCAAAGGAGGAGAAAAATATCTGGAAGTAATTTTCTGAAAAAAAATTTTTCTTTGAAGGCAACCATTTCGGAGAATGCGAGTTTATACTTGTAAAGACAGAGAAGTTCTACAAATGAAATGGTGTATTGACTTGCACCAGCATAGAAATTTTTTTCGCTTAACCCTGCAACTTGAAATGTGATTATGCAAAACCCACATCATTTCGAGCAATTCTCATTGCAAGAAATGAGGATATTTTTTTTGCTTATTCACTCTCCCTGCTATTTTATGGCCTTTCCAATTTCCTTTGAGCGGTAATTAATTTTACGTATCGGTTTTATCTAATTTTCATTTAGTCACTTTAAAACAATTTAACATGGCACCAAAAACAATTACGAAATTTGTTGACGGCACTTTTGCATTCCTTCTGATGATGATGATAGTAATCGGCTGCAGAAAAAACGAGTTGAATAACAATAATATCCTGAACGGTTACCAGCAGGTAAATCTTGTTTCTGATACCATGGGTTTCGGGGCATCGCTCATTGATCCCAATCTGGTCAATGCCTGGGGAATTGCAGAAGCGCCTACCGGGCCGATTTGGATTTCTTCCAACGGACCTGGCTTAAGTACCATTTATGATGACAACGGCGTAACACTTCGTAGCCCTGTATTCATTCCTTCGCCGGATAGCACGGGGGGTGGAACACCTTCCGGCGTGATCTTTAATGAAACTGCTGACTTCGGATTCATGTCGGGTGAGACACAGGTTGCGAGCAAATTTATTTTTGCCACCGAGGATGGAATCATTGCCGCCTGGGGTGGCGGAAACAACGCGGTCAAAGTCATTGATAACTCTGCAGCCAATGCTGTTTACAAAGGTCTTGCCATTGCCAACGACGGCACAGGTAATTTTTTGTATGTGACTAATTTCAAGCAAAGCAGGATCGATGTTTTTGACAACGCATATAATCCCGTTTCCGGCAAGGCTTTTCACGACCCTGGTATTTCTTCCGACTTTGGCCCGTTTAACATCCGTAATATTGGTGGCTTGCTTTACGTAACTTATGCCAAACACCTGGCCCCGGACAATCACGATGATCAGGCAGGACCAGGCAACGGTTTTGTAGATGTATTCAAACCCGATGGTACCTGGGTAAAACGTTTTGCCGCACATGGTACGCTCAATTCACCATGGGGAATTGCTGAATCATCTGAAGGATTTAACAACATAAGGTTTCACGCTATCCTGGTGGGAAACTTTGGGGATGGTCGTATCAATGTGTATGATATGGGCGGGGGCTTCCATGGTCAGTTGGAAGATCACGGTCGTCCCATTTCCATTGACGGATTATGGGGAATAGACACCCATCTCCCAAATGCAGATTCCACCCGCATTTATTTTACTGCAGGCCCCGACAAAGAAAGTCATAGTTTATTTGGATATCTTAAAAAAGGAAATTGAAAAAAACGGATTAAATGGTTAAGTCCCGGGAGGTTGTTCAAGACAGCTTTCAGGGACTTGTTTGTTCTTAAAAAAGGTGTAATTCTGTTTACAATAAAATAATTCGGCAAGCTGCATAAAGTCAAGAGGGGGATGGAGGTTTCGCCGACGGTGTGGGAGGAGGATATGCGGAATAAAATACCTTTGTGCTCTGCGATTAGAAAATTAGAATAATGCTAATTTCAATTCTTCCAATCGAATTGCCATCGCCGTTGAGAGCCGGGAATCCGAACTAAAAAAAAGAGTTGTTGCAAAAAGAAAACCCGCGTCACCTGCAACACGGGCCGGAACTTGGCCCGGCAAAGAACCACGATTGCCTCATCAGGTTATTACAAAAACGAGAATAGAAATGAACGCATGGCCAAACCTGACAGATCAGTTAATAAGACTAATCGTATAATTATGGTCTTCATCATTATTTAAGAGGAAGTTGAATCATAAATTCGCTTCCTTTTTTTTGTATTCACTTTTATTCGATAAAATGTATTTTCTTATTTATTCTAGACATGATCATCGTTAATTGATAGTAGGGAATAAAAACTTAGCCTGCACTTCCTAAAAAAATAAACCGAAGAAATATTTTCCGATAACATAAGCTATGTACTTTAATGATCTTTTTCAAAAAATGTCAATGTAAGTCACGATAGAATTATCCTTTGAAATAAATGCCTGCAATTTGTAATTTTATTGATGTTATCTAACTTTCCATGGCAGCTAACCGCATAAAATTTTTATTGTTTTTTTTATTACCACATCATGTTTTTTCTCAAGAGCATTTTGTTTTTCAGCATCTTTCTGTTGAGGATGGTTTGCTATCTAATTCAAAAGTAAGTACATACCAGGATGATAAAGGATTTTATTGGTTTGGCAGTGTAAATGGCATTCAGCGATTTGACGGAAAAAATTTTATTACTTATAAATACGACGCCAATTCTGCGAAAAATACAAATGAAAACTGGATAACATTCCCCGAAGAAGACAAGGAAGAAAATATCTGGATTAATAACGAACAGGGTGTTAATATTTATAAAAGAAAAGAAAGAAAATTTTTCAGAGTCTATACGCCAGATAACCCCGACAGCAACAAAAGCAATGTTGCGTGCATAAAGAAAGACAAGCATGATCGAATTTGGATTGTTACGAGCAAAAATATTTTTCTTTATAACTTTGCCCAGAAGAAAGCTGTTTTGATAAGTCAAATTATTACCAACAACTCAACCTTTGATGGAATACAAACAGCAGTATATGATGGTAAGTCTGATTGTCTTTGGTTGCTCCTTGTGGGAACTCGGCGAATCATTGAGCGTTTTGATTGCATTAGCGGCAAACTATATTATCCGGCTGAAAATAATGTTGATGAATTACTTGGTCACTACAATCCGGTTTCTCTTTTCAAAATCGATAAAGACGGAGATTTATGGATCGCAAATTATTTAGGTGATTTGTGCAGCTACAATACTTATTCAAACGAAATAAAACATTATGATGTTTTACATCAAAGAAATAAAGAAAAGATCGGCACTCCCAATTCTACAGTTTATGAAATTCTGGATGATGGCGATAATACAATTTGGTTCGCGGGAGATTATTATATTGGGCTATTAAATTATGATAAGAAAAATGACAGGTTTTCTTTTGTTCAAAATGAAAATGGTTCAGAGTACGGATTGCACTATGATGAGGATATTTACAGTTTATTCAAGGACCGTGAAGGAAATATTTGGGTAGACACTGACCTTGGCTTAAATATTTTCAATCCTGTTCTGCAGCAATTCAAATATCTTGAAAAAACAACTGGTTCCTCAATTACACAATTCAGTGCGGATGTGACATCAATTTACGAAAGCAAAAAAAAAGATATCTGGATAAGCACATGGGGAAATGGGATTTTTAAGTACGACAGTAATTTTGTATTTCAAAAAAATTATGTGCATGATAAACGAGATCGTAAATCACTTGGCGAGCCATTAAACCGAACATGGACATTTGCAGAAGAGAATAATAGTAAATTATGGATAGGTTGTCAATACGGGATGCTATCGGTTTTAAATACAACCACAGAAAAATTCACTAATAGAATAATTCCTGATTTTGATAAGTTTACTATCACTAACCTTGCAAAAGATAAAAAGAACAATATTTGGGTTGCGCTATATAACGGTAATCTTGCAACATGGAATGCTGAGTCGGGTAAATTTATGGTTTTTAAAAACCTATTGAAGGATAATACTCCGATTGAGGGATTGTGTATCGATCCAAGAAATAATATCTGGATTACTGCAGGAAAATATGGACTCTGCAAATATGATGAAAGCAAAAAAATATTAACGGAAAACATCCTTCCTGCGCAACATGCTATTTTAACTTCATCTTTAAACGATTCAATAATTACTGGTAGCACTGCGGATGACCGGATATTTTTGTATAACACATTTACCGGAGCTATACATTTGTTTGATATAGCAAAATCTGCATCTTCGAATAATATACAAGCTATAATCATTCGCAGTCTAAATGATATTTGGATTTTAACGAATGAAGAAATTGCAAGAGTGAATGCGAATAATCTTAAAATTTCAAGCTATAATATTAATGATGGAATAAGAGATCATTTTTTCGAACAGGCGTGCCTCCAAACCAGCAATGGAAATATTTTAGTGGCCGCGCATTCGGGTGTTATTTATTTTAATCCCGACAGCATAAAAACAATTCCACCTCCGCCTGAGGTATCCATAACCGATTTAAATATTGAGCAACAAAATCTTTCTGTTGATTCATTAATGCAATATGATAGC
>Ga0070731_10004473_pt1 | contig 12008 bp, 13 predicted proteins | sample Coa_R1_2_FD_66448 | JGI IMG/M metagenome (GOLD analysis project Ga0070731, IMG submission 66448) | Surface soil microbial communities from Centralia Pennsylvania, which are recovering from an underground coalmine fire - Coalmine... | ecosystem: Environmental > Terrestrial > Soil > Unclassified ... | reverse complement strand
TGTTCCGATTTCGCTCGCCGCTACTCTCGGAATCTCGTTTGATTTATTTTCCTCCAGGTACTGAGATGGTTCACTTCCCTGGGTTAGCTCGTACCCGCCTATGTATTCAGCGGGCCGTTACCTGGTTTTACCAGATAGGGTTTCCCCATTCGGACATCCCCGGATCATAGCCTGTTTGCGGCTTCCCGAGGCTTTTCGCAGCTTACCGCGTCCTTCATCGCCTGTTGGCGCCAAGGCATCCACCGTACGCCCTTAGTAGCTTGACCATAAAACTTACCTAACGTGACTATCCGATGAGGATAGTCATCCCGAGGAGCAACCCGACGAGGGATCTCTCGATCCTCCTCGCACTGCTTCTCAGTCGTGCGCTTCCTCAAGTTCTTGCTGTGACTTGAAGACCGCACGAGCGAAGGCAAGTTCGCCTTTCCACATAACGCTACTCTCGAGCAAAAATTTGCGGTTTATCACGCCATGCGAACCTTGAAATTCGCATAACGCGATGCCTACTTCCTTCGGTTGTCAAAGAACTTTCGTTCCGCTCATCAACTTCCGATCGGAACGTCTCCGCTCCCGGCGGAGCGCGGTACCGGTTTGGAGCCGATCCCGCGAAAAAAACCTGAAAAACAATAAAAAACCCGGCGACGAGCGCCGGGCGAATCCGTCCTTCTTCTGAGTCGCTTTTTCCGCGCGACCCCAAGACGGATGTGCTCGAAGCTCGATTTCTTTCTATCCGGTATTTGTAACCAATCTCACCTCTGGATGAGTCGGTAAGCCCCGGCCGTCAGCAGACTACGCCCTTAATCAGGGCTCTACCAACTTCGAAGCAGTATATCAAAATCCAAAATTCCGTCAAGTTGCATTCACGTTTTCTTCACATCCCCGTCGCATCTCCTCTGTGAATTTCACGGCTTCCTGTGGATAAGTGCCGTGCTCCCAGGTTCAAATGTAGCGCCGGGTCCTTCAGCCCGGCGTCTTTGCCTTTGTACTGGCGAGTCACGGCGCCTTTTGCCCGGAAGGCCGGCAATTCCCGTTTTGCATCGCGCCGCAACCGAAATCTGAAATCTCAAACCCGCAGTCGCTGTAAGGATTGAAGCGAGCGCTGGCTCGCATGACACGGGGAGGAGAGCGAGCAACGCGACGAGGGCCCTCTCTCTCACCACCTCCTGTGGAATTCACATTCTCTGTGAATAAAGGGAGTCACCCGTACCGGTTCATTGTGCCTGGCACCACGAGTGCCTCACCTCAGCGTGATTAAAGGCGACCTAGAGGCGCCGAAGTGCGGACCTGAGTTTGCGGAAAACCTGCTCCCGCTGTATCCAAATCGTGAAGCCATTTCCATCCTCATCGGAGAACGATAGATATCCGACACCTTTGCGATTTGCGGTGCACACGCCGCAGGCACACGGGCGATATACGCTTAGCCTTCTATCCTTTTCACCTTTCCAGACGAAATCACATGACACCTTCATGAGCGACCTCCAAAAGCGGTGTTCTATTCTAGAACGTTTTCTGGCCGGACAAAAGGTACCCTCTCGCCGTGCCAAAAAGGTCTTCACCGAAAAACATTATCGGTCGGCGCGTCGCTGAGGCGCGTCTGAATTGCAGACCACCACTCACGCAGGACGCCCTCTCGGGGAAGCTCGCGCGGCTCGGAATTCAGCTGGATCGCGCTGCCATAGCAAAAATCGAGAACAACCTGAGGCACGTGCTCGATTACGAGGTCAAGGCATTTGCTGATGTCCTGGGGATCGACGTCAGCTGGCTGCTTAGAGGCCGGAAGAAGTGAAAGATCCCACCTCCCAGCTCAGATCCGCCACGCGGCGAGCGAAGTCCGACGTGGCGAACAAGCTGGTCAGCATGTTTCTCCACGAACTAAGCCGAAAGATCAGTCAAGGCTGGGGAATGAGGATCGACAGCGAACACTACGAAAGTCTCGTTCGCACGCGTTTTGGCAACAGCTGTCCATACTGCGGCCGCGACCTGGCGAGAACTGTTTCAGTGGTCGAGCATCTCGACGGTCTGAATCGCTATCGGGCAGGTCTTCACGTGCCAGGCAATGTGCTCGTGGCATGCAAGGATTGCAACGCTGAGAAACGCAGAGATGACTCAGTAAAGACGCTATCGCTTGCGTCGTCCGGATGGGAATCGTTTCTGTCACATGACGAGACCTGTTGCGAGAACGGCTGCCTTACATGTGCTTACTGGTCGCGGGTGTGGGCCGATCAGACAGAACGAAGACGGCATCTCAGTGAAAACCTCCACAAGATACGCGCGTTTCGCCACGAATTTCCAGAATTCGAACGCGTTCTACCATCCCTGAAGGAGCGCCTACCAGTCCTGCTGACTAAGCTCTACTCCGACTGCCAAGTCTTCGCCGAAACTGAGATCACTTCACTTCTCGCGAAGTTTGACCAGAAAGGAGCGTAATCGACCGATTTCGGCAGTCAGCGCCTACGAAAGGGCTGGTTGGCCTTGTCCCTTGCACAGCTATTCAGATCGTTCACGCTGAATGGGTCGCGCTGCGGAATCGCACTGTGATAGACGCATCGGACTCTGCCGTGCGACGAATAGTCGGCCACGGTAAATCATTGCCCGCAATCCAGACCATTGCGCTGTTTCACCCGCAACGTGAATTCGCACTGCGCGCAGCGCATTGCTCACGATTTCACTTTTGACAGCGCAACTGATACGGTGTTGCCTTACTCGGAATGCTTCCTAGCAGGTTTCACCGCGATGCAAAATGAACAGGAAAAAAGTGACTACGTGGCGCAAACCATCGCTACGTACAACGTGATTGCACCCGATTACAAGCTTACCGCTACACCAGAAATGCGAGCCTGGGAAGAAAACTCCATGCGGAGATTCAGTGGGTACCTAGCTGGGAAGCGTGTGCTGGTTCCAGGTTGCGGTGACGGAAGAGATTCTCGCTTTCTGCGGTCTCTTGGGCTGGCAATTAGTTCGTTTGACCTGTCCGAAGAAATGCTCAAGATTGCGATAGCCCAAGACCCTCAAGGTACCTATTTCCGAATGGACCTGCGGGAAATGGACCAGTGTATGGGAACGTACGACGGGATTTTCGCTAGCGGTTGCCTGTATCACCTCAGCAAGCAGGATTTTTCAAAATGTGTTCTATCTTGCCGGACACTGCTTTCAAGCGCGGGTGTTTTTTATCTCAACATGAAAGAAGGCCATGAAGAGCGTTTTGAAGAGAAGCCTGGGCCTCAATACCCTGGAGGGTTCGAAGCCCGACAACGCCTCCAAGGGAAGCGTTTCTACGCTTACTATCAGCGCGAGGAGCTGCTGGCGCTATTGCAAGGCTTTGAAATTCTGTTCGAGCAAAAGCTAATCCCCGGCGACGGCGGCTTTGAATTTTGGCTTCGCAAATGATGACGACCCAACAAACTGATTCTTCGCCCATGGAAGAGCGACGATTCCCCTCACTAACCGCGATAGTCCACAGGCTTTTTTCCACTTGCATTTCATATCTTTCGTTAAGCTGAAACTGCGATGCATTTGACCACTACAACGGAGCAGTGCCCCCAGGCCGCCGGCATAAGGGGCCCCCAAGTCCCCGGCAAGGGGAGCTTGGGGGATCAGTCAAGCCTGGGAGACCGGGCCCGACGTCCGAGCGCGAAAGCGCTCCAGGCCGAACCATGTCTTCACCCGCCCTGCCCTGACGCAGGAAGGGACCGGCCACCTGCTCATTCACAGTGCCGCGCCGCGTTCGAATTCGGTGGAAGGGCGGGCTTTCAAGCCCGCCACTTAAAAGACGCGCGCAGCGCCTTCCTTTGCGCTGTTTCTGTCGCGGCAAGTATTCGCCTCTCGGAAGCCCAAAACACCCAACCCATACTGTCCCGAACCTCCAATCTCCGGCCTGCAACATCGAGTTTCTACTCGACACAGTGGACGAGTAGAACCCACATTAAATGCCGTGCAATCAGCAACTTAAGTTTTCCTACTCGACAATTTTCTCGAAGCCCTCATCTGCCCGTTTCGGCCGCCGAATCCGCCTGGGGCACGGACGCATCGCATACACTTCCAGTTCAAATCCGTGTGTCGAAAGGATTGCGGTGAATACTCAGGAGCTTTTCACACCCTTTACGCTAAACAGCGTCACGCTGCGGAATCGCACAGTGATGGCGCCGATGACGCGCAATCATTCACCGGGCGGCGTCCCGGGAGCGGATGTCGCTGCCTACTACCGCCGGCGCGCCGAGGGCGGCATTGGATTGATCATCACCGAGGGCACGGCGCCGAATCACCCGGAAGCGAAGAACATGCCCAACGTCCCTCATATGTATGGTGAGGAGGCGCTTGCCGGGTGGAGGAGAGTTGTGGAAGCCGTCCACGCGGCGGGCGGACAAATCTTTTCGCAGCTCTGGCACGTTGGCGCGGTGCAAGGACACACCGAGCCAAAGCTTCCAGCGGCGCCAATCAGTCCATCGGGATTATTGAAGCCGGACACAAAAATCGGCGAGCCGATGACACTGGCCGAGATCGAAGGGATGATCGATGCCTACGCACAAGCGGCCGAGGATGCTCAACGCGTGGGCTTCGATGGCATTGAACTCCACGGCGCCCACGGCTACTTGATCGACCAATTCTTTTGGGACGGCACCAACCGGCGCACGGACAAGTACGGTGGCGATCTAGTGCAGCGCACGCGGTTCGCGGTGGAAATTATCCAAGAATGTCGGCGGCGCGTAGGGCCGAAATTCCCGATCCAGTTGCGATTTTCGCAATGGAAATTGCAAGACTATGCCGCGCGACTGGCCACCACGCCGGACGAGTTGGGCCGATTTCTCGAGCCGCTGGCCGCTGCCGGACTGGACGCCTTTCATTGCTCGACGCGCCGCTTCTGGGAGCCAGAGTTCGAGGGCAGCGATTTGAATCTTGCGGGCTGGACAAAAAAGCTTACCGGCAAACCGACGATCACAGTTGGCTCAGTCTCGCTAGATGTCGATTTCACGGTTTCGCTGGGACGAGCGCCGGCTCCCAAAACCGATGGAAACGGCGCTGGGCGCGCCGCGCACATGGAAGTGCTCGGAAAGATGTTCGGTCGCGGTGATTTCGACCTGGTGGCCGTCGGCCGTGCGATCCTGGCCGATCCCGCGTGGGCCGCGAAAGTGCGCCAGAGCGATTTTTCCGAGCTTAACGCCTTCACTCCAGATGTGCTAAAAACGCTGGCCTAGACTTAATGCGAGGACAATGAACATGGCCTACTTCGCGATGATCTACGATTTGGTTGACGATTACATGGCGCGCCGCGGCGCCTTCCGCGAGGAACATCTGAAGATGGCAGCGGACGCACATGCCCGCGGCGAATTGGTGTTGGGAGGCGCGTTCGCCGATCCGCCGGATAAGGCGCTCATGATTTTTCGCGTGGACGATTCAAAGGTCGCTGAGACGTTCGCGCGCAAGGATCCCTACGTGCTCAACGGCCTCGTTAAGCACTGGGAAGTACGGCCCTGGACCGTCGTAATCGAAAATAAGTAAGTCGGCTGACAGTTATTCGAGAAGTGCCGGTGGTCGAGCTCACCGGTCGTGTCACTTTGGGCCACTGCCGCAATCTTAACGTCCGCGGCGTCGGAACTTGCAGTATCATCGGTCCAAACGCGGCACGTTGCGTGTCAATCAGAGCATCGATCCGTAAATTTTCGTGCTTCTACGAGGAACATACCGCGAGGTGGAAGAAATCGCCGTAGTCGATTTCAGCGGCGGGATCACCCTCGGCGAAGGCACCTCAACTTTGCGAATGATGGTGCGCGAAGTGGTTGGAAAAGGACATCGCAAGATCCTTCTAAATTTGAGTGAAGTGGATTATATCGATAGCGCCGGCCTCGGCGAACTGGTCGCTGCTTATTCGACAGTTAGAAGGGCCGGCGGCGAGCTGAAGCTTCTTCAGCCGAACGAGCGCGTGCGAGATCTGATTCAGATTACGCGGTTGTTTACCGTCTTCGATGTGCAACCTAACGAACCTGCCGCCATTCGAAGTTTCAACACCGCGTAGAAGTTACTCCCACGCAATTCGTGTGCATCGCAAGGGAGCCCGCTGGCATCCTAGCACTGATGACTTCTGCCAACCCGAATCCTAGCATTACACCGCGCGAGATCCTTGCCGCTTGGGGGAGAATCCTGACCGGCAGGGTTCCCATGTTGTCGATTGAAATCACGCGAGAGTGTCCGCTGAGTTGTCCGGGATGCTATGCCTATGGAGACGCGCACCTTGGCGGGGGCGTGACGCTGAGTCAATTGAACGACTCGCGCGGACGGGACCTAGTCGAAGGCGTATTGCAACTCGTCCGGAAACACAAGCCTCTTCACGTTTCATTGGTCGGCGGAGAGCCGATGGTTCGGCATCGCGAGTTGAGCAAAATCCTTCCGGCGCTCAGCGAAATGGGAATATTTGCGCTGGTGGTCACGAGCGGAGTGATCCCGATTCCCATTCAATGGATGAAACTGCCGCGCGTGCGCGTGGCGGTTTCAGTGGATGGCCTGCCGGAGCACCACGATATTCGGCGCAAGCCCGCGACATACGAGCGCATTCTAAAGAATATTGAAGGCCGCGACGTCAATATTCACTGGGTGGTTACGCGGCCGATGATGGAGCGGGCCGGCTATTTGAAAGAGTATGTGTCTTTCTGGAGTGAACGTCCGGAGGTGAATCGTATTTGGGTGAGCACCTATACTCCCCAGATTGGCGAGAGCAGTGCGGAAATGCTTGCTCCGCGCGATCGGGCGATCCTGGCGCGGGAGCTTCCGCGCCTGGCTGTGAAATATCCGAAGTTCCTCTTTAATGCGGGGTTGGCCGAGGCCATTCTTAACCCGCCAAATAACCCTGACGAGTGTCTCTTCGCGAAAATGTCAACCAACTATTCCGCTGATCTTGAAAGCCGGGTTGAGCCGTGCGTCTTTGGAGGCACGCCGGATTGTTCACAATGTGGCTGCGCGGCGAGCAGCGGTTTGCACTGGATTCGGAGCGTCAACGTTGCGGGTCCGCTGAAGGTCGATCATTTCGTTCGGAGTTCGGTGAGGACCGGGCTTTTGGTGAATCGCCTAAGATCACGCCGCGCCCGGCCTTCCCGATGGGTTCCCGGTGCCGCAGATTCTAGCGGCAGGGGTACCAGTACAGATCCAATTCCGAAGGCAATTGATTAACCCTTTCGGTGTTTGAAGTATTCAACCTGTTTCAGACGCTTTTCGGCCTGTGACTTGCTCTTGTATGGGCCGCCGAGATTTTTCCCCTTTTCCGACAATACCTTATAGCCTTCCTTGACCTTTTTGATCATGGCTCGCCTCCTGAGAGATTTTTGGAGGACTACATGCTTACAGTCAATACTATGCGAAGTGTAGTGGGGAGCAATATTGGCCAGTGAAAACGTGAGGCTCGAACGCCTCTTGACGCGCGAGCCGAAATCTGTAAACTGCGATTTCGACATGGCGACTTGGCCCAACCCGATAGAAGACACGCTGCAGGATTTTCAGTTCCCGCAGCGCGAGGCAGCTTTCTTTTACGGGCTATTTTTGCGCGGACATACGGCAGAAGAGCTTCGAAGAGATATAGCAGTCCCAGCAGCGGTGCTCGCAAAATGGGACCGGGAAACGGTTCGCGAACCCCGGCTGCGTCCTCTGCTTGAGCGGGTAGTCCAATATCGCCGTCACGTGCTTGCGATTTTCGAAAATCTCATTGGCCGTGACTCAGCCACACAAAGACTTCAGTAAATCAAATCTGCTGCTCGTGCGACCTTAGCCTCCGTGATTTTTCCGCTAAAGCTAGCGAAACGGACGGTTCGCTCTACTGACATTAGCCAGCCTTATTGCACGGTAACCTGGACAGTCGCAGAGCGCATCAGTGTTCCAGATGTGGCCGTAACGGTCAGCATATAGTTCCCCGCTGGCGTTGACGGTTCTTTCGTTGACGAGCCGCACGCGGCTAATCCGATCGCACTGAGAAGCACAACTGCCGCAAGCGTCAAACTGATCGGGCGGAGCTTGCGCAATCCGGGAGCAAGGAACCCTACGGCCATCAGCATGAGCGTCATGAGAGACGCGACCAACCCGAAGAGCCGCAAAGCTGCCGGAGGGAAGGTCGATGGATTCCGTGCAGGACCTGCCATTGCTTTTCCAGTTGTTGCCAAAGTAAGGGCCGCAGTCGTCGTGGCAGCTGAGGGCGTGATGGAGCTCGGAGTCACGGTGCAAGTCGATAGCGCTGGCGAGCCCGAACATGCAAGGGAAATCAATTGGTTGTAGCCGCTAACCGAAGTAACCGTCAACTGCGAATTCGCTGTGCTTCCGGGTTCGATGGGCGAAACCGCAGATAGACTGAGCGAGAAGTCTTGCCCGGTTCCCTGCAGTGTAATCACCTGGGGACTTGATGGCGCATTATCCGAGATCGTAACGGTGGCCGTACGTGCACCGCTTCCCGTCGGCGTAAAGGTCGCGCTGATTGAGCAATGCGCCCCCGCAGTGATCGGAGAACTGCACGTATTGGAAACCGCGAAGTCGCCGCTGTCGGCGCCACCCCTGACAATGCCCGTAATGGTTAGCGGTGCATTACCATTGTTTGTCAGCGTTACCGTTTGCGAGGCGCTGGTCGACCCCACGCCCGCTCCGGAATACGTCAAGGTCGCCGCGGAGAGATCAGCGGTCGGTTGCAGCAGTCCCTGCCCCGATAAAGTAATGGATTGGGGACTATCGAGCGCATCATCCGTGAGTGTAACCGCGGCGTTGCGAGCTCCCGCCGCGCTAGGATTGAACGTCACATTGACTGTGCATGTGTCGTGAACGGCTACCGTTGCACCGCACGAGCCGGCAGGAGCTAAAGTGAAATCCCCGGCGTTTGTTCCTGTCACCGCAATGCTAGAAATATTCAGCGTCATATTTCCGGCGTTTGTAAGCGTTACGGATTGAGGCGTGCTGGCCGTCCCTACCGTCTCGCCGGAGAACGTGACTGTCGTGGCTGAGAGCGTAACGGCCGACGCATTCACGCCGGTGCCCGTCAATCCGACTGTCTGCGGGCTACCAGGAGCATCATCGGACAAGCTCAGGGTGCCGCTGCGAGCCCCTACCGCACCTGCCGTGAAAGTCACATGCACCGTGCAGACAGCTCCTGAAGCCAAAGTGGCCCCGCAGTTCGTTGTATCGGAGAAATCGCCGCTGTTCGTACCCGTAAAACCAATCGTTGCGAACGTCACGCTCTGTGAGGTGGAATTCGTGATCGTGAAGTCCTGTACAACGGAGGCCGCCCCCACTGCCACGTTTCCAAAGTCGAAACTGCCGGGAGAGATCGACAGGGTTGGAATGAGGATTTCCACTGTGCCGGAAGATTCATCGGCCACCGCGATTCCCAATCCGCCGCCGGTGTTGAAGTTTCCAACCGCAACGTCGAAGGGAAAATTCGCGTTAGGAAATGCTACCTGTTGCGTTGCCTGGAAAGTACCGTCGCCATTGCCCAAAATAATTCCTATCTCGGCGGAGCCCGATGCGATAGCCAAATCCATCTTTCCGTCGGCGTTGAAATCTCCCGCGCCTATTGCAATTGAGCTTAGGCCCGCCGGAATCGCCTGGGCCGGAAGAAAAGTTCCGTCTCCGACACCCGCAAGAAAGTAGAGATTGTTGTCCGTTTGACTTGTCGCGATGATGTCGAGCTTGCCATCGCCGTTGAAATCGGCGATCGCGATATCCGATCCCGCGCTGCCTGCCGTATAGTTTTGCACCGGCTGGAAGGTGCCATCGCCCACTCCCAGCAATACCGAAACGTTCGGACCGAACCAATCATCTGCTACAAGATCGAGATTCCCATCTCCGTTCAGATCCGCTGTCCGGATGAAAATAGGGTCGCTATTCACGCTGTACGAAACAGCGGGTTGAAACGTTCCATCCCCGTTTCCCAGCAAAACGTATACTTCCCCTGAAGCGTAGCCTGCAACTGCGAGATCTAATTTTCCGTCTTTATTGAAGTCTCCCGCGACTGACCCGTAGTTACTGAAGGATGAAGTAATTGATGTTGATATTGGGGCTTGAAACGTCCCATCTCCATTGCCGAGGAGTATCGAAATTTCGTTCGATTCGAAGCCCACAGCCAGGTCCGCCTTACCGTCGCCATTGAAATCGCCCACCGAGACGCTAAAGGGACGAGCGGAAACCGAGATGTTTTGAGCCGCCTGGAAAGTTCCGTCTCCATTGCCCATGAAGATAGAAATCGTGTTACTACCCAAGTTCGCAACCGCCAAATCGGCCTTCCCATCCAAATTGAAGTCGCCTTGGGCCATACGATAGGGATTCGACCCCGGAGTTAATGTAGAGGTGGAGAAATTCAACGAAGCGGTGCTTACCCCCACCGGTAGAAACGCAGTGTTGGAAACGATGCCGCTTGGGCCAGCGCTCGAAACCGTGATCCATCCCGTGCCGCTGCTCGCCGTCAAGGCTGCGGGAACCACGGCCGTCAGTTGCGTCGCGGAAACATAGGTGGTCGCAAGAGCCGTACTGCCCCACTTGACGACGGAAGCCGCGACAAAGTTGTCGCCATTCACCGTGAGCACAAAATCTGCCCCGCCAGGCGCGACGGAAATTGGAGAGAGAGTGCCGATAAATGGAACCGGGTTAGGTGGAGTGGCCTGCGCAACGGATGCGGACATACCCAGAAACATAATTACCAATATCCTGAGAGACATTCTGCTCGCGTTGCTGAGTAAGTTGAGCATCGGATTCCTCTATTCTGGATTTCAGCAATTTCACACACCCACACCGGGCCGCTGTCGCGGCATTCTTCAGCGCAATTCTTTCCGAAGGGGTTCCCTGCAACGGAAATTATTCGGTGATTTGCTGTGACGCGCCTAAGTCCCCGCACCGTTATCGCACGAAGTCGTCCGCACCGTTAGTGCGGAAACTACGGAGCGTGTTCGATTACTTACTAGTTGTCGCGAACTATGGCCCTATTCTGCGAAAGGAGAGAGGAATGCGCTGGATACCTTCAATGCGCAGTAAATCTCTTAGCCACAGCGCTTCTCAAGGCAAGATCGCGAACGCCCACACCTCGTCGAGATGGGCCATCACCCCAATTTGCCAACAGCTGTGCGTCAGCACCCATTTCTCGTTGCGGCCCCGGGTTGTTGCGTTGACTGCCTGCTCCGCGTCATCTACACTTTCGTGAGCATCACTGCAGTGAATCTTTTCCCTTAAGCTGTTCCCCGGTAGCTCAACGGTAGAGCATTCGGCTGTTAACCGAAGGGTTGCTAGTTCGAATCTAGCCCGGGGAGCCAACTTTCTTCCGATTTTTAACCATGCTTGCGGTGAGGTGGCGGACGATTAACTATCTAGCGGAGCAGCCAGAGCCGCTTTTCCTCGTTTCTGGTCAAGCGAACGGCGAAGCTCGGCGATCTGCCCTTTGTTTTTGCTGACCCGACACTTAGAGGAGAATCTCTGAGAAGGACTGGGAGCGAACATCCCTTGCAACGTTTGGGTTAGTATTTCCACCACACGGCAGATCAAGGCCAAATAATCGCGGGGGATTCCGCATACTGCCGGCCGGTCGCCGCGTTCTCTGATCATCGCGCGCCCACAATCGAACCACCATGAAAGGAAATATTTCTGTGTGATCCGCTCGCGTGGTACAGCGTGGTAGACAATAGCTGCTGGCTCGTAAAGCAACCGCTCACCAGCCATCATCAAACGATTCCCAAACTCGGTATCCTCGTTACCGATCTTGTCGCCCCCGGTATGACCCAAATCAGTCCGAAATCCGCCGTACTTTGCGAACATGTCTCTGCGAAACGCCATGTTCGCTCCAAAAGGGGCTCCGTTTAATTGAATGGTCTTGTCACCGACATTGAAATAAGCGAACAGTATCCCGCCGTAAAGGCCGATGTCCTTAGGCAGCCAAGCGGGGGGAGTGAAATTCTCGGCGGGAAGTATTCGCCCTCCCGCACCGGCCCACTCGCCGTTGTGCAACGCCGCGGTCAGATTTTGCAGCCAAGTTCGCTCGACGGTTACGTCATCGTCGGTAAAGG
>Ga0070731_10004472_pt1 | contig 12009 bp, 10 predicted proteins | sample Coa_R1_2_FD_66448 | JGI IMG/M metagenome (GOLD analysis project Ga0070731, IMG submission 66448) | Surface soil microbial communities from Centralia Pennsylvania, which are recovering from an underground coalmine fire - Coalmine... | ecosystem: Environmental > Terrestrial > Soil > Unclassified ... | reverse complement strand
GTTTGCTGGGCTCCTTGGGGTCCGGCATGAAGCGCTCATTATACTCCCGCCGGCCCGCCCTGCAAGAATTCGAGCTCTGCAAAAACGACGTAACGGACTGGGCGGCATGAATTTAACGACCCTGTTCAGTTCTCGCCCCGATTCGCCGAACCTTAATCATGTCGCAAATCCCGGGGGGAATTGCGGCGGAAGGGACAGCTGGGGATGAAGAAATTCACCGTCGTATCCGTGCTCGGGGCGGGCCTGGGCGCCCTCCTGATCCTCACCCTCGGAGACCTCCGCGTCTCCGTTCAGGAGCTCAAGAACCGCTTCGACCGGTCCGAGGTCGCGCTCGCCGAGGCCCGCGCGGAGCTGTCGCAACTCCGGACGGAGTCCGTCGAGGGGATCGAGCGGGCCCTGGCGAAGATCGACCTGAAGACCGCCCCGCCGGACGCGAGCCTCCTCCATCGCGACATCCTGGCCCCCTCCGTCCAGGTGAACGTCAAAGGCAACGTCGGCGGCGGTACCCTCCTCTGCAGCCGTGAAGGACACTCCTACGTCATCACCGCCTGCCACGTCGTCCAGAAGATCATCCCCGGCCGCGACGAGGAGACGCGCGAGCCCGTCGAGGTGAGCCTGTACGACGACCAGGGCGCCCCCGTCGACACGATCGACGCCGACCTCGTCGCCTGGGACGACCGGAAGGACCTCGCCCTCCTCCGCCTGCGCTCGGTCCACGAGTTTCCGAATGCCGCACGGCTGGCCACGCGCGAGACCCTGCACCAGATTCATGTCTTTACGCCGATCTATGCCGTGGGCTGCCCGCTCGGCCACGACCCGCTGCCCACGCTCGGCGAGATCGCCACGCTGAACAAGGAGGTCAACGGCGAGCGCTTCTGGATGATGAACGCCCCCACGATCTTCGGCAACTCGGGCGGCGGAGTCTTCCACCGGGAGACCCGCGAGCTGATCGGCGTCTCCGTCATGGTGTGCACCTACGACGGCGCGGTGTCGACGCCGGTGCCCCACCTCGGCATCATGGTCTCGCTGGAGACCGTCTACGACTGGCTGGACGAGCTCCACTACCCGTTCATCTACGACCCCGAGTCGCCCCTGGAGACGTTCGAGGCGAGGCGGAGCGAGGCCGCGCTTCCGGCGACCACCGGACGCTCGGATCACGCCGCGCCCGCGACCACCTCCGCCCCGCGCTAAGCGCCCCCCTTTGTATTGAATTCCCAGTTGAACGGGCTACAATCACCCGAGGCATGAAATTCCGGGTCGAGGCCGAGGAAACCATCTTCCAGGGACGAATCATCCGCCTCGTCGCCCGCGACCTCGTCCTCCCCAACGGCCGCAGGACCACCTACCACATCGTCGAACATCCCGGCGCCGTCGCCATCGTCCCGGTGCACGCGAACGGGGACGTCGTGCTTCTCAAGCAGTTCCGCCCGACGATCGGCTCCGAGATCTACGAGATCCCGGCCGGCACCATCGAGAAGGGTGAAGCGCCGCTCGCGACCGCGAAGCGCGAGATCATCGAGGAGACGGGCCTGAGAGCGACGCGGTGGTCGAAAATCGCCGAATTCTACACGGCGCCCGGCTTCTGCACCGAGCTCATGCACGTCTACGTGGCCAAGGGACTCCGCCCCGCGTCCGCCGAAGGCGACGCGGACGAGATCCTGAGGCCGGTGCGCATGAGCCTCGAGGCCGCGCTCCGGCTGATCCGGGCAAAGAAGATCCGCGACGCCAAGACGATCGCGGGGTTGATGATCTACCATGGCCGACGATAGGCAGGAAAAGTCCCAAAAGCGCGCCGACGGCCTCTTCGGCCAGATCGCGGTCAAGCTCGGCATCCTGACGAGGCAGCAGCTGCAGGAAGTGCTGGAGCTTCAGCGCTTCGCCCGCGGCCACAAGCCCCTCGGCGTCCTCCTGATGGAGCTCAACTACGTCTCGCAGAGCGACCTGGAAAAGATCCTCGACGCGCAGAAGCAGCTCCTCATGGAAGCGTCGAGCCGCCAGAAGGCGGTCCGCGAGGACAACCTGTTCGGGAAGGTGGCGATCCGGCTCGCCTGCTGCACCGAAGAGCAGCTGCAGGAATGCCTCGCGCTGCAGGAACAGCTCCCCAAGGAGCGCTTCATGCGCCTGGGGGACATCATGGTGATCAAGGGCTATCTCAGCGTCGAACAGGTGAAGAAGATCACGGACACGCAGAAGGGGCTGATCGTCTACTGCCCCCAGTGCGACACGCAATACAACGTCGTGATGTTCCGGCCCGGCGCATCGATCCAGTGCTACAAGTGCGGCTCGCCGCTGCGGATCCCGGCCCGCGCCACCTCGCAGTCGGTGGACGAATCGCTCTACTTCGGGGAACAGTAGGGCGCCGGCACGTTCTGTTTTGCCTCCCGTCCGCGGCCGGCCCGGGGTATCCTTCAACCGTGTGAATTCCCGTGTAACGGGTCCCGGATTCTCCGTCTAAGTACTATGCCCCGGACGCGGTGCCGGACGGGGCCCGGGAGGGAAGGTCCGAAGCAGGCCCCCCGTTTTCCATCAGCGGGATCGGACCAGGAGTGAACGTGGTCGCAGCCTTTGAAACCATCGTCGGCAAGGTGTGCGTCGAGCGGGGCTGGGTCACCCGCGACCAGCTCGTCGACTGCCTCCGCCAAGTCGCCACCACCACGGACACGACCCCCACCGACAGCTCCGGGTCCCGCCTCTCCGACATGCTCATCGCCCGGGGCCTGGTGACCGCCGAACAGATGGCCGCCCTGCGCGAGGAGGTCTCGCGCATCCTCGCGACCGACTCCGCCTATACCGTCGTCCGTCGGGGCGACACCTCCCTCGGCCAGATCCTGGTCGCCGGCGGAAGCTGCACCAAGGAGCAGGTCATCGAGGCGCTCTCCATCCAGCAGCACCTCGCGGACAAGGGCGGCGACGTGCCGCGGCTGGGCGAAATTCTCCTCCAGAAGGGCCAGGTCACCTTCGCCGCCATCGAGCAGGCCCTCGAATCCCAGAACGGCAAGACCGTGCTGCACTGCGTCTCCTGCCGCTCGCAATATGCCGTGCTCGACTTCAATCCGAAGAAGAAATACCTCTGCAAGAAGTGCGCCGGCTCCCTCCTCCCGCCCGGAGAGCTTCCGCCCGGCATCCCCGAGGAGGTGGCGACGTCCCAGACCAACCCCAAGAACGTGCTGGGCAAGTACGTCCTTCTGAAGGAGCTCGGCCGCGGAGGCATGGGCGTGGTGTACAAGGCCTGGGAAAGCCCGCTCAAGCGCTGGGTCGCCCTCAAGGTCCTGCTCGGCAGCGGCGGCCAGGAGGAACTGATCCGCTTCCGCCGCGAGGCCCAGACCGCCGCCTCGCTGCGCCACCCCGGCATCGTCGGCATCTTCGAGGTCGGCGACATCGGCGACAAGCACGTGATCGCGATGGAGTTCGTCGACGGCAAGAGCCTCGCCGGCGAGAAGCTGCCCGCTCCCAAGGCGGCCGGCCTCCTCGCCCAGGTGTGCCACGCCGTCGAGTTCGCCCATTCCCGCGGCGTCATCCATCGGGACATCAAGCCGCACAACATCATGGTCGACCGCGAGGGCAAGCCCTTCGTGATGGACTTCGGTCTGGCGAAATCCCTGGAAGGCCATTCGCAGATCACCATGTCGGGCACGGTCGTCGGCACCCCCAGCTACATGGCTCCGGAACAGGCCTCGGGAAACGTCGCCTCGATCGGCAAGCAGAGCGACGTCTATTCCCTCGGCGCCGTCCTTTACGAGCTGCTGACCGGCCTGCCGCCGTTCAAGGGCCCCAATCCGGTCGAGACCCTGAGGCGCGTCGTCAACGAGGACGTCCAGCCGCCCTCGAGGCTCAACGCCGCCGTGCCGCCCGACCTGGAGACGATCGCCCTCAAATGCCTGGAAAAGGAGCCCGCTCGGCGCTACCCGAGCGCCGCGGCGCTGGCGTCGGACCTGGAGCGCTTCTGCGCGGGGGAGTCCATCGCCGCCCGCCGGGATCATGCCGCCACGATCGTGGCCCGGAAGGTCAAGCGTCAGTGGGTGCCGATGGTGGCCGTCGGGGCGACGCTGGCCCTCGCCCTGCTCGGAGCCTTCGTCCTCAGCCGGGCCCCGGCGAAGGCCGAGGAGATCCACGCCCTCGTCCAGGCCGGCACCCGTCTGGAGGACGCCGGCGACCTGAAGGGGGCCCTGTCCAAGTACGAAGCCGCCCGCGCCCTCGATGCCGACAACGGCGACGTGCGGCAGCACATCGCCGACACGACGCAGCGGATCAAGGCGACCGACAAGGAGGAGATCCTCCGGCGCGAGGAGGCCAAGGGCAAGGCGCAGCCGGAGATCGATCTAGGCCGGACCAAGCTGCAGCGCGCCAACACGATGTTCTATCAGGCAGGCGCGGACTTCTCGCGGATGAACACCCTTCTGTCGGAATCCGTCGACCATTTCAGCCGCGCCCTGGCCCTTCTGCCGGCGAGCCCCGACCTCCTCCACCTTCGCGGCCAGGCCCGCGCCCTCCAGCAGAACGTCGCCGAGGCCGACAAGGATTTCACCGCCGCGATCAAGTCGCTGAAAACCTTTTCGGCGGCCTACTACGACCGCGCCCGGCTGTATCTGGCGATCGCGGCCGAGGAAAACTCGCAGTCCTGGCGCGACAAGGCCCGGTCCGACCTGGAAAGCTACCGCAAGACGGGCGGAGGCGACCGTGAACAGATGGAGTTCGCCGAAGCGCTGATGGCGGCCTCCGAACACAGCCCGGCGAAGGTGCTCCAGATCTGCGACCGGCTCATCGGGCGCCAGACGACCAACGAGGAAGCCTTCAAGCTGAAGGGGGACGCCTTCGCCGAGATGGCCCTGAAGGCGGAGGGCGAGAAGCGGGCCGATCTCTTCCGCCAGGCGATCCAGTGTCTCACCGAGGCGCTCACGCGGCGGGTGAATTACCCCGAAGCCTTCCTCGCCCGAGGCCACGCCTACTTCGCCCTGGGCCGCTTCGCCGAAGCCATCGGGGACTGGGAAAAGGCGATCGCCCTCGGGGTTCCCAGGGTCGACGCCTTGCAGAAGAAGATCTCCGACGCCAAAGGACGCATCGGCGGATAGACAGGGGGCCTGCCGCCCTTGCTATAATCCCCGCCATGGCGCTGGAATTCCGAAACGAGCCCCCTCTCGACTTCGTCCGGGATGCTCAGACCCGGGAGGCCCAGCAGAAGGCGATCGACAGCTTCGTTCCCGTCGACTGCCCCCTGGTCATCGCGGGCTCGAGGATCAGCACCAAGTCGTCGATCGTCTCGCACAATCCCAACCAGCCCCGGCGCATCGTCGGCCGGGCCGCCAAGGCGTCGAAAGCCCAGGCCGAAAAGGCCCTCCGCGCGGCCTACGACGCGTCCCCGTCCTGGTCCAAGACCCCGCCTGGAGCCCGCGCCGACATCCTTTTCCGCGCGGCCGACGTGCTCCGCCGCCGGCGCCATGACCTGAATGCGACCCTGATCCTCGAGGTGGGCAAGTCCTGGGCGGAAGCGGACGCGGATACCGCCGAGGCGATCGATTTCTGCGCTTTCTATGCGCACGAGATGCTCCGCTACGCGCAGGATCAGCCGCTGACCCCGGTGAAGGGCGAACGCAATCGCTTGACCTACCAGGCGCTCGGCGTCGGCGTCGTCATCTCGCCCTGGAACTTCCCCTGCGCGATCCTGACGGGCATGACGGCCGCGGCGCTGGTCGCCGGCAACACCGTCGTGCTCAAGCCGTCGTCGCTCGCTCCGGTCATCGGCTACCGGGTGGTCGAGGCTCTCGAAGAGGCCGGCGTCCCCAAGGGAGTCCTCAACTTCCTGCCCTCCAGCGGCGGCGAGATCGGCGACATCCTCGTCGACCACCCGCTCACCCGCTTCATTTCCTTCACCGGGTCCCGAGACGTCGGGCTGCGCATCCACGAACGAGCCTCCCGGGTCCAGGCCGGCCAGCGCTGGCTCAAGCGCACGGTGATCGAGATGGGGGGCAAAGACGCGATCATCGTCGACGAGGATGCCGACCTCGACCAGGCGGCGGCCGGCATCGTCGCCTCCGCCTTCGGCTACCAGGGGCAGAAATGCTCCGCCTGCTCCCGCGCGATCCTGGTCGAGAAGGTGCACGACCGCGTGCTCGACCTCGTCGTCGAGAAGACGAAGGCCCTCACGCTGGGCGACGTCAGCGATCCCTCGGTCCAGATGGGCGCGGTCATCGACGAGGGTCAGATGGAGAAGGTTCTCGGATACATCAAGCTCGGCCGGCGCGAGGGCCGGCTCGTCACCGGCGGCAATCGGATCGCCGGGGAGAGCTATCTCATCGAGCCGACGGTCTTCGCCGACGTCTGGCCCAAGGGGCACGTCGCGCGCGAGGAGATCTTCGGGCCGGTGCTGTCCGTGTTCAAGGTGCCGGACTTCGACGCGGCCGTGCAGCTGGCGAACGACAGCGAGTACGGCCTCACGGGCGCCTACTATGGGAAGGCCAACCTGACGCGCGCGGCGGAGGAGTTCTACGTCGGCAATCTCTACCTCAACCGGAAGTGCACCGGCGCCTTGGTCGGCGGCCATCCCTTCGGCGGCTTTGACATGAGCGGCACGAACGCCAAGGCGGGAGGCCGCGACTACCTCCGCCTTTTCCTCGAGGCGAAGGTCGTCACCGAAAAGATCTGACCGGCCGTCCTCACTCGGTCAGGATCCCCCGGATCGCCTCGCGGACCCGGCTGCGAACCTCGGCGTCCGGATCGTCGATGCGCGGGAGGAGCACCGGGATCGCCCGCACGCCGGCCTTCCTCAGGTCCGCCGCGGCCGCTCGGCGGTCCTCGAAGTCCTCCGACGAAAGACGGTCGAGCTGGAGCTTCACGGACTCCTCGAGGGTTTTGGGCGGCTTCGGAAGCGGCAGTCTTTTCAGCTGATCCCAATAGTCGGCCGGCGAGAGGTCCCACCCCGGCTTGAGGGCCGTCCGCACCGCGCGGACCGACGCGTCGTCGATCCCGGCGTCGTACAGGATCCGGAGTCCCAGGCCGAGGGCGGCGGGGACATCCTTCAGGCCGAGGTCGCCCAAGGCCCTCTGGAGCGCGGCGGTCGGACGAGGGCCGGACCGTTTGCCATCCGGGTCCGATTCGACCAGCCGGAGATACGCCTCCGCGGTCTCTTTCCACTGTTCGGTCCGGTCCAGCGCGTCGATCCGGTATCGAAGGATCCCGGGCTCCCCGGGAAACAGGCCTTCCGCCTTGGCCAGGGTTTCCAGCTGAGCCTTCTCCGTCCCCCAAGCCCCTTTCATCCAGATCAGGGCCGACCAGTCGTCGCTCCCCCGGCTCGTCCGCTCCCATTCCGCCATGACGGAAGTCCGGGATTCGGTCGGAATCGCCGGCAGGAGGGTCGACGCCGGCGACTCCTTCAGATCGCGGATCGTCCGGACGATCTCCTCCGCGCGGCCTTCGGCCGGAAGGAGACGGAAATAATCCTCCATCCGGGCCGTCGACAGCCTACCGTCGACCCGGAACAGGAGCGAGCGTTCCGCCGCGGCCTGGGGGCGTTCCCCCGCCGCCGTCAGCGCGACGATCAGGCCCATCCGCAGGGAGAGGCGCTCGGGCTCCTCCCGCAACGCGATCCGGTAGAGGCGGGCCGCCTCCTCCGGGAGCTTCGAGCGGGCTGCCAGGCGGGCCCGCTCCACGGCGTTCTCGTCCTCCTTCGACATCGCCCGGAGATGCTCGACCGCAGCGGCGGGCCGCTCCGTTTCCCCATAGCAGATCACGAGAAGGCGGTGGAATTCGTCGGCATCGAAAATCGCGCCTTTCAGCGCCGACATCTCCTCGAGCGCCGCCGCGGCCGGCGCCCGGTCCCCGGCGTCGAAGCGGGCCCTCGCCAGATGCCAGAGCAGGACGGGCTCCCCGGGGAATCTTTTCGAGGCGTCCTCGAGACGCTCCCGGCAGGCCTTGCCCCGCAGGGCGAGGTCGTCGAGCTTCGCGCGGTACAGGAGCCGGCCCGGCGTCGGCGCCTCGACCGCCTCCTTGTCCCACGACGCGATCAGCGCGTCCAGCCGGCCTTCCCAGCGCCGGCGCGCCACGGGCCGCCAGCACTGGTCGAAAAGCGAGGCGTCGACGCGCGGGCCGCGGAGTTCCCGCTGCACCGCCCGCGCGAACCCGTCGAGCTTCTCCGCGTCCGCCAGCTCCGACAGCCGCAGCGCGAGCTCCTGGCGGCGCAGCTGCTCGGTCGGATCCTGGGCCAGGAGGAGAAGCAGGGCAGCGATCATCTTAGGGTTTAGACGGCTCCGGCCGGAGGGGTGCCACCTGGATTCGCGCCTGCCGGACCTCGGGAAAGCGGGCATCCCGGAGGGGGCGCCCGCACCCCAGGCAGGGCTCGTCCATGATCTCGCGCACGACGTGGAAGCGTCCGCCGCACCCGCACGCCTCGAGCGTCGCCGCGTAGGCGTCGTGGGCTTCGCGGGTGCCTTCGGGGGAAAGGCCGCCCAGCTCGCCCCGGCGGCGGGCCGCGCCCTGGACCGCCCGGACGAACTCTCGGTCCTGCCGGGAGTTGAACCAGCGCCATCCCCCGCAGCCCCCGCAACGCGCGTGCCAGACGAACTCGTTTCCGCACGATGCCTCGGGCAGCAGCATCGTATTGCCCCGCGCGCAGGCCGGGCAGGCCACGTCGATCGCAAGCCGGGTGATAGCGTTCATCTTCCGTCTCTAGTATAATCCGCCGACCGTGCTCAAGGCCACCGAGGGACGGACGGTCCGCGCCGCCGCCGTCGCGTCTCCACGCTCCCTGGCGACGGAGATCCTTTCGCCCTTCCCTTTTCTCCTCGAAAGCGCCCGATCCGGCCGACACACGTTCCTCGGATCCGATCCCTACGCCGTCCTCCTCGCCCGCGGGGAGCGCCTCTCCCTCTGGAGGGAAGGCCGGGAGCGCAGCTTCCGCGGCAATCCCTTCGACGCGGTCGCCCAGCTCCTTGAGGAGCAGAAGCTCGAAAACCCCGGCGGCCTCCCCCTCCCCTGCGGCGCCGTGGGCGCCTTCGGCTATGACCTCGGCCAGCATCTCGAGCGCCTCCCCCACCGGGCGGAGGACGACCTGGATTTCCCCGACTTGGTCCTTGGCTTCTACGATGCGCTGACCTGCATCGATGCCGCCGACGGCAGCGCGGTCCAGATCGAGCTGGGAACGCGATTCCCGCGCCGGGCCATCGACCGGGGCACGTACACGGAGGTCTTCGGCTCCGGATCCTCGACCGCGCGCCCGGGCGCCACATTCACCCGCGACGAGTATCTGGCCGCCGTCCGGCGCATCCGGGAGTATATCGCCGCCGGAGACGTCTACCAGGTCAACCTCTCCCAGCGATTCCATGCGCGCAGCCGGAAGTCGCCCCTGGACGTCTATGAGGCGCTCCGGGCCGCAAGTCCGGCTCCCTACGCCGCGTTCCTGGGGTTCGGTCGACGGGCCTTGATCTCCGCCTCGCCCGAGCAGTTCCTGGACCTGCGCGGCCGCCGGCTAGTCACGCGTCCGATCAAGGGGACCCGCCGGCGCGGCTCCGGTCCCGAAGAGGACCTCGAACGCGCCCGGGACCTTCTGTCCTGCGCCAAAGACGACGCCGAGCTCGCGATGATCGTCGACCTCGAGCGGAACGACCTGGGCCGGGTCTGCGAGCCCGGGAGCGTCATCGTCGCCGCCCCGAAGGTGCTCGAGACGCATCCGACCGTGCACCACCTGTCCGCCACGATCGAGGGCCGGCTCCGGCGCGGCCTGGGCCCGGTCGACGTGCTCCGCGCCACCTTTCCCGGCGGATCCATCACGGGGGCGCCCAAGATTCGCGCGATGGAGATCATCGATGAACTGGAGCCCACGAGGCGGGCGTTCTATACGGGGGCCATCGGGGCGCTGGGCTTCGACGGCTCGATGAACCTCTCGATCGCGATCCGAACGGTGCTGGCCGACGGTCCGGATTATTATTACCAGGCGGGCGGCGGCATCGTCGCGGACTCGGACCCTGCCGCCGAGTACGACGAGACGCTGGCCAAGGCGGCGGCGATGGCGCGGGCGCTGGGGGTGGATCGGGTATGAGCATGGTCTGGCTGGACGGCAGCTTCCTTCAGGAAGAGAAGGCCATGATCCCCGCCACGGATCGGGCCTTCCTGCACGGCCGGGGACTCTTCGAAACCCTTCGCGCCTACAGCGGCGTCCCGTTTCGGCTCGCCGACCACGTCGCGCGGCTCGCGGTGTCGGCCTCGCACTTCAAGATGCGCTTCACTCCGCCCGACCTGGATCCGGTCGTCCGGGAACTCTGCGACCGCAACGAACTCGACGACGCGGCGGTCCGCATCACCCTCTCGGCGGAAGGAAGGCTCCTGATCACCGGGCGGCCGAGGAAGCCGCTCCCCCAGGCGTGGTACGACCGGGGCGCGGAGGTCATGGTCGCCCCCTGGCGCCGGGACGCGCGCACGGCCCTGGCGGGCCACAAGGTGACGAGCTACCTTGAGAACATCCTCGTGCACGACGAGGCGATCGAGCGCGGCTGTGCCGACGCCCTCTTCGTCGGCCTGAAGGGCGAATTGCTCGAGGGCGCGGTGACGAACGTCTTCCTCGTGGTGAAGGGAAAGCTGGTCACGCCGAAGCTGCCCGGAATCCTGCCGGGCGTTACCCGCAAGGTCGTCATGGAGCTGATCCAGGTCCGCGAACGGACGGTGAAGGTCAAGGAGCTCTGGAAGGCCGACGAGGCGTTCCTCACGAACGCGCTGATCGAGGTGCTTCCGGTCGGCAAGCCGGGACCGGTGGGACGCAAGGTGGCCGAGGGGTACCTCCAGCTCACGCGCGACCTGCGCTAGTCCAGGATCCGGAGCTCGTTGGAAAGCTCGTTCACCGCCGTCGACCGGGCCGGGAAGTGCTTCGCCAGCACGTCCCCGAGTTTCCGGATCGCGTCGACGAACCCTTCGCGCGCCTTGCCGTCCTTCAGTCCGCGCGTCAGCGTCTCGCAGGCCTCCTTCCACTCGGCCTCGGGAATCTTTTCGGAGATGCCCCGGTCCGCCCAGACGCAGACCCGGCGCTCGAACAGCGAGACGTAGAGCACCACGCCCGTGGAGCCCGCCGTCGTGTCGACGTGCAGCGACTCGAACGCGTGGTGCGCGGCGATCAGGACCCGCGCGAGCGACGTCTTCCGGGAGATCGCCAGGCGCTTGAGCCAGGGCAACGACTTCGCCAGGAGGACCCCGAGGGCCCAGCCGGCCGCGAAGATCGCGAGCACGTACGGGAGGTGGAGCACGATCTCCGCGTCGCCTTCCCAGTCGGTGGGCAGGCGCTGGAACTGCGTCCAGGTCGCCGCCACCGCCGTCATCGCGGCGCCCAAGCCGACCAGGTCTTCCGCCCGCTCATAGCGGTCGCTGGTCGTGGCGATGACGGGGACGATCTCCGCCGAGGTCTTCTTCTCCGCCTCCGCGACGGCCGCGGAGATGGCCTTGCGGTCCTCCGCGCGGAACAGTTTCGAGGCTACCATTCTCCCGTCGCTCCTCCCCCGCCCGAGAACCCTCCGCCGAAGGATCCCCCCCCGAACGACGAGTCGCTGCCCCCCGAGTCGGAGCTCGGAGGGGGACTGTAGGTCGGGCTGTTGTTCTGGATCGTCGGGGTATTCCGGCGGTTCCACTGGTCGGCCAGGATGCTGCCCAGCGCCCCGCCGAGCATGCCGCCGCCGAAGCCCGAGCCGAATCCGCCGCTGTTGTAATATCCGCCCCCGGAGTAGCCGCCGCCGAAATATCCGGGTCCCGAGTTGCCCCAGCTGCTGACGCCCCCGCGGAGCAGTCTGGAGACCACGCTGATCACGACCACCGCGAGGACGATGAGGACGAGCAGGCCCAGTCCGCCGATCGGGAGGCAGCCCGAGCCCGGAGCGGTCGGCTGAGGAATCGGCATCGGCGAGGGGACCGGATAGGTCGGCGCGGTGTGCGTCGTCCGAACCGGGACCGCGTCGAGGGCGATGTCATGAAGTCCCTGGACGCCTTCCAGGATCCCCTTGCTGTAATTGCCCTGCTTGAATTTCGGGATGATCCGCTGGG
>Ga0070731_10004471_pt1 | contig 12012 bp, 19 predicted proteins | sample Coa_R1_2_FD_66448 | JGI IMG/M metagenome (GOLD analysis project Ga0070731, IMG submission 66448) | Surface soil microbial communities from Centralia Pennsylvania, which are recovering from an underground coalmine fire - Coalmine... | ecosystem: Environmental > Terrestrial > Soil > Unclassified ... | reverse complement strand
ACGGGCGCGTAGTATGTTTGTTCGTACAGCACCAAGGAGGTCTCCGCCATGGTTCGCCTTTTCATCAGGCACAAGGTGCAGGACTACGCCGCATGGCGCAAAGGCTACGACGACTTCGAGTCGGCCCGGATCAAACTCGGCGCGCGAGGCCATGATGTGTTCCGCGACGTCGACGATGGGAACGATGTCACGGCGTGCCACGACTTCGACAGCCTCGATGCGGCGAAGGCATTCGTGAACTCCTTCGAGCTCAAGACGGCGATGCAGACGGCAGGGGTCGTCGGGGCCCCGACGATTTGGTTTACCCACCCCGCCTAGCTGCGGCGCGCTTACCCCTGATTCACCACGAGGCGCGAGCGAAGACGTCGTACTTCGTTCGAGCTTCTTAGCACGTCGTACGGCGCACTCCGAACTTCGTACAAGGCGGACAGCGCGTCGTACGGAGCGCCGAGGTTAGGAACTCCGTTCTAAGAAGTTCGAACGGCGTAGGAAGCGCATTGTTGCTGGCTTCATAACTCCGCACGTCGTACGAAGCGGCTGTAAGCTCTTCCTACGGCGAAAATCTGTGACGAGATGGAAGGTCGGGCCCTCGAAATGCGCGACCAGTCGGTACGTGCGGCTCGATTGGCGGCCGACAGTAGCGAGAGCATCGCTGCTCGCAAGACGGCTATTATTCCGTGCCGCGCTCCCAACGCAGTCGTTCGTAGACCAGCAAAGCGGAAGCTCGAAAGGGACACCGATATCTAAAATGGCGCTGCGATTGCCGATGACCGCACTGACCACTCGGCCACTGCAACATACCCTAGACCGGCTGACCAGGACGGGAATTCCGTTTAGGATAGGTCCAGTTTTCCCCAACGGAGACTACGATGGCCCTTTCGGATTTGGCCTCAGTCGGATCCTTTGTATCTGGAGTCGCGGTCCTAATCTCGCTGATCTATCTGAGCCTTCAGGTTAAGCAGAATTCCAAACACACAAGAGCGCTGATCATACAGGGCCGTGCTGCGCGAATCACCGGCCAGTATTTGACTTTGGCTAGTTCGGATTTGGCCGCAGCATGGATTGTTGCGAACGGAGCGCCCCCTACCCCAGAGGCAGTATGGCGCAGACAGTTCGTACTGCAGAGCATGGCAACTGACTATAGTTGGGAAGACACCTTTTGCCAGTATGAGGCTGGCTTGCTTGGCGAAGAGCAGTTTGGTGATTTTTGTGCAAAGCTCAAGGTACTTCTGCGAGACCCGGCCCTTCGAAGCTACTTCTCACAGCGACCGACCTCCAAAGACGGTCCGACCACGTTTCATAGATTTGTCGACGAACTCCTCTGCGAAACTACCGCTTTTGCGACCAACAACTGAGCCGCATTGTAACGTTCTGGCCAGGGCTGTCATGCGAATGCGCGTCTAACCGCGCGCGAATCCTGAACTTGGGCGCTGCCTAGGGCAAGGAGGTGCAAACCTTCGAACAAGTCTCGGCGACAACACCGACACGTGTGCTTGGGATCGATTGTTCCCGCCGAACGTCCACTTGCAGCGACTTCGTTGTATGGCAGCTATTGGCCGAACTGTGCCTTAGATCTTTAACAACTTGGCTTGAGGATCACGTCCCGTTCACCACTACCGAGGTCCGGCCACAGCCCACAAAGATCCGGTCTGAAGTGCGGTCGTACGCAATTCCCGTTGGGCTTTCGCACGGCGCGAGCGGCCAAGATTTGATGGTCTTCCCATATTCGGGCTGGAACAGGTATGCCCTGTGCGCGATCGAATCAGCGCTGATCGTCTTGGCGCCGCGCATCGTTGCGACCGTCGCGACGATCGTGTACTTGTCGGGCGAATCCTGGCCGCTTCGTGTGGCCGCAAGCGACGAGCGGTAGCGTGTCACTGACGCCGGCGCAACTGTCCATGCTGCTGGAAGGCATCGACTGGCGACGACCGCAATGCGCGTGGCAACCGCAACGCGCAGCGTAAATTATTTGCCTTGACGCGCGCACGAATGCGCATGCGTGTTTTACACTTTCACGCATGTCGCATGCGACACTTCCCGATGACATCGAGACGCTGAAGCGCTTGGTGATCGGTCGCGATGCGATGATCGCGAAGCTGATGGCGGAGATTGCTCGATTGAAGCGCTGGCGCTTTGGTCGCTCCGCCGAACGCATGGATGCGACGCTGCGGCAATTGCAGCTGCTGCTCGACGACCTACAGAATCCTGGAGAGAACATCCAAACCGAGGACAACCTCCTCGAACAGGAAGCGCTGCCGGTGGAGGAGTCGACGCAAGCATCGGTGACGCCACGGGTAACGCGCTTGCGGCGCGCGCCACGCACGTTACCCGCGCACCTGCCGCGCGAAACGATCATGCACACGCCGGCGAACTGCCATTGCCCCGACTGCGGTGCCATGATGCGCAAGCTCGGCGAAGACATCTCGGAGATGCTCGACTTCGTGCCAGGCTATTTCAAGGTGCTGCGGCATATCCGGCCGAAGTTCGCCTGCGGCCACTGTGCGCGCATCACGCAATTGCCGGCGCCGTCGCGGCCGATCGAGCGCGGCCTTCCTGCGCCGGGCTTGCTTGCGCAAGTGATCGTAGCCAAGTACGGCGATCACTGTCCGCTGTATCGGCAACAAGCCATCTACCGGCGTTCCGGTATCGATCTCGACCGCGCGACCCTGGCCGACTGGGTCGGCAGCGCATCCCGCTTGCTCGAACCGTTGGTGGGATCGCTTGGCCGCTATGTGCGTGCGGCCGAGAAGCTGCACGCCGACGACACGCCGGTGCCGGTACTCGATCCGGGACGCGGCAAGACCAAGACTGGGCGCCTGTGGACGTATGTGCGCGATGACCGCCCGGCAGCAGGCGCCGATCCACCAGCCGTCTGGTATCGCTATTCGCCCGACCGCAAGGGCGAGCATCCGCAAACGCATTTGCGCGGCTTTCGCGGCATTCTGCAGGCGGACGCCTATAGTGGCTTCGCGCCGCTGTACGCGGCGGGTGAAATCCTCGAAGCTTCGTGCTGGGCACACGCCCGGCGCAAGTTCTACGATCTGTATGTGGCGGATCGCTCGCCGATCGCCACCGAGGCGATCCAGCGCATCGGTGCGCTGTACGCAATCGAGCGAACGATTCGCGCGCGCCTTCCGGCGGAGCGCGTGTTGGTACGCCAGCAACGCGCCGGTCCGCTGCTCGATTCATTGCAGCAGTGGCTATCGGCGACGCTGCAGACGGTGTCAGCGAAATCCGAGCTCGCCGGCGCCATCCGCTATTCGCTAGTACGCTGGACGGCACTGACTCGCTATCGCGATGACGGCCGGATCGAGATCGACAACAACAGCGCCGAGCGTTCGATCCGGCCGCTGGTCCTCGGCCGTCGCAACTACATGTTTGCTGGATCCGATGTCGGTGGCGAACGTGCGGCCAACATCTACAGCTTGATTGGCACGGCGCTGCTCAACGGCATCGATCCCTATCTCTATTTGCGTCATGTACTCGAGCGCATTGCCGAGCACCCGATCAACCGCATCGACCAACTGCTACCGTGGAACGTCGCCGCCACGCTGCCCGACGAACGACGCCAGGCCGCGTAGCGGCCGTTGCAACAGCAACAGCGTCGGACACGCGCGCTTCAAACAACCGCTCCTCGACACTGGCACATATCCAGGCCGTGATCGATGCGGGTGGACAGATCATGGTTGGCACTGTGGCGCCGATTAAGGGCGCTGCCGTCGCGCACGACGGCAAGCAAACACTCGTGATGCTGCGCCGGCAGCCGCGCGAAGCGATTACGGATCTGCTCGCCCGCCTCGACGCTGCCATCGCCGCCGCTCAAGCGAACGGGTCTCGCGTCGACGAGATCAACACTCCGTCCTCCGACACGCGTTACGAACTGTGACGAGCGCCGGCCGTCAATGCGGCCTCGAAATGACGCTTACACTATCAACGGCTTTCTTCGATCAGCTTGCGAATGTCGACGTCGCGAATGTCGAGCTTTCTGGCGAGTGCGTGAATGCGAGCCACGGTGGCGGCGCGCGATCGCCTTGGCCGCCGTTCATCCGGGACCAGTCGCGCCACAGGCACTCCGTGCCGGGTCAGCACCACCTCTTCACCTGACTGAACCCGCTCGATGAGCTCGGACAGGATTGCCCGTGCGTCATCGATGTCGATCCGTTCCATCGTTGCGTCTAGACCGATACGTCAAAATAGCTTGCTGGCGCGCCGCGCGTCATCCGACGTCCAAAGCGGCGTCCTCATGCAACGAGCCTGAATCCGGCGATCGAAAAGTGGTGATCGAAGGCGAAGGCGACGCGAATGCGCGAGCGTTTCATGATCGCAAAGCTCGTTGCATCGACGGCGGACAGCTTGTGCAGGTCTTGGCGCCGGAAGTATTCCCAAGACACTTCGAGATCGCGCAGCTCGCAGGGGAGGATCTTCACCGTGCGCGGTTTATAGATCGACTCTTTCCACGCCAGCGCCACGTCGCGGTTGGCGTTGCGGTCGAGAAAGGTGAACGTCTCGATTACGACCGGGGTAGACGTGTGAAGCTTGGAGCCTGCTGCCTGCAGGACATCCCACTGTTCGCGTGCCTGCGAGTGAAGCGGATCGCGCGAAAGAGCGAGGGCAATCCAAGCTCCGCTGTCGACGAACGCGGCCTCCCCATGGCGCATCAGGGTGTGTCGTGAACGGTGTCGTGTTCGGTTGACGGCCGGCGCGGCTCGCCGTCCCATATGGCGACCGGCCCGGCGGCCGGGGTCTTCAATACGACCTTCCGGATCGCCTCCCGAACGAGGTCGGCGACACTGCGACCGGAACGGGCGGCGGCCTTACGCAGCGCGTCGAGCTCTTCCTTCGGCAGATAAACCTGGGTCTTTTCCATGTATGTCACTTTAATGCTATCGGTGACATACGTCAAAGGTCGCGGTTTGGGAGATCAATAAAGAAAATCTATCGAGTGCCGATACTTGCCTAGTTTAGTCAATTGTGGCAAATCTTGTGGCAAATAATCGGATTTGAGCGGTCTCCAGAGCAGATTTAGCCCCGCGTTTCAGAGGGAAGCCTGTTTTTTGGGCGGTCCTTGGAGCGCAGCGCAATCAAATTGTTGAGGTTACCGAGCGCCATGCGTGCGGCCTCCTCGCTTCCGAGGCGTCGCGCAAGGTCGCCGAGTGTTTGCATGGCGCAGGTGGTGTAGATACCGCCTTTGGCACCGTTATTGAGGATCTCGATAAGGGCTGGTTGATGACGTTCGAGATCTCATCCACGAAAAGCGAGATGCGCCGATCGCCTCCTACGTTATAGCGGATGCTGGCGAGCGCCGCGAGATACACGCCGCGAAAACCCGCTTGGGGACCCCGCGATACCTTCCCTGCGCCAATCAAGTTGTCTGATCACTGCGTGGGGTGGCGACGCGAAGATCTAGAGACCTGGATAGGGAATCCGGCTCCCAGAGTCTGAGGCGGCCCTTGGAGTTCAGCGAACGGGTTCGCATTGGCTACGGGCCAGGTGCGGCTTGAGCGGCCGTCTGATGGCTTCTTTTGCCCATTATTTCAGGCGTTATGCCATTTAAGCCCTATGTTATTAGGCACGGCGTTTGACACCATTCTCAGATTGGCCTAGTATTTTAGGCGTTAGGAGGCCTAGCGCCTAAAATAATGGATTCCCGCCGCACAATCCCATCCGAAGTGAGCGACCGCATCAAGGAGCTTGGTTACCGGATCCGGCTCGCCAGGACCCGCCGCGGCATGTCGATCGCCGACCTGGCCGCCAAGGTGGACATAAATCGGAACACGCTCAACGCGCTCGAGCTCGGGAAGCCGGGTGTTGCGCTCGGGGCCTACGTCACCGTGCTATGGGCGCTCGGCCTCGACAAGACACTGGAGGCCATCGCCCATCCCGACTCTGACACCCATGGCAAGACCCTCGAGGCGTCTCGTCGTCCCGAGCGCGTTCGCAAGGCGCAGAAGGCGAAGGACGAGTATGACTTCTGAGCGTCAAGCGTATGTCTACGTGCAGTTGCCCGGCACCCTCAACACAGTAGCGGCTGCGCTACTGAAGGTCGAAAAGCTGCCAGATGGGACTTTCGTCGGGCGATTCCGCTATGGCGATCGCTACCTCAAGCGACGAGATGCGGTCGAACTTGATCCGTTCCACCTCCCGTTCGGTGACAAAGTCTACGAATTCACAAAGCTCAAAGGCATCCCCGGAGCCGTGCGGGACGCCGGGCCCGACGCGTGGGGCCGGTGTGTGATCGAGCACAAGCTGCAGCGCAGCCCCGCGGACCTGGAGGAGATCGATTACCTGTTGCATGGACCGCAGGACGGCGCGGGTTACTTGAGCTTCGGCACCAAGGTTCAGCCTCAGGCTTCGAAGCGCCCATACAACCGCACGCATCAACTGGCGGAGCTCGTCGCGGCTGCAGAAGCAATCGAAGAAGGAAAGAGGGTGCCGGAACACATTCTCGAACAGCTCGAGCCCGGCACATCAATGGGTGGTGCGAGGCCCAAAGCGACGATCGAGGACGGCAACCACCTATGGGTGGGCAAGTTCCCGGAGAAAGAGGACCGCTGCAATCTCCAGAGAGTGGAATACGCGACGCTCGAGTTGGCGCGTCGATGTGGAATCAGCGTTTGCAATTCGCGACTGGAGGCGGTGGGCGGACGCGACGTACTGATGGTCGAGCGTTTCGACCGGGAACACACCGAGGGCGGATATCTGCACTTCGGCCTGGTAAGCGGATTTACGATGCTCGATGCCGATGAGTACTACCTCGATCGCGAGCGCTGGTCGTATCTTCTTCTTGCCGATCAGCTTCGGCGCTGGTCAGAGAAACCAAACGACGACCGCATCGAGTTGTTCCGACGCATGGTCTTCAATGCAGCCGTGACGAACAACGACGATCATCCTCGCAACCACGCGGTGCGCCGAATGGCGCATGGTTGGGAGCTGACGCCGGCTTACGATCTCGTCCCTGCGCCTTTGGTTAGCCTTGAGCGCCGCGATCTCGCCATGACGATCGGGACCTACGGCGGAACGGCGAGCGTCTACAACCTGCTTTCCCGGAGCGAGCGCTTCGGGCTAACCAGCGAGGCGGCGAAACAGGAAATCGACGCCATCGTCGCGACTGTTCAGACTTGGCGAAACGATTTTCAGGCTGCCGGCGTCCCGGCTAAGGACATCGAGTACATCGCGCCGGCGTTCCTGCCCGAATGCTTCTCTTTCGAAAAGCCAGTAGGTGACTGAAATCCGTACCGGGCCGGCACAACTATTGAAGATCTGGGTCGGCGTCACTGACAAGAACTGGTACGAGCACCTGATCCGGCTCGCGCCTGAAGAGGCCAACTTCTGGCAACCGAGCGGATCGAGGATTTTTCGTGTCCTGCAGCCCGGGGAGCCTTTCCTGTTCAAGCTCCACAGTCCGGAGAACTTTATCGTGGGTGGAGGCTTTTCGTTCGCTATTCCGCATTGCCTGCGTCCTTGGCTTGGGAGGCGTTTGACCGGAATGCGCCGATATCGAGTCGACGATCAGTCAGTTGATCCCGTCATCGGCTGCAACGTTCTCGCTGAGCCGTCTTACCCACGACGCCACGGCCGAGTTTGACCCGTTCAAGGCGCCACGCAAGCGGCGCGATGAGCAAAGCGCGAGAAAAACCTGAGATATGGGGAAAAAATGAGCTAGGCGCGGGACTGCGTTCACGCGCCCCGGGGCTGCTACCCCTTCTTGCTGCGCCAGCGGGCGGCAGCAGCCTTCTTGGCTATCTCTGATCGTTGCTCGGGAGTGAGGGCGTCAGCGCGGGATGCGCCGCCCTTCTGACCGCCTTTGCGGCCGGCCTTGGCCTTGGCGGATTCCGGCGGATCGACGACTTCGCCAGTGGCCCGGCGAACCACGTCGAACGCGGTCTGATTGATGTCCTTCTTCGGCATGCGGGTAGGCTATCACGCGAGCGCGCGAGAAGGCCGAGTTGTGTAACGGCGCATGGGCTGAAACTCAACCACTACCCAGGTTTTGACCCCCTGGCGACATTTGGAATTGACCCCCTGGTTTAAGTCAACTTCTCCAACTCCTTCTCGGGCGAACGTTGCGGCATGAGTCCTGAGCGCCGTTTCTCTCGTAGTCGATAGCTGTCGCCGCGGATCGTGATGACGTGGCTGTGGTGCAGCAGCCGATCGAGGATCGCCGTAGCCACCACGGTGTCGCCGAACACGGTCCCCCATTCGCTCACCGCACGGTTGCTGGTTACCAGCCATCGATCCGCGCTCGTAGCGCCGCGACACGAGCTGAAAGAACAGATGCGCGGCGTTCGCTTCCAGCGGTAGATAGCCGAGCTCGTCCACGATGAGCAATTTCGGCTTCGCGTAATGCACCAGCCGCTCCTCGAGGCGGCCGACCTGATGCGCTTTGGTGAGCGCAGTCACCAACGCCATCGCGGAGGTGAACAGGGTCGAGTAACCGTGCTGGATCGCTTCGCGGCCTAGCGCAACCGCAAGATGGGTTTTGCCGACGCCGGGCGGACCGAGCAGGAGCAGCGCATCGCCGTTGCCGATCCAGCGGCAAGTAGCCAGTTCGCGGATCAGCTTGGCATCGAGCGACGGCTGCGCGGCGAACTCGAAACCATCGAGCGTGCGCACGAAGGGAAATTCGGCGATCGAACTCGCCATCTGAATGCGCCGCTCGTCCTTGCGTGCGACTTCCGCTTCGCACAGCAGCTTCACGGTGTCGAGCAAGGTGAGCTTGCGCCGGGTGGCCGTGTCGAGCAGGCTGTCGAGCTGATCGCGAATGGCCGTCAATTTCAACCGGGTCAGCATGCGCGTGAGCGCGTCGGGATCGGCGGTCACGGTCTTCACCAGGCACCTGCCGTCAACGCTTCGTATTCTTGCAGCGGCCGCAGCAGTCAGATTGCGTTGCTTTCGAATGGCGTCGAGTCGAACGATCACCTCGAGCCTGATCCGCCCACGCTCTTCACGGACGCCGCCTGATTCTGATTTTCGACCCATCGCTCGTAACCTCGCATGTCGATTAAGATTCGCCCGTCAGATGTACGACGCCACTCGCGACCTTCCACCCATACTCCCCGCGCGATCTTGGTCTCGATTGCACCGGTCGTGTAGCCGGTCAACGATTCCGTGAGCGGAATGGTGACAAAGCGTGCCGGTTGAATGGCGATTGCCATGGCAGGGTGCTGGATATCGTCTCGCGAATGCGGGCCTGACTAGTGCGTGGCGGCGAACCAAGCGCGGCGTGCGAAGTACGCTGGTGCCCGAACGGCAATGTGGCGCTCACCCCGCAGGTGTGGGTTAGCTCCCGGCGGTCGCGGGCTTAAACTGCGACGGTACGAGAGCGCCGGGGACAAGCGCGCTAGTCCCGCCGGTTGGCCGCCACGAGGAACATGTTTGCATCTAGCAGCTTAAAAGGCCCCACGCTGTTGCTGCTTTGGCTCGGCGCCCTTTTTGCGTTATCACCGTCCTCATGGTGTGCCGACTTGATTCAGCTGCAGGCGGGCGAGGTGAGCTTTGTCGCGTGCGAAGTCGATCTGCGCAAGGACCGACTGGCGATGTTTTGGAAGTCTGGCAACGGCGAGATATATGGATCGTTCGCTGCGCTTGAAGCGCTGCTGCACGAACAAGGAACGAAGTTAGTGTGTGGCACCAATGGTGGAATTTTTGACGAGTCGCAAAAGCCTCTCGGACTGTACATCGAGAACGGAAGACTCTTGCGGCGAATTAATCTCCGCCGCGGTGCCTACGGTAACTTCTATCTCCAGCCGAATGGTGTATTTGCGCTGAAGGACGAACGCGCCGAGATCGTTACAACCGACGAGTACGAGGCGAAGCCCGTTGCGGAGAAGCAACGCATTCGATTTGCTATACAGTCCGGCCCAGTCCTGCTTCGCAACGGCGAAATGAATCCGCTGTTCATAGCCGGTTCGACAAACCTCACGACCCGCAACGCCGTTTGCGTGCGCGACCCAACAGATGTAGCACTGGTAGCAGCGCAAGACCCGGTGAACTTTTACTATTTCGCCCTAGCGCTTAGAGATCGGTTTAGGTGCCAGTCGGCGCTTTATCTGGACGGCTCGTTATCGACCTTCTATCCGTCGAAGCGGTTGCCGCAAAGCCGCCCCCTGGCGGTGCTCTTTGCGGTCACCGCGCCGTAGGTGAATCCGGGTTCGCACGACCTCAGTGCCGCAGTTGTCGATACGACGCTGGGATGCACGGCCGAATTCAAGGTACGAAGCATCCGGTACTTCGTCGACGTAGGAAGGGTCAACGACAGTTCGAGGCTGACGCGCACAAACCCACGGCTAGTACGACGGACACCGACCGGGTTCTCTTCGTAGTCCGTCGTATAACATCCGGTGCCTGCGGTAATAGGCGAGCCCAAGGGCCGTCGCGCCCGCCAGGACATTCATCAGCAGCAGGACGACGAGGCTTGCTAGGCGGGATTTGTGCACGCGAGGCGAGCGCGGATTCGCGCAATGGCTCGTGCAGCGTCGCGCCGCGCGCGAGACGACGCGCCCGATTATAATGACCGATGACCTCGTTTGCGCCGCGCCACTCGGATGCGAAGGTGGACGTTTCGCGCAGGGCGGACCGGCTTCTCCGGTCAGGCGCGCATTGCGGCTTCACTCTGATCGAGATCATGGTCGTCATCGTGATTCTCGGCGTGCTGGCCGCCCTCGTCGTGCCCAGCGTGCTGTCGCGCACCGACGACGCTCGCATCGTCGCGGCGAAGAGTGACCTTGGCGCAATACGGCAGGCGTTGAGGCGTTGAAGCTCTATCGCCTCGACAACCAGCGCTACCCGGCGACCGAGCAGGGCCTGAACGCGCTCGTTACGAAGCCGCTGCAGCCGCCGATCCCGCCGAACTGGAAACCCGATGGCTACCTCGAGAAATTGCCGGTCGATCCCTGGGGACGCCCTTACCAGTACCTGAATCGGCCTAAAGGGCGAGGTCGACGTGTTCACCTACGGCGCCGACGGCCAGCCGGGTGGCAAGGGTTTGGACGCCACTATCGGGTCATGGGACCTTTAGAGGCGAAAGTGAGGCGCTGCCCCCAGGTGGGCGCCATTCGCATCTTGGGGCAGCCCGGTGATTTCATTCGTCGTTCGTGATGACCTTGCCACCTTCGACGCGATCCGGGCCGAGCGAAATGATGCCGTACGCGCCGTGCGTCCGGGCGATGCGTACTTGTATTCGTGGCCCCACGGGTCCTTCGGCACCGATGACTTCTTCCAGTACGGTCCCGCCCAGTTGGGCAACCCGGGCGGCGCAACGACGAGCGCCTCCAGCCCTTCCTGCGTAGTGGGATAGCGGGCGAGCTCGAGCTTGAAGAGATCGAGCGACTGCGCGATCTGCTCGATCTCGATTTTCGTCGCCTTTGCTTTCGCCTGCTCGCTCTTGCCGAGATAATTGCTGCCGACGATTCCCAAGACGACGCCGATCAGCGTCAGCACAACCAGAATCTCGATCAGCGTCATGCCGCGCTCGCACGGCCGTTCGGGCAGCGTGCGCGACCACGTTCCCATCCAGTGATACCCATTGACCATGATGCATTTGCTCGCCTGCATGGCGCGACGCGAGGCGCCTTCCACGCAAAAGTCTTGTTTTAGACAGGAATCAAACCACGAGTTCGCTCATTCCCATTACGCCGAGCAATCGAGAACACAATGCCGTTCCACAATGACCGTGAACCCAAGGATCAGCACCGGCTCCAACCTGGCGAGAAAGCGCTTGACCGCGGTCAAGTCCGGCGTTTGCTGTAAATTCGTTGGTGGGATGCGTTTTGCATTTTTGAGACAGTCGTTCGTTCCTTGAACTCGCGGTCGAGTTCGTTGCTTAGCTCCTCGATCTGCTTTAATTCGAATTCGCTGATCACGATTCGTCGCCATGTCTGGCTCGCACGGATCAACGCGGCGTACATCAGTTTGAGGACCGCCCGCTCACCGAACGCATGCGGAATCACTTTCGTGCGTCGGCGCTCTTCGCCGAACAAGCGCTCGAGCAAATTGGTGGTGCGAATCGCTTTG
>Ga0070731_10004470_pt1 | contig 12012 bp, 12 predicted proteins | sample Coa_R1_2_FD_66448 | JGI IMG/M metagenome (GOLD analysis project Ga0070731, IMG submission 66448) | Surface soil microbial communities from Centralia Pennsylvania, which are recovering from an underground coalmine fire - Coalmine... | ecosystem: Environmental > Terrestrial > Soil > Unclassified ... | reverse complement strand
CCGGGGCCGCTAAGGGCGCCCGGCAACGCACCGCAGGGTGCGGTCGGTGGTGCTGCGGCTGGCCCGGGAGACCGAGTCGTGGGGATACCGGCGGATCCACGGCTAGCTCGCGGGGCTCGGTATCACGGTGGTGCCGTCGACGGTCTGGCAGATCCTCAAGAGCGCCGGGATCAACCGGGCTCCGCGCCGGGGTGGCCCGAGCTGGGCGGAGTTTCTTCGATCCCAGGCACAGGGGATCCTGGCGCTGGACTTCTTCACCGCCGGCCTGCTCAACGGCACGACGGTCTACGTCTTGGCCGCCATCGAGCACGGCACCCGCCGCATCCGGATCCTCGGAGCCACCGAGCATCCGGTCCAGTCATGGGTAGTGCAGCAGGCCCGGAACCTGCTCATAGACCTGGAAGACGCCGGGACACGGGCAAAGCCTGTCCTGCATGACCGGGACGCCAGCTTTACCGCCGCATTCGATTCGGTGTTCCAGGCTGCGGGCATCAGGGTTATCCGCTCTTCGGTCCAGGCGCCGCGGATGAATTCGGTCATGGAACGTTGGATCGGCAGCTGCCGGCGTGAGCTGCTGAACCGGACCCTGGTATGGAATCAGCGGCATCTGATGATCGTGCTGCGCGAGTACGAGGACTTCTATAACAGGTACCGGCCGCACCGAACCCTGAACCAGGCCGCGCCGCTGCGCCCGCTGCCCGATGACGTCATCGATCGACCTGGATCAGTTCCGGGTTCAGCGGCCTGACCGTGCCGGAGGCGCGAATCATGAGTATCCCCTGGTGGCATGGGTTTTCGGCACCCACACGGCGCCGTCGAGATCCGGTCCGGTGTTGCGCGGCCGCCGGCCGCCTGCTACTCTCACTTCACTAAGCTCTTAGTGGAATGAGAGATTAATGATCGAGTTCCAGCTCGACGAGACGTCGGGCGTCGCCACCTACCTGCAGCTCGTGCAGCAGGTCCATCAGGCCCTGCGGATGGGGATGCTGGAGCCGGGCGACCGGCTGCCGACCGCGCAGCAGGTCGTCGCCCGGTTGGCCATCAACCCGAACACGGTGCACAAGGCCTACCGTGAGCTGGAACGGGAGGGGCTGGTGCGGGCCCGCCCGGGGCTGGGCACGTTCGTCACCCGGGTACCGACGGGCATCGACCCGCTCACGCAGGCCCGGTTCCTGGCTGGGCTGACCGGCTGGCTCCGCTCGGCGCGGTCGGCGGGCCTGGGCCCGGATGACATCGAGGCGGTCTACCGCACCGCGTTCCGGGCCTGCCTCGCCGAGGGGGTGGCGTGATGAGCGCGGTCATCGAGACCAGCAACCTGGGCAGGCAGTACCGGCGGACCTGGGCGCTGCGCGACTGCACGCTGGCCATCCCCGAAGGTCACGTGGTCGGGCTCGTCGGCCCCAACGGCGCGGGCAAGACCACCCTGCTGCGCCTGGCCACCGGGATGCTCGCGCCGACCCGCGGCACGATCACCGTCCTCGGCCAGCGCCCCGCGGCCGGGCCGGCGCAGCTGGCCCGGGTCGGCTTCGTCGCCCAGGACACCGCCGTCTACGCCCGGCTGACGGTCGCCGACCATCTCCGCCTCGGCGCCTGGCTCAACCCCGGCTGGGACGACGACCTGGCCCGGCAGCGGATCGGGCAGCTCGCCCTGGACCCGAAACAGCGGGCCGGGTCGCTGTCCGGCGGGCAGCGGGCCCAGCTCGCCCTCACCCTGGCGATGGCCAAGCGGCCCGAGCTGCTCATCCTCGACGAGCCGGTCGCCAGCCTGGACCCGCTGGCCCGGCGGGAGTTCCTGCAGGGCCTGATGGAAGCGGTCGCCGATCAGCGCCTCAGCGTCGTGCTGTCCTCCCATCTGGTCGCCGACCTGGAACGGGTCTGCGACTACCTGGTCGTCCTCGTCGCCTCCCGGGTCCGGGTCGCCGGGGAGGTCGGCGGCCTGCTGGCCACGCATCACCGCCTGTCCGGGCCGCGCCGCGACCCCGGCAGCCTGCCGGCGGGTCAGGAAGTCATCACCGAAAGCCACACCGACAAGCAGAGCAACCTGCTGGTCCGCACCGGCGGGCCGGTCCTCGACCCGGCCTGGGCCGTGACCCCGGTCAGCCTGGAGGACCTGGTGCTGGCCTACATGAGCCGGGCCGGCGATGAGACCCCGGCCCGCCGTCAGCACCTGGGAGTAGCGTCATGATCCGGCTCAGCCTGCTTCAGTTCCGCATCCAGGCCATCACCGCGGCCGTGACCCTGGCCGCCTTCACCATCCTGCTCGCGGCCACCGGGCCGCACCTGGCCAGCACGTACGCCGCCGACGGACTCGGCAGCTGCCACGGCAGCAGCTGCCTGAGCCCGGCCACCTACTTCACCGCGTCGCTGGCCCGCAGCCCCTACGGGCCTCTTTTCCTGCTCAGCACCGGGATCATCCTGCTGGCACCCGCCGTCATCGGCCTGTTCTGGGGAGCGCCGCTGATCGCTCGCGAACTGGAGACCGGGACCGCCACCCTGGCCTGGAACCAGTCCGTCACCCGGACCCGGTGGCTAGCCGTCAAGCTCGCCATCGGCGGCCTGACCGCCATGGCCGTCACCGAGGCGCTCAGCCTCATGCAGACCTGGTGGGCCGTGCCGATCAGCCAGGCCGTCGCCGACGGCTCCGGCGCCGGTGTCGCCCAGAGCCGGTTCAGCCAGCTGAACTTCGCCACCCACGGCATCACCCCGATCGGCTACGCCGCCTTTGCCTTCGCCCTCGGCGTCACCGCCGGGGCGCTGATCCGGCGAACCCTCCCGGCCATGGCCGTCACCCTGGCCGTCTTCGCCGCCCTCCAGGTCGCCATGCCGCTGTGGGTCCGCCCCAACCTCGCCCCGCCCGACCACGTGGCCATCGCGGTCACCGGCCAGGGAGACTTCTCACCGGCACCGACCGGCCCGGGCGGCAGTACCTTCACGCTCCTCGCCGTCACCATCCCCGGCCGGCCCGGCGCCTGGCTCCTATCCAGCGGGCCCGTCAACGCCGCCGGACAACCAGTCAGCACCACCCCGGCCGCCTGCACCTCGGTAGGAAACACCGGCCAGAGCAGTGCGCAGGGAAACGGTTTCCAAGCGGGGCAGGGCCCTGCCGCCTTCCTTGACTGCCTGGGCCGCCACGGCATCCGGGAGGCCCTCACCTACCAGCCCGCCAGCCGCTACTGGCGCTTCCAGGCCACCGAGACCGCGATCTACCTCGCCCTGGCCCTGGCTCTGGCCGGGTACGGCTTCCGGCGGCTCGGCCGCCTTTCCTGAACAAGCCCGGCGCAACGACCACGCTGGCCGGCCACCACGTCATCAGCGGAATACCGCGCTCCTTAGCCGGCTATCCCCGGATCCGATGGCCGACTGTACGCGGCGCGAGCCTCATCACGAATCGCGATGCAGGTCACCAGCGGGGCTTAGATGCGCATGCAAATGTGACGGCTGGCCGCAGGCGGCCAGGAATAGCCCGCACACCGAAAATGACGCCTAGCCAGCACGAAAGGACGAATTTCCTTGAGATCGGCAAAAAACCGTGCCCGTATTCCCCAGGCTGTAGCCGCGGCGACCGCGACAGGGCTGATAGCCACACTCGCTGTTGCAGCCCATGCTGCCATCGCGTCGCCTGGCATGGGGCCGCAGGCTAGCACAACCGCAGTGGCCGCACCGCAGGTTCCTGTGCTGAACTGGGCCCCCTGCGATAACGGCTTCGAGTGCGCTACGGCGCGAATGCCGCTGGATTACCGGCATCCAGACGGCACCAAGATCAGCATCGCGGTGATCAGGCACCTGGCGACTCATCCCGCGGAGCTCATCGGCACGCTGTTCGTCAACGGCGGCGGTCCCGGCGAGCAGATCGAGAGCGTCCTGGCCGCCTACCCCACTCTCCCCGCCATGCTGCGGGAGCGTTTTGACATCATCACCTTCGCCCCCCGCGGCTTCGGCCCCAGCACCGAGATCCGCTGTTTCCCGACCAGCGCGGCGGAGCAGAAGCTCCTGTCCGGGCTGCCGCCGTTCCCCGTGGGTGCCAAGCAGGAAGCAACATGGGAACAGGCCTACGCCAAGTTCGACGCCCTGTGCGCCGAACGCAACGGCAGCCTGCTCGACCATGACACCACCGCCGACGTGGCCCGCGACATGAACCTGATCCGCGAGGCCGTCGACGCCCCCGTGCTCAACTACTGGGGCCTGTCCTACGGCACCGGCCTCGGCGCCACCTACGCCAACCTGTTTCCCGCCACCGTAGGCCGGATGATCCTGGACGGGAACCTTAACCCGGTCACCTGGACCACCTCCGACGGTCCTCTCACCACCTTCCTGCGCCTGGACAGCGATGAGGCGACGGCTTCGAACATGGCTGCCTTCCTGCGGCTATGCGGCCAGGCCAGCACCGCTGCCTGCGCGTTCTCCGCAGGCAGCCCCGCCGCAACCGCGGCCAAGTGGAACACGCTGCTGCTCCGGGTAAGCCGGCACCCGGTGACGCTTGGCAATCAGCCGCAGACCTTTACGTACGCCGAAACGATCGCCTCGGTACCGCTGGACAGGGTCTCCGCGTGGCAGCAGGGAGCCGCCCTCCTGCAGCAGCTCTGGAAGGCCTCGTCAGGCAGCACGCCAGCACAGGGACCAGCCGGCACGGGTACCCCGGCTCGCTCGCAGGCCGGCCCCAGCTTCTATACCGGCCAGGAGCAGAGCCTCGCCGTGCTCTGCTCGGACAGCCCCAACCCGCGCAACCTGAGCGCCTACACCGCGGACGCCAAGCTCACCTATGCCCGCTCGGGCGGGTTCGGGCTGCAATGGCTTTGGCAAACCGAGGCCTGCGCCCAATGGCCGGGCAACGGCGCCGAGGACAGGTACACGGGCCCGTGGAACCGCCCTACCGCCAATACCATCCTGCTGCTAGCCAACACCGGCGACAACGACCTGCCCTACGACCAAGACGCGCTGGCGATGGAACATGACCTGGCCCGTGCACGCCTGCTCACCGTGCAGGGATACGGGCACACCGAGTTCTCCAACCCCAGCACATGCGCCCTGAACTACGAACTCGCATACCTCCAGACGGGCGCCCTGCCGTCGGCAGGCACCATCTGCCAGGAGAACGCGACGCCATTCCCCGCGCCATAACAGCGAACATCACAGGCCCCGCGAAGTCTCCGGACTTACCGGGGTGATTCACCTTAAACAACACCAAAGCGACCTCCCCGTAGCGCTCCAGGTCCAGGTCGGCGATCACCGGCGAGTTGCCGGCGAACGAGACCCCCACGTGCGGGCTGTCCAGGGCCTGCGGCCATGTCTCGTGCGGCAGAACGACCCGAGCTCGGCGTTCGCCTCCACGACCAGCAGGCCAGCCTTCTGCAGGTAGGCGGCGGCAGGCAGGCCGCCGGACAGCCCGCCGCCGATGACGATCACGTCCACGACCAGCGACTCGGCGGCCGGTGACCCGGGCATCGTCACGACCGGAGGCCGAGCAGGGTGATGATGTCGAAGATGACGGTGGCGGCGGCGACCGAGGTGATCTCGGCGTGGTCGTAGGCGGGGGACACCTCGACCAGGTCGGCGCTGACCAGGTTGAGGCTGGTCAGGCCCCGGAGCACGCGCAGGAGTTCCCGGCTCGTCAGGCCGCCCGCCTCCGGTGTCCCGGTGCCGGGCGCGAACGACGGGTCCAGGACGTCGATGTCGATCGACAGGTAGACCGGCAGGCCGGCCACCCGTTCGGTGATCGCGCCGATCGTCCCGGGGACCCCGAGGTCGTCCAGGTCGCTGGCCCGGATGGTCCGGAACCCGAACCTGCGGTCGTCATCCAGGTCGGCGCGGCCGTAGATGGGGCCGCGGATGCCCACGTGGATCGAGTGGTCCTCGACCAGCAGGCCTTCCTCGAACGCGCGCCGGAAGATCGTCCCGTGCGTGGTCGGCGCGTTGAAGTACGTGTCCCAGGTGTCCAGGTGCGCGTCGAAGTGGACCAGCGCGACCGGGCCGTGCACCCGGGTCACCGACCGCAGCATCGGCAGCGCGATCGTGTGGTCCCCGCCGATCGCGATGACCTTCCGGTCCCCGACGAGCAGATCCCCGGCGTGCCCGGCGATCTGCCCCATGGCCTCGTCGATCGAGAACGGCGTCACCGGGACGTCCCCGGCGTCCACCACCTGGATCGCCGTGAACGGGCTGCAATCCAGCTCGACGTGGTGGCCGGGCCGCAGGTGCCGGGACGCCTGCCGGACCGCCATCGGGCCGAACCGGGCCCCCGGCCGGTACGACGTTCCGTTGTCGAACGGCACTCCCAGCACCGCCACGTCGTAGTCGCTGACCCGGTCGATCTCGGGCAGCCGGGCGAACGACCCGGAGCCCGCGAACCGGGGCACCTTCCTCCCGTCCACCGGCCCGGCCGGCTCGCTCACGTGCCCAGGCATACGGAACTCCCATCTGTCGTGGCGAGGGTTAAGCGCGGGTCCGGGTCACCCCGCCGCTGGGCTGGAGCACCTGGCCGATGACCCCGCTGGAACCGGGCCCGGCCAGGAACGCCACGGCCCCCGCGATGTCATCCGGGCTGGCCAGCCGGCGCACCGGGATCAGCTCCCGGTACCGCTGGCGCATCTCGTCCAGCGTGAGGCCGGCGTCGGCGGCGTCCACGCCCAGTTGCTCGGTGTCGATGAAGGACGGCGCGATGGCGTTGGTGAGGATCCCCTGCGGGCCCAGTTCCCGGCCCAGCCCCTTGGTCAGCGCGATCAGCCCGGCCTTGGAGGCGGCGTAGGCCGTGGCGTTCGGATGGCCGATCACGCCCCAGCCGGAGCTGATGATGACAATGCGGCCATGACCCAGGGCGCGCATGCCGGGAATGACCGCCTGGACGATCCGGAAGTGCCCGGAGAGGTTGACGTCGATCTGGCGCCACCACTCGTCCGGCGTGGACTCCAGGAACGGGCTCATCGCCATCGCCGCGGCGTTGGCCACCAGGACCTGCACGGGCCCGAGCCGGCGGGCGACGGCCTCGACGATGCCCGGGCCGGCGACCGGGTCGGAGATGTCCGCGGGGACGGCCACGCCTCCGGTCCGCCCGGCGAGGTCGGTCAGCCGGCCGTCGTCGGTGATGTCGTTGACCGCGACCGCGAATCCGTCCGCGGCCAGCCGGAGGGCGGTCGCGTGGCCGAGGCCCTGAGCGGCCCCCGTGACCAGCGCCACCGCGCGCCGGCCTTGATTAGCTTGTTCCGGCATTTCAGATCACCGCCCCGGCGTTCGGCGACAGCACCTCGCCGCAGTACATCGACCCTTCGGTGGCCAGGTAGTAGACGGCGTGGGCGATCTCGTCGGGGCGGACCAGCCGGCCGAGCGGCAGCGTCGCCAGGTAGTCGGGCTTGCGCCACAGCGAGTCCGGCGCCAGCAGCGGCGTGTCGGTCGGGCCGGGGGCGACCGCGTTGACCCGGATCGCGGTCTGCGCGACCTCCATGGCCAGCGACTTGATCAGGCCCAGTACGGCCCCCTTGGCCGCGACGTAGTGCAGGTCGGTCGCGCTGCCGGCCAGCGCGAGCTCCGACGAGATGGCCACGATGGTCCCCTCGCCCCGGCTCAGCATGTGCGGCAGCACGGCGGCGCAGCAGTTCACCGTGCCCCCCAGGATCACCGCGAGCATGCGGTCCCACTGGGCGACGGTGATCTCGGCGACGTCGAGGCCCTCCTCGTAGCACCCGGCCGCGGTGACCAGCAGGTCGATCCGCTCGAATCGCTCGATGACCTCGCCCACCGCCGCAGCCACGCCGGCCCGGTCCGACACGTCGGCCCGCAGCGACAGGTCGGTGTCCGAGCGGTTCAGGTCGATCCCCGCGGTGTGCCACCCCGCGCCGCGCATCACCTCCGCACAGGCCCGGCCGATCCCGCTCGCCGCACCGGTGACGAGCGCGACCTGCGTCATGCCTGATCCATCTCGGCCGCCACGACGTCCGTACGCTGCGCCGACGTGGCGGGAGAACCAGGCCGGAAGGACCACAGGCAGATCAGCCCGCCGAGCACGCCCAGCACGCCGGTCATGATGATGGCACCCCAGTTGAGGTACCACGCGCTGTTGACCGTGCGGGGCCAGAGCAAGTTCACGATCTCGGCGGTCAGCCAGACCACGGCGATGGTCGTGATCAGGGGCATCCAGCGCGCCCCCCAGGCGTCGGAGGTCGGCGACCGGCGCCGCCACTGCTTGTAGCCGAGCGCGAGGATCGGCATGTAGTAGGACAAGATGAAGCCGAACGCCGAGAACGACACCAGCAGCGCGAACACCTTCGACGCGCCGGCGAAGATCAGGCCCCCGGCGATGATGACGGTCAGGCCGATCGCGTACCTGGGCAGGTGCTCCCGCCCGGACAGCCTGCCCAGCAGCCGGGTCCCGGGCAGCAGCTGGTCCCGGGCGCTGGCCCAGATCGCCCGCGTCACCGCCGTCTGCACCGCGATCATGCTGGAGGTGAAGCCGATCGCGAGCGCGATCAGCAGCGTGCGCCCGGAGCCCGAGCCGTAGGCGTGCACCAGCGTGGTGGCGATGGGGTTGGTGTCCTTGCCCGAGATCGCGGCGGACATGTCCGGGATGGCGAGGAGGATCCCGAGGCAGGCGATGATGACGAGGACGCCGCCGACCGCGAGCGAGAGCACGACCGCCTTGGGCAGGACCTTGCGCGACTCTTGGACCTCCTCGCCGATGGAGGCGGAGGCCTCGAAGCCGATGAAGGAATAGGCGATGTACGCCACGGGCAGCAGGAACGGGCCGATCAGCCAGTGCGCGCCGTGCGCGGTGCCGCCGCCGTTGAAAATGATCGACAGCGGGTTGATGTGGTGGAAGATCAGCAGCGTGATGCCGATGCCGGCCGAGGCGACCAGCTCGCAGGCCAGCGCAATGTAGATCAGGCCCCGCAGCAGCCGCCCGCCGACCGCGTTGGCCAGCGAGCCGAGCAGCAGGACCGCGATGCCCACCAGTTCGACGGTGATCTGGGACGGCGCGTTCACCCCGGCCGCGCTCAGGATGTACGGCGCGGCGGTGATCGGCAGCACCGCGAGCGTGAGGGTCAGCCCCCACATGTAGGCCCAGCCTGTAAACCATCCGTACCGGGGGCCGATCAGCTCGCGTGACCAGGCGTACACGCTGCCCTGCAGCGGCCACTTGGAGACCAGGTTGCCGAACACGCCGCACACCATCAGCTGCCCGATCAGCACCAGCGGGAAGGCCCACAGGAAGGCAGGCCCGGCCGCGATCAGGCCGATGGCGAACACCGTGTAGATGCCGACGATGGGAGACAGGTCGGCGAACGACAGCCCGAACGCCGCGCGGAACTTGAAGTCTCTGACCGGCCGCTGCTCGAGCGGTTCGCTAACGGAGGTCTCAGTCATCGGGTCCCCTCACCCAGTAGGCGTCTGCGGGAAGAACCGGCTGCGGGCATGTGCGCGGGGTCAGGTTCAGCGACGCCGTATGCTTCGCTACCTCGCCCACGGTGGCGATCCACAGCCCGGCCAGGGCCTTCATCCGCTCGATGAGCCGTTCCAGCGCCTCGGCCCTCGACGGCCGCCCGGACAGGAACGGATGACAGCACAACGTGAACGCGGCGCCGATCCGGTGCATCGCCTCCAGTTCGAGGGTCCACATCTCCAGCGCCTTGGCCGGGCTCTCGATGAGTCCCGACCCGGTCAGGCCCGGCAGGAACGCGTACTGCTCCCAGTCGTCCAGGCCCCACGACACCGGCACCTCGACCAGCGAGCCGGCCGCGCCGTCCACCGCCAGCACATAAGGATGATCGGAGTCCATCAGGCTCGAGTCGTAGCGGAAGCCGCGCTCGGCCAGCAGCCTGGGCGTGTGGAAGTTCAGCTCCCACATAGGCGCGCGGTACCCCTCCGGCCGAACCCCAGCCACATCGCGGAGCGCGCGCAGCCCGAGGTCGATCATGTCGGCCTCGGTCGTCTCGTCCATGCCGATGGTGTTCTCATGGAAGTAGCTGTGGTGCGCGATCTCGTGGCCCGCCTCGGCCACGGCCCGCACCACCTCCGGATACCGGTGCGCCGAATAGCCCGGGATGAAGAACGTGGCCCGCAGGTCGTGCCGCTTGAGCAGGGCCAGGATCCTCGGGACGCCCACGAGCGGGCCATAGGACTGGTGGCTCATCGGGGTCATCCGCCTGATCGAGGAGATGTCCGCGGTCAGCATCGCCGACTCGGCATCCATGTCGAAGGTCAAGCAGGCGGCCGCGGTTACTCCCGCAGGCCAGGTGACCGGGGCTGGCGGTACGGAGCCGCTCGCCAGCCGGTCGGCCGGGGTAGGTGGTTCGACGCGGTTCATCGGCGGCTCCGGCGCTGGTCGTTGCCGGTGACAATACGGATCAGCGCGGAAGCGGACCATCCGACTTGGACGCAAACCTTTCCCAGCGCCTCATACTGCGGTATGAAATATGTATCGGGTGAATCGCGAGGCCGGGACCCCGTCGCCGGAAACCTGAGCCGTCCGCAAGGAGCCGGATGTCGATTACCGTCCGCGAGCTGCTGCAGCTCCCGCACTTGCGCCTGACGCTGATGGCCGGCGAGGCCGGCCTTGACCGCGAGATCAGCTGGGTCCACACCTCCGACCTGCCAGATCCCTGGAAATGGCACGGCCCGGCTGAGCTGCTGCTGACCAACGGGACGAACCTGTCTGCCGACGAGCCGGCCCAGGCCCAGTTCATCGACCGGCTCGCCGAAACGGGCGCTAGCGGCCTCGCCATCGGGCAGGGGATGTCAGGCCCGCCGCTCTCCGGCCGGGCCGTCATGCGCGCCGACGAGCTCGCCCTCCCGCTCCTGGCCGTTCCGTACAGCATGCCGTTCACCGCCGTGGTACGGGCCGTCGCCGACGCCAATGACCGGGAGGAGGCGCTTCTGCTCGGGCGGGTGGCCCGCCTGTACGAGCTGCTGCGGACCTCGGTCATCGCCGGGCGACCCGGACCCGAGATGTTCCGCCAGCTAGGCCAGGAACTCGGCGTGCGGCTGTATCTGGTCGACCCGGAGACAGGGCTCTCCCTATTCGGCGACGCGGAGTGCTCCTCGTTCGCCCCGGCCCTGATGGCCAGCTACGCGGCCCACGGCAATGCGATCCCAGGGGTGATGCGGCTGAACAGGCCGGACGCTGCACCTGGAGAGCCTCTTGCCCTGGTTGTCGAAGTACCCGGCGACCAGCCCACCGCGCTGGTCGCCGAGCCGATCGGCAACCAGCTGCCCAGCCTGGTGCTGCTTCACCACATCGCGACGGGAGGCGCGCTTGAGCTAGCCCAGCTCGCAGCCGTGCAGGAGCGGCAACGCCGGGTGGGCGCCGATCTGCTGAGCCAGCTGCTTGACCGCCGGATCGATCCGCGGGTGGCCGGGCCGCTGATCGCCGACGCCGGGCTGGATCTGGCCATCAGCGTCCTCGCGGTGGCCCGGGCCGGCGACGAACGGGCGAGCCCGGAGCTGCACCGCAAGCTGGCCCGCTCGCACGTGCCGCATCTCGTGCTTGACTGCGACCGCCTGCTCCACATCGTGCTGCCGGAAGCGGCGATTGACGGTCACATCAGCGAGCTCGCCGAAGCGGAGGGCGCCCTGGGCAGCAGCGGCCGGATCACCGCGGTCGGCCGCGTACCGGATGCCGCGCAGGAGGCGCGGTGGGCTCTCGGCGTGGCAGAGGCAGAAGGCAGGAAGCACGTCCGATACGGCGACCCGACAACCCTGCTGCTACCACGGAGCGTCACCGAGGCGCAGGCGCTTGTCACCCGCATCCTCGGCCCGCTCATTGACCACGACACCAGGCACGGCACCGCGTACGTGGACACGTTGCGGGCTGTACTGCAGCACAATCGGTCGTGGCATCTGGCCGCAGCGGAACTGCATATCCACAAGCAAACGCTGGGCTACCGCATTAGGAAGATCGAGCACCTCACCGACCGCGGTCTGGTCAAGACAGAGCATCTGGCCGAATGGTGGTTCGCGCTCAGAGCATATGACCTGCTAATCGGCCGGAATCCCGACTGACTGCGCACCGGTCGGCGTGACGCGGCT
>Ga0070731_10004469_pt1 | contig 12014 bp, 9 predicted proteins | sample Coa_R1_2_FD_66448 | JGI IMG/M metagenome (GOLD analysis project Ga0070731, IMG submission 66448) | Surface soil microbial communities from Centralia Pennsylvania, which are recovering from an underground coalmine fire - Coalmine... | ecosystem: Environmental > Terrestrial > Soil > Unclassified ... | reverse complement strand
GATCGCTTCACGTTCAACGTGCCGATTCTCAAGGACGGCATCGAGTACCTGACGGTGATGGTCGGCGCCTATGGCCTCGGCGAAGTGCTGACGCGGATGGAGCAGGGCTTCGTGTCGCCGCCGATGGAAGGCGGACGCAAGGTCAGGACGCGGCTTCCGCGCTGGAGCGAGATCTGGGCGCTTCGTCCGACGATCGCGCGGAGCTCGTTCGTCGGCATCGTATGCGGCATCGTGCCTGGCGCGGGCGCGACCGTCGGCTCGTTCGTCGCGTACGGCATCGAAGGTCAGTACGGCAAGCGGCGCGCCGATCTCGGCAGCGGCATTCCGGAGGGCATCCTCGCGCCGCAGGTCGCTTCGACGGCGACGGTCGGCGGGCACATGGTGCCGCTTCTCGCGCTCGGCATTCCCGGCAGCGGCGCGACCGCGGTGATCCTCGGCGCGTTCCTTCTGCACGGCGTGCAGCCGGGGCCGCAGATATTCCAGACCGAGGCGGCAATGGTCTACACGATCTTCGCGTCGATGTTCGCCGCGGTCATCGGCATGTGCCTGCTCGGCTACTTCGCGATCAAGCCGCTGATCCGCGTGCTGCAACTGCCGGAAGCCGTAACTTCCGCGTTCGTCGCGCTGTTCTGCTTCGTCGGCGCGTACAGCGCTCGCAACAGCCTCACCGACCTTTGGATGATCGTGATCTTCGGCATCGTCGGCTATCTCTTCGAGCGGTTGCGCTTTCCGATCGCGCCGATGGTGCTCGGGTGCATCCTCGGTCCGATCGCCGAGACCTCGTTCATGACGAGCATGATCGCCTACCAGAACGACTGGACGATCTTCTTCAGGCGTCCGATCAGCGGGACGGTGATGGTGCTGACGGCGCTCGCGCTCGTGTATCCGCTGGTTCGCTATCTGCGTGCGGTCCTGCGCGCGCGACGGGGGCCGGTCGCAGGAACCTCCGCATCCGCGTGACCTCGCGCTCGACTGCGCGGTCGAAGTCGCGCCCACGCGGCTTGCCGTCGACGTAGCCGAATTCGCTCGCCAGCGTTCCGTTCGTCGCGGTGAGGTTCGCCCAGCCGATCACTGCATCGCGGTAGAGAAGCGGCAGCGCGTAGTAACCGAGCTTGCGCTTCGCGACCGGCGTGTACGCCTCGAAGCGATAGGGCCAGCCGAAGAAGCGCTCGAAACGCTGGCGGTCCCAGACGATGGGATCGAACGGCGAGAGCAGGCGCACCTCGTCGTCGAGCGCATCGGCCGTCGCTTGCGGCGATTCATCGACCGGCCAATGCCAGTCGACGCCGTCGACGCGCGCATGGGCGAGCCGGCGCTTCGCACGTGCCAGCGCATCGTCGATGCCACGCGCGAGTTGCGGCGTCGCGTAGCGCAGGCGCCGAACGAGGATCGCGAGGCTTCGCGCCGGCAGCGGCGCGTACTTGCGAACCGCGACGTCGACGAGTGCATCGAGGCGCGCACGCGGCAAAAGCGCATGCGCGGCAGCGCTCGCGGCCCGCAACCCGTAGACGCGAATTCCGCCCTCGCGTCGCAGCACGCGAAGCAGGCCGCGGTAGTGCATCGCATCGAGCAGGTGCGTCGTCGCGTTCGACGAGCCGCCCCATGCGTTGACGACCGCCCCGTGTGCGAAGTGCGCGTCGACGTCGCGCGGATGCGCGTAGCCACGTTCGCGAACGAATTCGAGCACGGCCTGCGCCCGCGCACGCCGCGATCGGCTCCATGCCGGCCGCACGATCCGGGGGTGCATCAACGCGTGCAGCGTGCGCGAGACGAAGCCGTAATTGACGAAGAAGTCTTCCTCGATGGCAAGCGTCGGATAGGCGCGTTCGAGATCGCCTGCGCGGTAGTCGGTGACGCGATGACGAAGCGCGAGATCCTGCGCCCGCGCCGGCGCACGAATCGGATCGGCCTGGAGGAAGCCCCATCGATCGATGGCCGCCTGGAGATCGTCGGATGGCACGAGACTTCGCGCGATCGCATGGCGGCGAAGATCGACGAGATGGACGGGAGCCACGGAAATTGAATGTGAAAGTCGGGGACCGGGATGAGGCGCGAAATTGTATCGGCCGCGACGCCGAACGTGGCGCGCCCGGACCTGTCGCTGCGCGGAAACGTCGGACCGACGCGTACAAGCTTTTCAGCGTGCGCCGGTTTCGCTCCCCCGCGGAACGCGCGGATAGTGTGCGGGTGATCTTCCTTGCAAGGTCGCCCTGCGCTATCGCTTCTCGTTGATGCACCGGGCCTCGCTGTATTTGCAACCTCCCCATGTCGTAGAGCGGGCGAGCGCAGCGGCGGCGGCCGCGGGCGCACAGACGCGCACGTCCGCGCGACCCGAGCCGGCCGTAAGCGGACGTTCGTTTCGCCTGCCGGTCACGACGCTTCCGCAACCCGACGAGACCACCTGCGGCCCGACGTGCCTGCAGGCGATCTACACGTACTTCGGCGACGACGAGCCGCTTTCGTCCGTCATCGACCGTATGTGGCGGCTCGAGCACGGCGGCACCTACGCGGTTTACCTGGGCTGCGACGCACTGCGAAACGGCTACGAGGCGCGCATCTACACGTACAACCTCACCGTGTTCGACCCGACGTGGTTCGCCGATCGACACACCGACGTCGGCGCGCGCCTGGTGATGCAGCGCGAGGTGAAGGACGAGCGGCGCGCGCGGCACGTGGTCGACGGCTATCTCGAGTTCCTCGCGCGCGGCGGCCGTCTTCGCTTCGCGAACCTCTCGGAGCATCTGATTCGACGCGTCCTGCGCTGCCGGCTGCCGATCCTCACCGGATTGTCGTCGACGTATCTCTATCGCTCCGAGCGCGAGCGCCCGGATGGTACGCCCGACGACGTGCGCGGCCACCCGGTCGGGCACTTCGTCGTGATCGCCGGCTGGGACGATCGACGCCGGCGCGTGATGGTCGTCGACCCGTATCAACCCAATCCGTGGGGTCCGTCGCACGAATACTGGATCGGCGTCGATCGCGTTGTCGCGGCGATTCTGCTCGGCATCGTCACGCACGACGCGAACCTGCTCGTCGTGTATCCGTCCCCTCACCCCAACCCTCTCCCCGCGCGGGGAGAGGGAACACCATGATGGTTCTCGTCGTCGTCAATCATCCGCGCGACTGGCCGTTCGACGTCCCGGGAACGCGCATCGTGACGGCGCGCGACTACCTGACCGATCCCGCGTACAGCGAAAGCGCGTCCGCGCGCGTGCTGAACGTCTGCCGCGGCGATCGTTATCAAGGCCGCGGCTACTACGTCTCGCTGCTTGCCGAAGCGCGCGGGCACCGCCCGCTGCCCGAAGTGAAGACGCTTGGCGATCTTCAATCGACCGAGGCGCCCGAGCGGCTCCTGTCCGCGAATGTCATCGAGCAGTTCCAGCGTGCGCTCGCCACGAACGGCGCATCGACGTTCGCGCTCGACGCGTTCTTCGGGCGCGATCCGCGGCGCCAGCACGATGCAATCGCGCAGCAGCTCTTCGCCGCGCTTCGCATACCGCTTCTTCGCGTGCAGTTCGAACACGCGGCCGACCGCTGGCGCCTGCGCGAACTTCGCATCCTCGGCGTTGCCGATGTCGCACCCGATGATCGGCCGCTGATCGATGGGGCTGCGCGCGAATACCTCGCGCGAACGAATCGGTCGCGGCCGAAGGTGACCGCGAGTGGCACCGCGTCGGTGGCGATCCTCTACGACGAGGACGCGCCGCAGCCGCCCTCGAACCCGAAGGCGATCGAGAAGCTCTGCGACGCGGCGAAAGCGGTCGGCATGAATGCATCGATCATCGGCCGCGACGACATCGAGCGCTTGTCGCAGTTCGACGGGCTCTTCATCCGCGACACGACGAACGTCAACCACTACACGTACCAGTTCGCGCGCCGCGCCGCGGCCGAGGGCCTCGTCGTCGTCGACGACCCCGACTCGATCCTGAAGTGCACGAACAAGGTGTACCTCAACGAGCTTCTGGCGCGCCATCGCGTGCCCATGCCGAAAACGTTGATGGTCCATCGCGACAACGTCGACGACATCGTGCCGCTGCTCGGCTTGCCGTGCATTCTGAAGCAGCCGGACAGCGCATTCTCGCTCGGCGTCGCAAAGATCGAAGACGAGCGCGCGCTGCCCGAAGCGCTCGCGCGATCGTTCGAGAAGTCCGACCTCCTGATCGCGCAACAATGGCTGCCGACGCCGTTCGATTGGCGGGTCGGCGTCTATGATCATCGTCCCCTCTATGTCTGCAAATACTTCATGGCGCCCGGGCACTGGCAGGTCGTCAAGCGCGAGCCCGGCCGTACGCTCGAAGGCGCAACCAAGGCGCTCGCCGTCGGCGAGGCGCCCGAGATCGTCGTGCGCACAGCGGTGCGCGCGGCCAACCTGATCGGCGACGGCCTCTACGGCGTCGACCTCAAAGAGGATGACGGCCAATGCTACGTGATGGAGGTCAACGACAATCCGAACCTCGACGCGAACGGCGAGGATGGCGTGTTGAAGGACGCCTTGTACCGGGAGGTGATGGGCGTTTTCATGCGACGCATTCGCGAACGCCGGCGGACGAGCTCCTGAGCGTCGCTCCGCCGCAGCTTGGGGCCCTCCGAGCATTCGCCGCGTACGGCATCGAGCTCGAGTACATGATCGTCGACCGCGAAAGCCTCGCGGTGCGTCCGATGGCGCAAACGCTTCTCGCTGCGGCCGGCGACGCGGGCGCATCCGATTTGCCACCGTTCGGCTGGTCGAACGAGCTCGTGCAGCACGTCGTCGAGATCAAGAACACGCAACCGACGCCCAATCTCGCGTCGCTGCCGGCACAGTTCCAGCGCGAGCTCGACGCGGCGAACCGGCTGCTCGCGCACGCCAACGCGCGTCTCATGCCGACCGCAATGCATCCGTGGATGGACCCGCGGACCGAGACACATTTATGGGACGACGAGATCTATCGCACCTACGATCGCATCTACGATTGCCGCGGCCACGGCTGGGCGAACCTGCAGAGCATGCACGTCAACCTGCCGTTCGCCGACGACGCCGAATTCACGCGGCTGCACGCGGCGGTACGGCTCGTCCTGCCGCTTCTGCCGGCGCTCGCGGCGAGCTCCCCGATCGCCGAAGGCGCGTCGACCGGGCTTTGCGACTATCGGCTCGATGCTTATTGCCGCATTTGCGCGATCACGCCGAGCGTGTCGGGCGCGATCGTTCCGGACACGATCGACACGCGCGCCGAGTACGAGGCGAAGGTGCTGCGGCCGATGTACGACGAAATCGCGTACCACGATCCGCAAGGCGTGCTCGCGCACGAGTGGCTGAACTCGCGCGGCGCGATCCCTCGCTTCGACCGCAACGCGATCGAGATTCGCGTCATCGACGTCCAGGAATGTCCGCGCGCCGACCTCGCGATCGCCGGTGCGACGTGCGCGGTCGTCAAAGCGCTGTTCGACGAGCGCTATGCGCCGCTCGACGAGCAGCAGGCGATCCCGACCGACGTTCTTTCGTGCGTGCTCGCCGCGACGATTCGCGATGCCGACTTCGCGACCATCGACGACGCGCAATACCTGCACGCGCTCGGGATGCCGATGTCGAATGGCACGGCCGGCGACATCTGGCGCTCGCTGCTCGCTGACGTCGCGGAGGGCGATGCCTGGTGGCAGCCGGCAATCGACGTGATCCTGCGCGAGGGACCGCTGGCGCGGCGCATCCTGCGCGCGCTCGGCAACGGTTTCGACGAGAAACGATTGCAAAGCGTCTATCGCACGCTTTGCCATTGCCTCGAGCGCGGGTGGATGTTCGAGTAACGCGTGTTGCCGGTCTCGTCACGTGCGAGCACGGCGGCAACGAAATCCCGCGCGAATTTGCACGACTGTTTCGCGACCGTAGACGCCTTCTCGATTCGCATCGAGGCTACGATCGCGGTGCGCTCGCGACGGCGCGCGACCTTGCACGCGCGCTTCGCGCGCCGCTCATCGCATCGACGGTAAGCCGGCTGCTCGTCGAGCTCAATCGCTCCCCGGGGAGGCGGTTCCGATCGTCACCGGTGATGCGCGATGCGGCCCCCGAGGTGCGCGACGCGATCTGCCACCGCTACTATGACCCTTACCGGCGCGAGGTCGAGGCGTTCGTGCAGCGTTCGCGCGACGCGGGCATTTGCGTGATTCACGTTTCGTCGCACACGTTCACGCCCGTCCTCGGCGGAAATGTTCGCCGTGCCGACGTGGGACTCCTCTACGATCCGCGACGTCGTAGCGAGCGTTCGCTATGCGAGCGGTGGCAACGTTCGCTTCGCGCGCGACGGCCCGGCTGGATCGTTCGGCGCAATTACCCCTACCTCGGTCGAAGCGACGGCCTCACCTCGTACCTGCGCCGGCGCTTCGGCGATCGTCACTACATCGGCCTCGAGCTCGAGGTGAACCAGGAGCGCGTCGCCGGCAATGCGCTGCCGGCGGCGGATCGCGCGGCGATCGCCGACGCGTTATGCGAGGCGCTGGCGTTGCCGATCACGCGCCGCGCACGTACTGATTGAAGAACGCGAGCGTGCGCGACCAGGCGAGCTTCGCGGCGGCCTCGTCGTAGCGCGGCGTCGTATCGTTGTGGAATCCGTGCTCGACGCCGGGATACGTGTATTCCTGGTAGCGAACATGGTTCTTGTCGAGCGCCTCCCTCCACGCGGGCCAGCCGGCATCGATGCGCTCGTCGATGCCCGCGTAGTGGATCAGAAGCGGCGCCTTGATCTTTGCCGTATCGGCGGCGCTCGGCTGAACGCCGTAGAACGGCGTCGCGGCGGCGAGCTCGGGAAAGCGCACGGCCATCATGTTGACGATGCCGCCGCCGAAGCAGAAGCCGACGGCACCGACGCGGCCGTTGCATTCGGGGCGTGATTCGAGAAACGGGACCGCGGCCATCAGGTCCTCGGTGCGCTTCGCGGGATCGAGCTTCTGGAAAAGCTGCGCCGCCTTCTCGTCGTCGCCCGGGTAGCCGCCGAGCGGCGTGAGTGCATCGGGTGCGAACGCGAGATAGTTCTCGACGGCAAGGCGACGCGCGACGTCCTCGATGTAAGGGTTGAGCCCGCGGTTCTCGTGGATCACCACGATCCCGGGCAGCTTGCCCGATCGATGTGCCGGCTGCACGAAATAGCCACGCATCGTGCCCGAGCCCTTCGGCGACGGGTACGTGAGGTATTCCGCGCGGACGCGTCGATCGTCCTTCGGGACCTGCTGCGCAAGGGCGTAATTCGGTCGCAGGCTTTCGAGCATCGCCGCGGCCGACATGCCGCCGATCGTGAATTTCGCGGCGCGATCGATGAACTCGCGCCGGCCGATCTCGCCATGGACGTAATAGTCGAAGATGTTCAGGACTTCGCGGGGGAAGTCGCTGGCTTTGAGTCGTTGCATCGTTGTAACCTTTGCAGAAGACCAAGGGCAATGAAAATGGTGCCAGAGATGCATTTCCCGACGCTGCCGTCGCGAAACGTGTCGCTCGTTCGGGGATTACATCTCTGGCACCATTTTCACGTCCACGCTCGGGAAAGACGTCTCCGATCTTAACGCGGCAGCACGATCGCATCCTCGGGTGAAAACGCGATGCCCGCGCTCGCACCCCGGGCAAGCGGCGCGCGGACGCGCGAATCGAATAGCAGCAGGTCGCCCCACGGCGTCGCGAACACGTACTCCATCCGGCTGCCGAGGTACGCGGCGCGACGACATTCGGCGACGAGGATGCCCTCGCCCGGGGGCGTCAAGCGCAGGCGATGGGGGCGAATCGCGAGCGTCGCTGCCCCATCGGCCGTGCCGTTCGCGTGCACGGGCGCGCTGACGTCGTTCGCGCGAAACGACGCACCCTCCGCGCCGCGCACGAGCTCGCCGGCGACGAGGTTCGCATCGCCGATGAAGTCGGCCAGGAACGGGCTCGCCGGCGCCTCGTAGAGCTCGCCGGGCGTTCCCTGCTGCGCGATGCGCCCGCCGTCCATGACGATCACCTGGTCGGACACCGCGAGCGCCTCTTCCTGGTCGTGCGTCACGTAGATCACCGTGAGATCGAGCGTCTGCTGCAGCTCGCGAATCTCCTGGCGCACGCGTCGGCGAAGCTTCGCGTCGAGGTTCGACAGTGGCTCGTCGAAGAGCAGCACCGCAGGCTCGAGCACGAGCGAGCGCGCGACCGCGACGCGCTGCTGCTGTCCGCCGGAAAGCTCGGACGGCAACCGCTTCTCGAGTCCCGCGAGTCCGAGCATCGAAAGCTTCGCATGCGCGAGCTCGCGCGCTTTCGCCTTGCTCGTGCCACTCGACAACGGTCCGTAGCAGACGTTGTCGAGCACGTTCATGTGTGGAAACAGCGCGTACGACTGGAACACCATGCTGACGTCGCGCTCGTTCGCCGCGCGCCTTGTCACGTCGCTGCCGCCGATCATGATCCGCCCGTTCGTCACCGCCTCGAGGCCGGCGACCATCCGCAGCGTCGTCGTCTTGCCGCAGCCCGAGGGGCCGAGCAGGGTGACGAGCTGCCCCGGTCGCACCTCGAACGAGACGTCGTCGACGGCGGCGACCTCGCCGTAGCGTTTCGTCACGTGCTCGAAGACGACGCCGCCGGTTGCACCAACCCGATTCATTGCGCCCCCGCGACAAGCGCCGTCGGGCGCCGCCCCAGCCGCGCTTCCCCGACGAATCTCTGCATGCCGAGCAGCACCATGAGCATGAACAGCATCAATACCGTCGAATAGACGATGGCGAGCGGATATTCTCCGGCTTCGACGCGATTGATGATATAGACCGTCGACAGGTTGTACTTCGCGGTCGCGAGGAAGATCACCGCAGACACCGCCGTCATCGCGCGCGTGAAGCTGAACACGAGCGTCACGAGGATCGCCGAGCGCAGAAGCGGCATGATGATGCGCATCAATGTCCGAAGCGTCGATGCGCGAAGCGTCGCCGACGCCTCGTCGAGCGTGCGGTCGATCTGCACGAGCGACGCGACGCCCGAGCGCACGCCAACCGGCATGTTGCGGAACACGAAGCAGAGCACGAGGATCGCCATGCCGCCGGTCAACTCGAGCGGCGCGACATTGAAGGCGACGATATAGGACACGCCGATCACCGTCCCCGGCACGGCGAAGCTCACGAGCGTCAGGAACTCGAACGCGCGCCGGCCGGCGAAGCGGTGGCGCGTGATCACGTATGCCGACAGCAATCCGACGAGCGCGGTGAGCGGCGCCGACACGAGTGCCACCTCGATCGTCGTAAACAAGCTATCCCAGGCGGACCCATCGAAGAAGATGCCGCGCGCGGCCCATTCGATGCGGAAGCCGTCGAGAAAATGATGGAACGACGGTGTCATGTCGCCGCGCCCGATGTCGCGCACGAAACCGCCCGTCAGGATCACCGCGTAGCACGCGAGCGTGAACACGATGAACGCGGCGGCGATCCAGAAGCACGCCAGCCCGAGTTGCCGGGGCAACGCCGCGGGCGCGCCGCCGTCGCCCTTTCCCGTCACGGTCACGTACGACGCGCGGCCGACCCAGCGCTGCTGCAGCACGAACGCACCGAGCGTCAGCGCGAGAAGCACCACCGCGAGCACCGCGGCGCGACCGGCGTCGTATTGCGCACCCGCGATCGCGAAGAAGATCTTCGTCGAGAGCACCTCGAAATTGCCGGCGAGCACGATCGGATTGCCGAAGTCGGCCAGGCTTTCGACGAACGCGAGCAAAAACGCGTTCGCGAGCGCCGGACGAAGCAGCGGCCACGTCACCGTGCGAAACACGCGCGCGGGCGTGCCCCGAAGCGTCTGCGCCGCTTCCTCGAGCGCCGGGCTGATCGCCGCCAGCGCGCCGTGCAGCAGCATGAAGGAGATCGGCGTGAACGTGAGAAGCTGCGCGATCGCGACGCCGGGCAGCCCGTAGATCCAGCGCGATCGTGGAATGCCGATCGCCTGGAGCCAGGTCGTGACGAGTCCCGTTCGCCCGAACAGCACGACGAGCGCGAGCGCGACGACGAACGGCGGCGTGATCACCGGCAGGACCGACATCAACTTCAGCACGCCTGCATAACGGCCGCCACCGCGCTGGACGACGAGCGCAAGCGCCAGGCCCAGCAGCGTCGACGCGACGCCGACGATGCTGGCGAGAAGCGCCGAGTTGATCGCGACGCCGCAGCGCGTGCCGCGGCCGAAGCAGCCCAGGCCCCAGATGTCCTCGGTGAACAGCCGGTCGCCGACGAGTGCGGGTGCGAAATTGCCATGCGAATCCTGAACGGCGGCGACGAACGCCGTGCCGATCGGATAGAAGATGAACAGGACGAGCAGCACCGAAATCGTCACGACGATCGTCGCGATCGTGGCGTTGCCGACGAAGAGCCCCATGTGCGCGAACGCGCGCGCCGCGCACACGGTGAGCGCGACGAGCGCGACGGCCGCGCCGATACCGAACGAAGGTCCGCTTTTCCCCGTCAGAAAACCCTGGCCGAACGTCCATGCGACGGCGAAGACCGCGAAGAGCGCCGTCATCGGCGCCCGTCGAACCCACGCGAACGCAAGCGTGGCGAGTGTCGCGAGCAGGACGGGAGCGAGCGACGGTGCGGCCGCGTAATGCGGCCATTTCGCCGCGGCGGCGCCTGCAACTGCCGCAAGCGCGCTCACGCCGCCGTCCAATCCCCAAGGCAAGAGCGCGAGCGCGACGATCGCCACGCCCGCGCAGATCGGCGTCGCGAGATCGCGCGCCGCTCCGAGACCGCGCGGAAGCGGCAGCGGCGCCGCGATCGGCGTGGCCACGAGACGCTACTTGGTCAGCGTCCCGATCTCCTTGTCCCAGCGCTTCAAAAGCCGCGTCCGTTCTGCCGTCGAACCGTATTTGGCGAAGTCGTAATTGATGAGCTTGATCTCGGAGAACTTCGGCGCGAGCGGCGATACCTTGGCGTTCTTGTTCGACGGAAGCTGGTAGCTCACCTTCGCGTCGAGGCCGATTGCCTGCGCCTCGGGCGTCAGCGCCCAGTCGTACCACTTCCTCGCGTTCGCCATGTTCTTCGCGCCCTTGATGATGCTCATGCTGCCGATCTCGTAGCCGGTGCCTTCGCACGGCGACACGATCTTGAGCGGCGCGCCGCCGAGGATCTGATAGAGCGCGTCGTGCTGAAACACGATGCCGACCATCGTCTCGCCGGTCGCCGCGGCCCGCGCGGGGGCGGCGCCGGACTTCGTGTACTGGTTGATGTTTTTGTTGAGCGCCTTCAGGTAGTCGAATGCCTTGTCCTCGCCCATGATCTGCACGAGCGTCGCGAGCATGTTGTACGACGTGCCGGACGAGTTGGGATTGGCGACCTGGACCTCGTCCTTGAACTCGGGCTTGACGAGATCCGCCCAGCACTTGGGCTCGGTAATGTTTTTCTTCTTCAGGAGCTCCGTGTTGTACGTGTAGCCCAGCGCGCCCGCATAGACGCCGACGGTGCGGTACTTCGATTCCTCGGCCTGCCGCACGGCCCAGTCATGCAACTGCGAGAGCATCGGCGACTTGTACGGCTCGGTCAGGCCTTCTTCCGCCGCCTGCAGATGCGGATCGCCGGTGCCGCCCCACCAGATGTCGCCGCGCGGGTTCGCCGCCTCGGCCTTGATCTGCGCGTAGAATTCGCCCGCGCTCTTGCGCGTCATGAGTACGTGGATGCCGAACTTCTTCTCGAAGGCGGCGACCATCGGCCGGCACCATTCTTCCTGCACGGTGCAGTAGACGACGAGCTCGCCTTGCGCGGCCGCGGCGAGCGGCAGCGCGAACAAAAACGCGGGCACGAAGGCCCGCAGCCACGACGACATCCGCATGCTTCCTCCCGATCGGGATGGCGGGGCGAATCCCCGCGCCGGCCGGCGAGTGTAGCGCATTCAGTCGCATCGCCATCGTCCGCCGAGGCCTCGAGTGCGTGCATTTCGAAACCGGTGCCAGAGATGTATTCCCGAACGAGCGCGACGAGCTGCCACCGGGGCGCCGCGAAATACATCTCTGGCACCGATTTCGGGGCAGCTACGGCGTCAGCACGACCTTCACGCAATCGTCCTGCTT
>Ga0070731_10004468_pt1 | contig 12014 bp, 12 predicted proteins | sample Coa_R1_2_FD_66448 | JGI IMG/M metagenome (GOLD analysis project Ga0070731, IMG submission 66448) | Surface soil microbial communities from Centralia Pennsylvania, which are recovering from an underground coalmine fire - Coalmine... | ecosystem: Environmental > Terrestrial > Soil > Unclassified ... | reverse complement strand
AGGTCGGCGAGCTCGGGCGGCGCGTCGTCGGCTCCTTGCTCGGCGGCGGAGCGTGCGGAGAGTCCGCCCGCGCCGATCGCCGGGTGCGCGTCGAGCACCTCCTTCTTCTCGTCGTCGGTCAGGCTCGCCGCCACGTCGCGCGCGTGCTCGAGCGGGTGCTCGAGCTCGGCGAGCCGCTCGACGAAGCGCGTTCGGCCCTCGAACAGCTCGGCGAGCTCGTCGACGCTCAGCTGCCGCGGTAGGTCGCGCACGCGTAGGACGAGACGAGCAGCGGGACGTGGTGATGGCCGTCGCCGAGCTCGAGCTCGAGCTCGACTCGGCGGAAGAACGGCGACGGCGGATGAAAGACGAGGCGGTACGCGCCCGGCTCGGTTTCGGCGAGCTCACGGATGCGGCCGTCGACGTCGGTCGCGCCCGATCCGACCAGCTCGTCGCCGCGCCACAACTCGACGCGGACGCCCGCGGCGGGCCGCCCGCGCTCGGTGTCGAGGACATGGGTCGAGACGGTCATCCTGCGAGCCTTCGCGCCTGGATGCGGTGCTCACGCGCGATCTCCTCCTCGTTTCCGTTGACGAGGCGGCCGTCGCGCACGACCTCGTCGCCGCCGACGTAGAGCAGGTCGACGCGATGCGGCGCGGAGAGGACCAGGCCGGCGACGAGGTCGTTGGCGCCGGCGAGCTCGAGGCGATCGGTGCGCCAGACGGCGACGTCGGCCCGCTTGCCGACCTCGAGCGAGCCGATGTCGTCGCGGCCGAGCACTGACGCGCCGCCGCGCGTCGCCAGCCGCAAGGCACCGCGCGCGCTCATCGCGCCCGGCCCGCCGCGCGCGCGGGCGACGAGCAGCGCCTGCTTCGTCTCGAACAGGAGGTCTCCGCGCTCGTTCGACGCGGAGCCGTCGACCCCGAGCCCGACCCGGCAGCCGGCGTCGAGCAGCGTCCGCACCGGCGCGATCCCGGCTCCGAGCCGCAGGTTCGACGTGGGGCAGTGCGCGACGCCGACACCGGCGACCGCGAACCGCCGGGCCTCGGCGTCCGAGATGTGGACGCAGTGGGCGCACCAGGCGTCGTCGGCGAGCCAGCCCACACGCTCGAGGTACTCGACGGGCGTGCAGCCGTACAGCTCCCGGCAGTACCGCTCCTCTTCGACCGTCTCCGCGAGGTGGGTGTGGAGACGCAGGCCCAGGCGGCGCGCGAGCTCCGCCGACTGCTCCATCAGCATTGTCGTGACGGAGAACGGCGAGCACGGCGCGACGGCGAGCTGCACCCGGCCGTCGGCGTCGTCGGCGAGCGCCGCGAGCCGCTCGGTTTCGGCGAGCACGTGCTCGGCGTCCTCGGCGAGCTCGTCGGGCGGAAGCCCGCCTTCGGACCGGCCGAGGTCCATCGAGCCGCGTGAGGCGACGATGCGCACGCCGAGCTCGCGGGCGGCGGCGATCTCCGCCTCGACCAGGCCGTCGACCCCGCGGGGGAAGACGTAGTGGTGGTCGAAGACGGTCGAGCAACCCGAGAGCGCGAGCTCGGCGAGCCCGGTCCGCGCGGCCGCGTACTCGAGCTCGGCGTCGATCCGCGCCCAGGTCGGGTAGAGCGTGCGCAGCCACGTAAACAGGTCGGCCTGCTGCGCCTGCGCGCGCGTGAGCGTCTGGTAGAGGTGATGGTGCGTGTTGACGAGCCCGGGCGTCACCACCGCGCCTCGCAGGTCGAGCAAAGATTCACCGTTTTGTTGCGAAGGACGGCTTGTGCCGCCCCCGGCCTCACTGCGACGATCCTGGCGGGTGGCGGGTGGCCCACTCCCCACCCAGGGTGGGGGTGTGGGCTCGGCCCCGGGGCGGCGCTCCTCGGGGTCGCCGGGGCCGAGGGCGGCGATCCGGCCTCCTTCGATCCGCAGCCAGCCGCGCTCGTACTCGGTGCCCGCGTCGTCCATCGTCACGAGCCACGCATTCGTGAGGATCATTCGACCTCCAGCGGCACGAGCTCGAAGCGGTCGACGTCGACGAGGCCGCGATCGGTGATCTTGAGCGCCGGGATCACCGAGAGCGCGAGGAACGAGAGGTGCTGGAACGGCGCCTCGACGCTGCAGCCGAGCTCCGCGGCCGCCGCGACCAGCGCCCGGCTCCGCGCGACGACCTCGTCGAGCGGCGCGTCCGACAGCAACCCGGCGACGGGGAGCGGCAACTCCGCCAGCACGCGGGCGCCGTCGGTCACGACGATCCCGCCGCCGATGTTCGCCAGCCGCCGGACGGCGAACGCCATCGCGGCGTCGCTCATCCCGACGACGACGACGTTGTGCGCGTCGTGCGCCACCGTTGATGCAAGTGCGCCGTGCCGGAGCCCGAAGCCGCGAACGAACCCGAGCCCGAGCCGCCCGGTACCGAGGTGCCGCTCGACGACCGCGATCTTCGCGAGGTCGCGCGCCGGATCCGCGACCGCCTCCCCGCCCCTTCGAGTCGGCTCCTCGACGAGTGCGTTCGTGACGATCTGCCCGGGCACGAGTCCAATCACGCGTGCACGGCCCCCGCGCCACGGGATGCGGAACACCTCCGGGCCGAGCGCGCCGACGCGAACCGTGTGCTTGACCCAGTCCGGCACCTCGGCGCGAGGGATCTCGTCGACGGTCCGGCCGGCCTTCAGGACGAGGGTCGGGACGAACCGCTCGAGGTCCGGCAGCAGTAGCAGGTCGGCCTGGTAGCCGGGCGCGATCGCCCCGAGGTGCGAGAGTCCGTGCCAGAGCGCGGGGTTGAGCGTCGCGCAGACGAGCCCGTCCTCCGGCGGAACGCCGCCGGCGACCGCATCGCGGACGATCGAGTTGACGTGCCCGTCGTCCGCGATGTGCTCCGGCTCGCGATCGTCCGTGCAGAAGGCGATCCGGCTCGGGCCGTACTCGAGCAGCAGCGGGAGCAGCGCCTCGAGGTTCCGGGCCGCCGACGCCTCCCTGATGAGCAACCACATCCCGGCTCGGAGGCGCTCCCGTCCCTCCTCGACGGCCGACGCCTCGTGGTCGGAGCGGATGCCGGCCGCTACGTATGCGTTCAACTCGTGCCCGCGGACGCCGGGCGCGTGGCCGTCGACGTGCTGCGCGAGCTCGAGCTTCTCGAGTTCGCGCTCGTCGCCGTGCACGACGCCGGGAAAGTTCATCATCTCGGCGAGCCCGAGCACGCGCCGGCGTCGCAGGAGCGCGTCGAGATCGCCGATCGTGAGCTCGCGCCGCGGCGACTCGAAGACGGAGGCGGGTACCGACGACGACGCCATGAACCAGACGTCGAGAGGCACGCGGCCGGCGACGTCGAGCAGCCAATGCACGCCGTCGGTGCCGAGCACGTTCGCGATCTCGTGCGGATCCGCCACGACGGCCGTGGTCCCGAACGGCAACACGAGTCGGGCGAACTCGTCGACGAGGAGCTTCGACGACTCCAGGTGCATGTGTGCATCGACGAAGCCGGGCGCGACGTACTGCCCCTGCGCGTCGATCGTCTCCCGGCCCTCGTAGGCGCCGAGGCCCGCGATCGAACCGTCGACGACCGCGACATCCGCGTCGAGCCATTCGCGCGTGAACACCGAGAAGACGCGGCCGCCGCGGACGACGAGGTCGGCCGGCTCGTCTCCGCGCGCGACGGCGAGACGACGCGAAAGCGGTGAACGCATTGGACGAGAACCGTACAGTTCGGCCCGTGGACGTTCTTTCGCCACGCTCGCTCGACGAGGCCTTGCGCCTGAAGTCGGAGCAACCAGATGCCTGTCCGATCCAGGGCGGAACCGACGTGATGGTGGCGCTCAACTTCGACCGGCTGCGGCCGACGGCTCTGCTCAACCTGAACGAGGTCGCCGAGCTCCGCGGCTACACGCGTGACAACGGGCAGCTGAGGCTCGGAGCGGGCTTGACGTATGCCGAGGCGATGGAGCACGAGCTTGCGGAGCTCCTCCCGGCGCTCGCCGAGGCCTCGCGAACCGTCGGCTCGCCGCAGATCCGGAACCGCGGCACGATCGGGGGGAACCTGGGCACCGCGTCGCCCGCGGGCGACGCGCTCCCGCCGCTGCTGATCGAGGGCGCAGAGGTCGAGTGCGCCTCGGTCCGTGGGGTGCGCCGCGTGGCGCTCGAGGAATTCGTCACCGGCGTCAAGCGCAACGTCCTCGCGCCCGACGAGCTGGTGACGGCTGTCGTCGTCGAGCCGTCCGGGGCGCGGCAGACGTTCATGAAGATCGGTCCGAGGAACTCGATGGTGATCGCCGTCGTCTCGCTTGCCGTCAGCGCCGGCGACGCGCTGCGGGCCTCGTTCGGGTCCGCGTCGCCGAGGCCGGTCGTCGTGCGTGCGCCGCGCGACGAGGCGGACTCGTTCGCGGAGCGCGTTGCGGCGGCGGCGGTGCCGATCGACGACGTGCGGGGCACAGCTGCGTACCGCCGGCATGCGTTGGCCGTGCTGACGCAGCGTGCGCTCGAGAGGTGCACCGCGTGAGGATCTCGCTGCGCGTGAACGGCGCCGACCTGGAGGCCGACTGCTGGGAAGGCGAGTCGCTGCTCTTCGCGCTGCGCGAGAAGCTGGGCCTTCCGGGCGCGAAGAACGCCTGCGAGCAAGGCGAGTGCGGATCGTGCTCGGTGCTGCTCGACGGGAAGCTCGTCTGTGCCTGCCTCGTGCTCGCCGCGCAGGCGGACGGGCACGAGGTCATCACCGTCGAGGGGCTCGCAGACGGGGAGCAGCTGCACCGCGTACAGCAGGCGTTCGTCGACGCCGGTGCTGTGCAGTGCGGCTTCTGCACGCCGGGCCTCGTGGTCGCGACCGCCGACCTGCTCGGCCGCAGCCCGGAGCCGAGCGACGACGAGATCCGCGAGGCGTTGTCGGGGAACCTCTGCCGGTGCACCGGGTACGCGAAGATCTTCGCCGCGGTCCGGCTGGCGGCCCAGGCCGGATGAGAGGCGTGGCGCAGAGCGGGGCGTCCCGGCTCTAACACGGTGGAGGTGCTGACCGGCCGGAGCGCCGAAGAGCTCGAGCGCCTGCGCGGGCAGTGGCAGACGCTTCGATGGGAGCGAGAGGAGGCGGAGCTCGACTACCTCTTCACGCGGGTGCGTCTGCGGCCGGAGGCGCTCGGTCCATTCGGCATCGTCGTCTGTCGCGACCGCGAGCCGATCGCCGGCCTGGCGGGTCGCATTGAGGAGCGGCCGTTGCCGGCCCGCATTGGGTACCGCGTCGTCGTCGCGCCGCGGGTGCGTCTGCTACACGTTGTCCAGGGCGGCATCGTCGGGACGGCGGCGATCGATGCCCTTCGGCCGATGCTCGCGGAGGTCGACGTAGTCGTCTTTCCGCCGCTGCCGATCGGATCGGACGCGGCCCGGGCCGCGGCGGCGCTCGGGTCGCCGCTGCGGCGGCAGCCGTTCGTCGCCGCGGGGGCGCGCCGCATCCTGCGCCTGCCCGGCACCTACGGCGACTACCTCGCCTCGCGCAGCGCCAAGGTGCGGTCCGGGCTGCGTTACGACGCCAAGAAGCTCCGAGCCGCCCTCGGCCCCGACCTCTCGGTCGACGTGTCGACCGATTCGACGCGGTTCGAGAGCCTGCTCGCCGACATCGAGCGAGTCGCGAGCCGTACGTACCAGCGTGCGCTCGGAGCGGGCTTCGCGAACACGCCGGAGCAGCGCGAGCTGCTTCGCCTCGGCGTCGAGCGCGGGTGGGTACGAGGTTACGTCCTTCGTCACCGCAGCGAGCCGATCGCCTACTGGCTCTGCTCGGTCTACCGTGGGACGATGCTGCTGCGGCAGACCGGGTTCGACCCGGCCTACGCTCGCACACGTCCCGGCATCTTCCTGCTCACGCAGGCGATCGAGCACGCGATCGCCGATCCGCTCGTCGACGTCGTCGACTTCGGGCAGGGCGACGCGGCCTACAAGCGCCAGCTCAGCACCGACAGCTCGCTCGAGCGCGAGATCATCGTGTTCGCCCCGACCTGGCGCGGGGTCCGGGCAAACGCCGTGCGTGCTCCGGTGCTCGGCGCCGCGCGGATCGGACGCCGGGTCCTCGATGCGACATCGCTGACCGACCGCGTCCGGATGGCGTGGCGGGCACGGGCGCGCCGTTGATCGTCAGGCTGCGCGACTGTCGGGCCGGTTTCGACTCTCGGCCGCCCGAGCGTGCTCTTCCGCCGCCGCGTCGCGGCGGGCCGCGACGAAGAGGGTCGGTGTAACGCTTCGCGGCAGCCTCACGCCCGGCACCACTTCCTCGACTGCATAGCCGGCACGTGCGACGAGGTAGCGGGCCGTCTCGGCGGTGAACTGGTAGTGGTGCACGTCCGCGTCGAAGAAGCCGCGGCCGGCGAAGGCCGCGCGTGCGAGTCGGGAGCGTGGCAGCACCGTGAGGTAGAGGACAAGCAGCCCACCCGGCGTGAGCTTCGGCGCCAGCCGTCGCAGCAGAGCCCGGGGAGCGTCCAGGTGCTCGAGGATGTCCGAGACCCAGACGGCGTCGAATCCCCCGTCCTCGATTTCGTCCAAGTCCGCCTCGACGTCGCAGAGTCGAGCGTCGAGCCCGAGCGAGCGACAGAACTCGACGTGCTCCGGCACGTTGTCGAGCCCCACCGACCCGGGGCCGAAGTGTACGAGGCAGTGGCCGTACGAGGCGCCGACATCCAGGACCCGCATCTCGTCTAGCGGCCAGTGCTGCAACCCGCGAACGAGCCGCCCCGGCTGCGCCTCGAAGCGCTTCCGAACGATCGCCTCGAGCGTCCCGGATGGCAGCACGGACCGCTCGCGAATGAGCGAGCGGACCTCGTCGATCTGCCGCACCTCTGTCCCTCCTGTGCTTCGTCCCGACCTTTCGTCGCCATTTTCCCACGACTGCCGCCTGCCCGCCGGCTGAGCGAGAATGCGGCGGTGGCGAGCAGGCTGGGGATGAGCACGACGGTCTCGCCGGCGCGGCGCACGCTCGAGGTTGGGCGAATCGGCGAGTCGCTGCCACGCGTCGACGGCGTCCCGAAGGTCAGGGGCGAGTTCGCGTACGCCAGCGACCTCGTCGCGCCGGGGATGCTCTGGGGGCACACGCTGCGTAGCCCGCACGCGCACGCGCGCATCCTTGCGCTCGACATCTCCGAGGCGCTCGCGATGCCGGGCATCCACGCCGTCCTGACCCACGCCGACGTGCCCGGTGAGAAGCGGTACGGGCTCGAGTTCGCGGACCAGCCCGTGCTCGTGATCGACCGGGTGCGGTACTTCGGCGAGCCCGTCGCGGTCGTCGCCGCCGAGCACCCCGAGCAGGCGCGCCGTGCTGCTGCCCGCATCCGCGTCGCCTACGAGACGCTTGCGCCCGTCACCGACATGGAGCGGGCGACCGAGCACGACGAGCTCCATCCCGAGCATCCGACTCGCGGCCACGGCTATCGCGACGACCCGCGCCCGAACGTCCTCCGGCACCTCGTGATCCGGCACGGCGATCCCGAAGCGCGCGGCCAGGTGACCGTGAACGGCGTCTACGAGACCGGCATCCAGGACCAGGCGTTCCTGGGTCCCGAGTCGGGGCTGGCCGTGCCGGACGGCGAGGGCGGCGTCGACATCTACGTCGCCACGCAGTGGCTGCATGTCGACCGCGCTCAGGTCGCTCCCTGCCTCGGCCTGCCGCTCGAGCAGGTTCGCATCCACCTCGCCGGGGTCGGGGGTGCGTTCGGCGGCCGCGAGGACCTGTCGATGCAGATCCACGGAGCGATGCTCGCCCTCCACACGAACCGCCCGGTCAAGATCGTCTACAGCCGCGAGGAGTCGTTCATGGGCCACGTCCACCGCCACCCGGCGCGGATGTGGGCCGAGCACACCGCTACCCGCGACGGCAAGCTCGTCGCCGTGCGAATGCGGATCCTGCTCGACGGGGGCGCGTACGCCTCCAGCTCGGCCGCCGTCTGCTCGAACGCGGCCTGCTTCGCTTGCGGCCCGTACGCCGTCCCGAACGCCCTGATCGAGTCGACGGTCGTCTACACGAACAACCCGCCGTGCGGCGCGATGCGTGGGTTCGGCGCGGTGCAAACATGCTTCGCCACCGAGGCCCAGATGGACAAGCTCGCCGCCGCGCTCGGCATCGACCCGGTCGAGCTGCGACTCCTCAACGCGCTCGCGCCCGGCGACGTGCTTCCGACCGGCCAGCGGATCGACGGCTCGCTGCCCGTCGCCGAGGTGATCCGCCGCGCAGCCGCGCTCGAGCCGCCGCCGCCGGAGGAGCTGCCGCGCGACCCGCTCCGTCTGCCGGGCGGCGCCGGCAACACGACCCGTGGCGAAGGCGTCCGCCGAGGCACCGGCTTCGCGGTCGGGTTCAAGAACATCGGCTACTCGGAGGGCTTCGACGACTACTGCGCCGCTCGGGTTCGTCTGCTCGCCGACGGCTCGGCCGAGGTGCACTGCGCGGCGGCCGAGGTCGGCCAGGGGGTCACGAACGTGATCCTCCAGGTGGCGCGCAGCGAGCTCGGGATCGACGACGTCTACCTCGCGCCGCACACGACTGCGAGCGTCGACTCCGCCGGCTCGACCTCCGCCTCGCGGATGACGTGGATGGCCGCCGGCGCCGTTCGCGACGCATGCCGCGCGGCGCTCGCCGAGCGTGAAGCGCGGGGCGGCGGCGAGGTCGACGTCGAGCGGATCTACCGGCACCCGCGGACGACGCCGCTCGACCCGGAGACGGGCCAGATCACGGGTGAGCGCGCGCATGTCGCATTCGCGGCCTGCGCGATGCGGGTCGTTGCCGAGGTCGACGTCGACCTTGGCCTCACGCGTGTCGTCTGGATCGGCGCCGCGCAGGAGATCGGCAAGGCGATCAATCCGCAGGCGGTCGAGGGACAGATCGAGGGCGGAACCGCACAGGGCCTCGGTCTCGCGCTGATGGAGGAGATCCAGACGCGCGACGGCCTGATCACCAACGCGAGCTTCACCGACTACCTGATCCCGACGGCGCTGGACATGCCGCCGGTCGAGTCTGTGCTGATCGAAGACCCCGAGCGGGACGCGCCGTACGGTGTCAAGGGCGTCGGCGAGGCGCCGACGGTCGTCTCGACGGCCGCGGTCGTCGCCGCGCTCCGGGACGCGACCGGCCGCGAGCTCCCGCGCGCGCCCGTCCGGATCGACGAGCTCGCCGGCCTCTAGCGCACCCCTTCCTCGGGCTGCGTCGCCGCGGGCGGCTCCTGGCGGACGACGACGGCGACGGCGAGCACGACGACCGCGGCGCCGACCAGGGTTCTCGCGCCGAGGTGCTCGTGGCGGAAGAGCACGCCCAGCACGATCGCGACCACGGGGTTGACGTACGCGTACGTCGAGACGGTGCCGAGCGGCGCGTGCGCCAGAAGCCAGGTGTAGGCGGTGTAGCCGACGACCGAGCCGATCGTGACGAGGTAGAGCCACGACAGAAGCGAGCCTGCCGACGGCGAGAAGGATCCGGCGGTCGCGAGCCCGATCGGCAGCATCACGATGCCGCCCGCGAGCATCTCGTAGGTCGTCGCGGCGAAGGCGTCGGCGGGCAACGGCAGCCGGGCTCCCAAGAAGGACCCGAGCGACCACATGACCGCCGAGACGATGCAGAGCGAGATGCCGAGGTCGGTCGCGCCGCCGGAGGGGCGCAAGAGCAGGGCGACGCCGACGAAGCCGACGCCGACGCCGGCGAGCGCGGCTGTCGGCAGCCGCTCGCGACTTGCGAGCCGCAGCACCATGAGCCAGAGTGGGACCGAGGCGATCAGCAGCGATGCGAGCCCGGTCGGCACGTTCTCCTCCGCGTAGAAGAGCACCGCGTTCGCACCCGGCAGCAGGCAGCCGATCACGGCGCAGGACGCGAGCGCCCCCCTGCTCACGCGCAGGGAGCCGCCGCGGAGCCGGACGACGGTCGCCATGATCGTGCCCGCGAGGATGAAGCGCGTCGAGACCGCGAGCAGCGGCGGGATCGTCTCCACGGCGATCGCGATGAAGAGGTACGTCGACCCCCAGATGATGTAGACGGCCCAGAGCGCGGTCCAGACCTTGGTCCGCCGGCTCACCCGGCGAGCGTCACGTCGTGACCGACTCGTCGGCCTCGAAGAGGCTGAAGTCGTTGCCCTCCGTGTCGGTGCAGCGCGCGAACCAGCCGACACCGGGAATCGGCTGCTTGTCCTGGGCGCTGCCGCCGTTCTCGCGCACCTTTGCGAGCGATGCGTCGATGTCCTCGGAGTCGAAGTAGACGATCACGCCGCGCTGCTCGGCCGGGAAGATCGCGCCGCCCTGATCGTCGCCAGTGCGCACCATCCAGTACTCGACGTCCGGCATCCCGGGGTCGTTGAACGACCAGTCGAAGACGCCGCTCCAGAACGCGCGTGCGCGGGTCGTGTCCTGCGCAGGAAGTTCGAAGTGAACGAGCTTTCCCGACATCGCTTAGGGTCCCTCCTGTCGATGGTGAAGGCGCTCGTACTGTACGCAGAGGAGCCCGACCCGCAGCGGTACGCCGCGCACGTCGAGCTCTGCCGAACGGTCGCCGGCGGGACCTTCCGGCACGGGCCGGTCTTCGGTTCTCCGACGCGCAGCGGCTACCGCTACTACGCCGAGTGGGAGTTCCCGGACCGCGAGACGTTCGAGCGCGCGGCCGCGTCGCCCGAGTTCGCCGCGACCGGCAGAGACGCGCTCGAGCTCGGGGCGCCTTTCCAGGTGCTGTTCGCCGATGTTCACGGTTGAACTCACCCCGCCATCCGCGCCCGTCGCGGCTGCAAGGCTGAGTGATGCTGCGTCCTCAGTCGTCCCGATCGTTCCTGCTATCGGGACTCCCTGCGTCCTTGCGTCACGTGCTTTTCGCTCACGACAGGCACGGCGACGGGATGTGTCCAGCCGTGCTTGACGCGCCGCGCCCGGCCGCGCCGGAGGAGCTCGGCTTCGAGCGGATCGTGTACACGAAAGAGCCGCCGCGAGCGACGATCCGGCTCAACCGGCCGGAGGTGCTGAACGCGTTCGACTTCCGGATGCTGCGCGAGATCGCGCGCGCGGCCGAGGACGCGAGCTGGGACGACGAGATACGCGTCGTCGTCGTTACCGGCACCGGCCGCGCGTTCTGCGCCGGCGCGGATCTGCGCTCGTGGGGCGAGGAGCTCGTCGGCAGGCCGGGTGAGTACTGGAAGTGGTTCGGCGCGTTCAAGGACATGCACGACCGGCTGCGTGAGATCGGCAAGCCGACGCTCGCGCGCGTGCAGGGAATCGCGGTCGGCGGCGGCAACGAGCTGCAAATGGCCTGCGACCTCGCGGTGATGGTCGACGACGCGTTCATCCGGCACGTCGGCCCCGAGCACGGCTCGGTGCCCGCCGGCGGCGCGACGCAGTGGCTGCCGGTGTTCGTCGGCGACCGCCGCGCGCGCGAGATCTTGCTCCTCTGCGAGCAGATCCCGGCGCCGCAGGCGGCTGAGTGGGGGCTCGTCAACTGGGTGGTGCCCGGGGCCGAGCTCGACGCGAAGGTCGACGACGTCGTTGCGAAGCTCGCGACGAAGCTTCCGCAAACCGTGCGCTACACGAAGCAGCAGCTGAACTGGTGGCGCGACATCTCCTGGCACGAGACGGTGGGCCACGCGCGCGACTGGCTCGCCCTTTCGATGCTGGGGGACGAGGCGAAGGACGCGATTCAGAGGTTCCTCGCGCAGTGAACCCGCGGCGGCCGGCCGCATGAGCGTCTCGACCGCGCGCGACGGGGCGGTGCTGACGATCACGCTCGACCGGCCCGAGGTGCTCAATGCGCTCGACGCGGCCATGCACGAGGGGCTGAGCGACGCGCTCGCCGAGGGTGCCGACCCGACGATCCGCGCGATCGTGCTCACGGGCGCCGGGCGCGGCTTCTGCGTCGGGCAGGACCTGTCCGAGTTCCGAGCGGGTGCCCGCGACGTCGCCGGAGAGCTTCGCGAGCGCTTCAACCGGCACGTGTTGGCGCTGCGCTCGCTCGAGAAGCCGGTGCTCGCCGCCGTGAACGGTCCGGCGGCGGGCGCAGGTCTCTCGCTCGCGCTCGCCTGCGACGTACGGCTCGCGTCCGACGCGGCGTCGTTCGTGCCTGCGTTCATCGGCATCGGCCTCGT
>Ga0070731_10004467_pt1 | contig 12015 bp, 8 predicted proteins | sample Coa_R1_2_FD_66448 | JGI IMG/M metagenome (GOLD analysis project Ga0070731, IMG submission 66448) | Surface soil microbial communities from Centralia Pennsylvania, which are recovering from an underground coalmine fire - Coalmine... | ecosystem: Environmental > Terrestrial > Soil > Unclassified ... | reverse complement strand
CGGTAGCACGTGTAGTGCGCAAGATCGTCGGCGGGCGCAGCGCTCATGATCATCGTCTCCAAAAGTAGAAATAGCAGAAGGGCCATGCAGATTTTGCATAATACCATACGGCAATAATTGCGTTGCTTCAGCGTTCGTTAATTGCCAAATGATTGGGAATTTGTTCTATATTATGGAAATTCCGTGAAAGAATGCCTCTCATATCCGGTTGGGCTGAAGGCGGTTGGAAGCGGCCAGAGGATTGCAGGTGTTTCCTTTGAGGGTTTCACCTTAGGATGCTTGGTTTTCGGCTCATAACGATCATAGGGGTGCTGGGCGTGCTCTTAGCTGTGCCCGCCACGCGTGCTGACCAGGCGTCCCTCGGCGAAGATACTGATGTGGCTCAGTATGTCACCGCCGCTGATGTCACAGATTCCGACCATTCCGCAGCGCCTGCCGTGGAAATTGGACCCTATTCCAGAGATTCCAAAGATATTCTAATGCGTCCGGAGTCGGATATTCCGGATGTTGGCTCATCGGAGATGATGAATATCCTGAACGAAAGTAACGGCTTAGAACTCGATGCAGATCAGGTGACGGAAGCTACAATGGCCGCCGTGCCCAGGCGCGGCAAGCAGGCTAGCGGAATTCCCGACCTGCTGCTGCCCTCGGTGTGCCTCCTGCTCGGTACTGCCCTGACCAGCTTTGCTTTCTTCACCCGGCGCACGCATAAACATTCACGGCGTGCATATTTTTCCAGACATTTCTTCATAGCCCGGCACACGTCTAGGAGCCGGCCTCTTCGAACATCCCCGTCTGCCGGTTCTTCCGAACCGAGTCCCAGCGAAAATAACGGCCATTCATTGCGACGTAAACGCCTGGCGTGAGCGTCTGCGCAAACGCCAAAGCGCTACCCAAATTAAACAGGCCGTCCGAGCTGCCGAATTTGTAAGGGACCATCGCGCCGGTCAGCACTATCGTCTTGTCCTGAATCGGGGCAAGCACACGCGCCGTGGTGGCCATGGTATCGGTACCGTGAGTAATCACGATGCGGCTTTCCGGCGCGCTACGGCAGTGCTCCAGGATCAGGTTGCGGTCGGCATCCGTCATCTGCAGGCTATCGATCATCATGAGCGTGCTGATTTCGAGTGCCAGGTTGCTGCGGCCGAGCTTGAGCATTTCCGGCAAGTGCGATTCCTTGAAAAATAGCTGGCCGGTAAGCTCGTCATATTCCTTGTCGAAAGTGCCCCCGGTGATGAAGAGCCGGATCGGTTGCGGGTTCATGGACGCATTCCCCCGCTATTTCAAGTGCTTGTCCATCCAGGCCACGGTACGCTGAGCGGCGTCGACGCGATGTTGGGACTCACGCAGGCCATGCCCTTCGCGGGGGTACCGCACCAACTCCGCCTCGATGCCGCGCTGCCGCAGCGCCGTGTACATTTCCTCGGCCTGGGTGATATGGACGTCGTTGTCCTGTTCGCCGTGAAGGAACAGGGTGGGCGTGGTCACGCTCTTTACGTGCGCTAGCGGCGACCATTTCCACACGAGCTCGAAGTTGTCCCATGGATAACCGTTGAACTCGGCATGGACCAAATCCTGATACAACGACGTCGAGTAAAAACTGATGAGGTTGGAAAGGCTGGCCACTGCCACCGCCGCTTTGAAGCGCGGCGTCTGGGTGATCACCCAATTGGTCATGAAGCCGCCGTAGCTGCCGCCGGTCACGCCCAGGCGGTTGGCGTCGATCTTCGGATGGGTCTTCAAGACGTAATCCACGCCGGCCATAAGGTCCCTGTAATCGCCGCCACCCCAGTTGTTCACGCAGCCATCGGAAAACTTCTGCCCGTAGCCAGAGCTGCCGCGTGGATTGATAGCAAGGGTGGCATAACCGCGCGCCGCGTAGAATTGGGCGGTGGGGTTGAAAGCGTAGCCAAACGCGCCGTGCGGGCCGCCGTGAATGGAAAGAATCATGGGCGAGCGGCCTTTGGGTTTCAGGGCCGGATAGAGCCAACCTTGCACGGGCGTGCCATCGAAGCTGCGGAAACTGATTTCCTCGGGAGTGGTCAGATCCCAATGCTTGAGCAGCTCATCGTTGAGCGACGTAATCCGCCCGGTATTTGATCCCTGCAGGATATGCAACTCGGCTGGGACGGACGGCGTCGACATGGCGAAGATGATCGTTCCATCCTTGGCGACGGAGACCGCTCCAACCTGCGCTTTGTCGTTGACTAGCGGCAGGGACGCCCCGCCTTCGAGCGGCGTGCGGTAGAGCGCCACCTTGCCGTGATCGCCCGCCGCGAAGATGACCGATTTACTGTCGGGCGCCCACAATGCCCCGGCGCTCCTGCGGTCGAGCGCGGCATTCAATTCGCGGCCTTTGCCGCCATCGGCCGGCACCACCCACACATGCGCGTCCTCGGCCACGCTGTCGATGGTGGTGATCTTGCGCGTGGTCGATGTGTATGCGATCCAGCGGCCGTCGGGGGAAACTTTGGGATCCATCTCGACGCCCGGGGTGTTGGTCAGCTGGCGTGCGCCGCCGCTCGCGGCGTTCACTGCGAAGATGTCGTAGTTGAGCAGCGCGTCCGGGTCGGGCTGGTGATTGGACAGGAACACGATCTCTTTGCCATCGCCGCCCCAATCGATCGAGTGCTCGTCGAAATTGCCTGAGGTGATCGCGCGCGGCGCGCCGCCGTTGGCGGGTACAACGTAAATATGGGAGCGGCGTCCGTCCCAGATCGACGTGCGCGTCTTATACAGAATGCGCGTAATCACCAGCGGATCCGGGCGCGGCTGGGCTGGTTCAATGGCTCCGGCGAAGGCCAGTTGGGTTCCATCGGGCGACCAGGCCAGCATGTTGCCGGCTTTGGTCAGAAAAGCGTTGCTGTGATCGTAATCGCAAATTCTGGTAACGGCGCCGGACGGGACATCCAAAACCCAAATCGCGCTCTTGCCCTCTTTTGCCGCGATAAACGCGAGCCGGGTCCCATCGGGCGACCAGCGCAGGCTGCCGGCGCCTTCGGGAGCTTGCGCGATGTCTGACACTGTGCCACCGATCGCCGGGACGCTCATCAGCCGCGCGATGGGTTGATTCGTCTTGGCATCGTTCTCGCTGATTGTGAACACGACCGTCTTGCCGTCCGGCGAGATTTGGGCATCGCCAATAGTCTTTCCGGCTAGCAGATCATCCGCGGTGAACGGATGGCGCCCGGATTGTGCAAACAGGGTGACGCAGGTGGCCAGCAGGAGTGCAATGGTCTTCATGGTGGTGATTGGTGAATGCATTAGAATGATAACAACATCGTTGGAGAGTGGTTTGCGAATATGCGCCGTCACTATCTGTCGCTTCTGAGCTGCACCGTTGCCGCCTTGCTGGCTTTTGGCAGCCAACCGGTAGCGGCCGAAGAGCAGAAATCGCCCCGCTTTGAAGCCAACGTTCAGCCTCTGCTGCGCGAGAAATGTTTCGCGTGTCATGATGCCAAGACCAAGCAGGCAGGCCTTTCGATGGAGACGCGCGACGACCTGCTGAAAGGCGGCAAGTCCGGCGCGGTGGTGATTCCCGGCAAGGCGGTCGATAGCCTGCTGCTGACTCTGGTGAACTCGGGCAAAATGCCGATGGGCGGCCAAAAGTTGGCGGATTCGGAAATCGAAATCATTCGCAAGTGGATCGAAGGCGGAGCCTTGCGCGATGCCGAGGACAGTGCCGCGGCCGCGACATCGATGGCGAAAATGGTCACAGAGCGCGAGGTTCACGCCATACTGAGCGCGAAGTGCTGGGTTTGTCATGGACGAACCGAGCAGAAAGCGGGACTTGATCTGCGCACCCGCAGCGCCATGCTGAAAGGCGGCAAATCCGGGCCCGTCGTGGTGCCGGGCAAGCCTGCCGAAAGCCTGCTGGTGAAGCGGGTTGCGGCGCAGGAGATGCCTCCGCCCAAATTGCAGGAGCAATATTCGGTCCGCGGCCTGACGGACAGCGAGTTGGCGAAGGTCACGCAGTGGATTGCCGCTGGCGCGCGCGCCGATGACGAGAAGGCGCAGGAATTTACCGCGGCGACAGATCCGATGGTGAAGGACAAAGACCGCGCCTTCTGGGCATTCACTCCGCCGCAGCGCCCCGCGGTTCCCGACGTGCATGCTAAGGCGCGCGTACGAAATCCGATTGATGCGCTCGTGATCGAAAAGCTCGAAGCCAAAGGGGCGGCCCTTGCTAGCGACGCGGATCGCCGCACCTTGATGCGCCGGGCGTATCTGGATCTGATCGGCCTGCCGCCCTCGCCGGAGGAGGCGCAGGCTTATCTTGCTGACCCGGATCCGAAGGCGTATGAGCACCTGGTTGACAAGCTGCTGGCGTCTCCGCGGTATGGCGAGCGCTGGGCACGATTCTGGCTGGATGCAGTGGGCTATTCGGATTCCGAAGGGGGAAGCAGTGCCGATGAGCCGCGTCCCCACGCCTGGCGTTTTCGCGATTTCGTAATTCGCTCGCTCAACGAGAACAAGCGCTTCGACCGTTTTCTCACCGAGCAACTCGCCGGCGATGAGCTTTTCGATTACAAAGCCGCAAAGCAGTACACGCCCGAGCAGGTGGATTTGTTGGCTGCGACAGGTTTCTGGCGCACGGCGCCGGATTCAACCTACAGCACCGAGCAGAATTTCATCCCTGAACGCATGGACGTGATCGCCGGGCAAGTCGAAATTCTCGGCTCGGCTGTAATCGGGCTGAGCGTCGGTTGCGCACGCTGCCACGATCACAAATACGATCCCATTCCGCAGCGCGACTACTACCGGCTGACCGCGGTTTTGACGCCGGCATACGATCCCTTCACCTGGCGCGCGCCTAGCATGAACTGCGGCGGCGTCGGCGCCCACTGCGATGACAACAACACGCGCTATCTTCCCCTGCTGGTGCCGAGCGAGCGCGACCGTGTGCAAAGCCACAATGCCCCGATCCAGGCGAAAATCGCCGATCTCAATAAGCAACTGGAGCTGAAGGCCGAGCCGCTGAAACAGAAGATGGAAGCGGAAAAGCTGCTGACTGTCCCGGCGGAGATTCGCGAAGATGTCCGCAAAGCGTGGCAGACTCCGAAAGCCGAGCGGACCGAAGTCCAAAAGTTTCTGCTGCAGAAATACGAAGACTCGCTCACCATCAAGCTGACCGATATCGCCAAGGCAGACGAAGGTTTCCGCAAGGAAAAAGAAGACGTCGACAAGCAGATTGCGGAGCAAAAAGAAACTCTGCTGCCCGATCCGAAAATTCGCGCGCTCTTTGATCTGGGAGCCGAGCCTCCGCCGCAGCGCATTCTGATGCGCGGCGATCCGACTACGCCGGGTGTGCTGGTCGAACCGGGCGCGCTTTCCGTGCTGAGCGCCAAGATCGCTCCGTACACCGTGGCGCAGCTTCCCTATGAGAGCAAAACCACGGGACGCCGCCTGGCACTGGCTCGCTGGCTGGTCGAGCCGAATCATCCGTTGACGGCGCGGGTGATGGTGAATCGGATGTGGCAGCATCATTTTGGAACCGGCATCGTCAGCACTCCTGGGAATTTTGGGAAGATGGGCGCGGCGCCGGTCAATCAGCCGCTTCTCGACTGGCTGGCCACGGAATTCGTACGGCAGGGCTGGGACATCAAGGCTATGCACCGGTTGATTATGACGTCGTCGGTGTACCGGCAGAGTTCGCAATCCGATGCGGCAGCTCAGGAGAAAGATCCGGATGGCTCGCTGCTGTCACGCTATCCGCTGCGCCGCTTGGATTCAGATGCGATTCGCGATTCGATTTTGAAAGTCGCCGGGCGCCTGGACCTCACGCCCTTCGGTCCGCCAGATCCGATAAAGCAGATGCCCGACGGCGAGGTAGTTGGCGTAGGCCAGAAGAATTCAGGGCAGCGGCGCAGCATTTTCATGGCCGGCCGCCGCACTGAGGCGATCACGCTGCTGGATACCTTCGATACGCCATTCATGAATCCGAATTGCGTACGGCGCGCGCAATCCACAGTTTCGTCGCAGGCGCTCGAGTTGATGAATAGCGATTTGCTCAGGCAGGCTTCGCGGTATATGGCGGGTCGCGTGATGGACGCGGCACCGGACAATGCGCGCGCCCAGTTGGAGCGAATGTACTGGCTGGGATTAGCGCGGGCGCCCTCGGGGGACGAACTCAGCGCGGCCGAATCCGCACTTCCGGCGATTGAGCGCGAGTGGGTGAAGCAGTTAAAGATCGAGAATCCGGAAGAACCGGTACGGGCGCGGGCCCACTGGCTGGCGGTCGCCACGTTGTGCCACACGCTGCTGAATTCAGCGGAATTTTTGTACGTGGATTAGGGAGAACGCATGGTAAGCCGCCGAGACTTTTTCAATCGCACCGTGGATGGGCTGCAGGGCGCTGCCCTGGCGTATCTTCTCGGCAACGATTTGTTCAACGCCAGCCCCGCGATGGCCGCCACCGCGCCGCGCTTGTACGATCTGAAAGCCAAGACGCCGCATCATCCGCCTCGCGCCAAGGCGATTATTCAGCTCTTCATGAATGGCGGGCCGAGCCAAGTCGATCTGTTCGATCCCAAACCGGCGCTGACGAAATTCGCCGGGCAACCGCCCAGCCGGGACCTCGCAAGCGAAGTGCGCGCTGTTCGCGAGACCGGCGGCCTGATGCCTTCGCCGTACAAATTCTCCAAGCACGGTCAATCGGGAATCGAAGTTTCCGAAATTCTGCCGCACCTGGCTACCTGCGTCGATGACATGGCCGTCATTCGCTCCATGTTCACTACTCATCTGGCCCACGAAGCCGCGCTGTTTTTGATGCATGGTGGACGAATTCTGGGCACGCGTCCGAGCCTGGGCGCCTGGGTGTCGTATGGTCTGGGGTCGGTCAACGAAAATCTTCCGGCGTACGTGGTGCTGGACGATCCTAAAGGACCGCCGATCAATTTCATTCAAAACTGGCAAGCAGGTTGGCTGCCTGCCGTGTATCAGGGCACCCGCGTGCACTCCGATGGCGCGCCGATCTTAAATCTCACTGCCAAGGAAGAATATCCCAGCCCGATCGTGGAACTCAGCCGCAATCTGCTGCGGCGCATGGACGCGGCGCATCGCGATCAGCGCCCGGGTAACGTAGAGTTGGAGGCGCGCATCGCCAATTACGAGTTGGCCGCGCGCATGCAAATCGCCGCCACCGACGCGCTGGATCTTTCCAAGGAAAGCCCGGCCACCAAGCAAATGTATGGCTTCGATGATGAGCGTACAGCCTCCTATGGACGCCGCTGCCTGATGGCCCGCCGATTGGTCGAGCGCGGTGTCCGCCTGGTTCAGGTTTATATCGAAAGCCAGATTTGGGATAACCACAACGAGATTCGCAAAGGCCTGGAGTATGCCTGCGGGAAGACCGATAAACCGGCGGCGGCGCTACTCAAGGACTTGAAGCAGCGCGGGCTGCTGGATGACACGCTGGTGGTTTGGGGCGGCGAATTCGGGAGGCTTCCTATAGCGCAGGATCCCGGCCCCCACGCGGGGCGCGATCATGGGCCTTCCGGATTTTCGGTGTGGATGGCAGGTGGCGGAATTAAAGGCGGCACCGTTTACGGCGCAACCGACGAGATAGGCTATCGCGCGGCGGAAAATCCGGTGAGCATTCACGATTTCCACGCGACGATCCTACACCTGCTGGGCATGAATCACCGCGATCTCGTCTTCGAGCGCGAAGGGCGCAACGAACGCCTCACTGACGAATTCCCGGCGCGCGTGCTGGATCCGATTATCAGTTAGCAGCCGGCCGAAAACGGGTTAGCGAGCCGCGACCAGAGGGAGCGGTACTCCTACTTGCTTCCCTTCGCCGGCCACGCCTGGATGTGTGTGGTGAGCGTGCCGATCTTATCGATCTCGATGCTGACCACGTCATCTGCCTTCAGGAATTTCTGCCGTTCCATGCCGGTCCCGGCGGGCGTGCCGCTCGAAATCACGTCGCCTGGATACAGCGTTAAAATCTCGGAGAGATACGAGACCATCTGCGGCTCTTTCCAAATCATGGAGCGTGGGTAGTCGTCCTGCATCACTTCGCCGTTGACCTTAGTCACCAGGTGCAGGTCTTCGTAGTTGGGGATGAACTCTTTGGGAACGATCACCGGCCCGAATGGCGCGCCGCGGTCGATGCTTTTGCCTTCAAACCAGTTGGCGCCGGGGAACATGCTGACGGTGCGACGGGGCGCGCCGCCGCCGCGATCGCTCAAGTCGTACATGATGCTGTAGCCGAAAACGTAATCGTGGGTCTTATCCTTGGGGACCAAGCGGGCCGGCTTGCCGATGATGATTGCGAGCTCGCCTTCCCAATCGATGCGCTCGCGCCCAGGCGGAATGTAGTACGTGGCGCCGGGATCGATGATGCAGGAACGCGGCGATTTCGCGAAGAAAATGGGCGCGTCGCGATCGGGAACGATTTTGGAAATTACAGAGGCATCAAACCCGCCCGGCGGCCGTGCGGCTGCAGGCTGATCTCCACCTTGCCGCGAGGCGCCCATGCCGGCCGCGTGCGACGGATAATTCGCCGCGATGGCCAGCAGGTTCCACGGATATTGGATCGGAGCCTTGTAGGCGACTTGATCGACTGTGTATGCGAATGGCTGCTTACCCGGCGGGTTGGCCTTATAGTAATTCGCGATCTGATACAGGCGTTTGTTGACGCTGCTGTATTGCTCGATGAGCTCCTTCATTTCTCCGGGAATGCGGACCTGCGGCAGCTTGGCCTGCTTGGTCAGATGAGCATTGGCGCCCGCCAGTTCCAGCACGAGGCGGTCGTCCAAAACCATACCGACCGCGGTCTTGCCGTTGGCTTCAAACGTGGCGAGCTTAAACGGCGTGTCGGGATTTTCCGAAATCGCCGCGGCAAATAAGCCCGTGGTGAGACACAGAGCGCTCAGAATGATGCGCATGAATCAACTTCCTCCTGGTGTTCTGTGCAAAGCTTATCGCACTCGACGGGGATTTTCACTCGTCATAGCCCAACTCGCGCAGAATTTCGCGCGTGTGTTGGCCTAGCAGCGGCGGCACGCGATCACTCTGCGTGATGGACGCCGACATTTTGAGCGGTTGCGCAACCAAACGGATCGGTCCGGCTTGCGGATGCATTTGTTCGAGAACCATGCCGCGGGCGGCCACTTGCGGATCGGCGAAGACTTTGTCGAGCGCGCGGACCGGGGCGCACGGGACATTCACGGCGTTTAGCAGTTCCATCCATTCATGGCTGTTGCGCTCGCGCAGGGCCGCCTCCAGAATGGCGATTAGCTCATCCCGATGCGCCACACGGGCGGCGTTGGTTGCGAAGCGTTCGTCCTTGGATAAGGCCGGTCTGCCTGTTACCTCGCAAAGCTTCCCGAACTGGCCGTCATTGCCCACCGCGATGATGATGAACCCGTCGCGCGTGGGAAATCTCTGATAGGGAACGATGTTCGGATGTGCGGTGCCTAGGCGCCCCGGAGGCTCTCCGCTCACCAGATAGTTCTGCGCCTGATTGGCCAGCATCGCGAGTTGCACATCGAACAGCGCGGCGTCGATGTGCTGTCCCTCGCCGGTCGAGTGCCGCTGCTCGATGGCCGCAAGGATTCCGACTACGCAATACAAACCGGTGAACAAATCCACCACCGCTACCCCGGCTCTCTGCGGACCGCCGCCGGGCTTCGAGTCGGGCTCCCCGGTGATGCTCATCAGTCCGCCGAAGGCCTGGATCATCAAGTCGTATCCCGCTCGCTCGGCCAGCGGACCTGTTTGTCCGAATCCGGTGATCGAGCAATAAATCAGCCGCGGATTTAGACCGTGAAGGGATTCGTAATCCAAGCCGTATTTGCGCAGGCCGCCGGCTTTGAAATTCTCGATAAGAACGTCGGATCGCGTAGCAAGTTCGCGCACAATCTGCTGGCCTTCCGGTTGCGTGAAATCGACAGCGAGGGATCGCTTGCCGCGATTGGTGCTCAAGTAATAGGCCGATTCACCATGCGCGAAAGGCGGGCCCCAGGCGCGTGTATCGTCGCCGCCCTCGATCCGTTCTACTTTGATGACGTCAGCTCCGAGATCGGCCAGCAGCTGCGAAGCCCAAGGTCCGGCCAGGATTCGCGAAAGATCGAGCACTTTGAGGCCAGCCAGCGGCCTGCGCAAACCTTCGTCCATCACTCGCCGGCTTTGGACAAAGCTTTCACCAACTCATACAAAAATGTCTGGCCTTCGTAGAACTCTTTAACGCCCATGCGCTCGTCGCGTCCGTGAAAGCGTATGTCATCGCGATCCATGAAAAAGCCCTGGATACCGTAGGTCGGCGTGCCGGCAGCGCGAAGGTACATACCGTCGGTGCCGCCCATTACCATGATCGGGATGACAGGCACGCCCGGCCACAATGTGTCGGTGATGCGGTTGACAGCTTTCAAAACATCCGGGCGCAGCGGCGACGCCGGGCTCTTGGTAACCTCACCCATCACCTTGATGCTCACCTGGTCATCGGCCACTACATTTTGCAACGCGCTCTGCACTTGCTCGACCGATTCTTCGGGCAGCACTCGGCAGTTGACCGTAGCGCCTGCCAATTGAGGCAGCGCATTCATCGCGTGCCCGCCTTCCAGTTGGGTCGCCACGCAGGTGGTCCGCAGGGTGGCATTCCAAGCCGGTGAGGCCGCCGCTACGCGCTGCATCGCATCCTGAGAACCCTCGGCGATCCTGGCCAAATCGGACTTGAGCGGCCCGGTCTCGGTTTTCGCCAACTCCGTGAAATAAGCTCGCGTGACATCATTGGTCTTAAACGGAAAAACAAATTTCGAGATCCGTTCCAGAGCGCCCGCCAGATGATAGATCGCGTTGTCGGCAACCGGCATCGAGCTATGCCCGCCCTTGTTGTGAACCTCGAAGCGGAAATTGATGACGTATTTCTCGCTCACCTGCAGGTCGTTCGAAATCTTCTTGCCGCCAACGGTCTCGCCCCAACCGCCTTCGTTCAGGCAGAACTCCGCCTCGATCATTTGCGGCTTGTTTTTGATCAGCCACTTCACGCCGTTATAGGGACCGCCGCCCTCTTCGTCAGCGGTCAGCGCCACGATGATGTCGCGATCCGGCTTGAATCCTTCCCGCTTGTAGCGGATCAGGTTCGCGATCCACACGGCTGCCTGCGCTTTGTCGTCGCCGGTACCGCGTCCGTAGAAATAGCCGTCTTTTTCGATGAACTGAAACGGGTCCATGTTCCAGTCTTCCCGCTTGGCTTCCACAACATCTGTGTGAGCGAGTAGCAGGATCGGCTTGCGGGCGCCGGTCCCGTGATAGCGGACCACCAGATTGGCTTTCTTTGGGATAGCTCCGCCCACAAAGATATCGGATTCCGGGAAACCCGCAGCCTTCAGCCGGGCTGCCATGGCTTCGGCAACTGGAGTCGTCGCGCCGGTAGTGAAACCGGATTTAATCTCGATCAGTTCTTTGTAGATATCGCGGGCGAACTGCCGTTCCGCCTCCGGCGGCATGGTCTGGCCAAGCAGGCAAGCCGACAGGAGCGCAGGCAAGAGCAACAATCTGAACATGTCACATTTTAGCTGTTGGCCGTCTGCTTATGTTCCAGGTTCGGCAAGAACCAGGTGAGCAAGCCGATCAACGGCAGGAATGAGCAGACACGGTACACGAAATCGATGCTGGTCATATCCGCAAGTTTGCCGAGCAGGGCGGCACCGACGCCTCCCATGCCGAATGCCAACCCAAAAAACAAGCCGGAGATCATGCCCACTTTTCCAGGCACCAGATCCTGCGCATAAACCAGGATCGCCGAAAAGGCCGACGCCAGAATCAGGCCGATGAACACGGTGAGAATGCTGGTCCAGAACAGATTGGCGTACGGCAGCGCCAGTGTGAACGGCAACACGCCGAGAATCGAGCACCAGATCACCAACTTGCGGCCGATGCGGTCGCCCACCGGGCCGCCGATAATGGTTCCCGCCGCCACCGCGCCCAGAAAAATGAACAGATGGATCTGCGCGTTTTGCACGGAAACGTGAAATTTGTTCATCAGATAAAACGTGTAGTAGCTGCCCA
>Ga0070731_10004466_pt1 | contig 12015 bp, 9 predicted proteins | sample Coa_R1_2_FD_66448 | JGI IMG/M metagenome (GOLD analysis project Ga0070731, IMG submission 66448) | Surface soil microbial communities from Centralia Pennsylvania, which are recovering from an underground coalmine fire - Coalmine... | ecosystem: Environmental > Terrestrial > Soil > Unclassified ... | reverse complement strand
GATATCCTGCATGCTGATGATCTCCTCGTCCATGCCAGTGATCTCGGAGATGTTCGTCACCTTGCGGGTGCCGTCGCTCATGCGCGAGACCTGCACCACCAGCGTGATAGCGGCTGCCATCTGCTGCCGGACGGCGCGCTCGGGCAGATTGAGATTGGCCATGGCTACCATGGATTCGAGGCGCGCCAGAGCATCCCGGCAAGTATTTGCGTGTATTGTGGTCATGGATCCTTCGTGACCTGTATTCATGGCCTGCAACATGTCGAACGCTTCATCGCCGCGAACCTCGCCAATGATGATGCGGTCGGGCCGCATACGAAGGCTGTTGATCAGGAGCTGCCTCTGTTTGACGGCGCCCACACCCTCCACGTTTGGCGGCCTGGTTTCGAGGCGCACGACGTTTTCCTGCTGCATCTGCAACTCCGCGGCATCTTCGATGGTGACCAGACGCTCGGACTCGGGAATGTACTTGGAAAGCATGTTGAGAAAGGTGGTCTTGCCGGCGCCCGTGCCACCCGAAATTAGAATGCTGATGCGCGCGCGGACTGCGGCTGAAAGCACCTCCAACATTTCCACCGAGATTGTCTTCAAAGTGACCATCTGCTGCGCGGTCAGCGGAGCCGATCCGAACCGACGAATGGAGAGGGCGGGCCCATCCAGTGCCAGCGGCGGAATAATCGCGTTAACACGAGAGCCGTCGGGGAGCCGGGCGTCCACCATGGGGGACGATTCATCTACGCGACGGCCAACCTGGGAAACAATGCGATCGATGACTTGCAGCAGGTGGGCATCGTCGCGAAACTTGACGTCCACTCTTTCGAGAAGGCCGCCGCGTTCGATGTATACCTGATCCTTGCTGTTCACCAGGATGTCCGATATGGCATGGTCCTTGAGCAACGGCTCGAGAGGACCCAGCCCGAAGATGTCATCGATCAGGTCGGCCTGAATTCTCTCCTTTTCCAAGGCGTTCAGAGGAAACTTCTCGCTGGCTACGATTTCCTGTACGAGCATGGCGACGGCCTGCTTGGCGCGGCCGTTGTTCACCGCCGACAGCTTTTCCAGATCCATCTTGGAAATCACCGTGCGGTGTACGTCGGCTTTTAACTGATCGAAATCTGCGGTTTCCATAATCGTGGCCTCTCGATTCGTAAATCTCCAGCGGGCACCATTACCCGAATAAGCCCAGTTTCTTCTTTTTGGTCTCCGGGCTCTTGCCGCAAGCCAGCTGCGCCATCTGTCGTAGCGCCGCCGATAAATCGGACTTCTGCAAAATCAGCGGAGAGCCCGCATTATGAGAACTGCGCGCCACCGTATAGTCATTGGGCATCCGCCACTTGACGGGCGCCGTGAGCGCTTTCTCGATCTGGTCCTGGGCGATGCCGCCGCGGCTGTCATACCGATTCAGCACAATCTCCACGTTCGGGCGGCTCTGGCTCAATTTCTGCATGTGAGCGATGGCGCGCTGCGCGTTCCGCAGCGACGGAATGTCCACCTGGGTGACCAGATAGGTAACGTCTGCCAACTGCAGCAGCGTGTCCGCCTCCGCGCCCAGACCCGAACCACCGTCCACCACTACAAACGGGAACCGGGCCTTCATAATGCGCAGCAACTTGCGCAAACTTCCGTTTTCGGCGTACGGCGCCGGGTTGAACTCGTCCGGACCGGCTAGCAGGTTCAGGCCGGATGAGTGCTGGGCCAGAAACGTAGAAACCAAGTCCATATCCAGGCGGTTCCCGGTACGCAGGGCATCCAGCACAGTGTATTTGGGAGTGAGTCCCAGCAGCACCGAAACGTCGCCCAGGTGTAGATTGAGATCCACCAGTCCAATATTTTGCCCGGACTCCTGTTGCAGCGCCAGGGCAAAGTTGCTTGCCAGCGTAGTTACGCCCGCGCCGCCCTTGGCGGAAACAAACAGGAGCAGCTTGCCGGTGGCTTTCTTGAGCTGGGCCGACTCGACGCGTTCGGAAGCGCGCGCCAGGGGCTCCAGCAACGACTCCGCGGTCAGCGGGTGCGTCAGAAACTCGCGAGCGCCGGACCGCATGGAACGCATGAGGAGATCCGGGTCATGCCCGCCCGCGTATACCATTACCGTCAGCGCCTGATCTGCTGGGAGGTTTTCGACCAGATTCAAAGCGGCTTCCACGTCGGGGACCAGGTCGACGAGGACAAGGTGGCAGTCCAGGGAGACAACCTTGATCAATTCGTCCAGCCTGGGATATTCGCCGAATTCGCGGGCAATCTTCACGCCGTGCTTCGTCAGCGCACCAGCCAGCGCACGGCGCCGGCTGAGCTCGGCACTAACGATGACTGCAGACAGGCTGTGCATACGTACTTTATCTTCGCCAATCTCCGGGCCCAGATTCAAGGTCTCTTCGAAAGCTGGGGTCGTGTAGATCATGGCTAACCACGGCTGGCCAAAAATGCAAAGACGGTCCCGACGGCGATGGCCGGGGCGTAAGGGATGCTCAGCGCAGCCGGATTGTTTAACGAAATCCGTCCATCTCTGGGGGACTTGCCGTGTAGCAGGCCGGCGATCAAGTTCCCGGTGCCCGCTAGCGACTGCCCTAGCGACCGGTGCCAGGCAGCGTAACCAACGGCCAGAATGCCACCGGCAATGGCAGTCATCACCAGGGCGAAGAGGAGAGGTCCCGGCCCGATCCAGGCGCCGATACCGGCGCAAAGCTTTAAGTCGCCCATACCCATCCCGCGCAGCCAACACAGGGGACCTACGAGTGCCAGGGCTACCGCGATGCCTTCAAAACTGGCTCCGAGGCCCGGCACCCCGCGTTCGATCCCACCTATCATAGGACCAGCGGCCAGAAAGGGCAACACCAGCCAGTTCGGTATCCGCCGCCTGGCGACGTCCCACGCTGTGGCGATTGCCAGCACGATAAAGATGGCCCACCAGGTTAAGCTCATGCGGTCTCGCAATAACAAGAAAATGAAGGGGCGAAATGGCGAACCACAGCGCCCCTTCGAGATTGTGAATTAGCCGGCGTACTTGGTCAGCGTGGTCCCGAGGGCCGAGAAAGCATTGTTGATGTCGGAGGCCAAGGTGCTCATGCCGGCCGTGGCGGCGAGAGCGATCAGGGCTACGATCAGGGCGTACTCGACCAGGTCCTGGCCGCTTTCTTCCTTGAGGGCCTGCATTTTGACGTAAAGCTTCAGCAAAGCGTTTTTCATTCAACTTTTCTCCTTGTGAGTTTCGGTTCGCCCGAAGGCGATACCTCTAGGGGCAATTCGATGTCCAAAGGCGAAAACCCTGAGAAAAGTTCAGTTACGGCGGGCATTTGATGTGCACGGGTATCGAAGTGTGAACGGTAGTTTACAGCAGAGGCGGGTCTCGTGCTGGTTCGTATACACCTTAGTTATCCGAGCCGCTGCCGGGAAACAGATAGGGGAGATCGGCGATGCCGCCTACCGTGAAGGTCGTCAACTGGCCCGCGGAGCGGAGCGTCCCCGCCGGGAACCGAGCCGTCTGTTTGGCCAGGTAGTCGCGGTATCCGGCTTCCGCAGGCAGAGGGAACAACACGAATTGCCGGAAGTGTCGAGTGGGCACAGCCGAGAGCAACAGCGTTTCGCGATGCTCGACCGCGAAGATCTTCTTGCCTCCAGGCAGCGACACAGCCGGATATTGGACGGTCATGAACTCCGGCAGATAGTAAGCCGCATGACGGTAGCCCAGGAAATGCGAATCGAACCCGACTATCAGGGCTTCCTGCGGATTAAAGCTCTTACGCAGCGCCGCGACGTTCTCTGTCAGCGCGGCTTCAAGCCGCCGGACTTCCCGGAACGAGCAATAGAACGGAGCGAACAGGAAGACGCAAACGTTCACAGCGGCCGCCGCTCCCATGAAAGCTATCTTCAATCGTCTGCGACCTCGGTCCTGACCCCACCAGACACTGGCGCGGAGACCGAGCCATGCAAATACGGGGGGCGACAGAACCAGCAGGTATCCGCTGTTGACGAAATTCAGAAAGACGAATATGAAGAACAGCAGACCCGGACCTAACCATAATACGGTGAAGACTCTGCGATCGTGCGCCGGCGGATCTGCGACTGGGCTGCGCTGGAAGATCAATAGGGCGGCGCTTCCGAAACACAGCGCCGCGATGCCTGCGACGGTGATGGCGCGGGCCAGTACCATGGCCAGATAGGAGGTCTCGAAGCTCTGTTTGGCGGGCACCAGTCTCCAAAGGCCCAAGAGAGCATCGAAATAGACCCGTGCTCCGCCGCTCGCCTCTATCATCGGAATCCACCAAGCCAGCAGCGTGAGAGAGAGCAGGGAGGCCGCTAATACTCGCATGCGCCCGCTGGCTCGCCACCACGCGATTAGCCAGATCGGGCCCAGGAACAGGAGGGAGGAGGGCCGAAAGCCGGCAGCGATTCCAAGCACTACGGCCGCCGGCCAGAGATACACGCTCGTGCCCGAGTACGCCCTCCAGCATAGATAGCCGGTCAAAGCGGAGAAGAACGCTTCCACGATGTAGGTCAGCGCCACAATGCCATGAAACCAGCACAGGGGCGAGATCAAGAATATCCCCAGGGCCATCAGGGCCGCCTGGTCGCCGAACCATTCCTGCGCCAGCATGTGAATCATCCACGCCGCCCCACAGCTGGCGACCACGCTGATAGCCACCAGCGCGTTGTTGTCATCGGGTACCAGGAGGTTCACCAGGCGGCCCAGGCACACGTACAGGAAATAGCCGGGCGGATGAGGTTGGTACGTGACCGGATTGAAATGCCGGATAGCGAGTGCAAAGTTAACCGAATCTATGTCATAAAGGAGATGACTGCGAAACAGGATGCGGGTGGCCGCGACGAGGCATACGCCGAGGATGATGTAAATACTGGAGCGCGCTGGCACGTATCTTTAAGACAAGATAGCAATCCGATGACCGCCTCGGGGCGGATTTCGCTGATTTGGCGTCGAGATTGCAACTATTGGGTCGCACGCCGTTGGATGCTCCCGCATCGCGAGGAAGAAGCTATGCTGCTTTCGATCATCGTTCCGGTTTATAACGAAGCCGAGAGCCTGCCTGCCCTGATGGCGCGGGTAGGTCCGGTGGCGCGAGAGCTCGAGTGGGACTGCGAGCTGATCTTCGTCAATGACGGCAGCACCGATGAGAGCCGCAAAATCCTGGAGGGCCTGGCCGCGGAGGATCACAGCATCAAAGTCTTGAGTTTCAGCCGCAACTTCGGCCACCAGGCGGCCGTTACCGCCGGTCTGGACTTCGCTTGTGGCGATGCGGTGGTCGTGATGGATGCCGATCTTCAGGATCCGCCCGAACTGCTGCCCGAAATGCTCGAATTGATGCGCCATGGCTACGACGTGGTTTCGGCGCAGCGGCAGGCCCGTCCCGGCGACGGCATATGGAAGCGATCGACGGCGGCCGCATTTTACTGGTTCATGCAGCGCTTTGTGGATCGGCGTTTGGTCCCCGAAGTCGGAGACTTCCGCCTTTTCAGCCGCCGAGCGGTGCTGGCACTGCGGCAGTTCCGGGAACAGCATCGGTTCATGCGGGGGCTGGTGGCCTGGCTGGGCTTGAAGGAAGTCATTCTCCCGTTTCACCGGGAATCTCGCGCCCACGGCACCACGAAGTACCCGTTGTATAAGATGCTGCAACTGGCCTGGACCGCCGTCAGTTCCTTCTCCGCACTGCCCTTGCGGCTGAGCACGACCCTGGGTACCTGCGTAACGCTGTTCGGCCTGGCGTATTTCATCTACAGTATCTTTTCGGCGGTAATTGCCAAAAACACCATCACCGGTTGGACCTCGCTGGTCTGTCTGCAAATCATTTTCTCGGGAACCATCCTGATGGCCGTGGGCCTGGTCGGCAGTTACGTTGCGCGGATCTACGAGGAATCCAAGCAGCGGCCACTGTACGTGGTGGGGAAGTTCAGCAACGTGAAAGCGCCGTCGGTGGCGCCGGGCCGCGGTGTGGTGCTGGCGGACGAGCCTGCCACGCCCGCGATCAAGCATGCTTAGGCACGAGACCCCGATACCGGCGCCCTTTGCAGTCGTACGCGGGGTCTCCACCCGCACCTGGCGTTCGACGATACTTGTCCCCGTGCTCTTTTCATGCATCGCCATTATGCTTCTGGTCTTGATGAAGCGTCCTGAGGCGATGACGCACGACTTCTTGAATCTGTACACGGGCGCCTCTTTCGCTCGGGACGGCAGGATCGCCGATCTTTACAACCCGGAGACAGTCCTCGCCCGCGAGCAGGAATTCGTCAAGGGTCTCGCTCGGGTTACGGTCTTTAGCCGGCCTCCGTGGTATGCCCTGATACTGGCACCGATGTCCATGCTCCCATACGGCGCGGGTGCGTTCGGGTTATGGGTATTCCTGCAGATGAGTCTGCTCGGGCTGTCTTGGGTTTGGGCCGTGCGCCGCTTTGGACGGGATGTGATTCGATATACTTGTCTGTATCTTCCCCCGATGACCGGCATCGCGTACGGCCAGGACTGCCTGGTGCCGCTGTGTATCCTGATCGCCGGCTATATCGTGGCCAACAAGAAGCGTGATTTTGTAAGCGGCCTGGTCCTCGGAATGGGCCTTTTCAAGTTTCATTTGTTCTGCCTGTGGCCGCCCATCCTGGCTGTCAACAAACGATGGAAAATGCTTTCCGGAATGGCGGCGGCCGTGGTTCTTGAGTTTCTCCTTTCCCTTTCCCTGTCTGGGACTTCTGGCCTTCAAGCCTATGTTCGTTTCCTTCTTAAGGGTTCTAGCGCACTGCATCCGGAGCCGCGAAAGGTCGTTAGTCTGTGGGGCATTCTGGCAAATCTAGGTTTCGGTCAAGGCGCCGTGGCACTGTTGTGCGTGATAGCGGTCGTCGCAATTACCCTTCTTCAGTCACGCTGTCTCAGTACAGAACAGGTATTCATCATCGCTACCATCGGGTCGCTCGCCATTGCGCCGCACATTTACCTCTACGACGCGACGATTCTGCTGTTACCGATTTGGCTGTTGATCTTCACGAGCAATGACCAGAAGGCGAGCACAGGGGCTGAATTGTTCGCAAAGCCGTACGCGTTTATGGGACTCCTTTTTCTGCCCCCTCCACTCTTAGCGATCGGCGGGCTAAGTGTGCTGTTTGTTTTAGGCGCCGCCCTACATTCGCTGCCACAGCATGCAAATGCATTTTGGCGACCGAGGCTCGCACTCAAGCCCAGCGCTGCGGATCGGGGCTCAAATTGATGAGGGAAGATGTGCACGCCGAATTCGACAGCTACGCCGGGCAATATGACGCCTTGCTCGCCGACCCTTTGTGCGACCAATTTGCGGATCGAGGCTTCTTCTATGAAAGGAAGCTCGCGCTGATCCGTGACTTTTTTCGCCGGCACGCACTGGACACCAAATCGACGGCATGGGTGGACATAGGCTGCGGCCAAGGCGATCTACTCCGGCTGGGAGTGCCCGACTTCGCTTCATCAATGGGCTGTGATGTCTCGCCGGCCATGCTGCACGGTTGCCAGGGACTCACGGTGCTGCCGCAAGAGCAGCCCGATGTGCTGCCTTTCGCGGACAAGTCGGCCGGCTTCGCCACCGCCGTATGCGTGTACCATCATGTTCCCCTGGAGAAGCGTGCCGCGCTCACTCGCGAGGCTGCCAGGGTCCTGAAACCGGGCGGGATTTTCTGCATCATCGAGCACAACCCCCTGAATCCGGTCACCCGGCGCATCGTGAGCCGGTCTCCGGTGGATATTGACGCGCACTTGCTGCGGGCCGAGGAAACCCTCCGATTGCTCGAAGATAGCGGCTTCCGGATAGTGGACCGGCGCTACTTTCTGTTCTTGCCAGAGCCTCTTTACCGGCGGGGCGCAGTAGTCGAGGACTGGCTGGCACGGGTCCCCTTCGGCGGACAATACGCGGCGTTCGCGCGAGCGCCCAATCCCTAGGTCCCGGCTCATGAATTTCGTCAACACGAACAGCATGTTTCCGATTCTGGAGGTAGGGCTGTCTCTACTGGCGGTGCTGCTTTCGTTTGGTTTCCCGCACCTCGGAGCGAGGCTTTGGGAACCGCTGGAGCGATTCGGCAGCCGGCTGGCGCGGCGGCAGGTTCTTACAGTTTCACTGATTGGCCTGTCCGCTCTGTTACTCCGCCTCGCGCTCCTTCCGGCCATGCATATTCCGCAACCCGAGTTCCAAGACGAGCATAGCTATCTGCTCGCGGCGGAGACGTATGCTTCCGGAAGACTGACCAATCCCACGCATTCGATGTGGGTCCACCTCGAAACCTTTCAAGAGGATCAGAAGCCGACCTACATGTCCCAATACCCTCCTGCGCAGGGCATGGTTCTGGCTGCCGGACAGTTGTTATTCGGATACCCCTGGTTCGGAGTCTGGCTCAGCGTGGGGCTGATGTGCGCTGCCATCTGCTGGATGCTGCAGGCGTGGCTGCCACCCGCTTGGGCCCTGGTTGGCGGGCTGCTTGTCATTTTGCGCCTGGGCGTCTTCAGCTATTGGATGAACAGCTATTGGGGCGGCGCGCCGGCAGCCATTGCCGGGGCGCTGGTGCTTGGGGCGTTGCCTCGTATCTTTCGCCGTCCCCGGGTCTCGATGGCCATCGTACTAGCGATCGGGCTGGCCATCCTAGCTAACAGCCGCCCGTTCGAGGGCTTGCTTTTGGCGATTCCGTCGGCCGTAGCCATTGGTGGCTGGTTGGTCAGAGATCGCCGGTACGCAAATCCGCTGGTTCTTTCGCGGGTAGTGGCCCCCGTCGCCGCCATTCTACTGACCGCCACGGTGGCCATGGGCTATTACAACTGGCGCGTATTCGGCAGCCCGTTGACTTTGCCGTACCAGATCAACCGGGCAACCTATGCCGTCTCGCCTGTCTTTATCTGGGAGACGCCGCGGCCGGAGCCTGTGTATCACCACCAGGCAATTCGAGACTTTTATATCGACGTAGAACTGCCGTATTACCGGGACGCGCGCACCCTCTCTGGTTTTCTGTACCGGGTGGTCAGCAAACCCCGTCTGATGGTGGTGTTCTTTCTCGGCCCGCTGCTGATGATTCCCTTACTGATGCTGCCGCGAACCTTGCGCGACCGGCGTACTCGTTTCCTACTGTTAACCGGTGCCTTCTTTCTGCTGGGCTGCCTGGTAAACGTGTTCGTGCAGCGCCATTACCTGGCACCCATTGCGGCGCTGGTCTACGCGGTGGCCGTGCAGTCGATGCGCCACCTGCGCCAGTGGCGGCCCGGCAAGCAACCTGTCGGTATGTTTCTGACGCGCGCCGTTGTCGTGCTCTGCGCGGTCATGGGTGTGGTCCAGGCGGCCTGGTGTATCGCTAATCCAACCCCCGATCTACCCAGGACGCAGGTCCTGCATGAGCTGGAGAAGTTGCCAGGACGCCACCTGGTGATCGTACGCTACGGGACGCGCCACAACGACTCCGGGAAAGAATGGGTGTTCAATGCTGCGGATATTGACGCGGCCAAAGTAGTGTGGGCCTGGGATATGGGCGCCTCCGGGAACCACGAGTTGTTGGACTATTTCAAAGATCGCCGCGTCTGGATTGTGGACACCGAGAGTGACCGTCCGGAACCTTTACCGTACGTGCCAGACGATGTACGCAGTCCGGTCACCCATCAGCCGGACACTTCCATGGTGGCCGGAAGCAGGCCATGACGCAGTTATCCAACCCGCCGCTCGATGTGGCGCACGGCTTGGCCATCGGGCAGAAACGCCGGCTAAGTCCGTACTGGATCATCGCGATCTGCCTGGCTCTTTATCTTCTTCCGGCCGTGCCAGTCCTGTTCGAACTCGGCGATGAGGGCACCATCATTGACGGCGGAGTACGGGTAGCAGAGGGCCAAGTCCCGTTCCGAGACTTCTTCGACCTGATCGGGCCGGGAAGCTTCTACTGGCTCGCTATCTTTTTCAAACTGCTGGGCACGACGTGGTTCGCCACGCGCGTCGCCTGGTTCCTGGTATTCTTCTCTACGAACTTGATCCTGGTACATCTCGCGCGTAGCCTGGGCCTGGGCCTCGAGGCCGTAATTCTCTTCGTGACGACATCTTTTCCCCTCGCCTACACCAGCAGCCACCACGTCGACAGCAATTTCCTCGCGATTCTCTCCTTCGCCTTGTTCCTCCGTTGGATCAGGACCCGTCACCTTTCGCTGATATTTCTGGTAGGCGCTACCGTAGGGCTGACCGCGTGCTTCATGCAGCACAAAGGCGCTCTGCTGCTTTTGTCTTTTATCGCCATAATGGCAATTTCTCATCGGAGAGAGCCGCATTTTGCCCGGTCGGCCATGGCGCTCGCGGGGGGCTGTGTTTTGGTTCTAGCATCTGTCGTCGCGCTTTATTGGTCGGCTGGGGCCATCCCGGACCTGATTTATACAAATATCGTCTGGCCCGCCACAAACTACAGCAGCATAAACCATGTCCCCTACGGCTACGGTCTAAAGGTGTACTTCTGGCGACCGTGGTACAACGCTTTGAAAGCCGCTTTCTCCCCTGCGCCAGCCGTCGTCGTGATCGGCATCCTGACGGTTCCATTTCTGGTGGTGGTCGCCCTCCCTTTCTTGCTCGCCTTTGTGGCGGCGGTGCGCCGCCGCCGTGCTTTCACCCACTCCACGTTGCCTTATTGGATTGCGGGCTTTGCCCTATGGCTCTCGGAAGCGCACCGTACGGATTACGTCCACCTCGCTCTGGGCTCGCCTGTGTTGTTGCTGCTAGGCTTCTACTTCGCCGAGGGCTCACAGGGCCGTATGGCACGCAACTGCCGTCAGGCTGTAGCGGTGTGCGCTGTCTTTTTGGCGGCCGTTAACCTGCTTTTGACCTTGAGCGCCAGGATTAGGCTCAACACGCGACGAGGTCCCGTATATGTATCTGCGCCTGATGCGGTGCTTGACTTTCTGGACAGCCACACGGCGCCCGGCGATCCTGTCTTTCTATATCCCCACCTGTCGGTCTATTATTTTCTCTCGGCAACTACAAATCCCACGCGGTATGGCGCGCTGACCTATCGGATGAACACGGATGCGCAGTTTCAGGAGGTGACCAAATCGCTGGATACGGCGCGCCCGCGCTACGCTGTATGGGACCAGGACTTCTATGCCACTGTAGCCAGGAAGGTCTATCCTACTTACCACGATCCTCCGGAAAATACTCAGGTCATAGAGCGCTATCTGAGCGAACACTACAGGGTATTAGGGACCGCTAGACGCGGTGTTGCGTTTCTGGAACGGCGCGTGCGCGAGGCCGGGGCGGAGCCATGACCCCATCCGTCAAGAGCGCGACGCATTTGGAGCCGCAGGCGCATTCCCGAATGCCGTGCCGCACCACGCTCGCGATCTTTCTACCAGTTTGCATCTTAGCCCTCACTGCGAAACTCGCCCTTTCCTTGACCACCTACGGCAGCAACGACATGCTCACCTGGGAAGCTGATCTTCGCAAGGTGCAGGCCGACCAGAGTCTGGCGCTATATCGTGACGGATCAATACCCGTGTGGCACGGTAAGCCGTTTAACGCCGAGCCCTTCAATCACCCGCCATTCATGATTCACGTGTTGCAGGCCTGGGGAGCCGCGTCAAACGTTACCGGTTTACCCCTCCGGGTTTGGCTCCGAGCGACCTGTGCACTCGCCGATTTTGCCATGTTCTGGCTCGTCTGGGGAATTCTTGAGGCCGAAGGGCTTCCGGTGCGCCTTCCGATGCTGTTTTTGCTCGCGGTTTCACCAGTCTCGATCCTGGTGTCGGGATTCCACGGGAACACGGATCCCATCCTGATGCTATTCGTGGTGCTGTCGGTCTACCTAATAGCTGCCGGACGCCCCGTCTGGCTGGCGGGGGCTGCGTTGGGCATGGCGCTCAACGTCAAAGTGGTGCCTGTGATCTTTTTGCCGGCCATTCTGCTCTACCTGGCTACCTCTCGCCGGCGAGTCGAATATTGTTTGGCCGCGGCGGTGGTCTTCCTAGCTGGCTCTGTGCCTTACCTTATACAGGACCCTTGGCTCGTGATCCGAGGCGTGTTTGGCTACCAGCCCGTCAGAGGTTAC
>Ga0070731_10004465_pt1 | contig 12020 bp, 12 predicted proteins | sample Coa_R1_2_FD_66448 | JGI IMG/M metagenome (GOLD analysis project Ga0070731, IMG submission 66448) | Surface soil microbial communities from Centralia Pennsylvania, which are recovering from an underground coalmine fire - Coalmine... | ecosystem: Environmental > Terrestrial > Soil > Unclassified ... | reverse complement strand
TTGAGGAAGATGATACCTTTCAGGTCGGGCAGGAATTCCTCGGCCGGCTTGTTCAACAGCGCGGCCATATGGTCGAGGTCCACGCGCCCACACTCGTTCAGAGTCACGAGCAAGGCTTCCTTTGCCGTGCCCACCGAATTCACAGGCTGGCGATGAAAGATAGTGCGCTCGCGGAAAATCGCAGCTTTGACGGCCACCCTGGTTTCGTCGTCATAATCTTCCAGCGACAAGAGCAGCGGCAGGTCCGGGTCGCCATCAAAGGCGCGCTGATTGGCCCGCAGATTGATTGGACCAAAGCGCGAGACGAAACGGTCATAGGCGAGATTCAATTGGAAGCGCGCGTCGGCGACGTGTTCGTCGTTGCTGCCATCGAGTTGCGAACGCAGACAGCCGCGCACGGCGTCGCGAACCTGAATCATCGCCCGGATACGCGAGCGCGTTTCGACGGGTAAATCGGTGAGCTGCCGTAAATGCTCTTCCTCGCGGATACAAACCATGCCGTCTTGAAGGCAATAAGCATTGGGCTTGACGTAATCCGGCGCAGGAACGGTCTGATCAAAGCCGGGCTCAGCGACTTTGTGGATTTGCTCCCAGTAAATCTTCTGCGGCAGCCGCTGGATCGCCTCCGCCAAAGCCACTCCCAAATCACGACCGTCCGATTCCAAGGTCGGCGTTTTGTCGCGGTACATGGTCCCGGACAGCCGCATGGTTCCGAGCATCATCTCCGGGCGGGCGGCGAAGTATTCGTTGATGGAAATCGTTTCTCCCTCGTCATTCCTCTGGTCCGCAACTTTTTTCCAAGCCGGCCCCATGGCCGTCCCCCCTTGGCGCAGTTTCCGAAGCATCACAATGTCAGTGGTGACTTCGGTGCCGGCATTGCGCTTGAACGCGTCATTGGGCAGGCGAATTGCGCCCAGCAATTCGGTTTGGGTAGAGAGCCATTCGCGCAAACTCGAATCCAATTTGTCCATCGTTCCACGGGACGTGATAAACATCACCAATCCGCCCGGACGCACTTTCTCCACCGCAGCGGCAAAGAAATAATCATGGATGGGAAACCTGAAAGCGTTCCACCGTGGATCGTGGACTGTGTAATCACCAAACGGCACGTTCGATATGGCGAGGTCGTAAAAGCCATCGGCCAGTTTTGATTGTTCGAACGGCTCTGCGCGAATATCGGCGTCCGGATACAGCGCCCTGGCGATGCGCGCGGTTAACGGATCGATCTCAATGGCGGTAACGGTTGAGCGGCGGAGAATCTCCTCGGGCATGAGCCCGATGAAATGCCCGATGCCGCTGGCGGGTTCGAGCACACGTCCGCCCCGAAAACCAAATTGCTCCAACGCGCCATACATTGCGCCGATGACTACGGGCGCCGTGTAATGAGCATTGAGCGTCGTCGAGCGGGCAAATTCGAATTCTTTCTCCGTTAATTGAGATTGAAGCGCTGCCCGTTCCCTGGACCATTCGCGATTCCGTTCATCAAAGACCTGGGGCATTGCGCCCCAACCGACATATTTGACCAGCACCGCTTTTTCCTCACTGGTGGCCGGGCGTGCTTCGGTTTCCAACGCACGAAGCAGTCGAATGGCTTTGAGATTGAGTTGAAACTTTTGTTTGGGGCCACCCTCGCCCAGCCGGTCGGCCTCGGTAATGCGATAGCTGTTGAGATTCTTCGGCGGTTCTTCTTTAGCTATTCTTCGGGCGGGAGCAGAATGTATTTTTCCCTGACCATCTCCCACGCCTGCGTCTGGGCCTGCTGCGCCGTTTTTCCCTGCTTCATCAACTCCAATCGCAGCGTGGCCATTTCGTCCTTCGTTTTCTCCTCCGCCTCCAGAAGCATCTGATGGAGCAATCCTCTCCGTTCGAGATCGCGCACCATCTTCGGGCGATGTTCGCGCCAATGTTTCTCGGCCATCCGTCCGTATTGTGTCAGAGGTGTCATTGATCGGCTTTCCGGTCGCGAAAAGGTCAAGCTGGTCTAAATCCTGATTGTTGCGCCGGGCGGCCATGAACTTGGTAGGTTTTGCGGCATTGAGCAATACGGCGGTTATTTGTGCACGGGCTCGGGTGAAGTGCCGCGGCGTGAAAAGCCTTCCGAATTCAGACCGACAACCTTTCCATCGAAGTGCCGCTTGTCGGGAAAGAGGGCTTGCTCGCTGATTCCAAATGCCTGAGCGAAAAACTCGATCTGTTTGTCGGTGGCTGGACTGCGCAGCGTTTCAATATTGGCCAGAACATCACGCGATATGTCGCATCCCATCACCTGCAATCGGGCAACCAGTGCGTCCTGAGAAAGGCGCAGCTGGTTGCGCAGATACGCTACTTTTCGCCCGATGACATTTGCGTGCTTCATCCGCTCCTCGGCACCTTCAGCAATTCATTGCATTAAATTGGATTTCCCATAATATGGGACACGCTCGACAAAAAAATTATGAGCTACTTCAGCACAGCCCTGAAACGCCTTACTGAGAAGAACGACCTCAAGCAGGCTGATATTGTGCGCGAGTCCGGGCTCACGCGCAGTCACGTTTCCCGACTGTTTACGGGCGGCCAGAAAATGGTGTACGATGCGGACGTGGTTGCGATTCTCCGGGTCTTCCGCCGCAACCCGCGCGACCAGGCTGAACTTATCGCAGCCCGCTGCATGGACGTTCGGACCGGTCCCGGTGCTGAGCTGGTCGAGATCGCCATCAGGAGCGAAGGGCAAGCGCAGCGCAGCGAACGAGAGCGCGGTGTTGAGAATGTTGAGCTGAGTCATGAAACAGAGCGAGCTTTTGGGTGGTTACGGAGCCAATGCCCGATCAACGCTGATTTGGAGAAGCACCTGGTGGGTTATGCTCGGTTGACGGGCATGAAGTGAGCCGGTTTTTTGCGACTGCCCGCGTGCTTCTCGGCGGAGGGCTGTGCAGGTAAATCCTTCTCGTCCGCTGATTTTTCAGGCGCGACTTAAAGAAGAAGTAGAGGCCGTGCTCCCACTTCCGCGCCGCCCGGGATACCTCGACAATTTCGCTTCGCTTGGCGCCCTGGACCATCCGCATCAAAGCGCGAATCAAATCCTTCTCGCCACTGGACAGAGTCGTCCACCACAGATCGTTAATATTCGTATTCATTTTATGTGACTTGATAACCGAACCACAGGGACAATCGCGGGGCCGCACCCGCCGAATTTGGTGAAAACTTATTCACAGCTTTTTCAATCGGTTCCGTAAATCTACGGCGTTTCGTATCGGGCTGATAACGCCCGCGCAATGCATCCCACCCGCTCTGCAAGCAGCTGTGGCTGGATAACGGTCGCATGCGCGCCCCAGCTCAACACCCATCGTTCGACCTCTTCCAGCGCGCTCAAGCGCATCCGCATGCGCGATTCGCCGCCCGGAAGCTCACTGACTTGCTGGCTCGCATGCCACAAACGGCCCCGAAGCTGGTCGGTTGCCCAGGCATCGAATTCGAGGACTACTTCGTAATCACCCTGCCCGCTCATGACGGTAAGGCTGCCTCGCAAATATTTGGCCACGCTGAAGTCTTTTGGCTTCTGAAAGGTTTCGCCGAGCGCCGCGCTTCCATGGATGCGCGAGAGGGCGAACGTGCGAATTTCGCCCCGATCCACGTCGTGCCCGATCAGATACCAGCGATTGTCATTGCAGGTCAGATGATACGGATGAACCTGGCGGCCGCCGGCGGTTTTCTGACCCGGTTTGCGATACAAGAAACTCAAAGCCCGGCGTTGTTGCACGGCCCGCGCCACGATCTCGAACCTTTCCAGGTCAGTGGCTTCCGGTGCAAACGGACGAAACGACAGGACGTCGTCGCCTTCGTTTAGCGAATACCGCGCCTGGTCGTCGAGTTGCCCCGTCAATTTCCGAAAGGCCATCTGCAAAGGTTTGTGAAACGGAGTTCCAGTATATTGTTCCAGTGCCTTATGGGCGACCAACAGCGCGAACATTTCCGCCTCGGTAACGGTCGGCAGTCCTGGAAATTGTTTCACCTCACGCGAATAAAAATACCCCTGCCGCTGGCGATCATATTCAATGGGCAGATCCCAATGCACCCGCATCCATTCCACGTCCCGCTTGATCGTCTTTTGTGACACGTCAAAGTCACGGGCAAGACGGACGGTGTTGGGATAGCGCCTGGCCGAAATCAATTGATGAATCGCCAGCAACCGTTCAGTCGCATTTCGCCCGACGCGCGCGGCGTCCGCCGTCTCGTTTCCATCAGCGGAAGACAAAGCGGCTGTTGATTTGGCGGTCCCCGCGGCATTTTGCCGGCGTTGTTTGAGTGGTTTCTTGTTCATCTCGTTTGGCTGCCGCTTTATCTAGACAACTTCAGACCAGCCGTAAAGAACTTGAGTGCTTGTCGCCTGCCGGAATTCCCCGGGCTTGCGCTCCCGATCGAGAGCGCAAGCCACGGGTGGTTCACACACCAACCACCTCCCCTTTTGATTGCTGCTGCCCTTGCACACGAGCCACCGCCCGGCGGGTGGTGCGGCCAATTTGGGCGATGACGCCTTCCCGTTGGTCTTCTGGAAGATCCTTTACCAGAAGATCGTAGGCGCGCTTGAGTTCGGGGTTACGGCTGATTTGCTTCAAGACGCCTTCACGGATGCGCTGCTGGCGGTCCAGTTCGCGCACCTCGTTCAAGACGACGGTGCGTTCGAGCCGCTCACGAGGCATGTTCTGGAGGTAAGCCCAATACTTGGGATTCTCCTTGATGTAAGCGTCGATTTTCGCCGCCACTTCAGGGTTCGTGCGATAGATGGTTCCTTCAGCAGGAGGCGCACTTGCGCCGGTGGCGCCATTGGCTGGCGGTGCTTTTGTTTTTGCTGTGCTCATAATGAGGTTTGTTTTTGTGTTTATGTTTAGTTCACGGTTCGAGACGTGTGTGGTGCACACCGGCGAGCCGCGTTGCTGGTTGAAGATGGTGGCGGGCTTTACAGCAGACCCGGCCATCTTCGGTGCAAGCCCAGCAAATTGTTTTCATGGATCCAGGGCATCCGGAGGTTCGTTGGTTGATGAATTTACCGGCACGGGCGGTTTCTCCAGCGCGTTCAGCCGCTGGTTCATCTCAATGATCGCGGCGCGTAACACCGCCGTTTGCTGCAAATTGGTTTTGGTTTGTTGAAATGCGGATTCGAATTGTGACAACGTCGTAGACAATGTTTTCGCTTCTAGCACGATCCGGGCGGTCGCCATCTTTTGGGCATTCACCTCGGCCAGGACCGCATCATTGAGCGGCGACGGATTGAAGGCGGTATCACGTGGCAGACCGAATTGAACGATGGCTCCCCCGCTTGCTGCGCCTGTATGCAGGTCCCAACGGGTATTTTCCTCTACACGATAGACCGCGTGCTGTTCGTGCATCACCAGGCCGTCGTTGGGGTCAATGTAGCGTCCGAAATGGTAGGCGCGGATGACTTCCGGATAACGGAGACCGGAATCATCATTTCGAGGAGCAGGCTGCTGTGGATACAATGAGTAATTTGGCGTACTGGAACACGCGGAAAGGAACAACAGCGGAATCAGGCGAAATACTTTCATGGTTTGGATGTGGGTTGATTGTCCCCCTTCATGCTCGCGCCGCCGAACGAAGCGTCAGCGCGGTCAATGGTTTGCAGGACATAAAGGTAAAATTGCTTCCCCGAGGGCACGCGAACGTAGAAACCGTTTTTCTGAATCGAATCGTAAATCTGTTGAGAATAGGTTTGCAGCACGGTCTGCGCCCCGGCAAACGGCGCGTTGTTGAGCGTGGGGCTGTTGATGGGGCCGAAGACCGACTGCTGCTTTTCCGTCAGGGCACTGGCCGCACCCGAGAGGAAAGTTGCGGCAAACAGTTTGATGTCTGCCAGATTATCGGACTTGATGACTTCGCCACGCAAACCGGCGCTGCCGTCGGTAATAGCCCAGCCGCTTTGATTGGTGTTGTTGTCAAACTCGCGGTCCAGGGCGACAGCCTTGAGCTGCATTTCTTCGCCGTCCTGCCAGACCAAAGTCCAGCTTGTAGAGGTAGAGATGCGGTCGCGCTGCCGGTCGGTCTGGGCCATGCCATGAACTTCTGTGCCGGCGGCAATGATCAACCTGCCGCCGAAATAAATGTTCTCCGTGACCAGGCCGATGATCGGCGTTTCCATGGACGAAGAATCCACTGTCACAATGGTTTCACATGGAATCAGCCGGCCGAATGGAGCATAGACCGGGCTCAATTGCCTGGGACGCGCAACACCAGCGGTGCTGTCAGGAAACAAACTGATGGGTGCAAGAGTCTCGATAATTTGACGGGGTGGCGCATTGGAAATCGGTGCCGACGATGGTTGGATAGTGGCCACATTGGTGGCGACAACCGAAGGTGGATTGGACACCGGCAGCGGTTTGGGCGCTGGCGGATAAAACGGCGCGTACGGACGTTGAGCCGATTCGACGACCTGCGGTTTTGAATTGGTCGGGAGCGGCGAAACGGCGACGACATCTTCGGTAGACGTATGTTGTTTGCGAACGGCGCTGAAAATGATCAGCCCGGCCGCAAAGAGCGCGGCAAAAGTCACCAGCTTGCCACTCTTGGTTTTGAAGAAATTCAGGAAGTCGCGCGGTTTCATGGGTGGTTGGCGGGTGAATTGATCGGTTGCGCGTTCGGCGTGTTCGTGGCCCCGGCGTCTAATGGAGACCGGGAAAGCCGTTTCAAGAGCACGGTGAATGGGTTCTTCAACGAAAGATTGTTCCGCCCACCGTCCGGTGTCCCGGTGACCGCGAAGTAAACAATGCTTTGACCTTTCGGGGGAACGGTGCCGTCGGCATCACTGACGGATTGGGGATAGAGCCGATTACCCGCGCGAATGCAAAAGCTGTCCGGCTGATAAATCAAGGGCATGTCAGTTTCATTCGTGATGGCGGTGCGGAAGACCAGGGTATCTTCAGCATTAAATCGAAACGCCTGTTCGATCACAATCCTGTAATCATTGAAATCACTCACCAATCCTTTGCCGTCATAAGTGGTAAAGCCGACGTCAGCGACGCTTTCCGGCTGCTGCGACTTGAGCAAAGGAAAGGCTTTGGCCTTGTCGAGCAACGAGAGCAATTTCAATGGGCTGACCTCGGGCGGGCTGGCGCTCCCCTGCTCCACCGGCGCGGGTGGCGCTGTCATATCAAGCGAAAGAACCGCGGCGTTGCTCTGGACCAGTTCGAAGACGTAGGTGCGGTCATTCCAGCGGACATTGAGATTGGCCGAGGCGTTGGGCAGCAGCGCGCGCACGGAAAGAAACGCCGAGCCCCGGGTGTAAGCCAATTGAAATTGCCCAGGTGTTTTTGCGTCCACGGTAACGCCCGCACCGTCGATCGCCTGAATTGGACTGGGAAAACTGATGGTCGTGACCCGGTTGGTGGCGACGGGAACCGAAACGGCGACGTGGTCGTCCAGAAACACATTCTGAATGGCTGGTGATCCGGCCAGTGCAGTGGACGTGACGAGCAGAAACAGGCTAACGATTGATTTCATATTTGAAGTCACCCACGGCGGTGGGGAAACGTCCGTTCAAAGCCATGTTGGGATTGCGGAGCAGAATCAACCGGAGCGTGAACGGAAACGCCTCAGTGAATGCTTTCTCCTGAAAAATGCCGCTTCGGATGATCTGGCCGGTGACGGCGGCCATGACTTCATTGTCACGCGTGGCCAGAATATCAATCCGGTTGATTTCCGCTTTCTGGTGAAGTTGTTTGGCGCGGAATTCGACCGACTCGCTGATGCGCTCGTCCTGTCCCTTCTCAAATGCCTTTTTAAGAAACAGCAACTTGAGCAGGTCAGGATTGTCAAAGTCCTTCGGATTGCGTTCGAGGAAAGCCATGGTCGCCAGTTCCGCCTGTTGGATCTGCAACTGTTTGGCCTCCTGAAATTGGAGCAAGGGACTCAGATAATAAGTACCTGCCGGATCAATGATGACGACACGCTCGCGCTGCTTGAACTGCGAAATAATGTGGTAACGATCAATCGCCGAAAGCAGCAGCACGGTGACAGTGAAGAAAAACCAGAACCATGGCAGCCGGTCGCGCAACACCAGCAGCCGCGTAAAATCAAAATGCTTCCGCACCGGCAATTGAGCGGTCGCCGCTGCGGAGGAGTTTGTCGTTGTGGCTTTGGATTCCATAATCAGTAGAAATTGGGTTTGGATCTGGCGATAAGTTCACGGACGGCTTTGTTTCCGGTAATGTCCTCACCGAGGGTGCCGCGCGTGGAGCGCGATCGCAGACCGAAGCCGGCGGTAATAATGGCTCCGGCACTGCCCATATTGGCGGCACTGGACATGGTGCTTAGCAGAGCTGCCATACCCGCGGCACCCGCGGTAACGACAGGCATCCCAGCGGATGCAGCAGTGGCGGCGGCGCCCGTCGTAGTGGCGGCGGTTTGGATGAAATTGCTGAAGCCGCTGGAGAGCAACTGGCTGCCAGCCTGAATGCCGCTGGTAACGACGTGTTGGATAATGATGGGAGAGGCAATGGTGCTGAAAATGATCCAGAAGCCGACCGCGGCAACGCCGATCGTTTTTTGCAGGTCAGGCACGGTGGAAGTCGGATCGATGAACTCAAAGCTCGGGTCGGTCATAAAATCGAGCATGCCTTGCGTGACCAAAGCGGACACGGCCCAGCCCAGCGGCCAGAGCAGAACGCCAACCAGGTTCAGGATGTAACGATTGCCGATGTGTTTCAGAGCGGGAATCGCCATGAAACCAATGAGGAGCGGCGAAAGCGCGTAACCCAGATTAATAATGACGGTCTGGAAGATGTAACCCCAGAACATGAGCAGCGAAGCAAGCTGGCCGACGAGCCAAAGAATGGCGGTGATGATGACGTCAGTGGTGAAGTTGTGAAGCTGCGACATGACATTCCACCACGACGACGGAGTAGTCGTGTCCCGTTTGATGACCAGCAACTGATTGAACTGTTGATAAACCTGGCTCGGGTCCACGCCCAGACCTGAGAGAACCGAGTCGTGCAACAGTTGTTGGATCTGGTTGCCCCAGGCGGGCAGAAAGACAAGCAAGGAGGTCAGCAACAGCAGGCGCGCGAGCAAATGAAGCAGCGCCCTGTGAGTGAATCCGTGAACGACGGTGACAATGATGCCCGCGACGAACAGAGCATAGGCCACGCTCAACAGCAGCGTGTGCAGCTCGCCGCACTTGGCAAGGAACGTCGGAAAGATGCTACTGAACGTGGCCATAAGAACAGAGGGGTTGAGTGCTATGGACTGGGGAACGTGGTCGGCGCGTCGAGCAACTGGAATTTTGCGGTGTAATTGCTGACGGCTTCCTCGAATTCGGCGTTTTGCTGTTCGGTCAACGCCTGAATCTGTTTCTGCTGGTCGTTCCGATTCTGGATGTCCTGCACGACGGACGAGTCCGCGGCCTGATGCAATTCATCATCGGTGCTGGCAAGGTCCCCATTGAGGCTGGTGAGCACCGCGTGCAGTTTCTGGACCTGGGCATCGGTGGTGGCGTTCTGAAGCTGCAGAGTGGTTTGCGCGATTTGATTCTTGATGGTCGCGCGCCGCTGCGCCGCGTTATCGGCGACGGCGACATAATTGCTGGCGGAGTTGATAACGGCCGAGAACGGCTTGTATTGATCGGCCGGCCGTTGGATGGTCTGGCCACGAGGCGTCTGAAAACTGGTGCCGACCGTTGAGTAAATGCCACTGTCATTATAGGTCAGCGCGATGTTGCCATTGGCGTTGGCGACCAGATTTTCGAGATTGATCCCCGGTTCAACGTTCTGCAAATCCGAATCGAGAGCTGGCACCATTGACAGCACGACTTTGGACGGGTCGCCAAACAAAGCCTCGTAGTGCTCGAATTGGTTTAACTGCTGGGTGAGCGTCTGGATCTGCTGCACCTGGTTATCAATCATCTGAACGTATTTGGCGATATTCTCGGCCTCGTCGATGATCTGCTGGATGTTCATCGTCGGGTCATAGACGATGTATTGCGCCCGGGCAGGCCATGCCAGCGGCAGGGCGACCAGGGTGAGTGCGATTAACTTTTTCATGACTATCCTTTCTTTGGTTTGATTATTGGGAGGCAGGCTCTGCCTGCTCACTGTTCGATCCGGAGAAACTGGGTGGTCGGCTGGAATATCACGCCGTCAATCACCTGTTCCGGCAAATGAACTTCGTAAAGGCGCACCCGCCCTTCCTCGCCGATCCTGGCCTGCTGCAGGGAGACGTACAGCCAGTATTGTTGTTTGACGGCATCACTGCGGCCTTTGTCGTAGCCGGTTTGGTAGGACTGATCGTTCAGTTTGCCGTTGGCGTAGTGGAGCGCCTCGCCACCGAGCAGGCCTGCCCCTGCCCCGCCGACGATGGCGTACGGATTGCCGTGGGTCAGCTCGCCGCCGAGCGCCGCGCCGCCCGCGCCCAAACCGACATCGGTGGCGGTTCGGGTCATGGCGGCGCAGCCCGTGAACAGGCACACGGCGGCGGCGAGAGAAACAAATCGGACAAGATCATGGAGTGAGTTTTTCATAAATGAGTTTTAGGTATGTGAATTGGCATGGGCGATGATGCCCTCGACGATATTGGAACTCCGGCGCAGCTCGCGGGCGCGACGGTCGAAGTGCTCGCCACTGGACGAACTGCAATAAAGCATTTCCGGGGAGGAAACATTGTGAACCGTGCCGCAGAGATTGCGGCCCGAATCGGTATGGAAATAAGTGAACGGCGAATACTTCTGGCCGGATTGATGATCCGGCAGCGGATAATTCATAATGGCGTGCTGCGTGATTTCGGGCAGCGCGATGTCCTTGCCCATATCGTCCAGGTCCGCCCGGTCGTTCTGGCGCATAATGAAAAACTGGCGTGAATTGCCGAAGACAGCTGAGCGGATGCGGGATTGTTTGAACCGCGAATACTGCTGCACGATGGAAATATTCCAGCAATTGAACTTGCGCAGCTGCGCGTAGGATTCCTGCACGATTTCCTGGCCGCCGGGGATGTCGAGGAAACGGGCGACCTCCTCATACACGTTCCGCTTCCGCAGCGCGCGCGGCAGCGTCATAATGTGTTTGCGGGCGTGGTTCGTGATGAGAAACCCCGCGGCGGATTTGAGTTCCTTGGCCGATTCCGGGATGTAGCCCAGCTCGAAGTGGGCGATTTTGCCTGTGAGCGACAGATTGCTCGTGCCATCAAAGAGACAGCCGTAATTTCCGTCCCGGCACCACGGCAGGATCAGCGTCGCGATTTCGATGATTTGGTCGCGTTCTGCACCGATGGGATCGAGCATCATCAATTCCTGGAGCATGCGATGGGTGGGAAATTCATCGGGTGTGAACGAGGCGAAAGCGAGATTGCGGACTTCCTTGCTGGTCCTGGGGTCTTTGAGAAACTTCAACACCAGCGATTCCTCGAACTGGCGCTGATAGTTTTCTGCCTCATCGGGATGGCTTGCCTTCCAGTCGCGGAAGTCCGCAAAGGTTTCGAGGCTCGTCGCACCGGGCGGCATCCGTTCGGACCGGAACTTCTGCAGAGCCATCGCGTGCCGCGCGATGTCGAGAAGCTGGTCGTGGCGCTTCTTCTGCCAGTCCTGAAACGAGTCCTCGTAAAGCAGATTGAGGTATTTGGCGATTTGCGCCTGGCGCAACATCTGTTTGTCTTCCTGCGCACTGGTGCCGATCATGCGGGCAACCAGTGCGGTAGCAGCGGACAGATGGTCCGGCGTGAGCGGAAGCCCCTTGGTATCGAGGTAATTGATGGTCAGATCGCCATCGGGATGGATGATGATGGGCCGCGCATTTTCATCCACCGTTTGCGTGTAGATCCCATAGCTCAGTCCCTCCTCAATGATGACGGTATAGGCGAAATAGCCCTCGGTCTGTGACAGCAGGTCACAGACCGTCACCGATTTTCCGGCTCCGGACATGCCGAGCAGGACGGCATGCTGGGGCGTTTTGTTGTCCGCGGAACCGGAGAAGGTTTCAATACCGACGAGATTATTCTGCGGCCCTTCATAGATGGCCTCGGCTGAGGCGAGATGTCCGGTGAACGTA
>Ga0070731_10004463_pt1 | contig 12022 bp, 8 predicted proteins | sample Coa_R1_2_FD_66448 | JGI IMG/M metagenome (GOLD analysis project Ga0070731, IMG submission 66448) | Surface soil microbial communities from Centralia Pennsylvania, which are recovering from an underground coalmine fire - Coalmine... | ecosystem: Environmental > Terrestrial > Soil > Unclassified ... | reverse complement strand
GTTCTTGACGCCGTTATACCCGCGCTCGAACGCTCGTCCGCGCGCGACGTCGCCGTCGCGCTCGACCTTCGCAGCGGCAATGAGCTCGGTGATCCGGCCGCTGCAATCGATCGCGTCGCTGCCGCAAACGAAACGCGCGTCCTCTTTTTGGACGCCGCAGACGATCTGCTCGTCCGCCGCTTCAGCGAGACGCGCCGGCGTCATCCCCACTGCGTTGCGGGCTCGTTACACGAAGCGATCGAAGCCGACCGGCGGATGCTCGCCCCGTTGCGCGAGCGGGCGGACGTCGTCATCGATACTACCAGCCTCACCCCCGGAGCGCTCAAGGAACGGATTGCCGCTGCCTTTCTGCGCGATCGGGCCGTCCGGCTCACGATGACGTTCGTCTCGTTCGGCTTTAAATTCGGTGTGCCGACCGATCTCGATCTGCTATTCGACGTGCGCTTCTTGCGGAATCCCAACTACGTGGAAGAGCTCGCACCACAGACGGGTGAGGACCCGGCGGTCGGCGCATTTATCGCAAGTGATGCGTCGTTCACTCCCTTCTTCGCGAAGGTGACCGACCTGTTGCAGTACCTGCTCCCACGATATCTCGCCGAGGGGAAGACTCAGCTCACCGTTGGGATCGGCTGCACGGGCGGCCGGCACCGTTCGGTTTACGTCGCACGTCGCCTCGTGCAGCACTTCGCCGAAGATCCTCGCCTCGACGTGGCATTCGAAGCGCGCGACCTGACGCGAGCCGCGTGATGCGCGAGCGATTCGGCCGTTCGCTCCACTGGCTGTTGCCGGGGGTCGGCATCAAGCGTTGGATTTTGCTCTGCGCACTCGGCATCGTCGTGCTGCTCGACGCGGCGACGCGTTGGCTGATCGCCGAAGGTACCGGCATCCACGTCAACGAGATACTCGACGACATCGTCGACGACTATTTTCCGCCTGCGTACTTGACCTGGATCCTCACCGTCATCGGAATAACGATGCTCGTGATCGGCGTCTGGATGTGGCTGCGCGCGGTGGTTCGCAACGCGCGATCGCGTAATCCAAAAGGCATTCGCGAAGTGATCGCGGGCCGGCGACTGCAGCAAGGCTATAAGATCGTGGCGATCGGCGGGGGGACCGGTCTATCAACGCTGCTCCGCGGGCTCAAACGACGAACGAGTAACCTTACCGCCATCGTAACCGTTAGCGACGACGGCGGCTCATCGGGACGTCTCCGAAAGGAGCTCGGCGTGTTGCCGCCGGGCGACATTCGTAACTGTTTGGTCGCGCTCGCCGATGACGAAGCGCTCGTAACGGATCTCTTCCGCTATCGCTTCACTGAGGGCGAGGGCTTGAGCGGACATTCATTCGGCAATCTATTCTTGGCTGCGATGTGCGGCATCACCGGCAACTTCGACCGCGCGATCAAAGAATCGAGCCGCGTTCTCAACGTTGTCGGACGCGTTCTCCCGGCCACGCTGGGGATCGTGCACCTCTGTGCGCAGCTCGACGATGGAACGATCTTAGAAGGCGAATCGAACATCTCGCGCGCGAAGGCGCGGATCAAGCGCGTCTTCTTCGATACGCCGCCTGCCGCGCCGCTCGACGAGGTTATCGCCGCTATTCGCGACGCGGATGCCATCGTGCTCGGGCCGGGTTCCCTTTTCACGTCGGTGGCCCCGAATTTCTTGGTGTCGCGCATCGCGCGCGAAGTCGCGCATGCGCATGCGGTAAAAATGTACGTCTGCAACGTCATGACGCAGCCGGGCGAGACCGACAACATGACCGCGGCCGATCACGTTGAGGCTCTGCTTGCAAACGCCGGCGAACGCGTCTTCGATTACGTGATCGTCAACGACGAGCTGCCGTCAAGACTGCTCGGCGCCTACGCGCAAGAGGGTCAGCTTCCGGTCGAGCCGGATTTGGAACGCATCGCGGCCCTTGGAATCGAGCCGGTACGCGCGGCGGTCATGGGAGAAACCGACACCGTACGGCACGATCCGGAGAAGCTCGCCGGAGTCGTCTTAGGAATCGTGGATCGAACCGTTGCCGAGCGCGCGACGCTCGTGAAGCTGCGGCCTAGTGCGGCGGCTGCTGGACGAGCGTGAGGTTCAACGCGTACGGCTTACCTGGTTCGATGTTGGCCGACGACGCTTGCGTTTGATAGCCTTTCGCGGACACGTTATAATCTGCAATGCCGCTCGGCACTCTGTCGATCGAAAACTTTCCGGCCGAATCCGTGGTGGTGGTGAGAATGGTGTCGATCGTAACGGTCGCGCCGGCCACGGGCGCGTTGGTCGTCCCATCGACGACGATCCCGTTCACGCTTGCGTAACCTGACGCCGGCGGCAACGAATCGTTGTTACATCCCGCCGTGCCGAGAACGAGCAATGCGGTTATGAGATAGAAAGCGCCGGCGAATCGTTTCATAGGCGAACTTCTTCGCCGCGCCGAAGCCGCCGCTCCTATGGCAACCCACGCTCCATCGCCCCGCACGGCCGGCCTGGTCTATTGCGAGAACGCGCTGGAGGCGATCGGTCACACGCCGCTCGTAAAGCTCAACAAGGTAGTGGACGACGCACCCTGCCTCGTGTTGGCGAAAGTCGAATACGTCAATCCGGGCGGCAGCGTCAAGGACCGTCCGGCGGTTGCGATGCTCGATGCTGCCGAACGCCACGGGTTGCTCAAACCCGGAGGTACCATCGTCGAGCCGACGAGCGGGAATACCGGCACGGGGCTGGCAATGGCCGCTGCGATTCGGGGTTACCGCTGCATCCTCGTGATGCCCGACAAAATGTCGCGCGAAAAGATCGATCTGCTGCGTGCGTACGGTGCGGAAGTCGTGATTACCCCGACAAACGTGCCGCCGGATTCTCCGGAATCATACTATGGGGTCGCGAACCGGCTTGCCGCCGAGATTCCCGGCGCCTTTCAGCCGAACCAATTTCACAATCATTCAAATCCCGAAGCCCACTACGCTACGACCGGCCCCGAAATTTGGGAGGCCACCGGCGGCAGCGTCACCCATTTCGTAGCCGGGATCGGTACGGGCGGTACGATCTCCGGCACCGCGCGGTTCTTAAAAGATAAGAATCCGGCGATTCACGTCGTGGGGGCCGATCCCGAAGGCTCGATCTATTCCGGCGACATTCCGCGCTCGTACGCCGTCGAAGGCATCGGCATGAACTACTTGCCGGAAACGGTCGATCTGCGGGTCATCGACGAGATGGTGCGCGTTTCCGATCGCGACTCGTTCCTGATGGCGCGGCGCATCGCTCGGGAAGAGGGTTTGCTAGTCGGCGGATCTTCGGGAACCGCGGCAGTCGCCGCTGTGAAGCTTGCAAAGCGGCTGCCGCCCGACGCAATCGTGGTCGTAATCCTCCCCGACTCGGGACGCGGCTATATGTCAAAGATTTTCAATGACGACTGGATGATCGCAAACGGCTTTCTCGCCGACTCCAAACGCCGGGCCACGGTGGGAGACGTCCTGCGCAGCAAGACGCCGCTGCCGCCGCTGATTACGGTGCAACACGACGACACCGTCAAGACCGCGCTCGACCTTCTGCGAAAGTACGAGATTTCGCAGCTCCCCGTGATGCGCGAGCGCGAACCAGTCGGCAGCGTCAACGACATTGGGGTGATGCAGAGCGTCTTCGATCACGCAGACATCATCCATCAACCCGTCAGCGAGGTCATGGGACGCCCGTTCCCGGTTCTGGAACAGTCCGAAGAGATCGAGCGCGCGTACAAGCTGCTGACGCTCGCGAATCCGGCGATCGTCGTCGTTGACGACGGCGAGCCGATCGGCGTGCTCACGCGTCAGGACATCATCAGCTTCCTCTCCACGAGCTCGGAAGTGGTCCGTCCTTCGACAAGCTGATGAAGTTTGCGACAAAGGCGATTCACATCGGGCAAGAGCCGGACCCGGCAACCGGAGCGACGGTCGTTCCAATCTATCAGACGTCGACGTACACGCAGAGCGCGGTCGGCGAGCATAAGGGCTTCGACTACAGCCGAACGGTCAACCCCACCCGGCTCGCGCTCGAGCGCCAGTTGGCCTCGCTGGAAGGCGCGCGCTACGGGAGTGCCTTCTCGAGCGGGATGGCCGCGACGTCGGCCGTGGTCTCGTTGCTCTCCGCAGGCGACCACGTCGTCGTCGGCGACGACCTCTACGGGGGCACCTATCGGCTCTTCTCCCGCGTCTTCGAGCGCTTCGGCATCGAGTTTACCTACGTCGACATGACCGATCGCGACGCCGTACGCGCGGCGGTACGACCGGCTACGAAACTCTTCTGGCTCGAAACGCCGAGTAATCCGCTGCTTAAGCTCGTCGATATTGCGGCGATTGCAGAGATTGCTTCCGGTCGCCCCGTGGCCGTCGATAATACGTTTGCAACGCCATACTTTCAGCAACCGCTCGGGCTGGGCGCGCAGATCGTCGTTCATTCGACGACCAAATACATCGGCGGCCACAGCGATGTCGTCGGCGGCATCGTGATTACCGACGATCCGGCAATTCACGAACAAATCCGTTTTCAGCAAAATGCAGCCGGAGGCGTCCCGGGGCCGCAGGACGCGTGGCTGACCATGCGCGGCGCAAAGACGCTTGCGCTGCGCATGCGCGAGCACGCGCGCAACGCGCAGATCGTTGCCGAATTCCTTGCGGCGCGCCACGATGTGGCGCGGGTTTATTATCCCGGTTTACCGGAGCACCCGCAGCACGAGCTTGCGAAGCGGCAAATGAGCGGCTTCGGCGGGATGCTGTCGTTCGAGCTCGCCGGACCGCCCGAGCGTGCGCTCGCGTTTGCCGCGCGCCTGCGCTATTTCAGTCTCGCGGAGAGTCTGGGCGGCGTGGAGTCGCTGATCTCGCATCCGGGGCGGATGACGCACGGCTCGATCCCTGCCGCCGAGCGGGAGCGACGTGGCATCACTGATGGGCTACTGCGGCTCTCCGTCGGGATCGAAGATCCGGAAGATCTCTTAGCGGATCTGCGCGGCGCGCTCGAAGCTACGGCTGGTAAGAGGGGTAGCGAACTGCCGTCACCTGTTTGAGCACTTCGCGCGCCTCGTCGGATGAGGCATCGCCCAAGCGCGTCGTTTCGGAGAGCACGATGCCGCGCTCACCGTCGGCCCAAACGATTGCATATTCCTTACGCGCGTCGAAGCCCTCGCCGTACGCGACCTCCACGAAGTACGCCGGCATTCCGTTGAGCAGACTCATCGGCGTTTTGTTCCGAATCAGGACGCCGTTCCCGCTGCCGCTGTGCGTTTGGCTTTCGAACTGCGCCTCCCACTGATCGGGTGGTCCGCTAAACGCTTCCATTGCCAGGGTAATCGTGCGCGCGTTTTCTTTGCCCGGGTCGATGACCCACGCAGCGACCGGCTCGAGGTCCTGCGAGAGTTCGTTCAACGGAACGTACTGATGATTGACGAGCACGGCGTTGCCCGGCGCGGTGTAGGTCATCGCCGGATCCGTATAAACGTGCGGATCTGCCTCCGGAGTCGGCTGCGCGATTTGCGCGAGCAGAAAAACGAGCGCTGCGAGCATCATTCCCTATCTAAGACGTCGGCAAGGGCCGGAAGCGAAATTTCATACCGGTACCCGACGTTGCGATGGTCGTCGTCGAATTCCTCGTGGCGGACCGGCAAGCCAAGCTCGCGGATTCGCGAAGTGACCACGCGCGATCCAATATCCAAATTGTATTCGTCGCGGCGCCCGCAGTCGAGGTAGCGCAGCCGAAGGCGTCCCAGCTCGGCGCGGTGCGACGCTACGCGCTCAGCGGGGTCATAGGCGAGCCATCGCGCAAACACCTCGTCGCGCAGCTCGCCCGTACCACGGTCGAAGGGCAAATCCAAATCGAAGAGGCTGTTGCTGCGTGGAGAGTAAGCGGCCGTGTAGGCAAGCATCTCCATTGTCGTATATTCGGCACCGCTGCGTTTGTGCTTGCGCTCGAAGCTTTCGACGAACGCGCGAATATCGAAATTGTGGCCTTCGAGAATCCGGTGGGCCGTCGCGAACGCCGGGAAATGAGCGAACCGAAAGTACGAGTCGCCGCTGTGCGAGGCGAAGGCCGCAAAGATTCCCGGCCGTTCCAAGACCAGATGCATCGCTCCGAAGCCGCCGGACGATTTTCCGAGGACGGCGCGGCCGCTCTCCTGCGCGACGGTACGATAGTTGCGGTCGACGTGCCCGACGACGTCGCGCACCGTATACGCCGCATAATCTCCGTTCTGGATCGAATCGACATACTGCGAACCGCCCAAGCGCGTGAAGCCGTCCACCAGTACGAGCAGCGCCTCGGGCATCCGCTCCTCGCGAATTAAGCGATCGCACCACTGCAGGACGTTCGTTTCCCAGGGCCGCGAAGAAATCAGCGCCGCGGCGTCCCCGGTGTAACCGTGCAGCACGTAGAGCGCCGGATAGCGCCGCGAACCCTCCGCATCGTAGCCGCTCGGCAGGTAGACGGCGACGGGACGCGAGGCCGGGTCGCCAAGCGGATTATTCGCAAGCGCCTCGCTCTGCACGAAATCGATACGAACGTCGCCTGTGAGCCCAAGGATACGCGCGAGTTCGGTACGTTCAGGCATGGCGGCGAGCTTCGGCGCACGAACGTGCTGCGCCTAGAGTGGCGGACAAAACGACGCATCTGACCCGCGCGATCGATTTGCGCGGCGCGATTTCTATCAACGTCATTACGATGATCGGCATCGGGCCTCTCGTCACGATACCGCTCGTCATCGCGGCGTTGGCCGGCCCGCTCGCCCTTGCCGGCTGGATTGCCGGCGCTCTCATCGCGCTCTGCGACGGCATGGTGTGGGCGGAGCTCTCCTCACGGTATCCGGGCTCGGGCGGAACGTACGTTTACTTGCGCAATGCGTTCGGACCCGAGCGCTTAGGAAAGGCGCTCGCCTTTCTCTTCAATTGGCAATTCTTGCTTGCAGCACCGTGCTTGCTGGCCAGCGGCTATATCGGCTTTACGAACTATGCCGCTTATCTCTTTCCGGCGCTCGGCAAAAATATCGGCGCGCACGATGCCGTTGCGGTCACGATCGGCATCGTCACGATCCTCTTACTCTATCGGCGCACCTCGCAAGTGGTGACGCTGGGAGCTGTGCTCGCCGTCGTTGCAACGCTCACGATTGCGCTGGTATCCGTTGCAGGGCTATCCCATGGAAACTTCGGGCAAGCTTTCCATCTGGCTGCGCCGTTAAGGTTGAACGCCGGCTTCCTTGCTGGGTTCGGAACCGCGTTGTATATTACGCTCTACGATTATGCCGGCTACGCCGACGCGGCGTTGGTCGGCGACGAGGTCGAACGCCCCACCCGCACTATTCCGCTCGCGATTCTGCTTTCCGTCCTCATCGTCGCGACGCTCTACGTGTCGCTTCAGATCGGCGTCCTCGGCGCCGTTCCATGGCAGTCGCTACTCGACGCCCACGGGCTGCCGACTGCGCAAGCGCAGTACGTCGGCGCACTCGTCGTCGAGCGCGCCTGGGGGCGCGTGCCGGCAGTCGTCGTCACTGGGCTCGTTCTCGTGACCGCGTTTGCATCGCTCTACGGCAATCTGCTCGGGTTTTCGCGGATTCCGTTCGCCGCCGCTCGCGACGGCGCGTTCTTGCGCATCTTTGCGCGGCTCCATCCCCGCAAAGAGATTCCGCACGTCTCGCTCATCGTTGTCGGCGCGCTTTCACTGGTCGCATCGCTCTTTACGCTCGACCAGGTGATTGCTTTTCTAACGGCTGGGATCGTACTCATCCAGGGCATTGCGCAGATTCTTGCGCTCGTTGTCGTTCGTGCGCGTGAGGCTGCCGCGCCGTTCCGCATGCCGCTATATCCGTTGCCGGCGCTCGTTGCGCTCGGTGGCTGGGTTTGGGCTTTCTTCGCGACGGGCTCGGGAGCTATTGCGTTAGGAATCGGATGGCTCGCGGTGGGAGTGATACTCTACCTGGCGATCGCGCGCACCGAGCGCTGGTGGCCGTTCGTCGTGGCGACGTTGCTCGCATTCGCGCTCCCGGCAACGGCGCGCGCCGATTGGCCGGGGTGGAACGCATCGCGAGTTACCGCGGAGCACGGCTATCCGGTGTTCACCGTCAACGGTCGGCCCTTCTTCATCTACGGCGCCGCGTTCTTTTACGAGCGCATTCCGCGCGAAGGTTGGCACGACGCGCTGGTCGCGTACAAGCGGCTCGGTATTAATACGATCGACTTGTATCTGATTTGGAACTGGCACGAGCCGGAGCAAGGCGTCGCAGATTTCACGGGTGCAACGGATCCCCGGCGCGATTTAGTAACCTTGCTGAAGCTGACGCACGAGCTTGGTTTCAAGCTGATCTTGCGCCCAGGACCGGTCATTCGCAACGAATGGCGCAACGGCGGGTATCCGTCGTGGCTGCTGGAGCGTGCGGAATATAACATGCCGCTTCACGACGTGCTAGAAGGGCGTTACCCTGCAACCGCAACGCTGCAGAATCGCCACGCCGATGCAGCCTCCGCCGAGTGGATGCGCAATGCGACCCACCTTGCGTCGGCGACGTCGTGGCTGCACGACGTGCTGCGTGTCGCCGCGGCGGATGCAAGCGACGTCATCGCGATCGCGCTCGACGACGACCAAGGTGCCTATCTCGACAACGACACTTGGCCGGCGCCGAACTGGCATACCTACATCGCCTGGCTGCGCCAGGCGGTTTCATCGGTGACCGGTAATCGCGTTTTGCTATTCATCAACACTTATGAAATGCGCGTCCCGAGCGCATCGCCCGCGTGGGCCTGGGGCAACTGGTATCAAGGCGGCTCGTATCGAATCGGCGCGCACGATCTCGCGGACCTCGATTTCGCGACGGGCCTGCTCCAGACACAACCGCACGTTCCCGTGATGCAGTCGGAGTTTCAAGCCGGATGGTTCCAAAACGCCGATGAAGGGGCGCCGCGTCCGAGCGATCCGTCGAACACCATGCTTGCACTTAACGAGCTGCTGCGCGACGGCGCGCATGGGATCGTCAATTTTCCGGTGCAGGATACCATCTATCCGCACGGCTGGGAGGCGCCGTGGGCGAATTGGAGTTATGCGTGGGACGCGGCCTTAACGGTTGACCTTGCGGCATCACCGCGGTATTCGCCGATGCGGGCTTTCGGCGAGGTGGTTCGCGCGTATGGTCCGCTGCTGGCGCGAACCCATATTGCAGCCGATGCGTCGATCATTTGGCCGCCTGCGCTCTTTCGCCCCGGAACGTTGACCGACGCCGACTTTGCAGCGTACGCGGATGTGACGGCGGCGATGCAACGCAACTGCAATGCCCGCGGTTTCACCTGCACGCTGGTCGATCCGGGGTCGCTGCGCGACGGGTCTCCACGTGCCAACGCGCTCCTTCTTCCGCTTCTGCCCACGACGATTGAGTCGGGGCGCCTAGACCCGCGCCAGGAAGCAGCCTTGATGCAATTGGAGCGGGCGCATCAAATCGTCTCCAGCCCTTCGGCTATCCTGCGGGGAAACCGCCCCTCGCTGCCGCCTGGCGTAACGCTCCTGCGCGCCGACGATAACTCGTATGCGTTTGTCGTGGCGGTCAACGCGAGCGATTCACCGGTGCACGTTGGCGGATTGCGCGTAGCGCTCGCGCGTCGTACCGTTGCCGTTGGTCCGTTTACTGTCCCAGCGCGTAGCGCGCGAATCGTGCCGGTGGGTATTCCATCCGGCGCGCGCCGTGTCACCCTGAGCGCTTCGACTTCGCTCGGGATCAACTCCGTCGAAGGGCAACCCGCATCCCTCGGGACGCCGCCACCGTTTCGCGATCCCGATGGAACCACGATCGCCAACGCGTATCTGCACGTCGTCTTTGCGCCGTTTGCCGGCGCGCGCATCGCCGAGCTCAGCGACGGACGCGTCAACGCCGCGACGAGCATCGGACTATTGCGCGATGCGACCGATCCGGCACCTTCGGTTTCGCGCCGGGACTACATCGGATCGTACACGCATCCGCTTCCGGCCGGGACTTTTAATCGCTCGTATCGCTGCAGCCGGCTCGACACCGGGATGACGACGAGCATCTCGTGCTCCTACGACGCGCCGGACCTTCCCAGCGGCGGCGCACTCTTCGAGCGCACGTTAAAGCTCGGCGGCGAGAGTCGCGAGCTGGTTGTCGACGAGCGCTTTACGCCGCACGACACGCGATCGACGGCGCAATTAGAATCGATCTCCGGTTTCGCGTTTACGACGGGCGATACTCTGCTTGCGTCGCGTGACGGCAACGCTCGCGGGTGGTTGCACCACGGCCGCCTCGCCGTGCTTCGGTGGCGTTCCGGCGACGTGGCCCGCGCACAGACGCGCACGACGCGCGGCGCACAGCTGCTCACGCTCGTCTTCGCCCGCCATTCGATCGAGCTGCGTTTGGGCATTTATTCGGCGCGCGATGCCACCGCGGCGCGGCACCTGCTCGACCCGAATCAGCGCTAACCACAGGGACTAAAGGTCCTTTTGCACGAATTCTCAGCAACAGTTGCTCGTTTTAGGAGTGAGAAATGAAACTTTTTCGCACGCTAACTTTGCTTATTACCTTCACCGTCGCAGGATGCGCCGGTACCCAAATGAACCCTAGCCCTTCCGTCGCAAATGGTCCGGCGTCGCAATTCGCGAGCGGACCGGCAAGCCCGGCGCAACGCATAAAGCACGACAAGGCCTCATTCAAACGAGCGCTCTATGTCGTGGAGGATGACAGCAACGCCATAAAGATCTTCAGCAACGGCAATTACCGCGAGCTCGGTGTGATCACCGACGGTATCTCCAGTCCGCTGACCGAAACCATGGATCAGCGCGCGAATCTTTACGTAGGGAACACAGGCACCGACGACGTTACCGAGTACCCTCCCGGAGATACCTCGCCGTCGTTCACGTACAACGCAAGTATGACGTACCCCGAGGCCGTCGCGGTGGACCACCACGGCAACCTCTACGAGGCCGACGGCAACGGTTACGTCAATCAATACTTCCAGGGTCTGAATACGCTGACACAGTCCTGTCCGAAACCGTCGGGAACTTTGTTCCCGACCGCCTTGGCGGTAGACGCTAGTGGCGATGTGTTCGTGTCCTACTACTCTATTTACAGCAGTGGCGGCCTTTACGAATTCAAGGGTGGCCTCAAATACTGTAAACAGACGTACTTGAGCGCGATGGGATCCGAAAATACGTCAGGCCTCGCCCTGGACGTCAATGAAAACCTGATCGCAGGTGCAGAGGGTACGGAGGGCGTCGGCATCTACGTTATCGCGCCCCCCTATTCGAGCATAACGAGGACGATCGGCAGCTATGGCGGCTTCTTCGGACTCTCTCTTAACAAGAAGAATAAATTAGTCTTTGCAGCTCAATACGTCGGTGGGTCCAAGGTATCGATTTTTAACTATCAGACGGGAGCACTCGTCAAGGTACTCGACGCAACGTATGGCATCACGGATCCCCTTGACGTCGTCGATGCCCCCAACGCGGTCTATTAGTTAACATAGTTCGCTTACGCCGCGAAGAGCTTTGGGCGGGCGGAGAGAGGCTTGCCCTACCGCCTGCCCGCCACATAAGGGCGCCTTCGCCGAGGCACGCCAAGTAGTTGACGCGAATCCGCGCTAGCGCGCGGGGAAGTGGCGGAATGGCAGACGCAGCCGCCTCAAAAGCGGCCGAGGCAACTCATGTGGGTTCGACTCCCACCTTCCCCAATGGATTCGCGAGGGAAATCTGCGCTAAAACACGGTGATTGATGACAGACTGATGACGCGCTCCCGCGGAGAGTATCGCAAGTCGAATGGTCGCTTACGGTTCGCAGCGGCGGTCCTCATCGCCGCTGAGGGAACCGTCGCCGTTTTCGGTGGGCCCGCCAAAATCAAATCGGCAGCACATGCCACCGGGGCGTCTTGATCGTGGCTTCTACAGGCGGAGGCCTACAGCGAAGCGCTCCAGCCTTACCGGACCACCACGTCAAACGGTTTGCTGCCTGCCGCGAACGGCGAGCCCTTCACCTTCGTCAAGACACCGCTGCTCGCGTTGATGGCGAAGGCAGAAACACGTCC
>Ga0070731_10004462_pt1 | contig 12023 bp, 11 predicted proteins | sample Coa_R1_2_FD_66448 | JGI IMG/M metagenome (GOLD analysis project Ga0070731, IMG submission 66448) | Surface soil microbial communities from Centralia Pennsylvania, which are recovering from an underground coalmine fire - Coalmine... | ecosystem: Environmental > Terrestrial > Soil > Unclassified ... | reverse complement strand
GTTGTGGTAGTTGCTGCAGGCATAGCTGGCATAACAGCGATTGGTATCAGCGGCCTTGTCGCATATCTTAGCCCCAAAACGGATAAATCGGAAATTACACAATTGAAACACAAGTTGAGCCAGGTCGAAAACTCCCAAAAAAGGCAGGAAGCTGCGCTGCACGATTTTGCCTCGTCGGCGACAGTCAGACCTGCTGCGCCAGGTAAATTTGGCGGAACTGGTTTTCTGATTGAAGGTACGGGCTATCTGGCTACCAGTGCCCATGTAGTCAGCAAGGCGGACTCGGTGTACGTGGTGAGCAATAAGGGCGAATATTTCAAAACATCAACGGTATATTCCAACGATACTACTGACGTCGCTATAGTCAAGATAATTGACTCCCATTTTGTTTACAAAAGTTTGCCATATAGCATTAAGCGATCGTCAACAGACATTGGCGAAGAGATTTTTACACTGGGATATCCTCGAAATGAGATTGTTTATGGAAAGGGTTATTTAAGCGCTCATACGGGATATAATGGGGATACAACATCTTATCAGATAGCAATCTCAGCGAATCCAGGGAATTCTGGTGGGCCGATTTTCAATCCGAATGGTGAAGTGATAGGCATTCTTAGTGGAAAACAGACGACGGCTGAGGGAGTTGTTTTTTCCAGCAAGTCAATAAATATATTCAAAGCCTTGGATCAACTCCGTAAGGATAGCGCGGTTAATGCATCCTTCAGGCTGCCCAGTGCATCCTCGGTTAAAGATCTGAATCGCGTGGAACAGCTTCGAAAAATCGAGGACTGCATTTTCATTGTAAAAAGCTACTAGCATAACGGTCGAATTAAAAGCCTCCCCGGATCATTTGGACTTCGAAGAAATGGCTGGCGTCACTAGTTCTGCAGCTTATCTCTTTTCAGTCTTCCATAAATCTAGAGGATATATTCCGTCGCGGATCAAATTATCCAAACTCTCTTGAACTCCCGGAGCATCCTCCTTATAAGTCACGCCGAACCATTTTGAAGCCGTCGGGATTACGCGGATTACACCTCTCCGATCGTGTATAAACCGATCGCCAACAATAGGAATAAAAAACTCCGCTTTTGGATTTTGAGAATTGGAGGCAAGAAAATCCTTAAAAATTCTGTCAATATAATCGAATACAGATGGGTCAAAACACCAGAAATTCATCGAGACCTTGGCTGATGAGGGCACTTCGATTTTCTTATCTCCTTCCTCATACGTAATGCGACCATCATCGTTCATGTAAATTTTGGTTCGTTCGGCGATCGAAATGAGATTATCGTTTGAGTCCACCTGGCAAACCCCCCGGCTAACCGATCCATTTTCGGAGAGTGTCTTTATCAATTCATAACCAATGATAGCATACCGGTCACTTTTACATTCCTCAATCAAAAAAGTATGGGCTTTTTGAAATGCATCCCTGCCGTAAAAATCGTCCGCATTTATGACTGCAAATGGCTCATAAATTGCCATGCTCGCGGAAAGTACTGCATGCGCTGTGCCCCAAGGCTTTGTTCTCTCATTGGGGACGGTATAATTACCGATAAATGCGTCCATTTCCTGGAATACATACTCGGTCTTTATCTTTCCTGCTAACCTGGTCTCAAAAATATCCTTAAAATTTTGAGCAAATTCTCGTCTTACAATAAAAACAACCTTGCCAAAACCAGATTCAATGGCATCATATATCGAATAGTCCATAATTGTTTCGCCATTCGGTCCAAAGCCCTGGACCTGCTTCATGCTCCCGTACCTGGAAGCCATCCCTGCTGCCAAAATTAAAAGTGTAGGCTGCATGATTACTTTACTTTTGTTGCACGAAAGTAATTAAAAAAATATGGGAACTTAACCCTGACACTAAGAGTGGTAAATGAAATTTTGAATATAAAATCCTGCGATTTAGACGTCGTAAATTTGCCCCAAATTCTTGCGAGAGAAGTTAGAGTCGAAGTATTGCGTCTTGACAAGATTCATGAAGTAGTATCGGGCAACAAATGGTTTAAATTAAAGTACTATGTTGACGATGCAATAAAACAAAAAAAATCCATTCTGACGCTTGGTGGGCCTTATTCAAATCATTTACTTGCTACTGCCTGGATCGCAAATGGCCTTGGAATTCACTCAGTTGGCCTCGTTCGGGGAGAAAAACCAAGTTACATGTCGCATACATTGCAACTGGCTGGAAATCTAAATATGGAGTTGGTCTATTTGACTCGAAATGAATATAGAAAAAGAGATAGCTCAGATTTTATTGCAGAATTGGTCCAAAGCTATCCTCATTGCATAATCATTCCAGAGGGTGGGAATGGTAATCTCGGTGTACGCGGCAGCGAGGAAATTCTTAGCACTATCGACACCGAAAAATATACTCATATAGCCTGCGCGATGGGTACCGGAACTACATTGATCGGACTGACCAACGCTTCCAGGAAAGACCAGTGCATTCTCGGCTTCCCGGTTTTGAAAATTGCGAAGGATCAGTTTTTAAGAAAGTGCCGTATTTTGTCATCAGAAGAAAAATCGAAGTGCATTTCGATATTCGATACCTACCATTTCGGGGGATACGCGAAAAAAACGCCCGGATTGTTAAAATTCATGAATAATTTTTTTGCCCGAACCGGCATTCCTACTGATTTCGTATATACTGGGAAATTGTTTTATGGAGTGCTTGATTTAATAGCAGCCGGCTATTTTCCACCAGGAAGCATCCTTCTTATAGTGCATAGCGGCGGCCTCCAGGGAAATCTTTCCCTGGAGGCCGGCAGCCTTGATTTTACCTAAACACGGTTTTGATTTATATTTGCCGGTCGAAAATACATCTTAAAAAGATTCGTTATAGCTTACATGGGTTGGAGAAGGGCTTTATTTTTTGCGTTTATTTTCACTGCAACATTTGCGGCGGCCCAGGACACACTCCCGAAATTCTCCGCCATACTTAAAAGTAACGGAAAGGTTATTATAAGTTGGCATAACACCTTCCAATCGGTAAGCCAGATCAGTATTCAACGTTCGCAGGACAGTCTGAAAAATTTTACCTCATTCATGACTGTTCCTGACCCATCGATATCCCAAAACGGCTTCGTTGATCCCAAAGCAGAACCAGGGACTTTCTACCGACTTTTTGTTGTACTGCAAAATGGAAATTATTTTTTCTCAAAATCCAGACATGCTTCATCTGAATCATCGCCGGTTGCCCAGGAAAATGATTCAGAAAGTAAGGACCCCAGGTTGCGTAACGACGAGCAAAGAGTCGTATTTCAAAGAAGCGGCCAGACCAGCCAAATGCCTTCCATAAGAATGAACCAGCATCCGCCTGTTGAAATTGAAATGACAATTTACATCAAACGAAATGATACTTTAATTGGACAATTGCCGGGTAAAACGCTCAATAGATTTCGCGACTCGATATTAAAGAAAACAAAAGACACTCTTACTCTTGTCGGGCCTGATACTGTAGTAATTCGACCGTATGTACCTAAGGAGGTCTATAAGATTTCGAACTACGTATTTACGGGTAGGGACGGCAATGTCAATATTTCTTTGCCTGATGTAGCCGGCAGGAAATACTCGATCAAGTTCCTTGAACTCGATTCGTCGCCTGTTTTTGATATCAAGGAAATAAAAGACGCATTGTTAATCGTTGATAAGACGAATTTTTTGCATTCAGGCTGGTTCAGGTTCGAACTTTATGAAGATGGAAAACTGAAGGAAAAAAATAGGCTTTTTATCCCAAAAGAGTTTTGAAAGCTTTCAAAGGCTAGAAATTTGCAACTCCGGTATGACGTCCGTTTTCAGTTTGCACTTAAATACAAATTCAAAATTTTTCTTCATTGATGCTTTAACCTCACCGACTGACAATTGTTGACCCAGTTCATTTGCCATCGAAGTGACTTGCTTATCTGGAATTCCGCACGGAATTATGCTGGTAAAGTATGAAAGATCAGTATTGACGTTGAGCGCAAGCCCATGCATAGTTATCCATCGGCTACATCGCACGCCAATCGCACAAATTTTTCGCGCGTTTTGCTTAATCAGGGGTTCGATCCAAACGCCTGTCTCGCCTTTTGATCTTTCACCGGGAATTCCATAATCCTTAAGAACGAGAATTACGGTCTCCTCGAGATTTCGCAAATATTGTCCGATGTCGGTTCCGAAATTTTCTAGATCCAAAATCGGATAAAGTACCAACTGTCCCGGTCCATGAAAAGTAACATCGCCTCCACGATTTGTTCTGAAATACTGAATCCCGCGGTCCCTCATCGTATCATCGTCAATCAGTATATTCCCCTCCTTCCCACTTTTGCCCAAGGTATAAACTGGGGGATGCTCAACCATGATTAGATAATTGATTGTGTGAGGGCCTTCCCGGCCATCTTGTCGTTTCAGCCACTCCGACTTGATATGAATATTTTCGTGCAGTAACTTCTCCTGATATTTCCACACAGTTTGGTATTCCATGCACCCCAGATCAATAAATATTGCGGATTGGTCTTGAGTCGACAGCATATGTAAAATTAAACAGAAACAGTCAACTAACTTATTTTTGCAAAAATGGCTAAGTTGGCAAAAAATTCAAAAATTGACGAAGTTACCGAATCAGATGTATCAGAAGAACTTTACGAGCGCCTTCAAATCAGGGTTGACAAAGGGCAGGAACCGGTCCGAATCGATAAATTTTTAGTGCAACGGATTGAGAAAGTGACCCGCAATAAGATCCAGAAAGCGATTGAGGCGGGCAGAGTTCTAGTAAATAGTAAACCGGTTCAACCTAATTACAAAACACGTGCATCTGATGAGATTATTGTCTATTCTGACATTGAAACGCAAGGAGAACAGATTCGGCCCGAAAAGATGCCTTTAGATATATTCTATGAAGATCAGGAAGTCCTGATCATCAACAAACCGGCGGGACTGGTTGTGCATCCTGCCAGCGGGAATTACTCTGGGACATTAATTAACGGCGTTGCCTACTATCTGCAGCAACAAAATAGCCAAATAAATGAAGAAATACTGCCTCGATTTGGGTTGGTGCACCGCATAGATAAAAATACCAGTGGCTTGATGGTATTGGCGAAGACAGAACAGGCTGTTACTAGTCTTGCAAGGCAATTTTTTGACCATACTGTGATAAGGCATTATGTTGCATTAGTCTGGGGCGATATACCTTCTGAACAAGGAACGGTCAAAGCGCACATTGGCCGTCATTTGCGATTTCGAAAATTATTTGACGCATACCCCGAAGGAGATCACGGAAAAGAGGCTATCACCCACTATAACGTCCTTGAGCGGTTTAACTACGTTACACTAGTTCAATGCACCCTGGAAACAGGTCGAACGCATCAGATTCGGGTGCATATGCAGCATATTGGCCATCCGTTATTCAACGATGAGACCTACGGAGGAGATAAAGTTGTCAAGGGAACGGTTTTCAGTAAATACAAGCAATTTGTCGAGAATTGTTTTGGGATATGTCCGCGCCAGGCCCTCCACGCAAAAACGATTGGGTTCGTGCATCCGACGAGCCAAAAACAAATGCTTTTTGAAAGCGAACTACCGAACGATATGAAACGACTCATCGAAAAGTGGCGCGCATACGTCAATCGTAATTGAATTGCTGGCGGTTTGTCCAGGCAATCAGCAAATTTGACCTTTTCCTGTCCTGTCGGTTATCCGTCATTTTTATAGTGGGCCGTTTTTACGACTGGCAATTAAAACACGCCGAATAAATGATCAATTTGAAAGTTGGGATGATAGGCTAAATTCCTTTAAATAATTCAAAAACAATTCAAGGCCCTTTCTTTTATTTTCATCCAAATTATAGCTAATATGTTGCGTGTAGTATTGTCTGAGATCAAAAAAATCGGAATGCAAGCCCGTCAGTAATAATGGAATGCTTTCAAGCCCTGACTGGTTTGCGCGATTAAAAGCCTCAGCAAATGGTTCGTCTAGTTCCCGGCTGCTTACCCATGCTGCAAACACAAATGAGAAGCCTGTGAACCTTTTCCAAGCCTCACCCAAATCATAGATGTATGGCGAAATATGGCGCTGGCGTAGCGCGCGATCGCCGATTAGCACGGCAGCAGTCGATCCTGAAATCTGACTCAGAAAATCCTGGCTAGTCTCGGCAAACTCTGGAGCAACCTTCCAATAGTGTTTCAACAATATCCTTGCAAGCTGAACCGAAGTCTTGCTTTGGTAGTCAAGGAGGACTTTTTGAATTTGCTCGATGGGCACGTCGCTAAATAAACAAACCGAAGCGACTGCACCATCACATCCAATACAATAATCCGTATTCAAATAATAGTCTTTCATTAAGGGAAGGATCGCAACAGGTACCAACCCGACATCGATTTCGTCCAAAAGCAGCCTTTCGGCTATCCGCGCAGGATAATCAATTTCTAAATTGATTTGATTAATTATTGGCGACCGCTCAATACCATATAACAACGGCTTCGTATTGAGATAATTGACTGCTCCTACCCTTATTTTTCTGTCCAATTCTATTACGCTAATTTTGGCAACAAATGTAAGACACCGATCGAAAAGAGACCTTAATTGTTTAAATTGATGGATTTAAGTACGTTAACCGCAATTAGCCCGGTCGATGGCCGATATCGTCGGCAAGTTGAGCATCTGGCTGACTACTTTTCGGAATTTGCCCTGATAAAATATAGGGTAATTGTGGAAGTAGAATATTTCTTGTTCCTTTCTCAAAAAAAAATCTTTGCTATTCCTGGTCATGTGAGAAAACAAATCATGTCGGTTTCCGAGCAGTTTACGCTGGAAGATGCGAACTTGATCAAGGAAACAGAAAGAATAACTAATCATGACGTCAAGGCTGTAGAGTATTTTTTGAAAAAAAAGCTTGACGATATCAATGCGGGCGAACTTAAAGAATGGGTCCATTTTGGTCTAACGTCTCAGGATATAAATAATACGGCAATCCCTTTGCTTTGGAAGCATGCGATTGAACTGGAATATCTTCCTGCGCTATTGAATTTAAATCGTCAACTGAAACTGCTTGCAAAGAGGTGGAAGGAAATTCCCATGCTTGCGAGGACTCATGGACAGCCTGCTACCCCCACAATACTTGGAAAGGAGATTATGGTTTTCGTCGAAAGATTGGAAAATCAAATCGAGCAACTCATTCAGATTCCCTTCTCCGCGAAATTTGGTGGTGCAACCGGAAATCTTAATGCTCATGTAGTTGCGTTTCCAAAAAAGGACTGGTCTAAATTGGCCGATGAGTTCGTTGTTGGTACGTTAGGGCTTGTTCGGCAGCAATATACTACCCAAATCGAACACTACGACTTACTTGCTGCCCAATTTGACGCACTTAGGAGGATAAACACCATTCTAATCGATTTTTCGCGCGATGCATGGATGTATATCGCTTTGGAATACTTCAGTCAAAAAACAAAAAAAGATGAAGTGGGCTCTTCAGCGATGCCTCACAAAGTAAATCCGATTGATTTTGAAAACGCCGAAGGCAATTTTGGCATTGCTAACGCACTTTTCGACCACTTGTCAGCAAAGCTTCCGATTTCCCGGATGCAGCGTGATTTGACCGACTCCACTACACTGCGAAATATCGGGGTGCCATTTGCCCATACGGTTTTGGCGCTCAAATCCATTGAAAAAGGACTAGACAAGCTTGTTTTGAATGAAGAAAAGATATTGGATGACCTCGATAACAACTGGGCAGTCGTTTCCGAAGCCATTCAGACGATATTGAGACGAGAAAGCTACCCGGAGCCATATGAAGCGCTTAAACAGATGACTCGCGGAAATGGAGTAATTAGTAAGCAGGACATTCATCGATTTATCGATCAGCTTAAGATTTCCAAAGCGGTAAAGAAAGAATTAAAAAAAATAACACCGCGGAACTATACCGGGCTCCCTTTAAGATAATTTACACTGATTTTCGCCACCACCTCATTTTCCCAGCCTGCTTGTCGAACAGAAAGTTGTTTTTCCTAAGGACTTTCATTGAGGCCTTGTTGCCCACATCAGTCTCGGCAATAACGAATTTCACATTAAGTAGACCTTTAGCCCAGTCAATCATTCCGCTGACGGCTTCTGTCATATATCCTTTGCCACGATGTTGATACATAGTTCCATAACTTATTTCGATTTCTCCTTGTCCCGATGGGACACCTTTAAATCCTAATTCGGCCACTATTTCACGAGTGACTCTTTCGATAACGATCCAAAATGTGAGAAAAAGCTGATCTTCCTCGGTCATTTCCTGGAGCCTGGGGATAATATTTTGCTGTGCATTCAATCGCACGTCAGCCGAGGGTATCCTGGCTGCTGCCTTTAACCTGAACTCCTTTTCAAACAGATTATTTCCTGACAGATATAATCGAAGCTCTTCGGGATTCAAGGACACAATTTCCAATCGTAATGTTTCAACTTTGGCTTTCATTGCTTAAGGAAAATAAATTGACTATCCGGCCTTGATCTTTTACGTTATCTATTTGAGTGAATCCACTCTTAAGAAGAACCTTCTTTGAAGCCATGTTGTCCTTTTGTGTTATGGCGATTACCGACGGAAGTTTTAGCGTACCAAATGCATATTCCAGGCCGCCTTTGACTGATTCTGTCGCAAATCCTTGACCCCACCTGTGGCGAAACATTGCATACCCCAATTCAGTCCGGTTCTCAATTAATACGGAAGGACGTAGCATAAAGGAACCTATAAATTGATTGTTTGCCTTTTCCACCAGTGCCCATCTACCAAAAACGGGAAAATCTTCATAGTAATCAATATTGTCGAGCAAAAATTGAGTGGCCTGAATGCGGGTTTTGGGCGCTCGAATGTATCTCATGACTTCAGGATCGCTGTTTAAAATATAGAAGTTTTCAGCGTCCCCCTCTGTAAGCTGCCTGACCACCAGTCGCTGCGTTTCAAAAATCGTCATGACTTGTGTATCTCGGAAGTGAAATGAAATTCAATCTCAGGGTTATTATTCTTCTCGGTATTTAAAAACCACTCGCTTTGGGCTAAATAGACCAAATGACCATCCTTATCTTCAGCGATATTTGCGTGCTTGAATCGGATAAATTCTTCAATTTTTCCCATATTGCTGCTGGTAATCCAACAGGCCTTGTAAAAAGGCAGTGCATTGAGCTGGACAGAAGCACCGTATTCGTGGAGCAATCTGTATTGAATTACCTCGAATTGAAGTTCTCCTACACAACCGATAATTTTTTTGTTTCCCGAAAACTGAGTGAATAATTGTGCCACCCCTTCGTCAGTTAATTGCAATAATCCTTTCTCCAACTGCTTTGTTCTCATCGGATCTTTATTTGTCACTTCCTTAAAAATTTCGGGAGAAAAGGATGGTATACCGGTAAAGAAAAAGTCTTCGCCTTCTGTAAGCGTATCCCCAATTTTAAAGTTTCCAGTGTCAAAGAGGCCGACCACATCACCCGGGAATGCCTGCTCAATAATGTCCTTATCCCGCGCTAGAAAAGTATAAGGATTACTAAACCTGACATCTTTGTCCAATCGTACGTGGTGAAAATACTTATTGCGTTCAAACCTGCCGCTGCAAACTCGGAGAAATGCAATTCTGTCCCTATGCCTGGGATCAAGATTCGCGTGAATTTTAAATACAAAGCCGCTAAGTTTTTCTTCGGCGGGACAGACTTCTCTCGTCGATGTTTCCCTACATTGAGGGATAGGGGCAATTTGAATAAACGTGTCGAGCATTTCTCGTACACCAAAATTGTTTATTGCACTGCCAAAAAATACCGGCGCAACTTTACCCGACAAATAGTCCTTTATCAATAGTTGTCCGTGAACACCGTCCACCAATTCGACGTCTTCCCTCATTACCTTCGCATCATTTTCGCCAAGTTTCTGATCAAGGATTGTGCTGGAAATATCGTCGACCAGTATCAAATCATCATCCGACGCTTTCGTATTCGCAGCGAAAAGAACCAGATTCTTGCTATGAAGATTGTATACACCTTTAAAGTCTTTTCCACTATTAATTGGCCAGGTCATCGGATGAAGACTAATTTTTAGTTCTTTCTCGATCTCTTCAATCAGATCGAACCTGTTTTTTCCGTCTCTGTCCATTTTGTTGATGAAAACAATTACTGGAGTCTCTCTCATCCGACATACTTCCATTAACCGCCTGGTCTGTTCCTCAACTCCATTGACGCTGTCAATCACGAGTATTACACTATCAACCGCGGTCAGAGTCCGATACGTGTCTTCGGCAAAATCCTTATGACCTGGGGTGTCCAAAAGATTTATTAGGACATTTTTATATTCGAAACTCATGACTGAGGTCGCAACAGATATGCCTCTCTGTCGTTCGATGTCCATAAAATCGCTCGTTGCATATTTTTTGATTTTGTTGCTCTTCACAGCTCCCGCGGTTTGTATTGCACCTCCAAACAGCAAAAACTTCTCAGTTAAAGTTGTCTTCCCCGCATCTGGATGTGATATAATGGCAAATGTTCGTCTCCTGCTAATCTCAGTATTGTATTTCATAATTTCGGGCGCAATTTACAACAACCTGCACAAAGGCTTAAGCATATTCTATATGAAGTTTTAAGTTCGCTTGAGCTGAAAAATGAGTATTTTGGGTTTGATGGAAAAGCGCAATTTTCGTGGGCTAGATCATGCATCCCGCTATCGCAGCGCGAAAAAGTTCTTACGGAAAAAAATATTTACCATCAGGACTGCAAAGGATATTTTGCTGCTTACTGCCGGAGTTTTTTCCGCCGGATTTGGACTCGAAAGCTTTTTACTGCCAAACAATTTCATTGACGGGGGAGCAACCGGAATTTCCTTACTTCTGGCTGAAGTCTTGAAATGGCCACTTGCCGCCATCCTCGTTGTAATCAGTATCCCGTTCATCATCCTGGGATTTAGGCAGATCGGCAAAGTATTCAGTATCAAAACACTTTTCGCAATCGGCTGCCTATCAATATGCATTACATTTATTCATTTCCCATTAGTGACAAATGACCATCTGCTCGTCGCCGTTTTTGGCGGATTCTTTGTTGGAGCGGGCATTGGTTTAGCAATGCGTGCAGGTGGTGTTCTGGATGGCACCGAAATACTGGCGATTTATTTAAGTAGGAAACTTAGCGCATCGGTTGGTGATATCATAATCGGAATAAACGTTTTGGTTTTCTCGGCCGCTGCTTATGTTCTTTCCATTGAAGCCGCCCTATATTCAATGTTGACTTATCTTGCCGCCTCAAAGACTATCGACTTCCTGATTGAGGGTCTTGAAGAATACATGGGAGTTACGATTATTTCCCCGAAGTCCCAGGAAATCTACGAGATGGTAACCATGAAAATGGGCCGGGGAATTACTGTTTATAAGGGTTCCGCTGGTTTCGGGAAAACCGGTCATTCGTCGGATCTGAACATTCTATTTACTGTGATCACCCGTCTTGAGATTTCCAGGTTAAAGACGCAGGTCGAATCCATTGATCCTGGCGCGTTTATTATCATGCATAGCATTAAGGATACCCGGGGCGGAATGATCAAGAAAAGAAGGCTCGCCCACTGATCTCGTTGTCGTAACCCTTGCTCAGTGTATTTGCTGCAACAAAGAATCAGCGCGTTCCATTTGTTGAAAATGTACGGGAACCCTGAAGCAAATCCCAGTTTTTTTCAATCGAACAAAGCCATCTCCATTAAATTTCACCTGGCCCCGCAGCAGCAATTGCATTGCATTTCCCAGAATATTTCTTAAGTCAATATTCACAGATACTGGTATAAAGAAGCTGTCTGCACGCGGGATTAGAATTGTTGAGTCTATTATGCACCGTCCAATAAATTTATTGTCCGCAGAAATGTTCACGTCGGCATATTTTAGCTGCAATCTGAATTTGTTCGGATTGTATAATTTGATCTGGGCGACGACCCGGGACTGGTTGAGGCCTATTTGGGTAATCGTCAGAGATTCAATTCCTTTGTAGTCCGGCGCTTGCGGCTCTTTACAAGTGACAAACATCAGAGAAAGGATCACTACCCCGTT
>Ga0070731_10004461_pt1 | contig 12024 bp, 9 predicted proteins | sample Coa_R1_2_FD_66448 | JGI IMG/M metagenome (GOLD analysis project Ga0070731, IMG submission 66448) | Surface soil microbial communities from Centralia Pennsylvania, which are recovering from an underground coalmine fire - Coalmine... | ecosystem: Environmental > Terrestrial > Soil > Unclassified ... | reverse complement strand
GAATTCGATCGCATGCGGCGAATTAGGTCGGCGCGGCCACTGAGCAGGCCAGATTGGGGGCCTCCGAGCAATTTATCTCCGCTGTAAGTGACCACATCAACTCCGGCGCGCAAGCTGTCAAGAACACTGGATTCTCCGCTAATGCCGATCGATCGCAGATCGAATAAGGCGCCGCTCCCGAGATCTTCCATCAGCGGGATTTTGCGTTCACGGGACAGCCGGACCAAGTCCACCAACTCGGGCTGCTCGGTAAATCCGGTGATCTGGAAATTCGAGCGATGCACGCGTAGTAGAAGCCGGGTTTTCTCGCCGATGGCTCGCTCGTAATCCTGAACCCGTGTGCGGTTGGTCGTGCCGACTTCCCGTAAGATCGCGTTCGACTTTGCCATGACATCGGGAATGCGAAATGACCCGCCGATTTCAACCAGTTCACCGCGCGAGACGATAACCTCGCCACCTTCTGCCAAGGTGTTCAATGCCAGGAGAACAGCCGCGGCGTTGTTGTTGACGACGATAGTAGAGATCGCTGACTCAGGTGCTCCGGAAATCGTGCTGGTCGCGTCCTCCAACAGTTTGCTGAACAAGCGATCGACATGCACATCACGCTTGCCACGCTCTCCTGCCGCCAGGTCAAATTCCAGGTTCGAGTAAGTAATGGCAGTATCTCGGATAAGCTCAACGACGCTACTCGGCAACGGAGCTCGTCCTAAGTTCGTATGGAGGATGACCCCTGTAGCGTTGACAACCGGCCGCAACGAGTAACTCAGTGAGTGCCGCAGTTCCCGCTTAATTGCGGCATCGATTTCGCCGAGCGCGAGATCGACAGCCGGAGCGTCGAGTCTTCCGTGCTGAATCTCGCTTCGCAAATTGGAGAGAACTGTGCGCGCGGCATCCGCAACGGCTGGCTGGCCTTCTCGTGCAATGAGACTTGCCAGGGTCGTTCGCCGAACGAGCTCATCGACCGAAGGCAATTGTCGATAGAGATCGGCTTTGGACTTTACGGGCACTGGCGATGATTATGCCATTCGAAGCAGTTGAAAAGCCAAGCGGCTCCTTAGTCCGCTGCGCCTTCGGAATCAGAGGGCATGGTGTGCGGGATGGGGCCAGCTTCCCTCGTGCGGTAACCGAGAAGCCAGCTTGCAGTGACACACATCGTGAAGCACTCCAACGCAAAAGGAAGAAACCCCAAATAGCCGGGAATAGGCATCTCAAAGATCTTCCAGTGTTGCAGGATGGGAAAAATGTAATGCCATTTTGCGGCTGCCCAGTAGTTCCAGAATTCCCAAAACCATCCGCAAACAAAGCCAGAGGCCAGCAGAGAGTAAAAACGCGAGACTTGACCGTGGGCGAAATCGCCTATCAGCGAGGGCAAGCCCAGACGGAAATTGATTGGGTCCAAGAGAAATATAAAACCGAGCCACACCAGAACAAACAGCCTCGCGGCTGCGTCCTGCGGCACAATCACCGGCAGTATTAGACAGAGTGCGCCGAAAATAATCATTCCCATTTGCAAGGTGCTGGAGAATTTGACGGGGGACGCCGGTCGAAACCAATTGAAAGATTCGATCAGATCTGCCGTTTCGAATATGCCCGGTGTGATGGTTGCAAACGACCATCCGTAGCCGAGCAAAGCCAACGGCCAGTCCTGTGGAACGCCGGTGTAGGTCCAATTCTGCAGCCGCAAGTTGTACGCCTCAAAAATCAACCAGAGAGGAATGGAAACGAGTGCAACCCACGCGAGCTGGCCAGGTTCGTCGTGCAGGCGAGAATAACCCCGAATCGCGAAAACGGCGGCATCGACGAGCAGGATGTAAAAAGTCCATGCGATCGGCGTGAAGTAGACTGCAATTGGTTCGACACCCCGAAACATGAGGAACTCTGCGACCATCAAGCCGATCAACCCCACCCAGCCATAAATCGGCAAACGGCCTCTTTTATGTCGTAAAAAAATAAGTAGCAGAATCGCAACTGTCGCAAACGTGATGCCCACTCCAATCGCCGTCATAGGGCCATGTTAATGCAGCATCAGGGTTGATTACCGGAGTAATGAGGGATGCGGCTGGCAGGATTGTTCAATGAAGAGCACACGCGGCATCATAGTAAAACCTATGTCGCAGTCCAACTCGCTGGCTTTTAAGACTCAACTACAAGGGAAACGGGTAATCATTAAGGTTTCGCTGTTCAGCCGCGCGTTCGCTGGCACGGTTCTCGCCACGGATGACACCGGATTCAATTTCTTGAGCGAGGAGATGGTCGGCGCTCTCCGAGAAATTACCGGCACTCTGATGAATGGCATGGACGCGCCCACCGTCTATCTTCCATTTTCGAAGCTGGAATGGCTGGTCTCATCGCAAGCCAAAGCCGCCGCCGCTTCCACCGGGGCGTAGGGATGTCGCGCCCTTCGAAGTCTAGCGCTGATCCTCAGCAATGCCCGGCAACAAAGCGTTGAGCAAAGCTACGAAATCTCCCTGTACACGAGCACCTGTCTCCAGCACCTCCTGATGATCAAGAGGCTTGTCGAGAATTCCGGCCGCCATATTCGTCACGCAGGAAATAGCGAGAATCTTCATTCCCATTTGCCGCGCCACGATGACCTCCGGCACGGTTGACATGCCCACGAGATCCGCGCCGATCGAGCGCAGATAGCGGATCTCCGCCGGGGTTTCATAGCTCGGCCCGAGCAACGCGGCGTAGACACCCTCGTAGACGGTCTTGCCGAGCTTGCGTGCCGCATCCGTCGCCAGAACCCGATAGGGCTTGTAGTAAGCATGGGTCATGTCCGGAAAACGGGGGCCGAAGCGTTCGTCGTTAGGGCCAACTAGCGGATTCTGCCCTTGCAGGTTGATGTGATCGGAAATAACAACCAGAGCGCCCTGCTTATACTCAAGATTGATTCCGCCCGCGGCATTGGTGAGAATCAGGGCGCGAGTTCCCATTCGCCCAAGGACACGAGTAGGCAATGTAACTTCTGCGGGTGAATACCCTTCGTACAAGTGAACGCGCCCTTGCATGACAACCACGGGCACCGCGCCAGCGATGCCGATAACCATTTGTCCGGAATGACCAACTGCGGTCGAGCGTGGAAATCCGGGGATCTGTGCGTAGTGGATGCGGATTGCGTCGGTAAGCTGGTCCGCAAAGGCGCCTAGTCCCGAGCCAAGGACGAGTCCGATTTTCGGCCGCAGCGGTGTCTTGGACAACAGAAACGTCGCGGCGGAATCGGCGATAGTGAAAGTGTCGGTCACGGGGCAATTGGCAGTTGGCAATTGGCACTTGGTCGTTTAGCTTTTGTAAGCCTCGCCAACCTGTCGCACTAAATGCTAAGTGCTAATCGCTAAGCGCGATATCAAAATTTCTTCTCAAAATCCGCAAAGTCCTGCTCCAGCTTCCACTGAATCTTTGCGCGTTCGCTGGCTTCGATAAATTTTTCGCATGGCGTCGCCGGCCGTCCTGCGCTTGAACCCGAACATGCGCTGACCATCTGAAAGCCTTTTGTATCCCTCCACAAGCTTTCTCCCGGCACGAAGCTGTGATCCAAGGACAAACGTGCCATTCGCTTCAGGTCGCGGTAGGAAATGGAATCGTAAGCTTCCACCGCGCGCAAATACTCGTGGGTCATATCGGTGCGCGAGACGCCTTCGTCATCCGTTGCTAACGCGATCGGCACACCTTCTTTCATGTAGATGGGCAGCGGGTGATCATTGCCCGCAATGCCGAGGATGAGATCGTTGGAGGTTAGGCAGATTTCGACCAGAATATTGCGTTTGGCCATCTCGTGCATCAATCCCAGCGGATCGTGCTCATTCATGATATCGACACCGTGGCCAATGCGCTCTGCGTGACCACGCTCGACCGAATCCCGAATGTGAAACGTCACCCCGTCAGGCGGGACGAGTCCGAAGGCCAATTCACCGGCATGCAGCGCGATGTGCACCTTGGGATAGATTTCGTGAAGGTAATCCAGCATCTTCATGTGCAATTCGAAATCGTGCATCGGAACATACCAGTCCTCGGGCATCACGAGGTTTAATCCCACGAAGCGTGGATCAGAGCTTGCCAGTTCGAAACCGAGAAGAATCTGGGCAAACACCGACTCCGGCGGAAGACCGCGCAAAACCTGATATAAGTAACGAATTGTTACATCGCATCCCGGGTCGGCTTCGGCTGTGCCACATTTCAACCGCGCATGCACTCTGCTCTCATCGGCATCGAGGACCTTGCTCGTATTTTTGGCGATGTCCTCGAGGCCGGCAGCGAGTAATTTGTCCCGCAATTCCGGCAAGTGATCATCCCATCCGATCTTGCCGCCAAGCTGGGCCGCTTGAAGATCGTCGGCGGTGTGCATTAGCTCAAGAAATTGAAGATGGTCTTGAGCGGCTAGGCGAGCGGCTTCAGCGATCTCGTCTCCCGCATGGGTCTCTGAAGCCAAAAGGAACTTGTCAAAAGTTGCGAAGAAGTGATCGTGCCCGGACTCTTCACCGGGATTCCAATTGCGCATCGACCAGGCATCGACGATGGAGTTGTAGAGCACGTGATCGCCGTAAGCGCAGCGAATGGCCGGCTTGCTGGTAAACCGCTCGCAGGAGGCGTCACACGGAGGAGCGATTAAAACCGACGTCGTGCGATCGACGCAGAGATTGCTATCCGCCGCGAAGTCGATCCAGCTTTCGGCGTAGATGGCGCCGGCGAGATGATTGTGCAGATCGCCGCCCTTGGGCATCTCGCGGAGAAATGCCAACGTTAGTGATGGCTGATGGCGAATGGATTCGAGATAACGGCCAGTGCGTTCCTCGGCGGTTGGCTTCGACTGAGAAACTGCAGCGAGCGCTGAAAAAATGACTACAGATAGTCCTAGCGACAGAGCAGTTTTCGCCACGCGTCCTCCCATTGTGACGGCATTTTAACCTGCGGGCGGGGAATACATCGCCAAGATGTCCTGAAGCAACAGAAAAGTCTGCCCATTCGTCGTCTGGTTTACCCCTGAAATCTCGCTGATGAAAGGCCATGAATGCCCTGCCCAGAGCAGGTTTTGAGAGATTTGCACAGACGAAGCCTGAGTTCCTGCAGGGCTAATTCATCGGCCCGGTCGTTCAATCCGCGAAAAATCAACCACCCAAGTAACTAATTGCTTCCCAGTCCGGGAATCCATGCACTGATATCGGTGCATGTGGGTGTGAACCGGCTGCACTCGCTTGAATTGCAAGCAGATGCAATGACGGCATTTTCATTGACTCCCAAAATAGAAGGAGTAAAAACATAATCGTTCTTTGACAACTTCTGAAGTTTTCCCGGTTGGTGCGGCGTCCGGGGCTCGAGCAAGGTCACCCTCTACATCGCAAGATGGCGGAAGGAAGGCTAGCAAGGGTCTATAGCAAAGCGCTGGTCGAGGCGAACAAGAAGAATTGTTGAAGGCAGGATAGAATCCCGAGGCGTTGGGTTGATTTATCCGGTTGGCGGTAAGCCCGGAGCCCGAGCAATGATCGCGCATTGTTTCCCGCAAGGAAATGATGAATGCAGGTCAGCGAGGGTCTAAAGCGAGCTACTGGCCGAGACGAATGATCCCAACATCACCTCGGGATTCTTATTTTCACACCCTAATCGGTTTCCGCTTGCTGCCAGCTACTACCTACGGTCCCTGCTGGATCTGAAACCTTTGCTTCGGCACGAGGCGGGTTCGATAAATGGAATGTGTCTCCGCAACCTCTGCGACCGCGTCCACATTTAATTGGTAGCTTCCGCGGGAGAGATTATCTCCAAAGGGAATCTCCGTGCCTTCCGTATCTTTTTTCAACGTGAAGTGCTGGTAGCCGATCGCAGTTGCCCGGCCGATCTCATTAACCGCCAGGACGATCACGGTGAGATCGAACTCGCGGTCGGTCTCGTTAGAAACCAGAATCGATCCCTCGAGGCGCTGCCCATTCACCTTGGGATAGCGGCCCCATTGCGCCATCAGGGGCGAGGCAACAACCAACAGGAATTGCTGTTTGATTTCATGCGCGGGTCTCCCGCTGTCACTGACGGTTACTGTGAAGTGGAAGTCGCCGCTCTGCTGCGGCGTTCCGGTTAATTGCCCATCGGCCTGGAGAACAACTCCGGACGGCAGGGAACCATCTGTGACTTCCCACTTGAAAGGAGGTACTCCACCCCGGACCTGGAGTTGGAACTGGTACAGGGTTCGCAGGAACGCCTTGGGCAAGCTCTGGGTTGCGATATTCAGCGGCGGTACTCGATCGTCCTGCGCATCCGTTGCGACCGATGCAAGACATAGTGCGGCGAGAAGATAGAGCGTCCAGCGGCGCGGTGCGTGCGGGTAAGGCATAGGATGACTGCTTCACTACCAAAGTACGACAGCTCCCCCGTTTCTTGCAGGTTTTTTCGCATTGAGTAAACCGCGTTAACGCGGGCTACTGTTGCGATTGCTTTTGCATCTTAAAACTCGCGAAGATCGAATATGAGCTGGGTTTCGAAAGACCTAAAAAAATCCGCCGAGGACGCGCAAACCGATAGTGAAGAAAGTGCATCCGACCGCGTTGCCGATTCCCCTTTGGCGGAGCGGGCAGTGGAATGCTGGCGACGCCTTGCGCAAGGATTCGCTGAAGATGTCAACGAATTCAGGAAATCAAACGGCACTGCGACTTTTGATCAGCTCTCGGATTTCGAGTGCCGCATATCCAATCCGGAGGCCGCAGTTGTAACTACAATCGCGGCCGATATTCCCGAGCTCATGATCCGCTACGACTACCAGTCCGAGGGCCGCAATGCGGGTGTTCCAGAAGGCGGCGTCCTCACCATTCGTGATGCCGGCCATTCTGTTGACCTCTACTCGGCTGATGAACGCCTGAGCCGCGAGCAGGCGCGAAAGCTGATTCTCGAGCCAGTGCTGTTCCCAAGTAGGTCCGACGCCCTTGAGCAGACCGGAACCTGATCCTCGTCTCCTAATGCAGGAATCCGTCGACCGCGTCGAGAAACATTCGCGGTTGATCCACAAAAGTCATGTGGCCCGAGCTTGGCAAGATGACGAGTTTGGATCCGGCGATTTTGCTATGCATCGTTTTTGACAGTGAGGGATCGCATTCGTCATGGTCACCGACAATCATCAAAGTCGGAACCTTGATGCCCGGGAGCCGGTCCGTGTACTCCACCGTCTTCAGGTTTCCATCGATCACGAATTCTCCGTGTTCGCCCCACATTTCCCGATACAGATCCCAGCTTGTCTTTCCCTGGTCGATGGGATCGTAATTGGGGTCCGGCCGATTGTGGTAAACATACGGAAAATATCCCTCGCCCCAAGCCGCAATCATGTAGTCGTTGGTGTAGCGGTTTTTCTCGTAGTCTTTGCCGTGGCCGAAGAGCCCTTCGGCCTCGAGCTTGTCGATACGTTCGCGCAGCTCCGGAGTCATATTCTGCTTCATCCGAACAAAAACCTGATTCATCGCAGCCGTACTCGACCAAGTGCTCGCCAGGATTAAATGGGAAAGGTTGCGCTGATATTTGAGCGCGTACGCCTGCGCGAGAGCACCGCCGTAAGAATGGCCGAGCAGGCTGATCTTGCCCAGACCCAGAGCCTGGCGGACGGCTTCGACATCTTCCACCATGTTCTCGATGGTGTAGCCGGAGGGATCTTCGAGTTTTTGGGATCGTCCGGAGCCGCGTTCGTCAATGAAGATGATGCGATGGTGGCGCATCAGGGGAAGAAGGTAAGGCAGGAAGTAATCGTGCGACGCGCCCGGACCGCCGTGCAGGATCATGAGCGGCTGCCCTCGTCCTGTGGACATGTAATAAATCATTACGCCGTGGGCATCCACAAAGCCTTCTCGGATCGGGTACACCACATCGGCAGGAGCGGATTTTCCGCCCTGTGCGATCAGGGGTAACCCAAGAAACAGGAACAATAAGAGAAGAATGATATTTTTCATAGCCGCCCATCGTACTTCGCCGAAAACACTCACGGCAACCGACTTTATGGAGTGATGCCCATCACTGCCGCCTGTGAGCGGTTTGCTCGATGATTCCATTGCCGGTAGTTAAGCTGAAGGGTCCGTGGAAGGAGGCTCCGCGCGTATGCGCGATGCAGTCGCTAAATTGTGGCCGGAGATCCAGTGGATCCAGAATCCGCAATTGCGTGAACAGGTGACGCAAACATGGGTCAAGGCGCTGGAGCGCAGCCCTTTGCAGCCGGACGATCTGCACAAAATCCCGTTCACGTTGCTGGTAACGAATTGCCCCATTACTTTTATGGAGCACAAGCGCTGTGTTGTGCACATTGCGCGGCGGAGCGCCGAGGCGATGAGCGAATTCATGGGGCGGGCGCTGCCCATCGATAAAGACGCTGTGATCGCAGGCGCAATTCTCGCGGACGTGGGGAAGCTATTGGAATATGAAATCGGCCCCGAAGGCAAAAGCCGTCAGAGCGAAAGGGGCGAGGCCCTGCGCCACCCCTTTACGGGCGTAGCGCTGGCGTTGGAGTGCGGCATACCCGATAAGGTTTGCCACATCATCGCTGCGCACGCCGCCGAAGGAGACCTGGTGAAGCGCACGACCGAAGCGTTCATCGTGCACCACGCCGATTTCATGGCGTTCTTGCCATTCAAGAATGCAAAAAACCTGAAGGCTACGTGAAAAGCTCGGCTTGTTGTCGAAGAGATTAGGGAGATCATGGTGGCCGCAAAACACGCAATCGCACCGAAAGAAACTGTCAGCGCCCAGATGGCCCGCTGGGCGGCTGGGCTCGAATATCGGCAGCTCTCGACTGACGCTGTTTACCAGGCTAAGCGCTTCTTGCTTGATTCCATCGGCTGCGCCCTCGGCGGCTACAGGCAGCACGACGTAAAGGTCGCTCTGGAGGTTCTCGACGAAATTGCCGGCCGGGGGTCAGCGACTGTTATCGGCACAGCGAAGCGGATCGACCCTGTATCTGCTTCGTTAGCCAATTCCCTGATGATCCGGTGTATGGATTACAACGACATTTACTGGAAGCAGGACCCTTGCCATCCTTCCGATATTTTTCCTGCCGCGCTCGCGTGCTGCGAGCGAGCCAAGAGCGACGGCAAAGAGCTGATCGTCGGTTTCGTGCTCGGCCATGAATTTGAAATGCGCTTGTGTGAAGCTGCATTTCCCGGCATTCGCGAGCGGGGATGGCACCACGCGACTCTCACCGCATTCGTGTCCCCGATCGTTGCGGGCCGTGCGCTGCACCTGGGATGGGAGCAGATTCAGCATGCGATCGGAATCTCGGCCAGCCGACATGCCACGTTGGGTGCGGTCACCGCAGGCAAGCTCACGATGATGAAAAATACCGTCGATCCGCTTGCCACTCAATCCGGGGTGCTGGCGGCACTGATGGCCGAAAAGGGCTATACGGGGCCCGAGCATGTGATCGACGGAAAAGAAGGCCTGACCCACTGCTTCAAGCCGGAATGGAAGCTCAACGTATTGACGGACGGGCTCGGCGAATCCTGGCGCATTACTCAATGTGGAATGAAGGCTTTTCCGACGGAAGCCCTCACGCACACGCCGATTTCGGCAGTGCTCGATCTTGTGAAATCGAACGATCTGAGACCGGAGCAAGTCGTCAAAATTCGAATTCGCTCTCTGGCGCGGGCCGCCGACATTCTTTCCGATCCCAGCAAATACGATCCTCGAAGCAAAGAGACCGCGGATCACTCTTTGCCTTACGTGATCGCGGCGGCGTTGGCTGAGCGGCAGGTCACGCCCGCCCAGTTCACGATGGAAAAGATTATGGATCCGACGATCCGGGCGCAGTTGAAGAAGGTTGACGTGGTCGCCGACCCGGAAATCGAGAAGGTTTTCCCAGCGCTGCAGCGGGTGATTGTTGACATCACGACCGTCGATGGACGCAGCTACAGCAAGCAGTTGGATTATCCAAAGGGCGACCCACGCAATCCGCTCACGGATGCAGAAATCGAGGAAAAGTTCGCAGCGCTTGCCGATGGCGTTCTGTCAGCCAAGGCGCAGAAGAAGCTAGTGGAAGCGATCTGGAATCTGGACGAAATCAAGTCGGTAAGCGATCTCATGGCGTTGATGAAAGCTGACATGCGCGCAAACCAAAGCGCGCGAGGGAAGACCGTGAAAGCGAGCTGAGTATGCCGCAAACCATCGTCGAGAAAATCGCGCAAGCGCATCTGGCCGAAGGACCGAAACGCCCTCTACGCGTTGGTGACTTCGTTTCGATTCGCCCTCACCGCGTGATGACGCATGACAACACGTCGGCGGTGATGGGCAAGTTTAAAGCGATCGGGGCAAGGAAAGTCCATAATCCGAAACAACTCGTCTTTGCTCTCGACCATGACATCCAGAACCAGGAAGAAGCGAATCTGAAGAAGTACGGCTCGATCGAAGGTTTCGCGAAGGAACATGGAGTGGACTTCTATCCGGCCGGCACTGGCATCGGCCATCAGATTATGGTCGAGCGCGGATACGTCGTTCCTAGCTCATTCGCGGTTGCTTCCGATTCGCACTCGAACATGTATGGCGCTCTCGGAGCGATCGGCACGCCGATCGTTCGCACCGACGCGGCGGCTGTCTGGGCGACCGGCGAGTTCTGGTGGCAGATACCGCGTACCATTCAGGTTGCTCTCGAAGGCAAGTTGTCCGAGGGAGTAACGGGCAAAGACGTCATCATCACGCTCTGTGGACTGTACAACCGGGAGGAAGTTCTAAACGCCGCGATCGAGTTCAGCGGGCCCGGGGTGGCGAGCCTCTCCATGGACGCGCGCTTCTCTATCTGCAACATGAGCACGGAATGGGGAGCGCTGGCCGCATGGTTCCCAGTGGACGATGTCACCATTCGCTACCTCACGCGTGTGCGCCAGCGGCTGCAAACCGGCGGTATGGAGCGGTTCTCGGCTCGGGAGATTGAGAACTGGAGAACCAATCCTCCGGAGCCGGATACCGGAGCGTGCTACGCCGCCCGCATCGTGCTCGATCTGGCGCAGGTAACGCCGCACGTATCCGGGCCGGATACCGTACAGGTCATGACGTCGGTTGCCACGATTGAAAAGAAGAAAATCCAGATTCAGAAGGCTTACCTGCTGTCATGCGTAAACTCCCGTTTAGAAGATTTGGACGCCGCTGCACATGTCTTGAAGGGTAAGAAGATCGCCTCCAGTGTGAAGTTCTACCTGGGAGCGGCGAGCAAGTGGGTGCAGGACGAAGCCGAAGGTCGCGGCACCTGGCAAGTCCTGCTCGAGGCTGGTGCCAAGCCGCTGCCGCCGGGTTGCGGTCCATGTATCGGACTTGGAACGGGTCTGCTCGAACCGGGCGAAGTCGCCATTTCGGCGACCAATCGAAATTTCAAAGGCCGCATGGGATCGCGAGATGCCCAATGCTACCTAGCCAGCCCGGAGGTGGTCGCGAATTCCGCTGTTGCCGGCTACATTTGTGGTCCGCATGCGAGCAATGGTCAGGAAGCAGCTCGCAGCTACCAGGAATTCGCCCTCCCCGCTTCTGCGGAGAAGGTCGAGATTCTTCCCGGATTTCCTGAGCGAGTGCGTGGCCGCTTAATTTTTATGCCTCCCGACAACGTAAACACGGATGCGATTTACGGCAAAGACTATACCTATCGCGATGACATGACTCCCGAGATGATGGCGAAGGTTGTCATGGAAAATTACGATCCGCAATTTGCGTCACGTACAGAAAAGGGCGATGTCATTGTTGGAGGTTTCAATTTCGGAACCGGGTCCAGCCGCGAACAGGCGGTTACTTGTCTGAAGGCCAAAGGCATTCCATTGGTAATCGCGGGCAGCTTTTCGCAAACTTACCTGCGGAATGCTTATAACAACGGATTCCTCTGCGTCGAGGTTCCAGAACTCATAAAGCGGCTGCGCGAACAGTTCGCGCAGGAGATTTCCGCGAAAGAGAAGACCATTATTACCGGCGCCGAGATCGAGATCGACTTCACGTCCGGCGTGATCGCTTGGACGGACGAGAAGTTTTCGTTTCCTGCGCTGGGCAGCGTCCCGCAATCACTGGTGATCGCGGGAGGAGTGGAGAATCTGGTTG
>Ga0070731_10004458_pt1 | contig 12031 bp, 10 predicted proteins | sample Coa_R1_2_FD_66448 | JGI IMG/M metagenome (GOLD analysis project Ga0070731, IMG submission 66448) | Surface soil microbial communities from Centralia Pennsylvania, which are recovering from an underground coalmine fire - Coalmine... | ecosystem: Environmental > Terrestrial > Soil > Unclassified ... | reverse complement strand
AAGACGCGCCGCGGCACCGCGATGCCGGCCGACATCAGGAACGCTGGCCAATAAACGGCGTGGAAGCGCACAATGTCTTTGCCGATCACATGCAGATTGGCGGGCCAGAATTTCTGGAATTTCTCCGATTTCGTATCGGGATAGCCGACAGCCGTGATGTAATTTGTAAGGGCGTCGACCCAAACGTACATGACGTGCTTGGGGTCGCCGGGAACCGGCACGCCCCAGTCAAATGTGGTGCGCGAGATCGACAGGTCCTTCAACCCGCCCCGCACGAAGCTTGCGACCTCGTTCATCCGCTCCTTCGGCAGCACGAAATCCGGCTGATCGCTGTAGAGCTTGAGCAATCTTTCTGCGAAAGCGGATAAGCGAAAGAAGTAGCTCTCCTCCTCCACCCATTCGACCGGCGTGCCTTGTGGGCCGAGCCGCTGGCCCTTGTCGTCGAGCCGCGTCTCGTCCTCGTCGTAATAGGCCTCGTCGCGCACCGAGTACCAGCCGGCATATCGGTCGAGGTAGATGTCGCCGGCCTCCTCCATGCGCTTCCAGATCGCCTCGGAAGAGCGGTAGTGTCGTGGCTCGGTGGTGCGGATGAATTCGTCGTTTGAGCAATTGAGCTTTTTCACCATGGCCTGGAAGCGCGGCACGTTGCGCGCCACCAATTCCCGCGGCGTCAAGTTCTGCTTGGCCGCGGTCTGCAGCATCTTGATGCCGTGCTCATCGGTGCCGGTGAGGAAAAATACGTCATAGCCGTCGAGCCGCATGAAGCGGGCGATCGCATCGGTGGCGATGGCTTCGTAGGCGTGGCCGATATGCGGCGGACCGTTCGGATACGCGATCGCGGTCGTGATGTAATAAGGCTTCGCAGACATCCGCCGTAGGTATCAACGGCGCATGGCCTCGGCAAGCAAGCCGAAGACGTTAAAAACCAGCGGTTTTCGCTCGAGATTATATTCGGCCGCGTCGTGCGCGGCCTGATTCACGCGCTCCCAGACCTCCGCGAGCCGCGCCAAGCGGCCGATCTCGCCGTGCTCGCGATCGAGGCGACTCGATAGCCACGCGTTGACGGTATCGATGAAGCTCGCGAGCGGCTGCGGGTCGGTACCGGCCAGCGCATCACCAAGCGCATGCATTCCGTTTGCGTTGAGCGCCGGCAGCCCGTCGAGAAGATCGAGAGCCTGCTGGCGAAGCGCCAAAGCGTCTTCGTCGAGCAACGCCAATGCGCGGCCAATCGAGCCTTCGGCCGCCTCCGCGGCGGCCAACACCCGCGGATCGCTTGCGGATAATCCGGTGGCCGCAGCAAGCGCCGCGGCGACATCAGGCTGTGCCAACGGCCGCAAGGGGACGATACGGCAGCGCGAGCGCAACGTTGCTGGCACGCGTCCTGCCGCGTGACTGACCAGGAGGAGGAGCGCGCGCTGCGGCGGTTCTTCCAACACTTTGAGGAGTGCATTCGCACTCGACCGGTTGAGCTCATCCACCGCATCGACAATCGCGATGCGCCAGCCGCCCTCTCCGGCCGTCGAACCGAAAAACGAAACGGTGCGGCGCACGTCATCCACTGCGATCTGCTGACGCAACACGCCTTTCTCGTTGGGCGTGCGCTCAAGAATGAGGAGATCGCCCTGCCCCTGCGCAGCGATGCGCCGCGCCACTGGATCGTTTGCATCGACCGCGAGCGACTTGGCCTTTTGAACCGCAGCCACTATCGGATCGGGATGGGCGAGCACAAAACGAGCAATGCGATAGGCAAACGTCGCTTTGCCAATGCCCTTGGGTCCGGTAATGAGAAAAGCATGCGGTACGCGGCCACTACGGTAAGCGGTAAGAAATGCCACTTCGGCCGCCGCATGCCCAAACAATTCGGCGGTCGCGCGCGGGTGCCGCGGTTCGCCGGTTTCCTCCTCGGAATCGGCGTCGTTGGATTTGGCGCTCATGCGATCACCACAAGCTGAATCGCTTCGCGGCCGGTTTGGCGGACGCGGGATCAAGTCTGGATTCCACGACGGCCCAGATGTCTTTGGCGATCCTTCTGATGCTGCGGTTGGCGTCGATGACGACGCAGCGCTCCGGCTCCTGCTTGGCGAGCGCCAAATAGGCGTCGCGCAGCCGCTTGTGAAATTGCGGATCTTCAGCCTCAAAACGGTCGGGCTCGGCGTTGCCTCGGCGCTCCGCCAGACGCTTCAATCCTTCATCGACGGGCAGGTCGAGGACCAGCGTTATGTCGGGCACTAGCTCCCCGATCGAAATCCGCTCAAGCCCTCTGATGAATCGCGCATCGACTTTGCCGAGCGCACCCTGATACACGCGCGTGGAATCAACAAAGCGGTCACAGACGACCCACTTGCCGGCCGCAAGCGCCGGCTCGATTGCGCATTTGACGTGGTCTTCGCGCGCAGCGGCAAAGAGCACCGCTTCGGTTTCAGCGCCCAAAGGCTTGGCAGCCCCGGACAAGAGCACTTGGCGAATGATCTCGGCGCCGGGAGAGCCGCCTGGCTCCCGGGTCAAAAGCACCCGTAATCCGAGCGACTGCAGGTGATCTGCCAGCCGCTGCGCCTGGGTGGATTTTCCGGCGCCCTCGCCCCCTTCAAGTGTGATGAATCTGCCCCGATCGGCCGGCCGTGCAGCCGTCTTACTGGCATCCTTGGATTTGAGCTTCTGATCCATATCAATCAATGACTTGGAAGAGATTCTGGAGACGCGCTCTTAGCAAGAGGCGCGCCCGAAAGGAAGGTCAGAGACGCACATAGGCCCGCCACGCCTACAACGCCACCCGCCCCTACAATCGGCCGACGCCGGCCCGGAACAAGCCGATGACCAATTCCGTCGCGCCATCCATGGCCCGACGCGACATGGTGCCCTTGCCCACGTCCTCTGCGGCGGCGAGCGGCACTTCAAGCGCCAGGTTCTCCCCGCGCCAGACCTTTAGCTTGCCGATGGGTTGGCCCTTGCTGACCGGCGCAGGGACTGGACCGGTATAGACGATCCGCGCTGTGATCCGCTCTTCGCTTTCGCGCGGCAACATCACGCGAATGATCCCGTGGCCGACGAGCGGAACATAGCGGCTGTCGCCGCCGAAGACCCTGGCTTCGCCGACAGTCTGGCCTTCCGCAAACAGAACGCGCGCCTGAAAATCGTGGAAACCCCATTCCAAAATTTTTCGCCCTTCGTCGGCACGCTCCTTCTCTGATTTTGCTCCCGCGAGAACGACGATGAGCCGCAATTGGTCCTGCACCGCAGACCCAACCAGCGTGAATCCGGCCGCGGAGGTATCGCCGGTTTTCAGTCCGTCGGCGCCGATGCCCATGCCCAAAAGCGGATTGCGATTCTCCTGGTGGATCTTGTTCCACGTGAAATCCCGCAGCGCGAAATACGGATAGTACTCCGGGTAGGTGTGCATGATGTGGCGCGCCAACTCGGCGAGCTCGTGCACGGTCACGCGCAAGCGCGGGTCGGAATATCCGGTCGCATTGGTGAAGGTGGAACGTTCCAATCCGATTTCGCGCGCGCGTTTCGTCAGCATTTGGCCAAAGGCCGTTTCATTGCCTGCGAGCCCCTCGGCGATTGCGATGCAGGCGTCGTTGGCGGAATCGATGATAATGCCGTGGATGAGGTCGTCGAGGCTCACTTGGCTATGAATGGCCGCAAACATCGTTGAGCCATGAGACGGCGCCCCACCCTTGCGCCAGGCGTTTTCGCTGATCGTGAATTGCTGATCGAGCTTGAGTTTGCCCTGCTTAAGCTGGTTGAAGACGAACTCTAACGTCATCAGCTTGGCGAGACTCGCGGGCTCCACCAGCTGATCGGCGTTTTTCTCGAACAGAATGCTGTCGGTCTCGGGATCGAGCAAAATCGCGTTGGGCACGCTGGTCTGAAATGTGCCGGCGGGTGTGCCAGCCGCGCGCGGCCTCTCGCTGCTGGCGATGAGGATCGCCAACGCGACCGCAATGGCCATGCCGGCCGCCGTTGCCCGAATCGTCCGGCTAGTCACCTCACAGCCTCACCCTTTGTCCGCTCACGAGGCCAAATAATAGTGCACGCCGGCCGAAATTGTCGCGTCAAAAGCGTGCGGAACCGACCCCGTGCGAGCCCCAATTGGGGACAAGGACACCAAGCCGCCAGGGAGTTCGATGAAGCGAGGTAATGGGCTCAGTATAGCCCGCGCCCATTGAGAAACTGGGCGGTGCCTTGCATTCCTGACGGTCCAACCGGATCGGCGTACGACATAGCGTGCGCAGGATGTGGGTCGCGAGCCGGGAACTTCGGATCCGCGCTGGCGAAAATGGCGGTCGGCGCAACAGGTGGCGGCGCGGGCGGGAAGTCGGGCCCTTCGGCATCGGCAAGCGTCATGGTACGCGGATCGGGTGCCGGCCTGTTCTGACGCAAGGTCGCCTGCAGAATTCGGTCGCTCGATCCCTCAAGCGGGGCACGCCCGAGATACTCAACACGAACCCGAGTTGTGCCGCGGTCATAGAAGTCCAAAAGCCTTGCCGCCCTCACCGACACGTCGATGATGCGATTGGCGGCGAAAGGTCCCCGATCGTTGACGCGCACCACCAGCGAGCGGCCGTTGTCGAGATTGGTCACCCGCGCGTAGCTCGGGATCGGCATGGTCGGATGGGCTGCTGAGATGCCGTTGAGATCGTAGATCTCACCGTTGGCGGTGTAGCGGCCGTGGAAGTCGTCGCCGTACCACGATGCGAGCCCGACGGCGGTGTAGCGTGGATTTTCAGTCGGGACATAAGTCCGGCCGCCGACGACATATGGGGTGCCGACCCGATAGACTCCGCCACCCTTCGGGACCGCTTCGCCGAGTCCGACCACACGGGCGCTGGGGGAAACGCCGTAACGTGGATCGACGTTCGACCCGGCGCAATGGGCGAGAAGAAGCGACATGGCGGCGCAGACGCCCGCAGGCGCAACACGCCTCAACGCAACGCTGACTCCACGCCACATACCCCAGCCCCACACCTCAAGTGCACTGTATAAGTCTCAGCGTGGTCAGATTGTGGCAGGAATCCGAACCGGGCCATCATAGTGAATAGGATGTTGCGTGCCCGCTACTGGTAGATCGGCTTGGCAAGGGCGACGATGTTGGCCGGCGCGTTGACAAGTTCATCGGCGGTTTTCGTCACCTGCTCGCCCGAGAGCGGATGCACCGGAAGTTGCTCCTTGGCCATGTCGGCAAGGAATGCCGGGTCATTCATGGTGTCGTCGAATGCCCTGCGCACGATGGCCAGATGATCCGCCGGCACCTGCCTCGACATGATAAACGATCGTCCGATTTCATCGCCGCCGTTGAGGACGCGCAGTAGCTGCTTCTGCTCATCGCTTGCAGCGAACGTGCCGATATAGGGCGCACTCTCGGGAATCTCCGCAGGCCTTTGCTCGGTGAAGCGCACGAATGGATGTGCGAGACCTTTGTTGATCCAATCGGCTGGAATGGAGCTGTACGATCCGCAATCGCCGTCGAGCGATCCCTGCTCGATCGCCAAGCGTTGCTCGGCACTGCCGGGATAGCCCAGGATTTGCTTCACGGGCGCGTGGAAGACTTCGCGCAACGTGGCGCCGTTGATGTAATTGCCGGAAGCTTTGCCGGTGGAGCCGAGGATGAACTCCTTACGGTGCATCATCTCGTCCCAGGTTCTTGGACCATTCGGCCCGTAGCCGTAGCAAACGCGGAAATCCGGCGTGACCGCGCCGACCCAGGCATATTGCCGGAAATCGATATTGATCCTCTCCGGCTGAACGACCGATTCGGTCACCATGCCGGAGTTAAAGATGGTCATCACGGTGCCGTCCTTCGCCGCTGTGAGGTTGAGGTAGCGCACCGCAGTCAGGCTGCCGGCGCTCGGCATATTCTGCACGATGACGGTTGGGTTCCCTGGAATGTGATTGCCGATATGGCGCGCCACATTGCGTGCATACGTGTCGTAACCGCCCGCCGCCGTGAAGCCGACCACGACGGTGAACGTTTTGCCCTTGAAATAGTCCTGGGCGCGCACCGGCAGGGCGAGTGCCGCAAGACCAATCAGGACGAAGGCAACGAAGCGCGTTGGACGAACCATTCGCTATGCCCGGGCATGGAGGTGCAGTTTTAGCAAGGCACGACAATGCGCGGCAACTCCACCATTGCCGCGCGACATCCTTGCTTGATTGCAGGATAAATCGTCATAGTGCTGGTGCGTTGGTGTTTGGCGACAAATAGGGCAACAGACGATCGGGCCTCGTCTGAATAGACGTGCTGCCAGGATCATTGGTGTAGATCTTCCGGTCGATGACGGCTGGGCGATGCTGTGAGATAGCGAATGAGGATTTCTCATGACGACTGAGAGCTCTGCGGCCACTGCCGACCTGATCATTCGCAATGGCACGATCGTGACGGCCGATGCGACGGCGGTCGGCAGCGTCGCGATCAAGGACGGCCGGGTCCTTGCGGTCGGCGCCGATGCGGCGATGCCGGCGACACGGGAGAGCTTCGACGCGAGCGGCCTGCATGTCCTGCCCGGCGCCATCGACGTCCACGTACACTTTCGCGATCCGGGCTGGCCGCGAAAGGAGGATTGGGCGACGGGAACGGCGGCTGCCGCCGCCGGCGGCGTCACCACGGTGTTCGAGATGCCCAACACCGATCCGCCGACCGGCACCGCTGCGGCGCTCGCCGCCAAGCACGAGACGGCTGCCAAGAAGGCTTGCGTCGATTTTGGCCTCTACGGCCTGCTGGGCGAAGACACGATCGAGCAAGTCCCCGAGCTGGTCGACGGCGGTGTCATCGGCTTCAAGCTCTTTATGGGCAACACGTTCGCCAGGCTTCCCTCCCCTTCCACAGGCGCGATGTTGGAAGCGTTCGAGGTCGTGGCACCAACCGGCAAGCGTATTTCGCTGCACGCCGAAACCAACTCGATCATGGAGCGGCGTCAGGAGCGGCTGACCCGCGCCGGACGTCGCGGCCCGATGGACCATCTGGCGTCCCGGCCTGCGGTCGTGGCGATCGAAGCGGTAAGCCGCGCCGCTATCCTTTCCGAATGGACGGGAGCGCGCATTCAGATTTTGCACATTTCTTCCGCCGAGGAATTGCGGCCGCTGCGCGAGGCCAAGGCGCGTGGCGTCGACATCACCGGCGAAACCTGTCCGCATTATCTGTTGCTCTCGACCGACGACTATGACCGGCTGGGCGGAATTATCCGCGTCAACCCGCCGGTCCGCGAAGCGCGCAACCGTGAGCCGCTGTGGGCAGCGCTGGCCGACGGCACGATCGACATGATTTCTACGGATCACGCGCCGCACACGCCTGAAGAAAAAACACGCAACGACATCTGGGCCGTCGATGCTGGGTTTCCTGGCGTCGAAACACAGATGCCGCTGATGCTTACTGAGGTTAACAGCGGGCGCATGTCGATCTGCGACTATGTGCGCCTGACCGCATACAATCCCGCCCGGATGTGGGGGCTTTATCCGCGCAAAGGTGCTATCGCGCTTGGCGCTGACGCTGACCTCGCCATCGTCGATCTTGGCCGTGACTTCACTCTCGACGACGCGGCGCTGCATTCGCGCTCGAAGATTTCGCCGTTCAATGGCCGCCGCGTGCGCGGCCTACCGCTGCATACCCTGGTCCGCGGGCGCTTTGTCATGAAGGACCGCAAGCTTCTCAACGGCACGCAGGGCTGGGGCCGCTCGGTGCATCGGATCCAGCACATGCCGGCGCCGCAAGTGCGCAACGCCGGATCGACCATGCAGGCAATCACACGCTCCTGAAGAGGCTTTACAGGATGTTCACCAAATCCCCGCATCCTTCGGGTCTGCGTTTGGGAGGACCGATGGCAAAGCAAGAGCGGCGCTCAGGGCGCGGACGGCGATTGGCCGAACGTCGACGCGCGGGCGATGCCCCGCGTGGCCAAGAGAAAAAGGAAGTCACTCCGCGGAGGCGGCTCAAGCTCGAACGCCGATCCGGGCTGGATCGCCGCTCCATGGGCGCACTCGATGCGATCTTGAGTCCGCCCGACGAATCCTGAAACTCCGGCTGCGGTTCAAATGGCGGGTCGATAAGGAAGCGACGGTCTTCTACAGTCGTTCTCGACTGAACGCCGGACGGAAGCAGGCTTTACTCGCTGGTAACGCCGGGGCAATCGCCATTTACGTCGCAAACGAGGGTTTTGATTTCAGCCTGGTCGCAAATGTCATCGACGACGTCGCTGCCGGCGGGGATAGGAAGACACAAGTGTGACCCGGTAATTTTCCACTGCTCGCCCTTCTTTCGCAGTTGCGCGAACGAGACTGCGCGCCAATACCACGGGCCGGTTTCCGGGAGCGGGCGCAGCACCGCCCGCGCCCCCAAGGAGCAGAAAGCCGTATCACCGGTAACCTCAAGTCTATCGAGCCTTGAATACGGTACCATCAGTACCGGGTGGTGATCGTTATCCTCTACCGACGATAGTTGATCGGAGAAGATTTTCTCGAGCGCGGGCCTGCACACGCCTGCGACCTTCTCGCTTTCAACGTCCTTACCTGACACACCGGCAAAGAACGCGACTATTCCAACCAGCACGAGAGCAGCTCCGGCGCCGGCCCACACCAGCACGTTGCTCTTTGATTCCGACGCAATTGCGCCCACTCGAACATCAAACATGGCGGCAGAGTCTCATTAACGTGTTACGCTGAAATGAATCGAAAAGGTTTTCAGATTCTGAATTCTTCCGGTTCTTTTCTCGGGTTTCCGAGCTAAGTGGCTGGCTTTGGCAATCGAAGTAGCCGGTTTCGAGCCGATACTCCATGCAGGTTGGGCAGAACTAAAATAAGTCGCACAGCGAATTGCAATCTCGCCCGATGAGCACGATGGTGCTAGGACCAGCGGAAATGAGGGATGACCGTGCAGGCTAACGAGAGGCGCCACACGCAGTGGCACCAGTTCGGTTCTCGGCGCGTCAACGCCGCACAATCGCACAGGGCAAATAGGGTGATCGCGGGCGACGCGACCTGCCTGAAAGAAACAGTAACAGGTGAGATAAAAGGTGGCTGACCGCGCCGCTCACATGCACACTATCGCGCCGCCCACAGCAGTCACGCGAGAACCGGAATAAAGGTTACTGACAATCTCATCAGATTCTCCCGTCATACCCCACAGACAGTAAGTTGAAATCGGTTTTTTTGTTCCACGTTTGAAGCGCCGACTCGCTTCCTCGTGCGGTGAAGAGCAGCCGCAAGGGTGGCAATCGTTGTCAAAGTTCACATTTGTTCTGGTGGCGAGTACGCTAGGTTTTTGATTCCGCGCTTGGAAGGGTGGCCGAGTGGTTTAAGGCACCGGTCTTGAAAACCGGCAGGGGGCTCTGCTCCCTCGTGAGTTCGAATCTCACCCCTTCCGCCAAATTAGATTGAAAATACTTATATTTTTGCCATTTTATTGGATCTGCCCATGCTGCTGCCCATGTCCGGAAGCCCAATCAAACTTACGGGCTTTGTCGCAATATAGAAGGTGAGAATAGAGAAGGTCGTCATCCAATCGCTTAGTCCCGTGGCCGAATGACTGCAGCATCGCAGGGCGTGAAGCAAAAATGCATCGTATGCGAGACGCCGGGCGCCACCTATTGCGCCGCTGTCGTCTGCAATCCGTGGGATTGCACCTGGCGTTGCGGAAGGTTTGGTTTAGGGCGGGAAGCGACTGCCAATCTTCCTGGACGATTGAACGAGTCACCGTCCTATGGATCCGTCTCATAGAAGCAATGGCGTCAACGAACTGCGTGTCCCAAAAGCTGTGCAGGTTGTCGCGCGGATTGTGCGGGAACCCGTCGACGATGACCTTCACGTCGTTCCCGCCTCTATCGTAATTATCCGAGGAATGAAGCGGCTCGTGAATGTCACCGCCCAAGTGAAGAATAAACTTCAGCGCGAAGAGACGTTCGTCGGCATCAATCCTGAGAGATGCTGGCTCCGCCTGAAACTGCTTGATCTTATCGACGGCGCAAGCCTGAGCTGAGCCGTTTGACGCCACCACGCCATCGGGCAGTGGCGGGCGGCCAAAGTAAGCGGAAGTCAGGTCGGGATGATCGATTTCAATGTCGGTGAAGTGCCAGTGCTGCGTTTGTTGATAGTGATCCAGGCGGTTGTTCTGGTCTCGGTATTTGTCCGCCCAAGTCGATTTGCTCGCAATGTCGTGCTTGGTGAGATTGCGGGGTCGGATGCAAGGCCTTGTGGCCGTCGTTGCCCCAGGACAATGCGGCGCGCGATGTGGCGAGCAGGCAACACAGACTCACCGTCAAGATCACAACGTTGGTTTTCGGTATTGTAGTGGTCTGTGCTGTTCGGAGGTGGTTATACCAAGCCGCGATGAGTTCGACTCGCTAGGGATTCCCAAATCAGCAGCAAAATGATTCAAGGTGGCAAACGGAGGGTGGTTTGCCATGGGTACGGCCATTGCGTTGCGGACGGACTATTCAAGCAAGGAACTTCGTGGTCTGGCGAGCCGGGTAAAGAATGCCGGCCAAGCACGCCGGCTGCTCGCCATCGCAGCGGTGCTTGACGGCAGCCTGCGGGAAGACGCGGCAAAGGTCGGCGGCATGGATCGTCAGACGCTGCGGGACTGGGCACTGCGGTTCAACCAACAGGGACCCGAGGGGCTGATCAACAAGTCCGCACCAGGAGCACCGGGCAAGCTAAGCAAGAAGCACAAGGCGTTTCTCGCCCGCCTGGTCGAGGAAGGGCCGATACCAGCGATCCATGGCGTAGTCCGTTGGCGTGCTTGCGATCTGATCATGCGGTTGCACGAGGAGTTCGGCATCTCGGTGTCGGACGATACGGTCTATCGGGCCTTGAAGAAGTCGGGCTTCTCCCATGTGAGCGCCCGGCCCAAGGCGTACAAGCAGGATACCGAAGCCGTGGAGGCGTTCAAAAAAACTTTTCCGCTCGCGTGGCGGAGGTCCGCGCGAAGCTTGCGCCTGGCACACCCATAGAGGTGTGGTGCCAAGATGAGATGCGGGTCGGACAGAAAAACAAGCTGACCTATCGCTGGGCCAGAAAGGGCTCACGCCCGCGCGCCACGCACGATCAACGGACCGAGTCGACCTACCTGTTTGGTGCGGTCTGCCCCGAGCGCGGCACCGGCGCCGCGCTGGTCCTGCCGACCTGCAATACCGAGGCGATGCAACTCCATCTCGACGAGATCGCAACCAAAGTCACTCCGGGTGCGCATGCCATCGTGTTGCTCGATCAAGCCGGCTGGCATAGCACCAAAACGCTGAAAATCCCGCGCAATATCTCGCTGATGCCGTTACCGCCACGGGCCCCGGAACTCAACGGTCAGGAAAACATCTGGCAATTCATGCGGCAAAACTGGCTCTCCAACCGGGTCTTCAAATGCTTCGACGATATCGTCGACCACTGCTGCTATGCCTGGAACACCCTGATCGATCAGCCGTGGAAAATCATGTCCGTCGCTCGCCGCGAATGGGCAATCGTGGGTGCTTCATTATGAGGATTGGTATTAGTTCGTCCAGCCACTGCGGCCTACAGCTCGTTTGATAACACCGGCAGAGGATGCGGCAAGCCCGTGGGGGCGCCCTCGCTCAAATCATCCTATCAGCTCTTGCGAGCGTATTGCGAGCACATCACTCGCGGCTAAGACTTGAAAACCAACGGCCGCCCGCTGCTGTGGTGCCGATCACGCCACTCCTTGATCTCGTGCGGGCTCACGTCCGTTCGGTAGCATTTCGGCTCCGCGCCACCGGGACGACTGTACGCGCTACGGCCGCCGCAGCGGCTACCATTTCTGGCGAGGTCTTCGGGGCACGCGCACGGGTGGCCAGTCGCATAGTACGCATCGCGACTCTCTTTGATTATCTGGTCCGCAATTTGCTGGTCCGTAAGTGGAAGACTCTGGCTGAACGCAATCGTTGGAAGTGCGATCAGCGCGCAAATCGAAAGGAGCGCGGTCCGCCTCATGACCGCACGCTATCAGCGGTCGGATCCAACGTCGCTTCTGTCCCGCCGGTGGTGCCTGGGGATAGCGGTATTGTTCTCCGGCCTTACCGCAGTAGCCGTAACG
>Ga0070731_10004457_pt1 | contig 12032 bp, 10 predicted proteins | sample Coa_R1_2_FD_66448 | JGI IMG/M metagenome (GOLD analysis project Ga0070731, IMG submission 66448) | Surface soil microbial communities from Centralia Pennsylvania, which are recovering from an underground coalmine fire - Coalmine... | ecosystem: Environmental > Terrestrial > Soil > Unclassified ... | reverse complement strand
GGCCGGAGATGGCCAGGCTGCGCAGCCACGACCTGCGGAATGCCATGGGCAGCGCGGGTGAATCAGCCAGCAAAAAATAAACCCAGATCCACGACAGGCTGCGAAAAGCCACCTCCAGGCTGCTGGCCCAATTGATCCCGATCGGATAGGGATTCTTCACATGCCAGTGTTCCCACTGCCGGAATAATTCCGCGGCAAAATTCTGATCTCCAGTCAAACGATAGGCCTTGGCTAGCGTGACCAGATGCTGGTGACGATTCAACTCCCATGTAACTTTGCTGTCGCCCACCTCGGCGAAATCCAGGTAATGGATTTGAAACCACGGTTTGAGCGGAGCGCGTTTGCCGTGGACGCGATCGGAATGCCAGTCGATCTCAGCGCCGTAATCCAGCCCTTCATATCCAAGCAAATCGAAGCGGTGTTCCGAGATGCGTTCAGCACGCTGAATGATCTGGCGGGCTGTTTCGGGAAAAAGCTCGCGCAATTTCGAACAGAGCTCGGGAACCTGCTCCGGGGGAAAAAAGAATTGCCGCGCCGGGCCCGCGACCAGCGACCGGAAGCGCGGCTTCACGCCGGCTCCTGTTTTGAAGCGCCAATAGTCCACGCGGGCAGTCGTCTGTTGGCGTAGACGATCGGCAAGCTCCGCACGGCTCATCGTCTTCATCCGGGCGGCAATGCGCCTCCAGTCCGCAGCAGGGGTCATTCGATTCTCCTGTGCTGCAGAAGCTGTGCATGAATCTCGTCGGTGGTCTCGCTCATCCGCTGAAAATCGACTTCCGAGATGACGTATTCGCGCTCGCAGTTGCCTAAGATCACGGCCGGGCGGCTCTGCCCGGCCTCCAAATCAGCGGTTGAGACCGGAGAATGGGGCTGGTCCGATGAAAGCGTCATCATTCTTCGATCCATGATTCCTCATAGTAGCGGCAAATACCTCGTCCTGCACAGAGGGCAATGGGACGAAGGACGGTGAAGGTGTGCTTTGGAATTGAGATACAATCCTGCAGTCTGAGCAGCGAGATTCGCGGTTCTGTTAGTAGAACCGCCTCTCCGCGGCGCAGTCCTTTATGGTGGCTGTCGGCTACAGCAAATACTGTAGGGACGAAGATAGCAATATCGCCGAGAATTCGTGGCGCTTGCGGCTAATCTTGCTCTTCACGGAAATGCTACGGACCCCAAGCGGAGAACCGATGCCGAACAAAATTCTTCTGGTTCACATTCTCACGTGCTTTGCCCTCCTGGGTCTGACGACCAAGATCGCAGCCCAAAGTCCTCAACCCTACCTGCATGCGATCACGGACCGCTTGCTTCATCCGGAAACACCCATGTCTCCGCCTCCTCGAAATGTCGTGTTCACTGATCCGGATTTTGGTTCGTTGATGGTCCGCGCTACGGATCCGACAACGAACTTCAAATTTCCGGGAACTTTCCTTCGCACGGCAGGCAGCGGAGAAGAGAATGAGTGGAGCGTGGATTCTCGCAAGTTCTACGTAATTGGCAACCGCGTCTTCGCCTACGCCTTCGACCCCGAAACAATGACCGTCAGTTCCCTTCCCACAGCAGTGCCTGGACAAGCTCTGATTTTGCCACTGCGCGAAGGTGCAAGCTTCAGCTTGGTAGACCCCGACCTGATTTACGGAACGAACAATCCGGACACTCTAACCATCACGAGCTATCGCTTCTCCACAGGCGTCTCGACACCCGTAATCGATACCAGGACATGTGGAGTGCAACCACCGCTGGGTACGGGCCCGTCGGTGGTCAGCGACGACGACGTGCGTACTTCTCTCGACGATGGGCGCTTTTCGATTTCAGAAGGCGGTAAAGAATCCGGCCAGCACATGTTCGTCGTTGTTTACGACAAGAAGCTGGGATGCCGCTGGTACAACACCCAAACGGGTCAAATCGGAGGACAATGGGGTCCCAAAGGGCTTGCCAGTGTTTCGTCTCCGTATCTCATTCGCCACGCTTACCTATCCCGGAATGGAAGGTATGTGGTCATTCTGGTTAATTATTTCGGATGGTACGTCTGGGATTTAACTTCCCTGAACGTTACGGCTTGTCCCGTGAATCATGGGCCGGACGAGTGCGCCGGCTATCTGACCGTGGGATACAACACGCTGATCAACGGCCCAGGGAAGACGGGCGATATGCAGATCGCACAGCGTCCCCTCGGCTCAATCGGCACGATTACGCAGCTTGGGTTGCCGGTTGCATTTCAGTGGGATGAAGTGCAGCACTACAGCTGGAACAACGTAAACATTCACGATAATACCCCAGTCTGCGGCTCCACCTATGACTATGAGGGTGATCCGACGATCGACCAACCGTTTGCCGGAGAGATATTTTGCGCAGAGACTGACGGGTTAGCGGATACGATTTGGCGTTTTGCGCACAATCGCGCCAAGTGGGTCGCACCGTATTATCAGACTCAACCCCTCGGAAGCGTTTCTCGCGATGGACACTTTTACATGTTCACCTCTACCTGGGACGGTCAACTGGGCAACCAGGCGAATGGTACGCCTCTTTCAGATGTGTTTATCGTAAAGCTCGACTGACGAACACAGTTCGGGCGACATCCAGCCGCACCGTGGGAGCGCGACTCCCGGGCTCGCGGGGAGTGCCGTCCGACAGCGGCCATGGGCTTTCCCGCTTGCGCTGAGCGGGAAAAACCGTACAATGAATTTGGACTTGGCGTGCGGCTTAGCTCGCGTTCTGGATTGCCCCCGACAAAGGCTCCCACCAATGCGGGCCTGTTTCTCGCTGTGCAGCTGGTTGGTGGAGACTCTTTCCCGAATATGATCAGAAGCAATTTCTGCTGAGTCGGTTCAAGGTCCACCACTTCTATGCGCAGGCTGGAACGACTGCAAGTCATCAAGAACGTTGGCTCGAGCTGGTTCGCGCTCGGCGTTAACATCCTCGTTGGAGTTTTTCTTTCCCCGTTCATTCTGCACCGGTTGGGGGACACAGCCTTTGGCTTGTGGGTACTGATTTTCTCGCTCACCGGCTACTACGGAGTTTTCGACTTCGGTATCCGCTCGTCCATCATCCGCTACGTCTCCAAGTACACCGCAACCCATGACATCGATGAAGTGAGCGGGCTCATCAACACAGCCCTGTTCACGTACAGCTGTGTGGGGGCAGTGAGCTTTCTTCTGACAATCGTTGGTTGCGCGTACATTGACCGATTCTTCAAGATCCCCCTCGCGTTCCACGCCACAGCTCAATGGCTTTTGTTCATTGTCGGGGCATCGGTTGCGATTGGCTTTCCGTTAGGCGTATTCGGCGGGATGCTGGAGGGCTTACAGAAGTTTTATGTGAACAATTTGGTGAACGTCGGGTTTACCGGCGTCGCGCGCGCGATCCTGATTGTGATTTACCTGAATCGTGGATACGGATTGCTCACCGTGGCGTTGATCACGGTAGGACTGCCGGTGGTAGGTTCGCTGGTTCGAGGAGTGGTTGCGTTGCGGGCGCTGCCGGTCAAATTTCGATGGAAGTATATCGACCGCAATTCCTTCCGTCACATGGCGAACTACAGCGGGGTCACCTTCATGATCATCCTCGCCGGGCGCCTGCGGTTCAAGACCGATGCGGTGGTGATTGGAACGCTTTTATCTTCTGCTGCGATCACCTATTTCTACGCCGGGGCCCGGCTGGTCGATTATGCCGGAGAGCTGGTGAGCAGTCTGGCGCAGATTTTTGTTCCCATGTCGAGCCAGTCAGATGCCGCCGGGAATGTCGACCGATTGCGAAAAATATTCATTGTTGGCAACCGCGCGTGCGCCTTCACGATTCTTCCCATCACGACTTTTTTCATTATTCTGGGAAAATCGATAATCGAAGTCTGGCTGGGGAAGCAATATGTGGAACAGGGCTACGCGGTTTTGCTGACTTTGATCATTCCCCACACCATTATGCTGATGCAGGGCGCCTCTCCCCGCATTCTGTTCGGCATCAGCAAACACGGCATGCTGGCGATCGTCACCTTGATTGAAGGCGTCGCGAATCTTGCACTCAGCATTGCGCTGGTCCGGCCGCTCGGCATCCTGGGCGATGCCTTGGGCACGTCGATTCCATTGCTGGGCACGTTCGTACTTTTCATGCCCTGGCACCTTTGTTCTAAGCTGGGCATCCGCATGGGGACGTACTTGCGGCAGGCCTATCTTTTGCCCATTCTTCTTTGCACTCCTATGGCTGCGACGCTGTTGCTCATGAGGCGATGGGCCGTGCCACATTCCTACCGCCATTTGATTCCGCAGGTAGCGATCGGAAGCCTGGTCTATGGAATGTGTATCGGGTGGGCATACCTGAGCAATCGGGCGGTGCACATCCCCGATTTCGCCCCTGCTGCGGCAGCGCTCCAACTGGAGCCAGTCTCGCCCGGCATGGAGGGCATCTCTGAGGACATGTGATCACAGCAAGAACTCGAGCCAACTCTGGACAAAACTGGCGGTGGTATGGAAGCGTGTATCGCAAGACGCTAGCGCGTGCAGCTTGCTTGGCCTCCATCCGTAAAGACTCGAGAAAGGGAAATCTGCGATCGATCGAATGAGCAAGCTCTATCTAACGGGCGGAGAGCTACGGCGAACGGTGTTCCGCAAACTCGAGGAGTGGCAATCGTCGCAGAAGGCGGTGATTCTCGAACTAGATCTCGAGAGGAAAACGTCGCGACCGTGCGTGGAGTACGTGTCGCCGCCCGAAGCTTGCGCCCCAAAACTGCCTGCGATTCTATTCAAATCGGCGTCGATCCACGACGGTAAGTTTTATGCCTGCACCTCTACGGAGGTTTTGGTGTATGAACTTCCCGACTTTCGGCTGCTGCACTATATCTCTTTGCCGTGCTTCAATGACCTGCACCACGTCATTCCCACTGCTCAAGGAACTCTCCTGGTGGTAGTCACGGGGCTCGACATGCTCGTGGAGATTTCGATCGAAGGGAAACGATTGCGGGAGTGGAGCGTGCTCGAGGGAGAGGATCCCTGGACACGCTTTTCCCGTGACATTGATTACCGTGTCGTTCCCAGTACCAAGCCGCACCGTTCCCATCCGAATCATGTCTTTCAGCTGGGAGATGAGATCTGGGTCACGCGATTCAATCAGCGCGACGCGATTTCCCTGACCAACCCCGGCCGCCGTATCAATGTTGAGGTTCAACGCCCTCATGACGGACACGTACATGCCGATTCCATTTACTTCACCACCGTCGATGGCCACATTGTCGTCGCCAGCAGGAAAACGCTGCAGGTGGAAAAGATTCATGACCTGAATCTGATGAGCGGCAAAAATGGCCAGCCCTTGGGATGGTGTCGCGGCCTGGCCCTGATGGATGAGCGTTTTCTCTGGGTAGGATTCACCCGTGTCCGGCCAACAAAGTTTCGAGAGAATCTCACGTGGCTCAAAACCGCCGGCGCCGCCGATGAGATCCTTCTTCCCACACATCTGGCACTCTACGACCTGCAACGGTGCACCCAGGTAGATCAGATTGCGCTCGAACCGCACGGCATTGGGGTCGTCTTCAGCCTGCTGCACGCTTGATGATGGGGCAAGGCAAGAACTGAAGGTACCGGAACAATTGTTCCCGGAGGCCGCAAGAATTTGCATAGTTTTTGCGGCTCATTTCCAACCGATGCAAGAGCAATCGAATATCTGCTTTATCTCTATCAACTTACAGTACAATGGTAACTTCTGGTGCGGCATCGCACCTGCGTGCTGTAAAAGTCTTGGTGTACACTGAGAACAACGTAAATTGATTGCAACAATTTCGATCGGTCAGGGTATCCCCAACATTAAGAAGCCTTGAGCCATCGAACCATTTCTTCCGCGAGACACTTGAACTACGTGCAATAAATCCAAATCATCGAACCTGGGAGGTTCACGTACTTGCCTGCCTCGACTAGTCATTTGATCGCGCCGCACGGCGGCGAACTTGTCAACCTGATTGCCAGCCCGGAAAAAGCTGCAGAACTGAAATCGCACTCGCGCGAGTGGCCGTCGTGGGATCTGACGGCGCGCCAGATTTGTGACCTCGAGTTGTTGATGAGCGGGGGCTTTTCTCCGCTGCGCGGATTCATGACAAAAGCCGATTACGACGGCGTGTGCCAAAACATGAGGTTGTCGAGCGGCGTCTTCTGGCCGATGCCCATCACTCTGGACGTAACTGAGGAATTTGCCAAGAAACTGACACCGGGCAGCAAAGTGGCGTTGCGCGATCCCGAAGGCGTGATGCTGGCGGTTTTAAACGTCGAGGAGATTTGGCAGCCCGACCGCACGGCCGAAGCCAAAGCGGTCTTTAAGTCTACGAGCAAAGCGCATCCCGGCGCCGACTACACCATGAATAAAGCGAACCCCTGGTACATCGGGGGGCGTGTCGAAGGCCTGCAGGCACCTTCTCATTACGACTTCCGCACCTTGCGCTTCACTCCTGCGGAATTGCGGGCTGAGTTCGCCCGACTGGGATGGCGCCGTATAGTGGCGTTTCAGACGCGCAATCCCATGCACCGCGCGCACGTCGAACTCACCTTCCGCGCCGCCAAACAGGTTGAGGCCAACCTGCTGATTCAACCGGTGGTCGGCATGACGAAGCCCGGAGACGTTGATTACTACACGCGAGTGCGCTGCTACCAGTTGCTCAGCTCCAAATACCCGCAAGGGACGCAGAAGCTTGCGTTGCTTCCGCTGGCGATGCGTATGGGTGGTCCTCGCGAGGCGATGTGGCACGCGCTAATCCGCAAAAATCACGGTTGTACTCACTTCATTGTGGGCCGCGATCACGCGGGCCCGGGCAAGGATACCGACGGCAAGCCGTTTTACGGGCCGTATGAGGCGCAGGAAGTTTTCAAAAAGAACGAGGCCGATATCGGTGTCACCATGGTGCCCTTCAACATGATGGTGTACCTGGAAGACGAGGACCGTTATGTCCCCGACGATGAAGTGAAAAAGACAGATCGCGTTCTCAATATCTCGGGAACGGAACTGCGGCAGCGGCTCAATGAAGGCCGTGACATTCCCGAATGGTTCACCTATCCGGAAGTGGTGCGCGAACTGCGGCGCAGTTTCCCACCGCGTAGCAAACAGGGTGTGACCATCTTCTTCACCGGCCTTTCAGGCTCGGGAAAATCGACGATCGCGAACGTGCTGCTGACGAAATTCCTCGAGGTTGGCGGACGTCCAGTGACGCTGTTGGACGGCGACTTGGTTCGCAAGAATCTTTCCTCGGAGCTCGGGTTTTCCAAAGAGCATCGCGACATCAACATACGCCGGATTGGCTATGTCGCCTCCGAGATTACGAAAAACGGCGGTATCGCTATCTGCGCACCCATCGCTCCTTACGATGCAACCCGTAAACACGTGCGCCAGGCGATTGAGCCTTATGGCGGATTTATCCTGGTCCACATCGCGACCTCCGTGGATGTTTGCGAACAGCGCGATCGCAAGGGTCTGTACGCCAAGGCGCGCGCGGGAATCCTGAAGGAATTCACGGGGATCTCCGATCCTTATGAAGCTCCGATGGATGCCGAGGTAACCATCAACACCGGAGAACTATCCCCGGAAGAGGCGGCGCAGGAAATCATTCTGCACCTGGAGCGCGAGGGCTTCATCGGAGTCAACGGAACGACTGCGTAACGGCAGAGCAAAATGCACATGCCATTGCTTGCGGGCAAAATTCTGGTTGGCTTTGTGGTCGGGATCCTGATCGGAATGACCGGGGTCGGGGGCGGCGTATTGCTGCTCCCGGTCCTGATATTCGGCCTGCGAGTGCCCGCGTTGATGGCTGTCGGCTCCGACGCGCTCTTCAATTTTTTCACCAAAATTCCCGCCAGCCTTTTGCACCTGAAGAGAGGCACAGTAAGGCGGAAAGTTGTATTGGCATTAGCCGTCGGAAGTGTTCCCGGCTCCATCTGCGGGGTCAACACGTTGATGTACATCCGTCACGTCTATGGTGAAGGGGTCAATCATTTCATCAAGACTGCCGTGGGCGCGTTGCTCATCGTGATTCCCCTGCTGCTGCTGTTCCAGCGTCGTATTGAGGAGAGCGTTGCCAACCGACCACCCACAATGCAAGGGTTCGCCGGAATGGTAGTGATCGGTGCGGTTGCTGGTTTGTTAGTGGGCATGACATCGGTAGGCTCCGGCAGCATCATTATGATGTTGTTGCTGCTGTTCTACAGCTTCCCGCCGAAGATCAACGTGGGAACTGATATTGTCCACGCCGTTGTCATGACCGGCGTTACCGGATTCCTTCATTTCCGCTTCGGAAATGTGGATCCGAGTCTTGTTATGACGCTTCTGATCGGCTCCATCCCCGGTGGGCTGATCGGTTCGCATTTGGCAACACGCGTCCCCATGCTCTGGTTGCGGCGCATCCTTTGCGTCTTGTTGCTGGTGACGGGAGCGCGCATGCTGTGGCCGGCTTTCTAATCCAAGGATTGAAATTGACTTCCGCATATTCCGACATTTTGATTCGCATCGACGCCGCCCTGGAAGCCGCTCGCACAGTTTTCGCGCGCTTTACTCCGGGCGCAATTGAGACGGAATACAAGATTGGCCACGATCCGGTAACGGAAGCCGACCGTGCCGTAGATGCGGTGCTGCGCCAGAACTTGCTGCGCGAGGGCGAGGGCTGGCTCTCGGAAGAGAGCGTGGACGACGTCTCGCGGCTGGGAAAGAAGCACGTGTGGGTGGTGGATCCGCTCGACGGCACGCGCGAATTCGTCGCCGGCATTCCCGAATTCTGCGTGTCCATTGGCTTCGTTGAAGATGGGCGGCCCGTTGCAGGGGGAATTTGTAATCCGGCTACACGGGAGACCCTCGTCGGCGCCGTCGATTGTGGAGTGTTGTACAACGGTAAAACCGCGCGGCCGAGTCGGCGTACAAAACTCGAAGGCTCGTTGATCTTGGCCAGCCGGAGTGAAGTCAAGCGTGGCGAATGGCAGCAGTTTCAGAGTGGCGCCTATCAGATTCGTCCCATGGGGTCGGTCGCCTACAAACTCGGCCTCGTCGCGGCCGGTCAGGCGGATATTACATTCACACTGACGCCCAAGAACGAGTGGGACGTCGCAGCTGGGGCTGCGCTGGTAGAGAGTGCGGGGGGCTTCGTGGCCACACTCGACAACGCTCCGCTGCGGTGCAATAACCGAAATCCTCTGCTCACCGGACTGATGGCGAGTGGTCCGTCCCTGAAAGATCCTTTGCTTGCCGCCTTGGCAGGCCATCTGCCGGCCACTGCTGAACGCCGCTCGTAAACCTGCAAGACTGATGTTGACCCATGCTGCGGGGCAACGGCTGTGGACGGCTCGCGACGCGTTCCTCAAACCCGTTGCGTAAAATGAAACGGAAACTGGTCAAGAGAACAGAATGAGCGATAACGGCATAGTTTTCCTCATGTATCACGAAGTGGAGTCGCCCGGCCGGCCGCTATGCCAAAGTGCGCCGGGATATGTCCGCTACATCGTGCGCACCTGCGATTTCCGGGCGCAGTTGGAGGCGCTACAAAAGCAGGGACGCCGAGGCGTAAGCGTTGGCGAAGCGGTTCGGGACTTTGCCGCCAAGTCCGTGGCAATTACCTTTGACGATGGCTGCGAAACGGACCTGCTTTACGCCGCCCCGCTCTTGCAGGAAATGAAATTCGGAGCCACGTTTTATGTCACAACAGGATTTCTAGGAAGACCCGGATATCTCAGTCACCCGCAACTTCGGGAATTGTCCGGGCTCGGCTTTGAGATCGGTTGCCACTCCATGAACCATCTATATCTCCCTGACCTCGATGATCAAGGACTGAGCCGTGAGATAGGAGAAGCAAAAGTACAACTGGAGCAAATCCTGGGCACTGCGGTTGAGCATTTCTCCTGCCCCGGAGGCCGTCACAGCCAGCGTGTTTCAGAAGTGGCTCGCGATGCCGGATACCGTACGGTAGCGACCAGCCGCATTCAGCAAAACTCCCGGCATTCGGACTTGCTTTCGTTGGGCCGTGTCGCGGTCATGCGCGCAACGCCCCTGGCGGCTTTTGAGGAGATCTGTAGCGCACGCCGCCTGTGGCGAATGCAATTGGAAGTTCAGGTGCGCGACGCCACGAAGAAACTGCTCGGCAATTCGATGTATGATCGACTGCGCAACGCGCTGTTACGCGACCGGCCTTCTTGATGAGACGCCACCTATCGAACGCGTTCTTTACTCGAACTCTGCCGCTCGACGTCGATTCCTTTGTTGCTTAATTTGAGCTGAAACTCCAACTCCTGGAATCGTCGGGTAATCGTGTGCAACACCAACCCGACCGCGCACAACAGCATTCCGGACGACACGAGCCCAACCGCAACGATTTCCAACAAGAAACTTCGTGCCACGCCGGTCTGGACGACTTGCACCACAACAATGGTTCCCGGCAACAAACCGAGAACGATGAACAACAATCCCATGCCCCCAAAAAAAGTGAGCGGTTTGTAATCGCGAAACAAAGTAAGGATGGTGTTGAGGATGACGAATCCATCCGACACAACTCGTATCTTCGAAAAACTTCCCTCCGGTCGCGCTGCCAATTGCACAGGAACTTCGGTGATGCGATAGCCCCGGGCCAAAGCCTTGATCGTCAACTCAACTTCGGTTTCAAATCCACCGGCAAGAGCTGGGATATTCTTCACAAACTCGCGATTGAACGCCCGATAACCCGAAAGGACATCCGAAAGTTTCACTCCAAAACAGAAATTGATGGCTTGAAAGAAAAAGCGATTGCCAAGTTTATTGAGCGCCCGAAACTCGCTGTTGGAGGCGCCTGTCAGCCGCGATCCAACCACCATGTCAGCGTCACGGCGCAGAATCGGCTCCATCAGTTTATGGACTTCACCCGGGGAATAGGTGGCATCGCCATCGACCATGACGTACACGTCGGCTTCCACCTGGGAAAACATGGCTTGCACTACGAATCCCTTGCCCTGTCGCCGCTCATACCCAATGTGCGCGCCAGCCTCGCGTGCCTCCTCGACCGTTCGATCAGTGGAGTTGTTATCGAAAACGTAAATCTCGGCATCCGGCACTTCGGCACGGAAGTCGCGTACCACTTTGGCTATGGTGAGCTCTTCGTTATAGCAAGGAATCAGGATGGCGATTCTAGGACGCTGCATGGTTTCAGTTCCAGCGACAATTTGCGTTCAACGATAGGTTTCTTCCCTGCCCTCAACAGAGTCTTGCCGCTGAGGTCACCCTTGAACTCCTAATCCAGATCTGCTGTGCCCTTCAGCCGTACGAGCGAGGGTTCGGCCGATTGGTGCAGTCGAACCCAGTCAGAATACACCAAAAACCGTGCCGGCCTCAGGGTCGCGGCACTTCTAATTCGCGGTCGATGTTTTTGTAAAATAGAATGGAAACGAGGAAGTTGCCGATTGAATCAAGCTGCCCGGCTCGCCTGATCATCGTGGTATTCTGAACGGCCCCGGGGTCAACTTTTGCGCGCTGGAGCTTCACCGGTTCACGTCTGGTCGAGCAACTTGTAGCAGCCTGCATAACGTCGCGGCTGGGAAAGCTGATACCAGCCGAGTGCAGGGGGGTGCGATGTGCGTGTTCTGGATTTAGGTTGTGGATCGGGTAAAGATTTGGCCTCATGGGGCGTCACTGCTGACGACTCTGTGCTGGGAGTAGATATTGACCCTGCGTCCCTTACTATGGCCCAAACGCGATTTCCAACACGATCTTATTTGCAGTGCTCTGGGGAGCGCTTGACATTGGAGGACGCGAGTTTCGATCGGGTAATCTCTAACGTTGCTCTCCCTTACATGAACATTCCGAAAGTGCTTTCGGAAATTCATCGTGTTCTTGTTCCGGGCGGCGTTTTTTCGGTCAGCCTGCACCCGCCGACATTCACCGTGTCTGAGCTTCTGCACAAGGCCATTCCAAAACCGGCCCCAACCGTCTTTCGGTTATACGTCATAGCAAACGGCTTGTGGTTCCACTGCACCGGCAAGACAGCACCTTTCCCGAGGGGACGGACGGAATCATTTCAAACCGAGCGCGGAATGAGGTTGGCGTTGGATCGGGCCGGCTTC
>Ga0070731_10004455_pt1 | contig 12034 bp, 8 predicted proteins | sample Coa_R1_2_FD_66448 | JGI IMG/M metagenome (GOLD analysis project Ga0070731, IMG submission 66448) | Surface soil microbial communities from Centralia Pennsylvania, which are recovering from an underground coalmine fire - Coalmine... | ecosystem: Environmental > Terrestrial > Soil > Unclassified ... | reverse complement strand
GCTGGACGACGTGGTCACTTTGCGCAAGCTGGGCTCCCCTTACCAAGGCCATCCGCACTGGCTCAAATTGCCGGGCGTCGAAGCCTCCACCGGATCCTTAGGCCAGGGATTGAGCATCGCAGTGGGTCTGGCACTGGCTGCGCGCCTGGATGGTAGAAAGCACAAAATCTTCTGCATCATGGGCGACGGCGAGCAGCAAGAAGGTCAAGTCTGGGAAGCGGCAATGGAAGCCGGCCATTACCACCTGGATAACATCGTGGGAATCGTCGATTGCAACCGGTTGCAGATCGACGGCCCGGTCAAGGACGTGATGGATATTGAGCCGTTGTGCGCGAAATACAGCAGCTTCGGATGGGACGTGATGCGCATCGACGGCCACAACATGACTCAAGTCGTGGACGCGTTGCGGCAAGCCAGGGCCGCGACGGGCCGACCGATTGTCATTCTGGCCGATACGGTTAAAGGCAAAGGCGTCAGTTTCATGGAAGATCAAGCGGGATGGCATGGCAAGTCGCCGAGTTATGACGAACTGATCAAAGGTTTGGAGGAATTGGCTCTGCTCGATCGCATTCCGGTGCAGCATTTGCTGGAGAAAGCAAAACACTTCCAGCAGGAGATTGATCTCAAACTCGACGCGAAGATGCCGAAGTTCTCCCGCAACTATTGGTGGAACGCCGGCGAAACCATGAAAGTGAAGATGGAGCCCACGCGCAAAGGTTTCGGACAGTCGTTGGCGGAAAACGGCGACGACGAGCGCGTAGTGTGCCTGGGACTCGATATTTCCGGATCGATTACGATCAGCGATTTTTATGCCGGCAAGCCGGAACGACACAAACGCTGGATCAGCATGGGCATTGCGGAACAATCAGCGACTTCGGCCGCCGCAGGGCTGGCCAGGGAAGGGAAGTTGCCCGTGCTCGGAACTTATGCCACCTTTGCCGCGGCTCGAAATCTAGATCAGATTCGGACCTCGGTCTGCTACGGCAACTTCAATGTGATGATTGCGGGGGCGCACGGTGGCGTCTCTGTCGGTGCTGACGGTGCGACTCATCAGGCGCTTGAAGATCTTTTCGCCATGCAAGGCCTGCCCAACATGTCGGTCGTGGTGCCGTGCGACGTCGTGGAGACCCGCAAGGCCACCAACCATTTGCTGCTACAGCACAAGGGCCCCAAGTACATCCGCTTTGCCCGTGAAGCCACGCCGGTAGTGACGGACGCAAAGACGCCTTTCGTCTTCGGGCAAGCCAATGTGATTCGTCTGCGGCGCGAAGGCGCGAACTTTTTGGAAGCATTTGAGACGGTTCTCGCCTCTACTTACAAGAACGAGAAAGAGGATTTGAGCATCATAGCCTGCGGCCCGATGGTTCCCGAGGCCATGCGCGCGGCCTACATCCTCAAGACGGAATTCGGCTACGAGACTCGCGTTTTGAATATTCACACGCTCAAGCCAATCGATAGCGAGGCAATCGTTAGCGCAGCTCGCGACACGGGAATCGTCATTACCGCCGAGGAACATCAGATCGGCGCTCTGGCCTGGCGGGTTAGCGCTATTCTTACCGAAAATCCTCACCTCTACGGCTTGCCTGTTATCACTGGGTCCATTGGCGTGAAGGATCGCTTCGGAGACTCCGGCGCTCCCTGGGAGCTGATCAAGGAATTCGAGGTCAGCGCCGAGCACATTGCCCACCAAGCCGCCGATTTGATGGCGTTCAAAAAGAAGAGGGCGGAAGAGAAGAAGGAAGAGCGCGAACATCTGTTCTATGCGGGCATGCGATAGCGGACTGCGAACCCTCGTTAGTGTTACTTTGGAGACTAATTAGTCATGCTGTTGGTCATGCGTCTCTGGGGAAACGTGTCGCCTATAATTGCTGTGGAAACCTCGCTGTCCCCCACTTTGAGCTAGTTGACACTGCAGCGATCCTGCTCAACAATTGAGGCATTCCTGCAATTTTCGATCGCTTCCCAGGAGGAAGAGTGTATGGCCGAGGAAGGCTCTGGACAATACGTACAGGTTGAACAGCAGTCGAACGCTGGCAAGTGGATTCTGATTGTAGTGGCAATTTTAGCCGTGGCAGGGTTCGCATATTCGCAGTACATGTCTCACCTGCAGATACAAACATTGTCACAAGGCCTGAGTGCAAGCCAGTCTCAGGTGAAGGAACTGCAGAACCGCATGCAGACCGCGGAAGCGCAGGAAGAAACGCTGGCCCGCGAAGCCGGTATGACGAAGAAGCAGCTGGCCCAGCGCGCCGCCGCGTTGCAGGCCGAGCAGAAAGCCGCGGAGAGCCGCCTGGAACAGGAACAGAAGGCGCAAATCACCGCTGTCAGCGGAGAAATTTCCGGCGTCAAGACCGACGTCGGCGGCGTTCGAAACGACGTTGCTTCCACACGCGCTGATCTCGATGCCACCAAAGCCAAGCTGCAAAGCACGATCGGCGATCTGGGCATGCAGAGCGGATTGATTGCCCACACTCAGAGCGACCTGGAAGTTCTGAAGCACAAGGGCGACCGTAACTACTACGAATTCACCCTGCTCAAAGGCGCCAAGCCGCAGCCGGTAGCGACCGTGAGCCTGCAACTCAAGAAGGCCGACGTTAAAAGAGGCAAGTTCACCATGAACGTCACCGCGGATGACAGGACGATCGAAAAGAAGGACCGAAACGTCGCCGAACCGATTCAGTTTTATTCAGGACGCGATCATCTGCTTTTTGAGCTCGTGGTGTGGACTGTCGAAAAGAATAAGGCTACGGGGTATTTGAGCACACCGAAGAATGCGCCCGTGCCGGTTACGGCCAACTGAATATTCAATCATGAGCGGAGCGTTTTTTCCCGGCAGCCACGTACTGTTGCAGATCATAGTGCGCACCGGAGTGATTTACCTGCTGGTGCTGATCGGCGTGCGCCTGAGTGGCAAGCGGGAAGTCGGGCAGATGACCCCATTCGACTTGACGCTGCTGCTCCTCCTTTCGAACTCCGTGCAGAACGCCATGACCGGACCTGACACGTCCCTGCTGGGCGGAGCCGTGGCGGCAGCCACGCTGTTGATCCTGAATTATCTGGTCGCCGATGTTTCCGGCGGCAACAAGCGCCTGCGACGCCTTATCCAGGGACAGCCCAGCCTGCTCGTGCATGATGGCCAAATCATTCAAAGCCACATGGCTCGGGAGCACGTCAGCATGGACGAATTGCATCGAGCGCTGCGGGAGCACGGAATCCAGAGCTGCGATCAAGTCGCCCTTGCCGTGCTGGAAGTCGATGGCTCAATCAGCTGCCTGAAGTACGATGAGATCAAGCCCGACGCGAGCACCCATCTCGTGCGGAGAAGATTCATTCAGAAGAAGTAATCGAATGAGCGATCAATGATTTCTGTAAGGATTTCTGGACAGCAATGCTCGTTTTCGTTGCCATAGAAGACGATGCGGATATCTGTCACTATTACTGTGCGCCATGTCGCTTCACGGGGCATAATTTCTAAGTTGAGAATATCTCGTTAAACATTGTGTGGGCCCAAAATCGGCCGACGAGAAAAAATCTTAGGTCGTCATGCTTCGTCTCCGCCCGATCGAACACGCCACGGCCCGAGGACTCTGTCTCCTTTTATTGATGTGCGTGCCGATTGTGAACCTTGTCGCCCAGATTCCACCCAACAGTCCAGGCCAACCTGTAAGAACTCCTGCGTACGTTCCGGGAATGTCGAGTTACAACACTGCTCGGGGCACTGGAGTGCTCATTTTCCATGTGTTCGCCGGCAGTGCGAGCGTCCGCATGCCAGGGCCAGTCCGGCTGGAGCTCACAAATCTTGCCAATCACATTGGCGTGTTCCAAATGATCGAAGGCGACGCAGATGGCGTGTTCGTCGACATAGCGTTCGGAGATTATGAAATCGAGGCGAGCGCGCTCGGATACATTAGCACTCGTCAAGCAGTGCAAGTGGTGAGCACAATTCACCCGCAGCCCATTGATATCGTGCTGCAACGCGATCCTTCAGCGGTGAACCTCGACACGGCGGCCGAAGGCATCATCTCTGCCAGGGCGCGAAAGGAAGTCAAACGCGCCGTGGCTGAACTGAAGGTGGGGGACCTGGCGGAGGCGCAGAAGCACCTGGAAACCGCCTACAAATTGGCCCCCTCCAGTTCAGATTTGGATTTCTTACTCGGATATCTGTACTTCCAACGAAAAGACTATGCGCGGGCAGCGACCTACTTGGGTGCTGCTGCGTCCCTCGGCCCTCACAATGCGCAGGCTCTGACTCTCCTGGGCAGGGCCAACCTGGAGCAAGAAAACTATCCTGCCGCTCGATCCGCGTTGGAGCAAGCCATTCTGGCCGACGACGACAATTGGCTGTCTCATAATTTGTTGGCGAACGCATACCTCGGCCAAAAGGACTACGGCAACGCCCAAGCCGAGGCAGAGATTGCCATCGCTAAAAGCCAGAAGAATGGAAAGGCGATTGCCGGCCCTGCCGAGTTGGTCCTGGCGCAAGCCCTGTTGGGCCTCGGGCATAAGCAGGAGGCTATTCAAGTGCTCGAAGTCTTCCTGAAGGATTCTCCGCAGAATCCAATGGTCTACCAAGTCCGCAACTTGATCGCAGATCTCAAGAAAAGCACGGGTTCCGGCGAGGATGGAGAGGCAAAGACTTCAGGGATCGATGCTTCCCGCGCCAATCCACTGGGGGCTGTTCCTGATCCTGCCCTCACAACTCAGACTTGGAGGCCTGCCGACGTTGACGACACCCGGCCAACTCTCATTCCCAATGTTGACTGTCCGACTGCGCGAATAATGGATGAATCAGGGAAACGGGTGCAGGAGTTAGTTCGCGATCTTAACCGCTTCGCAGCCAATGAAGAGTTGTTCCATCAGTCAATCGATGCCTTTGGTTTTGCCACTCACAGCGAGAAGCGAAGGTATGACTACGTTGCAACCGTGTCGGAGTCCGCATCCGGCGCTGCCTTCATCGAAGAATATCGTTCAGACAAACCGGGGCAGCAAGGTAATCCCGATGGAATTGCCAGTACCGGTTTCATGGCTCTGGCGCTGCTCTTTCATCCCGGCATGCAAAAAGACTTCGATTTGCTTTGTGAGGGACAGGCCGACTGGCGCGGACAGCCTACGTGGTTGGTGCACTTCCGCCAGCGCCACGACCGTACCAATCGGATGCACAGCTATGCCTTCGGAGCCCAGACTTTCCCCGTCGATCTCAAAGGCAGAGCCTGGATTACCTCCGACAAGTTCCAAATCGTGCGCATCGAAGCCGACATAGTCAAACCCATGCCTGAAATCCAATTGCTGAGCGAGCACCAGACCGTGGAATATGGCCCGGTACCGTTCCCCAGGAAGAATACGACTCTCTGGTTGCCGAAAACGGCCGAGATATACTTCGACTTTCGCAAGCATCGCTACTATCGGCTGCACAGTTTTCGTAACTACATGCTTTTCTCCGTCGACACAAACGAAAAACCCAAGACGCCTGTCGCCCCACCGCCCGAAGAGAAACAAGAGAAAGACCCGTCATAAATACGGTCACGTGCCTGGCGCCATCCAACCTCTTTCCTTCGTGGCGCTTCACTAAATACGAACAACTAACTTCAGGCGGCTCTCTTCTGCCGATTTACTCCACCTTGAGGAACTTCACACACACCGGCGATCCTACGTCGAGCACTTGGCCCGTGGACGTCAGCCGGCCAGTCTTGGCATCGATTCGAAATATCACAATGTTGTCTGATTTCTGATTCGCGGCGAAGAGAAATTTTCCCGTGGGATCGATTTCGAAGCTACGCGGCTCTTTGCCTTGCGTTGGCGTATAGGCGACCGGCGTGAGCGTGCCTTTCGCGGGATCGATGGCGAACTCGGTGACGGTGTCGCTGCCGCGGTTGGAAGCATAGAGGAACTTGCCGGAAGGATGCATCTCGATTTCGGCATCATCGTTCTTGCCGGTGAAATCCTTAGGCAGCGCCGAAATTGTTTGCAGGGAATGCAGTGTCCCGGTTTTTTCGTCGTTCGAAAATACCGTCACGGTCGAGTGCATTTCGGCGATGACGTAGGCGAACTTTCCGTTGGGGCTCAAAGCGAAGTGGCGCGGCCCGGCTCCGGGATCGAGCTTGGCGAAGGGCGGATTGTTGGGCGTAAGCGATCCCGTGGCGCTGTCGAATTTGTAGACCAGCAACTCATCGAGGCCGAGATCGTCAACCATGGCAAAGCGATTGTCGGGAGACAGGTCGATGGAGTGGGCGTGGGCTTTCTCCTGGCGCTCCGGATTGGTGCCATGGCCGGTATGCTGCACGAAGGCCGAGGCGTCGCCCAGCTTTCCGTCTTCGAGCACAGGGAAGGTCGCGATGCTCCCGCCAGTGTAGTTCGCCACCAAAACATATTTGCCGGTTTTGTCGAGCGTTATGTAGCAGGGGTCGGCGCCGCGTGAAGCCACTTCATTCAGGAAAGTGAGCTTGCCCGTGGAACGATCGATAGAGAAGGCGCTCACGCCACCGCTGTTTGGGCCCTTATAGTTGCCGACTTCATTGACGGCATAGAGGAAGCGGCCATTGGGATGCAGCGCCAGGAACGATGGATTGGTGGTCTCGGCGGCCAGTCCGAGGGAAGTGGTCTGGCCACTGTCAGCGTCAAACCGGAAAACATAAATGCCTTTGCTCTTGCTGCCCTCTTCGGTGTAAGTGCCAACGTAGAAAAGATATTTGCCTTTGCCTTCCGCCGATGCGGATGCGAAAAGTGAAAGAAGGATTACAGAAAGCAGAATGATGGGACGAAGAGGCAGTCGGGAATTTTTCATGGTGTTATAGAAACGCATTCGAAGCGTTCTTGCAAGTTCTTCTGATCACCCGGTCAAATCGTCGAGCGGCGCCAGACGGACGGCAGATGGCGGGTGCTCCCACATTCCTGTCCTTTTTTTTACTCTGTTTATTTCGTCAGCACGACGGGGACGGTTTGATCGTACGGCCAGATCACCACGCTCACCGATTTCCGCTGGTTGAATACGTCCAGCGTAACGGGGAAAGCAACGATGATGGTTCGAGTCGTGCTTTCGCCCGGCTGGAGCTTCGTTTCCGGTGGCAGGGCAGGCTGGGCTCCGTTCTTCAGCGCCGGGAAGGCCTGAAAGTAGCGGTCGAAGTCGATGGCCGAGACGGCATCGGCACTCGATTCTCCGCTCGGCGATGTTAGTTTGCCCTCCAAAGTATGAACGTAAAGAATCTTTTCGCTGGTGTTGCGCAGGGTGAAGGTCAAGGCGACCATGGTCGAGCCTTGACCGGGAATCTCGACGGCGACCACGTTGTCGAGGGAGCCTGATGCCTGCGGGGTGGCGCGCTTGAGGACAGAAGCGATGATCACTACGACCAGCACAATGCCGATGGCGATCAGGACGATCTTGGCAGGCGGCAGATTCTTTTTCGCCGTGCCATATTCCTCGCCAATATTGATGGTAGGTCCGGCAGGAACAGCGGCAGGAGTGCCTTCAGGAACGGCAGGCGGCGCGGCTTCGGGCGCTGAACGCTGCGGAGGAGCAGGAGGTTGATCAGGCATAGGCTTTTATTGTTTCCCGCCGATTCTACGCTTCGGCGTAGACCGTTTTAAAGAATTTAACCGCTGAGTGCGCGGAGGGTCCGTAAAGGCCGCAGAGAGGAGCAACGCGGGATTGAAAAGGACTTGTGCGAGGAAATCGCTTTCTTACTCTATCGGGGCTTCGTTTCCGTGGGCGAAGAAATCTCGGGAACGACATTTAAGTCGCGGTCATCGCTTTTCCAGACCTGTTCCCGCGCCACGCGCGGCATGATGATGCATCCTTGCGAAGCGCATCCGGGCGATTCTTTGGAATCGCCGTGGAGCAGAAAGCCCTCCCGGCCGAAAGTCGACGTCTCAGCCGATGGTTTCAGCGCTAGAACGTAGGGACCGTGTTCCTCGGTGTTGAATGGCGGTCCTTCAATTGCCCACTGACCTTTTGGAATCGGTCCGACGTTGTGAACATTCTCCATCGCCGGATTGTTCTTGCCTTCTCCCGCGCCGGAATACCCTGAAGCGACGGGCTTGCCATCCTGTTGCAGTTCGCCAGTTTTTTGCGAATACGTCCAAGCAAGCGCGTTGAGTTCCTCGGTGCGCGAAGCCTTGCGTTCGTCCACTGATTCACCCTCCATGGTCGATCCTTTCCCAGTATTGGAGACTAGAAAACGAGGGGCAAGGTTATGTGAACATTGACCGAGAAAAATTTGTGGAAAACATCAGAAGAGGCTTTGAAGCGGGTTTTGCATGCAGAAAGGTCAACGTCCCCACCCTGTCGCAAAGGACGCGACAAGGATGGGGCACCCGGTCACCGACTTCGAGCTGATAGCTCTACTTCTTTGCACAATTCTTCCAGTTTCATCGCATCCTCAAGGGAGTCGCCAAAGCGGGCCGCCTCGTAGGCGGAGGTGAAGCGCGCGACCGGTTCGCGCAAGCGAGTGTCTTCAATTCGGATGAGGAATTCGTGTGGGGTCTGGGCTGGAGGTTTTTCGACGCCGTTGCGAGCCAACGCGCGAACCATACGCCGGTACCACATAGCCGCAGCTTGTTCCGGGGAACGCTCAGGGTGCGCCCGCAACCACTTTTCATGCAGAGAGCGTGTGATCCGCCCGACGTTTGCCAACAGCAGCAAGCCAAGTGCGAGCGCCGTTCCGAGAATGGCCCATCGTGCGGGAGAATGTTCCACGCGATCCTGACTGCGCCGCGCCCACTTCAGCATCGATTCATAATGGCCGCGTGCCCAGTCTCGCGCGCCTTCCCATGCGGCCCGACTCCGCCCGGCGGCAGTCTGGCCTAGTACGAACTGATGCGCGGTATCGTAGCTGATCACCCAATCGCGCCAAAATGATGCCATGGCATCGAGGTAGAGCGCGATCCGTCCCCATCCTTGAGCAGAATCACCGCCTACCGAAGGCGTTGGATCGAAAGTCTGCCAACCGTAGCCGGGAAAATAGGCCTCCACCCAGGAATGCGCATTTTTGGCGCGGATCACATAGTTGCCGGTCAAATCGTTGAATTCGTCGCCGCGAAATCCGTTGACCACGCGAGAGGGGATCCCAATCGTGCGCAACATGACCGCCATGGCGGAAGCAAAATATTCGCAATGCCCCTGCTTGCGCTCGAAAAGAAAATTAGCCACAGGATCTTTCACCTTAGTGCGCGGCAGTTGCAAGGTATAGCCAAAGCGAGTCTTGAGATAGTTTTCGAGAGCGGCCGCCTTGTCATAATCCGTGTTGGCCGCGCCGGTAATCTGGAGAGCGAGGCGTGGAATGCGCGGGTCAAGGGCAGGCAATCGCAGATTTAGCGCCTGAATTTCGGGCGGATAGTTTCGTCCGGCTAACCGCAACTCTTGCGCCAAGGGTGCGGCAATGTCCGAGTCGGCTTCGTAGCGGCTGATCGGACGTCGGCTATCCAGGTCGTAAACCGCTCCTGCGGCGTCCGACGCTAACAAACTGTAATCGCCAGTCACTCGGTTGGCCCAAGGTGCAAGAAAAAAGACATTGGTCCCGATCGGTTCCATCAGCACGCGATAATGAATCAAATGCTCGCGCGTGTGACTTAGCGTCACATAGGAGCGGAGCAGGGGATTACTGCGCGGCACCGAAAAACCGTGATCTCGTTGCGGCTGCACAATATAGCGGTCCTGCGGGTTGGACCACGTGTTTCCGTCGAAGTTCGATAGAGCCACGCCCCGCCAGTGCAGATCGTAACGGCCTTCACGGTCGCCGTCGATCTGGACGTGCATGACGACGGCCCCCGATTGCTGAATTCGCCCGATCTGTCCCAGTTGAACGTGGTCGCTGAACCCCGAAGAAAGGTCATTGCCGAAGGAATAGTCGCCCATGTATCCCGCCGACATTCTGGGCATGATGAAGAACAGAGCCGCCCCCCCAGCCAGAATCATTAGCATCAATGCCGGCGTCACGCGCGCTAGTGAGAACGCCAGCCGGCGGTGCTCATGGGGATCGTTGGAATGCGTTGCCTGAATGTTGGCCGCCAGCCCTGAGCGACGCATTTCCATGAGAACGAAGGTTCCCACCGCCATCAGCATGAACCCAACGAAGCAAAACAGAAACGTGCTGTCGACGGTGAGCACTGCGGCTGCTAGTACCATCAGGAACGCGAGGATAGCGAGGGTGACGTGGTCGCGCTCGCGGCGCAGCGAGAACATGCGCACCACAACGCCGAATAAAGCGAGGTGGATCGTGGCTGGTAAAAACGCGCGGGAGAAAACGAAATAGTCCGCTGCGAAAAACACGAAATAGGCAATCGAGAGCGGCGTGGTCCAGCGCTCGGAAATCACGAACCGACGGCGATGTGCCAATAGATACCCGCGTGCGACCAGCGCAATGGCCACAAAAACGGTCCAGGGTAGATCAAGACCGCCAGTGCTCGCTAGCGTTACAAAACCTGTGCATACAAGAAGATAGAGGGCCAATTCAAAGTAATGATCGATGGCCCGGGCCATCGGTATGACGCCAGGGAGTGAGGGGCGGGATTTCATTCGATTCTGCTTATCCATTGTTCGACAAGTTCTGCAAGAAGGGAAGGGTCCGGTACGGAATTCTTGCACCGAAAGTCACATGACGTTGGGAGGCGGGAAACGCGGCGAACCGTGTGAAGCCGGCGCCTGAGCCAGCTCAAAGCCTGGAGCGCGCGCTGGGGAGACACGAATCCGCAACGCTCACTGAGCGCAGAGGATTGGTGGGCGACTTTGGAATGCTAGAATGATTCAGGTCAGGCATCGGTCTCACGCGACGTTTTCCCGCCAACCCCGCCAGGTCCGGAAGGAAGCAACGGTAACGGGCTCTTGCGTGTGCAGTGAGTTCCCGGTGCCTGGCTATTTTTTCTCCGCAAGGTTTCTGCCCTTCCTATTACGAAGATTTACATAGGCTTTACCACTCTTTTCGCAAGAAACGTCTTCGCTCGCATCAAGTGATAGAGGCTCGGCATCTAACCCAGCCAGCGAGGAGAATTTGATGAATCAGGGCGTTTCCCCCCAGCTTGCTCCGCATATTACGATCCGCGTATCCGGAAAATTATTTGAAGGACATCTGGCGTATCTGGACCAGTTGGTTCATTCAGCTTTCGAGTGCAAGTTGTGGCCGGTATTGAGCCTGGCAAACTTGGAGGAATTGGACGGGCCGGCGCTCACCTTCCTGATGAATGGCGAAGACGACCGCTTCAGCATTGAGTCGTGCCCTGCTTTTGTTCGTGCCTCGATCAACCGTGAGAAGGGCCATGCTGCCGCTTGAAGGCGGCAATCCTTCTCTGGTGACGTCAACTTGACCGGCTGCCGTGTCGCGTCTTCGCTCGCAGTGCGACCCTGGCAATCGCGCCTTCTAACAACTCGCGGAAATCAATCCTCGAATCCGGTTAGACATTCTGCCGCTGATCTTGGACAATACTGAGTTTCCTGTGGAGCACTCATTGACGAAAAAGATCCGCGCCAAAATCAGCGCTTTGGGCACTTATCTGCCGCCACGAGTTCTTACCAACGCCGACCTGGAAAAAATGGTCGACACCACCAATGAATGGATCATGGAACGCGTCGGGATCCGCGAGCGGCACCTCGTGGACAAAGGCGTGGCTGCCAGCGACCTGGCGGTTGCGGCAGTAAAAAAGTTGGTTGAGTCGCATCCGTTTGACTTGCAGGAAGTGGATTTGATCGTTGTGGGCACGGTTACGCCCGACATGATGTATCCATCGACCGCTTGCCTGGTGCAGCACAAGTTGGGCATCGACAATACCTGGGGCTTCGATGTTTCCGCGGGATGCTCCGGGTTCTTATATGCGCTGAATACCGGCGTGAAGTTCGTCGAGTCGGGACAATACAAGAAAGTGCTGGTGATCGGGGCAGATGTGAATTCGTCAATGACAGACTACACCGATCGCGCGGTGTGCATCATTTTTGGCGACGGCGCGGGGGCGGTCTTACTGGAGCCTTCGGAAGATGAGGAGATCGGCATCGTCGATCACGTCGCACAGATCGAGGGCGTGGGCGGCCAGTATCTATGCATGCCGGGCGGGG
>Ga0070731_10004454_pt1 | contig 12035 bp, 10 predicted proteins | sample Coa_R1_2_FD_66448 | JGI IMG/M metagenome (GOLD analysis project Ga0070731, IMG submission 66448) | Surface soil microbial communities from Centralia Pennsylvania, which are recovering from an underground coalmine fire - Coalmine... | ecosystem: Environmental > Terrestrial > Soil > Unclassified ... | reverse complement strand
CGCCGAGACCGTCCTGGCGGCGAAGGATGCGGCCGAAGCGGTCACCGTCAATGTGGAGCCGCTCGCCGCTGTTGTCTCGGCCGAAGGCGCGGCGAGCGCGGGCGCGCCGCTACTCTACGACGACGTTCCCGGCAACGTCTCGCTCGATTACCACTATGGCGACGCCGAAGCGGTCAAGGCCGCGTTTGCCAAGGCGGCGCACGTTACGAAATTGAATCTGGTGAACAGCCGCCTCGTGGTCAGCGCAATGGAGCCGCGCGCGGCGCTCGCTGCCTATGACGGCACCCGTTTCACGCTGTATGTGGGCTCGCAGGGTGTCTTCGGCATGCGCGCCAACATCGCCGAGGCGATGGGCGTTCCCGCCAAGGACGTGCATGTGCTCACCGGCCAGGTCGGCGGTTCGTTCGGCATGAAGGCAGCGGTGTTTCCCGAATACATCTGCGTCCTACATGCGGCGCGCGCGCTCGGCCGCCCTGTAAAGTGGACGGACGAGCGCTCAGGGAGCTTTGTCTCCGACAGTCACGGGCGCAATCACGACGTCATGGGCGAACTGGCGCTCGATGCCGACGGCAATTTCCTGGCTGTCCGCCTGACCGTCTTCGCCAATATGGGCGCGTTCCTGTCGCCGGTGGCCCCCATGCCGGGCACCATCAATGCCGTGAAAAACGTGCAAGGCATGTACCGCACGCCATTGATCGAGGTTTCGAGCAAGTGCGTGTTCACCAACACCTCGCACGTATCCGCCTACCGCGGTGCTGGCCGGCCGGAAGGCAACTATTATATGGAACGGCTGATCGATGCCGCGGCCGCCGAGATGGGCATCGACCGCATGGCGCTGCGCAAGCGCAATCAGATCAGCCCGCGCGACCTGCCCTGCAAAACCGCATCGGGAGGAACCTACGACAGCGGCGACTTCGCCGCGCTTACCAAGCAAGCCTTCGAACTCGCCGACGGGAAGAATTTTTCGCGCCGCAAACGCGAGAGCCGCAAGCGCGGCAAGCTCCGTGGCCTTGGCATCGGTAATTTTCTTGAAGTCACGGCGCCGCCGTCAAAGGAACTTGCCGACATCAAATTCAATGCGGACGGTACAGTGACGCTGGCGACCGGCACGCTCGACTTCGGCATGGGCCATGCCACACCGTTCGCGCAGGTGCTGAGTGAAAAGCTCGGCATCCCCTTTGATAGAATTTCGCTCGTGCAGGGCGACAGTGACAAGCTCGTTGCCGGCGGCGGATCCGGCGGCTCGAAGTCGATCATGCACACCGGGACCGCGATCGTCGAAGCGTCGGCAAAGATCATCGAAAAGGGCAAGGAACTCGCCGCCCACGCGCTCGAAGCCGCCCCTTCCGACATCACCTTCGACCACGGCCAATTCACAATCGTCGGAACGGACCGCTCGATCTCGATCATGGATTTGGCGCAGAAGCTGCACAATGGTCCCAAGCCGCCGGCGGACGCGCCGCAATCGCTCGACATTGCTCACGTGAGCGACGGGCCAAGCGCTTCGACTTATCCCAATGGCTGCCACATCGCCGAAGTCGAGGTCGATCCGGATACGGGCACTACCGAAGTCGTCAATTACATTTGCGTCAACGACTTCGGCACAGTGGTCAACCCGATGATCGTCGCCGGTCAGCTCCATGGCGGCGTTGTGCAAGGCATCGGCCAGGCCCTCATGGAACTCGCAATCTACGACAAAGACGGCCAGTTGCTCACCGGCTCTTACATGGACTACGCCATGCCGAGGGCAGCGGATGTGCCGTCCTTCTCTCTCGCGGACCATCCGGCGCCGGCGAAGACCAATCCGCTTGGTGTCAAGGGCTGCGGCGAAGCCGGCTGCGCGGGCGCGCTGACCTCGGTGATGAATGCGGTGATCGACGCGCTCTCCGACCACGGCATCCGCCACCTCGACATGCCGCTAACGCCGTTCCGCATCTGGCAAGCGCTGCATTCCGCCGACGCCCGCCCGCAATGACGCAGGCCATTTCTGTACGTTCGATCCGCCCTGCGGAGTCGCGACTCATCGCCGCCGTCTGCGCGGCGCATATGATGAGTCATTATTACATGCTGCTCTTGGCGCCGCTGTTCATGTTCGTGCGCGCCGATTTCAACGTGACCTACACGGAGCTGGCTCTGGCGTTGACCGTGTTCAATGTCGTCTCCGGCCTGCTGCAGACGCCAATTGGATTCCTGGTCGATCGGATTGGGGCTCGTACGGTCCTGATCGCGGGCCTGGCCGTGTCCAGCATCGCCTACGCGATTGCCGGTATCGCAAACTCCTATTGGGTGTTTGTTGCCATGTACGGCCTCGCGGGTGTCGGCAACACTGTCTTTCACCCCTCGGACTATTCGCTTCTGTCGCATCACGCGCCAAAGGAACGACTCAGTCAGGTCTTCGCCTTCCACACATTCGCCGGCATCGTTGGCTCCGCCGTTGCGCCTGCGACGCTGCTTTATATGCAAGCCTATTTCGGCTGGCGCGGTGCCTACGTGGGCGCCTCGATTTTTGGTCTGATCGTGCTGTTGGTGCTGATCGCCCAGCCAGAGCCGAAGAGCGACATTCCGCAACGGGCTAACGCGGTCAAGGCCCATACTAACGTGGCAGCCGCTTGGCGCATCATCTTCACACCGCCGATCCTGCTCAACCTCGCGTATTTCATCCTGACTTCGATCATGGGCGGCGGACTCAACACGTATCTCGTGGTCGCGCTTGGCGCGCTGCACGAGACGCCGGTGGCAGTTGCCAATATGGCGTTGACCAGCCTGCTCGCTATGAACGCGCTGGGTGTGCTCGCCGGCGGAATTCTCGCCGGACGTACCACTCATCATGCGCTGGTCGCCGCCAGCGGACTCCTCGTCGGTGGTTCGGTGACGGCGCTCGTCGGCCTATTCGACTTTCATTCGGTCGGGCTGGTGACGCTCATGGGTTTCAGCGGCTTCTGCGTCGGCGCGACCTACCCGTCGCGCGACATGCTGGTCCGAGCCGTGACGCCGCCCGGAGCGTACGGATTAGTATTCGGCTTCGTCAGTGTCGGCTTTAACATCGGCGCCAGTATCGCACCGATCATTTACGGCGCTCTAATGGACAACGGCATGCCGCGTGCCGTTTTCTTTTTGTCCGCTGCCGTGTGCATCCTTTGCATTTCCACGGTGACGTTCGGATTTTCCGGACGCAAGACTGTATGAACGCGTCTCTGGCCGTACTCTTTCAGCTTTGCTTGAACAAGGGTCACAGTCAGTGCTGCGAAGCAAATGGAGGGAGAGCACTATGAAGCTTTGCCGATATGACGACGATCGCTTGGGCGTGGTGCGCGGCGAACGGGTGCACGACGTCACCGAGGCGCAGACCGAAATCCGCAGGTCCGCGCCCTATGCGATGCAAGGCGACGCGGTTATCGCATCGCTGCCGCAATGGCGTCAGCGCATCGAGCGCATGGCCGACGAGGCGGCAGGCAAGCCACTTGCTTCGGTCAAGCTGCTGCCGCCGATAGCGCGGCCTACCAAGCTGACATGCGCACCGACCAACTATCAGGCTCATATCGAGGAGATGGCCAAGGCAGCGCAACAGCCGGGCTCACAAATCGTGAGCGCGCAATCGGCGAAAATCCTTGAAGCCGGAATGTTCCTGAAAGCCAATTCCGCTCTCGTCGGATCGTCGGAGGGCGTACCAGTCCGCTTTCCCGAACGCCGCACCGATCATGAGGTCGAACTGGTGATGGTGATTGGAAAGGCCGGTAGCGACATATCGCAATCCCGCGCCCTGGAGCACGTCGCCGGCTATTGCCTCGGCCTCGATATGACTGTGCGCGGCCGCGAGGATAGGAGCTTCCGCAAATCGGTCGACGGGTACGCGGTGCTCGGCCCATGGTTCGTGACCGCAGACGAAATCCCCGATCCAGACGCCGTCCCGATCAGCCTGACCGTCAATGGCGAAAAGCGGCAGGACAGCAACACCAGCCAACTGATCTACAATTGCCGCCGGCTCGTAGAATTCGCCTCCGAATTCTACAGCCTGTATCCCGGAGATCTGCTCTACACCGGAACACCCGAAGGTGTCGGCCCAGTGAAACCGGGCGACGTTATCGTTTGCCGTTCAGCTCCGGCGCTCGGCGAGCTCACCATCAAGGTGCGCGCACACGAACTCGGCAAAGTCGAGGGTGACCAGCGGATGCACGCGCCGGCCTAAGCACGCAGTTGTAGGGGAATGCAGCGACGGGGTGCTTTCGCGCACCCCCTCGCCCATAATGCCGCATGGCCTTCGACACCCGCAGCCTAGCCGTCGCAACATGCGGCTTCTGCGCTTTCATCAATCTTTATACGCCGCAGGCGCTTCTCCCTGAACTGTCGCGAGAGTTCGGCGTGGGCGCCGAGGAAATCTCTTGGCTAATGACCGCCGGCACCGGCGCCATTGCACTGACTGCACCGTTCACCGGCGTTCTCGCCGACATGGTCGGCCGCAAACGCCTGATTACCGCCGCCATGTTCGCTGTGGTTGTACCGACCTTGATCATGACCACCGTGGAAAGCGTGCCTGCGTTTGCCTTTTGGCGCTTCGTTCAAGGGGTCATGCTGCCGCCGATCTTTACGGTCGTCGTGGCCTATATTGGCGACGAATGGCCGGCTGCGGATGTTCCACGCATCGCCGGCATCTACATTTCGGGCACCAGCATCGGCGGCTTTTGCGGGCGTTTTATTCCTGGCTTGCTCGCGGACATGGTCGGCTGGCGCCTAGCCTTCTCCGTGATCGCACTGTTGACGCTCGCGACCGCCGTCATCGCCGCGCTGATGCTTCCCCGCGAGCGGCAGTTCGTGCGCTCGGGCGGCCTTGCAAGCTCGTTCGCACAAATGCTGGGCCACCTGCGCAATCCGCAGCTAGTCGCCACCTACGCCATCGGCTTTGGCGTCCTGTTCAACTTCATCGCTACCTTTACATACGTGAGCTTCCACCTGGCGGCGCCGCCATACTTGTTCTCGCCGACGCTCCTTGGAGCCCTGTTCATTACCTACCTGGCCTCAAGCCCGATCGTGCCCTGGGTTGGACGTGCCATCGTGCTGTTCGGGCGGCGGCCGTTCGTGCTTGGCGTCATCGCACTATGGATCGTCGGCGTATTTCTGCTGCTGGCGCCACCGGTCAGCCTGATCATGACCGGGCTGACACTTTGCGCCGTCTGCGGCATGGTCTGCCAAGCCGTGTCCACCGGCTATGTGACACTGACGGCCAAGGAAGGACGCTCGTCCGCCGTCGGCCTCTACGCCACGAGCTATTATGTCGGCGGGAGCGCCGGGGCGTTTCTCGGCGGCCTCGCCTGGACTTTTGCCGGGTGGGGCGGCTGTGTCGCCGTCATCGTCATTATGCAGATTATCATTGCCGCCATCGTTGCGATCATGTGGCGGTGACGCTATCGGAAGCGCAAAATTCGGGAGCGAAAAGGGGAACGCCATGGTGTCAGAGAGCCAACTTGCCTTTCTGCGGTCGATCGATACGCCGACCGTTTGCAATCTGATCGAGATTGCGGCGCCGGAGCGCCGCGGCGCCGGCTACACGGTGACCCACCTGCACTGCCCGTTTCCCGATCTGCCCCCCATGGTCGGTTTCGCCAAGACGGTAACGATTCGCGCCCGCGACAAGGTCGGCGGCCCGAGCTACATGCAAAAGCGCCTCGAATACATCGACTATGTGGCCGCCGAGCCGCGCCCCAGCGTCGTGATGATCCAAGACCTCGACGAGCCCGCTGGCTACGGCGCGTTCTGGGGCGAAGTGCAGACCAACTTGCACAAGGCGCTGGGATGCCTGGGCACCGTGACCAACGGCTCGGTCCGCGACATACCGGCGGTAGCGCTCGACTTTCAGATGTTGGCCGGCTCGATCACGCCCTCGCATGCCTATGTGCACGTGGTCGATTTTGGAATTCCGGTCACCATTCACGGCATGGAGGCGAAAAGTGGCGACCTCATCCACGCCGATCGCCATGGTGCCGTGGTCGTTCCGGTCGACAAGATCGACGCCATGCAGGCCGCCCTCGACGGGCTCTTGAAACAGGAGGCCCGCATCATCCAAGCCGCCCGCGCACCCGGCGCTACGGCCGAGTCGATCAAGGCAGCGCTTCGCGGTTAACCGCCAGGGCCCCGACGCGCCTTGTTTGCTCGGGCTCAATTGCTTGGTGAACCCCACTGTGATTGAATCAGGCAAAGCCCACGCTTGGAGGCGACGCCCATGGCCATGACCGTCTGTCCGGTTACCCCGAGCTTTGCAGCCGAAATCGGCGATATCGATCTGTCGAAACCGCTCGACCCATCCGAGGTAGCTCAGGTCAAAGATGCTTTCACAAAATACGCCGTGTTGATTTTTCCCGATCAGCATCTTTCGCAGGATCAGCACCTCGACTTTGCCCGATACTTCGGACCGCTCGAAACCACGATTGCGCTTTTTCGCAAGGATTCGAAGCTGCGCGTGCGCAAGGAATTCGCCGACGTGTCCAACCTCGATCCTGAAAATCAGGTGTGGGGCAAGGACTCGCGGCAGCGCATGTTTCAGATGGGCAACAGGCTTTGGCACACGGACAGCTCGTTCAAGCGGCTGCCGGCGCGGGCGTCCTTGCTCTACGCGCGTACGGTCCCGCCAATCGGCGGACACACGGAGTTTGCCGACGAGCGCGCCGCCTATGATGCGCTGGCGGAAGCAACCAAGAAGCGGATCGATTCCCTCGTCGCCGAGCATTCGATCTTCAATTCCCGCGCGCGCTTGGGCTTTTCCAATTTCAGCGACGAGGAACGTCAAGGCATGCCGCCAGCCCCGCAGGTGTTGGTGCGCACGATTCCGGAGTCAGGGCGAAAATCCCTCTATCTCGCCTCCCACGCCGGCCGCATCTTTGGATTGCCGGAGCCGGAAGGCCGCGCACTGATAGATGAACTCGTTGCCCACGCCACCCAGCGCCAATTCGTCTATACCCACCGCTGGCGCGTGCATGATCTGGTCATTTGGGATGACCGCTGCACCATGCATCGCGGCACCGAGTTCGACGATCTGCGCTGGAAGCGCGACATGCAGCGCGCCACCGTCTCCGACGTGGCCAATTCCTGCGAGCAGGCAGGCGTCGCCATCGAGGCCGCGTAGGGAAACAAATAAGAAGGATCGAATCAGCGCGCGTTCCGCCGCAAAGTGGCGCGCGATCACCGCCGGCCATCGCCGCAAGCTGTAGTCGCCCCGCATGGGTCCGCCCAAGGAAATAAATACACCGGTCGCGATAGTCGGCGGCGGGCCCGTTGGCCTCGTGCTCGCGCTGCTGCTCGACTATCACGGCGTTAAGTGCACGATCTTCAATACCGAGCCGCACTCCCGCTGGCACCCCAAAGGCAACGGCCAGAACGCCCGGACCATGGAACTTTATCGCCGCCTCGGCTTTTCAGACGAGGTGCGGCGCCTCGGGCTTCCCGGCGATCATCCGTTCGATCAGGCTTATTTCACGCGGCTGAACGCTCACGAAATCTATCGCTTTCCCATGCCGACCCGGGACGAGCGCATCGCCATGCGCCGCCGGATGCCGGTGACCGATCAGCTCCCGGAGCCGATGTTTCACGTCAACCAGATGTACGTGGAACGCTATCTGCTTGAACGCGCGCGGGAGCTCAAAAGCGTTGACGTTCGCTTTGGCTGGGAAGTCGATTGGTTCACCCAGGACGAAAGCGGCGTCCGCCTCCACGCGCGCCGGACAGACGGCGCGGACGAGATCATTTGCACGGCGGCCTACGCCGTGGCGTGCGACGGCGGGCGAAGCTTCATCAGAAGGACGCTGGGCATTGGCTATGAAGGCGATGTGCAGAAGAAGGACGCCTACTGGGCGGGCCAATTCTTCTCCATCTACATGCGCATTCCTGACCTTTACAAATTTGTCGGTCATCGCCGCGCCTGGATGTATTGGGCGGTGAACCCCGACCCGCATACGCGCGGGGTCATCTTCACGCTCAACGGCATCGATGAGTTCATGATGCTGATCAAGCCGGAGCGCGGCAAGACCGACGTCGACACCAACCAGGTCGCTGATTGGGTGAAGCGCACCATCGGGGCCGACATCCCTGTCGAAATCATCGCCTACCATCCGTGGAGCGCTGGCCAAGCGCTCGTGGCCGAGCGTTACAAGGCCGGACGCATCTTCATTGCCGGCGACGCCGCACACCTTTTTACGCCGACCGGCGGCTTTGGCATGAATACCGGCATCGACGACAGCTCTAATCTGGCCTGGAAGCTCGCGGCGGCCCTGCAAGGCTGGGCCGGACCGCGCTTGCTCGACAGCTACGAGGCAGAGCGCAAGCCGATCGGCTATCGCAATACCGGCGCGTCGCGCAAATATGCTTCACGCATGCACGACGCGGTCGTTCCGGACGAGGTGGAAGCTGACAGCCCAGCGGGCGACGCGGCGCGTGTTGCGGCATCCAAAATGACTTATGTACGCTACAATCACTTCAACCGCGACGAGGACAAGGACGCCGTGGGCGTGCAGATCGGCGGCCGTTATGACGGATCGCCGATCATCGTTGCGGACGGTGAACCACCGCCAGAAGTGTTCCCGGACACGTACGACGTATATGTCCCGACCAGTCTTCCCGGCGGACGGGCGCCGCACCTGTGGCTCGACGACAATCGCGGAATGGGGAGTTCTTTGTTTGATAGGCTCGGACGCGGTTTCACGCTATTGCGCCTCAATTCACCAACGGACACCAATGCCCTTGAGCAAGCAGCAAGCGCCCGTCGCATTCCGCTCACGATCCTCGACGTGAGCTTGCCCGAAGCGCGCACGCTTTACGGCTGCGACCTCGCGCTTATCCGCCCCGATCAATACATCGCCTGGCGCGGCGATCGGCTTCCTGATGATCTCGATGGCTTATTGGCGCGCGTGACTGGACACTGACTAATTCCGCTCGTCCTAGCTCCCTGCGCTTGGATGCCAGTGCGCCTTGTAGCCAGCCGACAGAACCGCGAGAATCGCCGGAGGTGTAAGTACGTCAACAGTGATGCCGCGCGGCCGCGGGCGGCCTTCCTCATAGCCTTTTGGGGTCCAGCGTAACAGCGCGTCGCCGCGGACCGCGAAAGCCCCCTCCTCCAGCGCGACAAACGCACCGTCCGGCAAGGCTTCAATATTGCGCCGGTGCAGTCGCTTGGAGCGGCCCTGCGAACGCTCGGCGTGCAGCACCTCGTCCATCTCGCCCGCCATGGGTGGCGCGGCAAGCCTGCGCGCTTCCTGCCACTTCACGGCGAAGGCCTGCGCCTCCTTGCGGCGGCACTCGAAACAAGGCCGGTGTCCGGCCGCCAGGGCGGTCGGTTCGTCGAGGAAGAACAGCTCGGTGTAGTAGCGGCCCCAGACGTCGCGCTGGCGGCCCTTGAAATCGAGCACGCAGCAAATCCATTGCCGCGACGCCCAACGGCGCGCTGTCAGCGTCTTTGCGTCGGTGTGGAAGCGCCCGCCGCGATTGCCCATGAACGTCCCGCGTGACGGGACCGCCACAAGTTCTCCGAACGGCGTCACGCGATTTTGCAGCGTCATCAGTCATCCCAGCGGCACAGGCGCCATTTCCCTACGCGCCTCGCGCGACCCGCGAGGCGATGCTACTCTTCCGCAGCGAAAACGAAATCAGGGAGCGAGGGAGCACATGGCCCGCATATCGATCATAGACCGCGCCGACATGAACGCCGAACAGGCGCGAGTCTACGACGCAGCCAAGAAATCAAGCGGCATCGTGGGCGGCCCATATTACGCCTATATCCGTTTGCCCAAATTGTTCGAGGCTTGCCAGAACCTGCGGGACTCGATGGCATCCGGGCCGCTATCCCAGCGTGAGCAGCAGATCGTCAATCTGGTCGTCGCCCGGCACTGGGGTGCGCGCTATCCGTGGTTCGCGCAGGCGCGCCGCTCGCTCGCCGTCGGCATCGATCAGTCTATCATCGACGCGATCAACGCGCGCAAAGCTCCAGCCTTGACTGATGCCCGCGAGCAAACCTGCTACGCGGTCGCGAGCGAATTGCTGACCAGCAAGGGCCTGAGCGACAAGACTTACGCGGCGGCGGAAAAGACCATGGGGCTTGAGAGCCTCGTCGCCCTGGTCGCCACGACTGGAAGTTTTTCGATGACTTGCATGACCGCCAACTCATTCGGCATCGAACCACCTGCCGAGAATCCAACGCCGCTGGTGCAATGAGCGCGAGTTACTGTCTGCCGTAAGCGTCCGCTTCCGCCTTGAGCGCAGCGGTTAGCGCCGCAGGATCGATGCGCGCGCCCGCGTGCGCAACGGTCTTGGCAAGCTGCGCAGTGTAGGCGCTGCCGCCACCGTCCTTGATGACAAGGAACAGCGTCGTCGACAGCGGAATAACGGTTGCATCGAAACGAGCTGAGCTCGGCAGCATCGGCAATCCGCCAATCGTCTTTGTGGACACGTCGGCTGGTTTGGGAGGGCCTCCACCCAGGGGACCGTCGCCCTCCGGAAATGCGACCATCCATCGGCCCGCTGCTGCGTCGTAGAAATATTTCGTCTGCGCCATCGGAGCCGCGTGGCCGTTGGGTTCGTCGGTGATTGTCTGTCCGGGGGAAACGACAACGCTGACCGAGATGGCGCCCGGCTCACCGACTTGCAGCGTTTTGACGTTTATTCCGCCGGGGAAACTTCTCCTATCGCGACCGGTCGTCGCCGCTATTTGCAATGCTCGCGGGTACCAGAAGGAAAAATGATACCTAGCATCGACGTACTGACGCATGCCGTATGTCTCGGCGGCGCTTGCCGGCATTGCGCGCATCAGCAGCGCCAAGGCAGCCGCTGCAACAACGGCGGCAGGAATGATTCGATCGAAGTTTTTCATGTGAAACAGTATCGCGCAAATGTGGCTTCCATTAAACAGGCAAGCGACGTAGATACGCCGAAACAGTGGACGGCGCCTGCCGCGCCCAATCGACACCAACCCGGAGGAAAGCATGGGCCGCAAGATCGTCATTATGGGAGCAGGTGCGGTCGGCGGATATGCGGGCGCCCACATGATACAGGCCGGTGAGGATGTGACCTTCATCGATCCCTGGCCAGAGCATGTCGAGCACATGCGCAAACACGGCCTGCGCGTGACCCACGCCATGAAGGAGCCGGAATTCACCGTGCCGGCGCGCGCGCTGCACGTCACCGACGCACAGCAGCTTGCCAAGGAGAAGCCGGCTGACATCGCCTTTGTGTGCATGAAATCGTACGACACCGCGTGGGCCGCGACGCTGATCAAGCAATACCTGGCGCCCGACGCCTACGTGGTCTCGCTGCAGAATTGCATGAACGAAGAGGCCATCGCCAACGTCGTTGGCTGGGGCAAGACGCTCGGCTGCATTGCCTCCAGCATCACGGTCAACCTGCCGGAGCCCGGCCATATTCATCGCGGCGCCGCCAAGCATGGCGCGGCCCACACGGTCTTTCGCACCGGCGAGGTGCATGGCCGCATCACCAAACGCGCTGAAGAAGTGTGCCGGCTGGTTGCCTATGCGGACAGCGCCAAGGTGACGGAAAACCTGTGGGGCGAGCGATGGTCCAAGCTCGTGGCAAACGCCATGCAGAACGGACTTTCCGCCTGCACTGGCCTCGGCGGCGGTGACATGCTCAAGAACGATCCGATCCGCCGCTTTTCGACGCGGCTTGGCTCGGAGGCGATCCGGGTCGGACAGGCGCACGGCTATCAGCTCGAAGAAATTCTCCATATCGAGCCTGAGACAATTGCGCGCGCCGGCGAAGGAGACGAAGAGGCAATACGCGCTTGCGACGAGCAGCGCTTCAAGGATGCTGGCCGCACCGCGGCGGGACAGAAGCCATCCATGGGACAGGATATGGAAAAGGGCCGGCGCACCGAGATCGAATTTCTCAACGGTCTTATCGTGCGCGAAGGCGAGAAGGTCGGCATCAATGCCCGCGCCAACGCGGTGCTGGTCGACATCGTCAAGCGCGTCGAGAAAGGTGCGCTCAAGCCTGATCCCAAGCACATCACGGAGCTTCGGCTGAACTGAACCGACGCAAGGGGC
>Ga0070731_10004453_pt1 | contig 12037 bp, 9 predicted proteins | sample Coa_R1_2_FD_66448 | JGI IMG/M metagenome (GOLD analysis project Ga0070731, IMG submission 66448) | Surface soil microbial communities from Centralia Pennsylvania, which are recovering from an underground coalmine fire - Coalmine... | ecosystem: Environmental > Terrestrial > Soil > Unclassified ... | reverse complement strand
CCCGCTCAACGATGGCTCGCGTCAGCATCGGCTCGCTCGCCGAAACGGACGTCACGATCAGATCCGGCCAATCGAGTGCCCCAGACAGGTTTTCCCATGGAACAACTTCGCCGCCGAATCGCGCGGCGAGGTCCACGGCGTGCTCGGGTGTCCGGTTCAAGACGCGCAACTGCTTGACGCCGCGGTCGCAGAGGTGCCGCACGACTTGTTCGCTCGTTGCGCCCGCTCCGACGATCAGCGCGCGGTGATTATTCAGCTTTCCGAAGATGCGCTCGGCAAGTTTTACGCCAGAAAACGCCACCGAAACGGGCCGTGTGCCGAGCTCAGTTTCGTTGCGGACGCGCTTTCCCACTTCCAAAGCTGCCTGGAACATGCGGTTGAGGACGGGGCCCGTTTCGCCTCGGTCGAGCGCGATCTGGTAGGCATCTCGTACTTGCCCCAAAATTTCCGCCTCCCCAAGCAGCATGGAGTCGAGGCCCGCCGCGACCCGGAACAAATGCCGCACAGCGTTGCTGTCGCGATGCCGGTACAGCGAGCTATCCAATTCGCTCAGGGAAAGTTGGTGAAAAGACGCCACGAACAATTCCACCGCGCCTGCGCTGTCGGCAGTATCTTCGCGCGGGACGCCGTATAATTCGCTGCGATTGCACGTCGACAGGACCAGAGATTCCTCGAGAATGCCGCGCGAACGCAGCTGCTCGGCCGCCTCGCGCGCCTGCTCGGGCGTGAAGGCAACGCGCTCCCGCAGGTCGACAGAAGCCGTGCGGTGGTTCAATCCGATGAGAACAATTTCCATTTGCGAAAGGCTCGACCAGTTCCCCTGATTCTCTGCTCGCGCACCCGCTCAGAAATATCGGTGAAAATGGGACAGATACCGGTTCACGATACTGTAACTGAAAATCACAAACATGAAATTGAATATGCAGAGCGCCGAAGCGCGTGCCCCGCGCCAAGCCGCTGTCTGCGACAGAAACGTGTACCCGACATAGATCAACAGGATCAGAACCGTGACGATCACTTTTGGATCGCCGTCCCAATACTGCCCCCCCAGGCGGTGCGCCCAGATCAGGCCTGCCGTCATGCCGGCCGCAAGCGAAGCGCAGCCGATCAGCACGCTGCTGCGCGTCATGCGCTCCAGTACATCCAACGCCGGAAACCGCCAGCCCACCACGCCCAGCTTGTGGTCCCGCAACCGCCGGTTCTGAACCAGGAAAATAATGCTGAGCACAAAAGAAATCGCAAACGCCGAATAAGCCAGGATGTTCAGCGTGACGTGAAAGGCGAAGAGCGGCCCTTGCGCGGGCGGCGCTTTGACTGGCCGCGCCTCGGGCAAGTGCGCGAGCAAAAATACGCCCAACACGATTGGCAATACAAATGGACCGACCGCACGGCGCCGGTGGATCGCCTCGAGGCAAAGGTAAGTAGCGGCGAGCAGCCACGCGAAAAGCGAAAGCGAACCAAAAAGATCATCGTACGGCACGGCATGAATCAGCCGCGACCTGGCCAGCAGCGCCAGATAGTGCAGCCCCAGCCCAATCACCAAGCAGGAGGTCGCCCCCATGCCCGCAACGCGCGAAGGCTCGCGCAAATTCCAGATATAGAGTGCAAGGCTCCCCGCGTAAAAAAGGAGCGTCGCGATTACGTACGGACTCGTCATCGTATGCATTCATCCACGGGTAGGACGATTAGTCAGACCCGCCGCAAATGTCCATTGCCTCAACATTATAGCCAATTACTGAATCCGAAAGCACGAATACGCTCCGGGGCTTGCCGAGGAGAATTCGGCAAGCCCGTTGACGGGCCCTGCACACCAAGCCCTCCCTGCCAGCGCCCGCTCTGGTTGCAATGTCGTTGTTTGGAGCGCCCATGAGGGGTACGATTGGCACGATTGATAAGCCCGAATCGGCAATTTCAAAAAAACTGAGATGAGGAATCTTCTCCATGGCCGGAGCGGTAAAGCGCGTCACGGTTTACCTAAGCGGCTATCCCGATCCGATGATCGGCGCCCGTTGTTCAAACGCACGGCGGCCCACTGTTTCTTCCGTGGCCTGCTCAGATGATAAACTTCGTTATGTTGAAGGCAGGGGGAAGCGTACGAAACCGCGGAATGTGGACGACAGGATTGATTCCCAGAAAAATCAAAGGAGAGCACGATGCTAGAAACGCGAAATATTTTTCGAGGAGCAGCCGCCGCAGCTTTGGCGATCGTAATTGCGATTGCGGCCTCGTCTTTTGCGGCCGACATCTTCGATGATTGGGCCAATGTAAAAGCGCCGCCCCCGATCGAACTGAAGCCCGTGAAGGTCGATGGCCCGACGACGGCACTGCTCATTCTGGACATGATGAAGATGAACTGCGGCGCCCGCCCGCGCTGCGTGGCAAGCGTGCCCAACGTCAAAAAGCTGCACGATGCGGCTCGCGCCGCGAAAGTCATGGTGTGGTACAGCTTCGTGGGCAGCGATGGCAAGGCCACCACTGCGGACCAGATCGATCCGGGGTTCACAGCGCGCGACGGCGAATGGGCGCGTCAAAACGGGCCGGACAAATTTATCGGTTCAAATCTGGAGGAGAAGCTGAAAGCAGGCGGCATCAAGACGGTCATCGTCTGCGGCACTTCGTTTCAGGGCGTCGGCATTGGAACCGGCGGCGGCGCGGCACAGCGCGGTTACAAGGTGATAATCCCGATCGATTGCCTGTCGTCGGAAGATACGTACATGGAGCAGTATGCTGCATTCCATCTCTTCAAGGGTGGACCGGTCGGAGTCACGAGCCAAGTGACGATGACGCGCACCGCAATGGTGAAGTTCTGAGACTAGGCCGGATTTAGCCATTTTTATCCCTGCGTGTTTGCAAGTTAGGCCGGTAAGAAAAAACAACGTGGTTATTTTGCAGCTTTTCGACCTGTATGGGCTTCCAGATTTAGCGTTAATTAAGACGACAGGCTGAAGCCCGTCCTACTTAACCCATTCTCAGACGTTACCTTCATAAGACAAAGAACAGAAAATTCGGGTGAATCAGGAATTAATAATGGGTAGAATCCCACTTGCCCACCCGTTTGAGTAAGCAAAGGCACACTCATTCTCTTCGCCGCAGGTAATTCCCCCAGCCCGCGTTGCACTGGTGCCGATATGTTCTTGCGAAAGGAAATCATATGGTGGTTAGAGGGACGGCCCGCCGGTTTGATTTTGCTTTGCTGTCGTACGGCCTGGCTTTGGCGCTCTTTTTCTCTGCATTTGCGGGGCTAAGTTTCGCCCGGCCCGACAACTCTTTTGATTTAACCGGGCCCAGAATGGATATCGATGTAACTCGCGCCGGCAATAAATTGAGCATTGCGGATGTGCCCAACCTGCTGCCTGGAGACCGACTGTGGATCCGCGTCGATCTTCCCGACGATCAAGCGACGCATTATTTGCTGGTAGTCGCCTTCCTGAGGGGCACCACTAACCCTCCGCCTGAGAATTGGTTTACTAGAGCGGAGACATGGACCAAACAGGTAAAATCAGAAGGCGTTCTTATCACCGTCCCATCGGAGGCCCAGCAAGCGGTCCTGTTTCTAGCTCCCGAGACCGGCGGCGATTTCAGCAGTCTGCGTTCTGCAGTACGCAGCAAGCCCGGTGTCTTCGTGAGAGCGGTGCAGGACTTGAATCAGGCGAGCCTGGACCGCACGCGGTCGGACAAATACCTAGCCGAAATAAAAAATAGCTCCGACCTGGATCCGAAGGCGCTGCACGATCGATCCGTCCTCCTTTCCCGAACATTGGGAATCAAGCTGGACCAGCAATGCTTCGACAAGCCCGCGGATCAGCAAGCCACTTGCTTGACGCAAAATACGGATCAGCAGGTTCTGGACGACGGGCACACCCAATCCATGGTTGCCGCGCTGACTTCAGGACCCGCCTCGGACTTAATGGGGGCGCTTAGCGCAACTTCGATGGCCGGCGGAGGCTTTTACAGTCCTTACGTGGGCGCTGTCGTGGATCTGGCGCGGATCCTGGGCAACTTGCACACTGCCGCTTACCAGTACATCCCGGCGCTCGCGCTTCCAAAAGGCTCGCAACTTAACCTTCGGCTGAATAACCCGCCCTCCTTTCGCAATCCCAAGTCGGTTCTGGTTGTGGGTTTGCCCGCCGTGGAAGCCGCGCAGCTTCCGCCACTTCGCGCCGCCGATCCGAAACAAATTTTTTGCCTGGAAAAAACGCCGCTCGTGCTTCCCATTGATGGCGCTCCCCTGGTGTACTCGACTGAAATTGCTCACAACTTTGTCCTTCGGATCAAGGGAAAAGGTGGAAGCCTGCTGGAGCTGCCTGCAACGCCAGACCCGGCCCAGGGCGGATTCGTGATCGACAATCGTGCCGCCCTTGGTGCCAATCTGGACTCGGACGCAAGCGGCACGCTCCACGGAAATTGGGGATTTGACTCTTTTGAAGGGCCTGCTTTCCGTTTGCAAAACGCTCACTCCACAACCTGGAGCGTCAAAACCGGGGAACAAGGCGGGCTGATCTTGGGCCGCGAGGATACGCTGCATTTGGAATCCGAATGTGCCGTGTGCGTCGACGAAATAACCGTCCAGGATGAGCAGCATAAAAATCTTAAAGCAGCCTGGAAGGCCCTGAAGCCGGATGAATTGGAAGTTCAGGTCCCTCTGAAGGACGAAACTTCCGGTGCTCTGAAGGTGGCAGTAAAGCAATTTGGCATGGCCGCTTCGGACGAGTTTGTTTTGCCAACTTACGCGGAAGCCGCTGAACTGGACCATTTCAAGATCAATGCGGGCGACAAGCAGGGGGTCTTGACGGGCAGACGACTGGATGAGGTTAAAAGTTTTGAACTAAAAGGCATCCGCTTCGAACCCACGAAATTATCTCGCGCCGATAAAAAAGACGAGCTGCAGTTGGCCGTTGCGAGTCCCGCATCGTCAAGCGCCCCTCTACAGAGTAATGAACAACTGGTTGCGCATGTCGATCTGAAGGACGGTCGCATTCTGGACTTGCAAACGACGGTTGAGCACCCTCGTCCAAAAGTCGAATTGATCAGCAAGAGCGTTCAGCCGGGCGCAAATCGCTCCCCTGTTCAGCTTCAAGGCCAGGATGAGCTTCCGCAGGATGGCCGGCTTTCGTTCTTTCTGAAAACGGAAGTCCCGGAAGCCTTTCCGCGCACAGAAAAGATTGAGGTGTCGAGCCTTGACGATTCGTTTCATGTCCTGCTGAGCGTGAATGATGGAAACCTGATGCTGCAAAACTCTCAAACAGTGCTTGCGATGCTTGAGCCTCTCAAAAGTTTTGGACCTTCGGCATTTGGCCCCCTGCGATTCCGGCCAGTCGAACCGGATGGAGAGAATGGAGATTGGCAGCCTCTCGCAACGCTCGTCCGAATCCCCACCCTCAAGGAAATTCGCTGCCCTGGCAGCCCAGATAAGCAATGCAGGCTGATCGGTTCCAACTTATTCCTGATCGATTCCGTCGCCTCCGACCAACAATTCGCCCATTCCATCTCCGTGCCGGTGGGCTTTCCGGACTCTGCCTTGAGCGTGCCCCGCCCCAATGGGACGCTCTTATATATCAAGCTTCGGGACGACTCGGCTGCCGTGAATCCGATGGTCCTGCCCGTGCTGCCTGATGAGGAGTAAGAAAACAGCACAATTCAGCCTGAACAGAGCTGCCGCACAGGTAGCACGCCTGCGGAGAACGGATTATCCACCGCCACTCCGTCGCTGCAAATTGCCACTCGATCAGGAAACGAGATTGAATGGAGGCGCCCTCTCCTGATCCGCCAGCCGCCATAAATGCCGATACTCTCCTTTCAGGCATGCCGCAATGCAGCCAACTCCTACATTTGTTATGATGAGACCGCACCTGACCCTCATGACTCAATTGCCCGAATCCGTGAACCGGAAGGCGCTGTTCCTGCGCGCCTGCAGGTGCGAGCCTGTCGAGCGTGTCCCCGTCTGGATCATGCGCCAGGCGGGTCGGTACTTGCCGGAATATAGGGCGATCCGCGAAAAGCACAATTTTCTCAAAGTATGCAAGACGCCGGAATTGGCCATTGAGGTTTCGCTCCAGCCGTATCGAATACTGGGAGTGGACGCCGTCATCGTCTTCTCCGATATCTTGATTACTGCCGGCGCTATGGGCTTGCCGTTTGAACTATCTGATAAGGGTCCGGTGATCGAGTCCCCCGTTCGAACGGCCGCGCAAATCAGGGAGCTTTCTTCCTTTGATCCCGAACAGGAAACAGGGTTCCTGATGGATGCAATACGCGGCTTGGTTCGCGATCTGGGCCCCGACGTGCCGGTCCTGGGCTTTGCGGCTGCGCCCTGGACGCTGGCCTGTTACATGGTCGACGGCAAGCACGGGAATGATGGCTTTCCTGCTGCGAAGACGATGCTGTATTCGGACCCGGAGCTCTTTCGAAACTTGCTCGAACGAATCGCGCGCGCCACGGCTCGTTATTTGCGGGCGCAAATCGCGGCGGGCGCCGCAGCGGTACAACTATTCGATACGTGGGTGGGAGAGCTGACGCTCGAACAGTACCGCGAATTCGCGCTGCCGGCCACGCAGCTTCTGATCGAGGAAATTGGCGCGGGCGATAAGCCGGTGATTCTCTACACGAAGGCGTCCAGCCACTTGCTGGCCGCGGCAGCCGAGTCAGGCGCGAATGTATTGAGCGTGGATTGGCGCGTAGACCTGGCAACGGTCCGCGAGCAGGTGGGGCCGCGCATTGCGCTACAGGGTAATGTTGACCCTTGCCTGTTGCTCGGCCCGGAAAACGGCGTGCGTCAGGCGGCTCGCGATGCTGTCGAGAGCACGGGCGGTCTCGGCCACATTCTGAACCTGGGCCACGGCATTTTGCAGCACACGCCGGTGGAAAATGCGCGCGCGTTTGTTCAGGCAGGGCAAGCTGCGCCCGTCATCGACAAGGTCCGAGTGGAAGGTGCCCGGTAAAGGCCTTTATGAGCGATTCGAGTCTCCATCTGCAGCTGAATCGGGAACGCTTCGAAATCTCCGAAGAGTTTCTTGAGAAATACAATCGGCCGGGGCCTCGCTACACGAGCTATCCCACGGCGCCGGTCTGGCAGGACAATTTTGGGCCGGACGATCTTGAACAGTTTTACGCGACGGCAAATGCTGAGCGCACTCCGGTTTCGCTCTACATGCATCTTCCCTTCTGCGAAAGCTTGTGCTTGTTCTGTGCGTGCAATGTCGTTATTACGAAGGATCACAGCGTCGCGCCGCCGTACATCGAAATTCTTCAGCGGGAAATCGAGCACATCAGTCGCTTCGTCTCCCGCGAACGCCCCGTCGTGCAATTTCACTGGGGCGGGGGCACGCCGACGTATTTGACGCCCGAACAAATGGAAGGCCTGTTTCGCTTCACGGCCGAGCGGTTTACGTTCGCGCCGGATGCGGAAATCGGCATCGAGATCGACCCGCGAGTAACGACGCACGCGCACCTGGAAACACTGCGCCGCATGGGCTTCAATCGCCTGAGCATGGGCATTCAGGATTTCCATCCTGAAGTGCAGGAAGCGATTCACCGCGTTCAGCCGCTCGAAATGACGCGCGACCTGATCGAAACCGCGCGGCAGCTCGGCTTTGACAGCATCAACGTCGACCTGATTTACGGCTTGCCGTTGCAAACCGCCGAACGCTTTGCACATACGGTGGAGCAGGTGGTCGCGATCGCGCCGGATCGCGTCGCGATGTTCAGCTACGCGCATGTGCCGTGGCTGCGCAAGCAGCAGGGCGCGCTTGCCACCCGGCTTCCCGAAGGCATGGAGAAATTCCGTATCTTCCGCGCGGGCCTCGAAAGTTTTCTCCACGCGGGATATCAATATATCGGCATGGACCACTTCGCGAGGCCCAACGACGAACTGGCCGTGGCCCAGCGCGAACGCACGCTGCACCGCAATTTTCAAGGCTACACGACGAAGGCCGGCGCCGATCTCTACGGCATGGGTGTCAGCGCCATCAGCAGCGTCGGCTCCTGTTATGCGCAGAACGATCGTGATGTCGCTCCGTACCGCCAGCGCATCGAGCGCCGCGGCCTCGCCACCATGCGCGGCTACCGCCTCACGGATGATGATCTTCTTCGCCGCGCCGTCATCAGCCGCATCTTGTGCCATGGGGTCCTTCACAAAAATGAAATCGAGCAGGAATTCGGGATCAACTTTGACAAGACCTTCGCCACGGAAATCGAGCGCCTTGCCCCGTTCGTCTCTGACGGATTGCTCGACCTTGAAGATGGAATCCTGAGCACAACTCTTTTGGGCCGCATTTTTATTCGTAATATCGCCATGACCTTTGATCCTTATCTCGAAAAGCAGAAGCTCGAAAGCCGCCAGCTTTTCTCAAAAACACTCTGATCGACCGATCGAGGATTCGTGTCCATTCCCGCGCCGACTGCATACCCCGTCCTTGTGATTGGCGGAGGAATTTCCGGCTTGGCCTGCGCGTATCATCTGCAGCAGGCCGGGATTCCAGTGCGCGTGCTGGAAGCCGGAAACCGTCCCGGAGGCGTGATCGCAACGAAAGCGAAAGACGGATTCCTCTTCGAACTCGGGCCGCAAAGTTTCCTCTCGACGGAGCCACTGCTGGCTCTTATCGGGGCTCTTGGTCTGAAAGACCATCTTCTTCAGGCCAATCCGCGCGCTCCGCGTTACATCCTCGCAGACGGCAAGTTAGTTCCTGCGCCACTTGCTCCGCCTTCGCTTCTGACGACTCCCCTGTTTTCGGCCGGGACAAAATGGCGGCTCTTTACGGAAATCCTCCGCCATTCCAAGCCGCCAGCCTTGGACGAGTCCATCGCCGAATTCGTTCGCCGCAAATTCGGAAACCAGTTGCTCGACCGGTTAGTCGCTCCGTTCGTTTCGGGCGTATATGCCGGCGATCCGGAACGCTTGAGCTTGCGCGCCGCTTTTCCAAAGCTTCACGAATTCGAGGCTCAATATGGAAGCGTCCTTCGCGGGGCCATGAAATCGCGGCCTGCGAAGGGCACGCCGCGCGCCGAGCTGTGCTCGTTCCTCGACGGCATGGAAACTTTGCCGCGAGCCATCGCCGCTCGCCTGGGCAACTCACTTCTGCTCGAAACCACGGTCGCGGACGTGCGCCACGGCAAGGCCAATGGAAAGCCATGGTTTGAGATAGATATTATGCGGTCCGCGCATCGCGAAACGGTGGCGGCGAGCGCAGTCGTCATCGCCGCCCCCACGAATATCGCGTCGCAAATTCTGCTGGGCCTTTCCGATAAATTCGCGCCCCTATTTTCACAAATAGGGTATGCGCCGGTCGCGGTAGTGTCCGCAGGATTTCGTCGCGAGCAAATTCAGATTCCTTCCGACGGATTTGGATTTCTGGTCCCGCGTACCGAAGGGCTGCGAGTCCTCGGCACAGTTTTCAATTCTTCGCTCTTCCCCGGACGCGCGCCGGAAGGACTGGCGTCCTTAACGAGTTTCGCGGGCGGCGCAACGGATCCAGGGTTTTGCGAATTGAGCGATGATGAAATCACGGAGACCGTTTGCACGGAAATCGCGAGAGTCCTGGGAATCTCGGGAAAGCCCGTGACGACAAACCTGCATCGCTACGCACGGGCGATCCCGCAATACAACCTGGGGCACACCAAAGTCGTGAAATCGCTCGAAGCGCTCATCGCAGCCATGCCGGGATTGTTTCTTACGGGAAATTACCTGTCCGGCCCTTCCATCGGAGCCTGCATCGAGCAGGCCAATCAAACCGCCGACGCGGTCCGAGTCTACCTCGCGTCGATCGGCATCGCAGGCGTGGGGGCAGTAGCACACGCGTGATCCATGTAGGACAGGCTTCAGCCTGTCGCTTTCTGACAGCCCTTCAAGGCGAAAACCCGACAGGCTGGACCCCGTCCTACAGTTCTCGTAGTAAGATACTGCGCGCCATAGCCTTGCCGGTCCGGTCACATCCAATTGTTTCGTTTCTCCGTACTTATGAGGAGAACGGAAGAGGAATTGCACTTGCTGCTTGCAGTCGTCCAACCCTGGCCCGAGGGCAAACAGCCGACCGATGCTGTCCTGATGGAACGCATTCTGCAGCGAGACACCGGCGCCCTCGAAGCTCTCTACGACCGCTACGGCAGGCTGGTGTATTCGCTCGTTCTGCGGATCGCCCAGCATCCCTCGTCGGCCGAAGAAATCGTGCAGGACGTTTTCCTGCAGGTCTGGCGCAGTGCGGACCGGTTTCAAATTTCGCGGGGGCCGCTTGAGCCGTGGCTGTTCACCATGGCCCGCAATCGCGCGCTCGATTTTCTAAGACTGAAGCGCGAGAAGCAGCGCCGCCGCGAGGATTCGGACTCCGATATTGTTCCTTCCGCCGTCGTGCGGCCCGATCCCGAGGGCGACATCGACCAGGGGCGGCGCGCTGAAAAAATTCGCGCGCTGATGACTTCTCTTCCAGAAACGCAGCGCCGCGCGATTGAACTCGCGTTCTTCGAAGGCATGTCGCACAGCGAGATCGCCGCAGCCACGGGGGAACCTCTCGGCACGGTGAAAAGCTGGATTCGCGGCGGGCTGCTGCGGCTTCGGGAATCGCTTGGGGAGGCAAGCTCTTGATGAATTGCGAACAACTCGCTGCCCTCTATGAAGAGTATGCCCTCGGCGTGCTGGAGGGAGAGGAACGCGCTGAACTGGAAGCGCACTTGGCCAAGTCCGGCGATAAATGCGTTGCAGGTGTCGCCGAGGCAAGATGGATGGTTTCGCAATTGGCGCATGCCGCACCGGACACGCAGCCCCCGGCGGCGTTGCGAGGCAGGATCATGGACGCGGTCAAGACATCCGCCGACCCGGCGCGCGCCGTCGTTCCACTCGAGAAGCCAAAATCTTCGACGCAGGGCGCGATCTTCCCGGCCTGGGCCTGGGTTGCAGCCGCGGCGCTCGCGCTCATCACGGGATATACGATCCGCCAGATGAACAATCAAAACGATCAGCTGGCCCAGCTGCGCAAAGAAATGAAGCTGGCAACGTTGCAGAATCAGGCGCTTCAGAATCAGCTGGACATGGACCGCATGGTCGCCATGGTCATGATGTCGCCCGACTCCACCCCGCTCAAGCTCATGCCAAAGGACAAAAACATGCCGATGGTCCACGCCTACCTGCATCCGCACATGGGAGTGGCCATCACCGCGGACCAGATGCCTTCGATCCCTTCCGCTCGCACGCTTCAACTGTGGTTTGTGCCGAAAAATGGAAAGCCGGTCAGCGCCGCGATTTTCCACGCCGACGCTTTGGGTCAAATCGCGTTCGTGGCACCCGTGACTTTGCCGAGGAACGAAATTGCCGCCCTCGCCGTCACGGACGAACCAGCCGGCGGCAGCCCGCAGCCAACCACGCCAATCGCCTGGATGGCGCAAGTCAATTAGCGGCAATCAATGTATTGTCATTCTCTGCCGTGTTCTCTCTGTGCCCCTCTGTGTTCTCTTTGTTGAATGCTTTTGAATTTTTTCCGCGACCCGCACCCCGGAAAATCTTTCAACTCAGAGTGCGCAGAGAAAAGCCGGAGGAGAAATCTTTCCCCTTTACTGCTTCTTCCGGGCCTTTAGACGCAGATTGCGACGCTCCCCCGCTTCGCGAAAGCGCCGCCGCTCCTCGCTCGTTTTCAATAGCAACGGTGGCACGGGAACCGGCTTTCCCGCTTCATCGAGAGCCACAAATGTGAGAAACGCCTGGGTGGTATGTTTGCGCACTCCGGCAACGGAATCTTCCGAGAACACTTCGACGCCGACTTCCATCGACGTGTGAAACGCGCGATTGACCTGCGCTTCGAGAACAATCAAGTCCCCCACACGCACGGGATTCAAAAAATCCAGATGATCCACTGACGCCGTGACCACCTGCCGCCGGCAGTGCCGGTGAGCCGCGATCGCGCCCGCAATATCAATCAGGTGCATGACTCGCCCGCCAAGAATATTTCCAAGTATGTTTGAGTCCTGGGGAAGCACAATCTCGGTCATTTCCGTGCGCGAAGCGCTGACAGGGCGGCCCGGCAATACCATTTCAGGGTCTGATTTCACCAATTTG